>Ga0081455_10002715_pt1 | contig 20888 bp, 22 predicted proteins | sample TabmetS3T2R1_FD_70207 | JGI IMG/M metagenome (GOLD analysis project Ga0081455, IMG submission 70207) | Tabebuia heterophylla rhizosphere microbial communities from the University of Puerto Rico - S3T2R1 | ecosystem: Host-associated > Plants > Roots > Rhizosphere ...
TCCAGACCGCGCGGTGCGCGGCGGATTCCCTACATGCTCGCCCGCCCGTCATGCAGGAGTGGCGAAACTGGCATACGCACAGGACTTAAAATCCTGTGGCCCGAAAGGGCCGTACGGGTTCGATCCCCGTCTCCTGCACCAATATCTTGAACAAGAAGTGACGGCGAGCCGCGAGGTCACCATCCATCCTTCGGTTTGCGACCGCTGGAAAGTAGCGCAGGGGAGAGGTGAAGGCGTTAAGCCCTGATCAGAAGGTGGTCAATGAAGACCGGCTTATCGGGAGGAACGGGCTGGAGAGACTCTACATACCGCTGCAACCGAGCTCGTTCGTGTCGGCTGACATGGATGACTTCAACAGTAATCCAGTGATTCTGAATTTGCCTGACCTCGGCCAGGCCGATTTGAATGCTCGCACTCCCATCGTCCAACCACAAACGAACCTTGACAAAGTCACCGGGAACCAGCTGATCCGGGGCAGCCACCTGTGAGCGAGACTCATTGATTCTGAGCACGCAGCCGTCTGCTTCGAGCTGCCGATGTACCCGGGCGAGCATACAGTCGATTGTCAGATTGGGATTGGCCCAGCAAGTTTGCCGCTGTGGTATCGCCATGACGCTAGAGTAGTGCGGAAAGACCCAAGCTGACTATCCCTCAAGAGGAGGGGTGAACCACCTCCCCGAAGGGATGAAAAAGGAGGCCATAATGACCATGGACAGCGGCAGAATCTTGTGTTTGGGCGCGGCCTTTGCGGGCTTGGCAGTGGCCGCTGGAGCGTTCGGCGCCCATCTGCTCAAGCCGATCTTGGACGCCACGATGCTGGGAGTGTTTGAAACCGCCGTCCGCTACCAGATGTATCATGCCCTCGCCCTTTGCGTGGTCGCCGCCTTTGGTGAGCGCGATCGGAAACTCCGCGTGACACCAGTGGCCTGGCTGTTTGTGGTCGGCATTGTCCTGTTTTCGGGAAGCTTGTATCTGATGTCGTTAACCGGGGTGCGATGGATAGGTGCGCTAACACCACTCGGCGGAGCAGCCTTCATGACGGGCTGGGGGATCTTGATGTGGACTGTGGCAAGAAACCGGCCCTAGTTCAGGGCGTGCAGGATGCGGTTCGTTTTCCGCTGATCGAACCCCAGCCGCCCTGAGAGTTGACGAAGGTCCCTTCGAGCCGTTGCCCTTCTTTCGAAAACAGCAGGCTGTCTTCCTGAACCTTTCCCTCACGCTCCCACCGGAGATACACCACATCGCCCAGCACGACGGTTTCTGACAGGCCAGGAATCGCACCATCCTTGCCTGGCGGAGGAAACACGAGCGAGAGTTTCTGTTCTTCATGATGTCGTTGATGATTGTGGATCACCCATTGCCATGCCCCGCAAAGACGCGACTGCCCCCGAGCGCTGCGGATACGATCTTTCCACGTCTTGAGTCGCCACCATTCCTCCATCGCCTGCCGACCGGCTTCCTGGGCCAAATGGCCGGCCGCAACGCCAACCGCTGCACTGCTATCGCCGGCATCCCAGAGTTTGAGCGTGTCGGTCAGCGAGGGAAAGGGCCCATTGGCCATCAGCCAAGCCGTTTGTGAGGAGGAGACAACGAGGTCCGTCCGTGCCGTCTTACCCTCCAGAGCCTGCATCATTCGATCGGCAAGACGCCATGCGACCAACGCGGCAACTAAGCGTTGCGCAGACGCCGTGATGTGCGGGACCATCAATTCCTTGGCTAACTTGGGAGTCATGCCCTGAACTGCGAGGGTAGCTGCCACGTCATGTAGTGCCGCGGCCCGACCGATCGCACCGACGAACACTTCCTTGGCACCCTGATCGGATTCCACCGGAGCCAGCCCATCGTTATGTACGTCCATCACTTGCGACCAATCCGGCAAAGGTTCCGATCCCACCTCATCACCAGCGGCCCATGAAACTGCGGGCTGCCAATGGGTGACGAAGAGCAGAAGGAGCCCTGCACTGAGGGATCCGAGAGGGGGCAATGTCAGGCGCATGAACATGGATCGCGGAAGGTGAGAACTCACTTATGCGAAGAAATCGTGTTGGTCAGACAGCATGCAAGTGCTGCTTCAAAAACAGTGCGGTGGCAGCCCATGCCTCGGCTGCCGCGCCTTCACGGTAGCTGTCGGGTCGCGACTCATTGCTGAATGCATGCGGCGCGCCGGCATAGGTCCGAATATCAACAGCCTTCTTCTGTTCCTGAGCCAAGTGACGTAACTGCTCGATATCCTGCGCCGAGACCCAAGAATCTTGGTCTGCATAATGGTAGAGCAGGGGACAGAGGATATCCTTGAACGCCATGTCCGACTCTAGAATCCGCCCGTAATAGGACACCGCAGCCCTCAGACGCTTACGTTGGCAGGCAAACTTCATCGCCAGCGTGCCCCCCATTCCAAAACCCACTACTCCGTGAATATTGCGTTTGATGAACTCACGCGTATTGAGGAATTCACAGCACGAATTGATGTCTTGTAGCGCGAGCGACGCATCGAGCTTCCCCATGAGCGCTTCGGCGACCTCCGCGTTCCCCGTGACCATGCCTCCAATGCGGGCATAGAGATTGGGAATGATGACGCCATAGCCTTCACAGGCGAGCCGGGCACCAAGATCCTTGATCTGTGAATTCAGCCCCCACCATTCGTGTAAGAGGACGATGCCGGGGTAGGTGCCTTTTTCCTGAGGCCAGAATTCGATGCACTCGACCTGCACCGTCTTGATGGGCCTGGTTCGGATGTAAGGATCCACTGATGCGTCGGTAATCGTCGGCAAGGCGACGCCACTCGGAAAGCGGCTGGCCCCTGTGCCGATCTGCTGGAGGGTAAAGGGAGCGGTCGTTGATACCACGGAAATGAGGTTCCTTTGAACGGCGATGTCTGCCGATTCGCGACTGTTCGGTACTATAGGGACCGCTTTGCCAGCTTGTCAATGTAACCGAACAGCGGTAGTCTGCTTCACTCCATGCATGCTCGACCGATGGACATTAGGTTAGCTACGCCGCTCGGGATCGGCCTCGTCGGCGTCGGCCGACACGGCAGTCGGTACGTCCAGCACCTTTTGCATGATTTGCCGGAAACGGCCTTGACGGCCATCTGTCGTAAGAGTGGCGGCGCATCCTATCCAGGAACCGACATTCCCATCTATGACGATTACCGTGCAATGATTGCGGATCCACGCGTCGATGCCGTCGTGGTCGTGACACCTCCGTCGCTCTGTCACGTGATTTGTCTGACCGCTATTCAGGCGGGAAAACCCGTGCTGGTGGAAAAACCCTTGGCCCTCAACGGCCGTGAAGCACGCGCAATGGTATCAGCCGCCGAGCAGAGCCGCGTCCTCTTGATGACGGCTCAGACCATGCGATTCGATCCAACCATTCTGCTCTTGCGCCAACAACTCCGCACCATCGCACCGCTGCGATCGGCTACGCTAGTCAGTCATATCGAAACCAAAGCGAATCTCATTGCCGGAAAGAACGGTCCTGTTGCACTGGGCGCACTCCTGGAACTCGGCATCCACATGCTGGACCTCATCCGCTTTCTGACTGGAGAGGAAATTTTCGAAGTGCAATGCACGATGACGCCTGCATACGAAGCAGGACCGGAGACCCGCGTGCAGGCGCAGATACGCACCACCGGCGACATCCTGTGCGAGCTCGACATCGCGCGTGTGGAGAATCAACGGGAGGGATCAGCGGAATGGGTCGGCACGAAGGGCGTGATCAAGGCAGACTGGGTGAAACGGACACTCATGAGAACCACAGACGACGGCCTGTCGCGAACCTGGACGCTCGAGCCGCGCCCGACAATCCTCGCGACACTGCAAGCCTTTGTCGAGGCGATTCGTAGGGGAATCGCGCCACCGGTGACGGGTCTCGACGGCTGCCTCGCCGTGGAGGCGGCCGATGCCTGTTACCGTTCGGCAGCACGGAATGGCATGGTCGTGGAATGCGAGCCGGCTGCCGGCGGCACTCGTCAACACAACAATTAGGTGTCTGCCACAATGTGCGTATCCGTTTCTTCGACACCCTCGATCTGGTGAATCTTGGTGATCACCACATCGGAGAGCGATCGTTCATCCTGCGTGGTGATGAAGAGGAAGATGTCCGGCTGGCCGAAGCAGGAATGAGCCTGTTCGACTCCATTGAGCTTCTTTAGTGACTGCAGCACCTCCTTCGTCCGGCCCGTCTTCACCTTGATGAGTATGTAGGCCTTCGTCGCCATCGCGCCTCTCCTTTCGGTCGAAACGTTTTCCGCCCGGCATGGTGCGTCTATGCTCGGCAAAAATGCGATGAATGTCACGGCCCTGCTGGCTGAACGTCAATCGAGCTCTGGCGTAGAGATCGCTCAAGAACTCGAAATCTTCGGGCCGCATGTTGACGCGCGTAAATGAACCTCCTAGTTGCGCCCGCTCTTGAGCGGAGAGTTCCGCATAGCGGTCGCACACTGCCTCCAAGATCTGCGATGTCCACCCTCCCTTCCGAAACTCCGCGCCGATCTCATCAGACCGAGCAGCAAATTTTCGCTTGAGCGCTTGATCGACAAACTGCTGCACGGCCGCATCCGTGCTTTTCATGAACAGTCCTTGAAACTGAATCACTATTTGAACCACGCGGTTGGCTTGTGGAGTTCCCTCGGGAGGAAGAATGCCGGCGTCTTGGAGTGTCGCCAATAAGGCCATCGAAGCTCCGACAGGTCCGGACGGCGTGCGTCCCTGCGACTGTACCGGCACCGGCATCAGAACACCGTAGAGGAGTAGGAGAGACAACCAGCAACCGGCCCGATGCATGGCGCGATTATACAGAAGGCCAACGGAGGGCACCAGCTTGTGAATCGCAACCAATGGCCATGCGAAATGAACGCATTTTCCCACGCGTCTGGAGCGGTTTTTCTTGAAGAGCAGCGCACCGGATTTCTATAATTCTCTGTCACATCGATCAGAAAGGAATTCTCATGCTGGCCAAAGTGCGAAGCGTGGCGCTGGTCGGACTCGATGCTCATCTCATCGATGTAGAAGTTGATATTGCCGGCGGGCTTCCACAATTCTCCGTCGTCGGGCTGCCGGACGCCACGGTGCGTGAGAGTCGCGATCGTGTTCGCTCCGCACTCAAGAACACCGGTTTCCATTTTCCCGCGAAGAAGATCACCGTGAATCTCGCGCCGGCCGACATCAAGAAAGAAGGGGCGGGGCTCGATCTGGCGATCGCCATCGGTATCCTCGTCGCCGAAGAGGTGATTGCAGCCGATAATCTCTCACAACGCGTGCTCGTGGGCGAATTGTCGTTGGACGGCCAGATCAAACCCGTCTCCGGGTCGCTCTCCATCGGCCTGGCCTGCCGCAAGACCTTCGATCTCTTGTTGCCGGCACAAAACAGCGCTGAAGCCGCCATGATTGAAGGCGTGGTGGCCTATGGCCTTCACACCTTGCCACAAGCTGTCGGCTTCTTGAGGGGAGAACTTCGGCTTGAGCCGCAGCAGACGGACCGCGAGAACGTTTTTGCTGCGAGACCCATGCACGACGAAGACTACGGCGATGTCCGGGGACAGGATCAGGCCAAGCGCGCGTTGGAAATTGCTGCAGCAGGCGGCCACAATGTCCTCATGGTCGGACCACCGGGCTCGGGAAAGACGATGCTGGCCAAGCGGCTTCCGACAATTCTTCCGCTGATGAAGCCCGACGAGGCCATTGAAACAACCCGTGTGCACAGCGTCGCCACCCAGCTGCCGACGGACTGTCCGATTCTGACCGTCCGGCCGTTTCGATCGCCCCATCACAGCATTTCAGATGCAGGTCTCATCGGGGGAGGCACCATCCCGCGTCCCGGCGAAGTCTCGCTGGCCCACAACGGCGTCCTGTTTCTCGACGAATCTCCGGAATTTCGCCGCCCGGTCCTTGATGGCCTCCGGCAGCCGCTGGAAGAAGGCTCGGTCATGTTAACCAGAGTCAGCGGCTCGCTCCGGTATCCGGCTCGATTCATGTTGATCGCTGCGATGAACCCCTGTCCCTGCGGCTACTATGGGGATCGCTCGCGACCCTGCGTCTGTACCCCGTACCAGATCCGGAAGTATCGGGCGAAATTGTCGGGCCCTCTGCAAGACCGTATCGACATTCACATCGAGGTTCCGCCGGTACCGATGCGGGATCTGCACGATGATGGCCCAGCCCCGGAAGCATCAAGCAGCATCCGCGCGAGGGTCGTCGAAGCCAGGGAACGGCAAGCAGGGCGGTACTCCCAGGACGGGATTTACACGAACGCCCAGTTGAAGCCGCGGCTCGTGAAGCGGTATTGTGGGCTCGACGCACGGGGCCAAGATCTCCTGGAACAGTCCATGGTCAGGCTCGGCCTTTCGGCACGAGCGCATGGCCGCATACTCAGGGTCGCGAGAACGATCGCCGATTTGGCCGCCTCGGAGAAGATCCATGCCGTTCACGTGGCCGAAGCGATCCAGTATCGCAGCCTCGACCGCCGTGTAGATTTTTGAGGAAATACTGTGGCCGCGACCGTCAAAGTGTTTGTCTGGTGGTTTCTCGTTGGAGCGACGATGGCACTCGCGGTCATCATGCTGCAGGGTGGCATGCGGGAAGTCATGCAGGCGCAGGGCTCGGTCTGGGAATTGAAACTGATGGAATTGGTCACGACGATCGTCGGCGGAGGCCTGCTCGGCGGCTGTGTTGCGCTGATCCTCGACCGCATCAAAAAATCGTAATCGCGTCGAAGAGGAGACATAATGGATCTGGAAGTCGGTTCAAACCTGTATCAGAACACCGATGGCACAATCGAAATCGAGGGCGTTCCACAAATTCAGGTGGCGTTGAAGCCCAACGCCTTGCTCATCAACTTCGCGTTGTTCGATGCCAATGGAAAAATGACAGCAAAATTGGTCGACAGCACGCTCATGTTCAACGAGCGCCGCGCCTACGAAGTTACGAAAGCGCCGTCCCGGGTCACGTTGACACACGTGGAATCAAGAAACGTCATCCTGCAAATGGAAGTGAAAAAGCCGGACTTGGTGGCGTTCACAAAAGGCGGGTTTCATACCGTCAAGGGCCACCTCTTGGAGGTGTCCTCGACGGAATGGAAAGTCGACAAGCAACGGTCCAGCGGCATCACGCAAAACGTGCAGGGGGGTTCCGTCAAAATCGGCTGACCTGCCCGGTGAAAGACGCGTCTCGGCGCGCCGGGGTGGGTGGGTGAGAATATCGTCACGGCTTCGTCACCGTGGGCACGATGACCAGCCCTTCTTTTTTCATATCGACCATCGCCGTATCACCGTCCTTCAGTTCCCCCTTCACCAGTTGCCGGGCAATCGGCGTCTCGAGTTCCTGCTGAATGAGACGCTTTAACGGTCTCGCACCGTACACCGGATCGTAACCACGTTCGCCGAGATGCCGAAGCGCGGCCGGCGAAACCGTCAATGTGATTCTCCGGTCGGCCAGGCGTGCCCGCAAACGTTCCAACTGAATCTCGACGATCTTCGTGAGTTGATCCGTCTCCAACGGATGGAACACAACCGTTTCATCCACTCGGTTCAAAAACTCCGGCCGGAAATGTCGCCGTAATTCTGCGATCACAACCGCGCGTACCTCCTCATAGTTGGAACCTTGCTGTTGGGCCTCGAGGATTTGCGGACTGCCGATGTTGGAGGTCATGATGAGAACGGTGTTCTTGAAATCGACCGTCCGTCCCTGCGAATCCGTCAATCTCCCGTCGTCCAGGACTTGAAGGAGGACATTGAACACATCGTGATGCGCCTTCTCGATTTCATCGAACAGGATCACGGAAAACGGACGCCGGCGCACGGCCTCGGTCAACTGGCCACCTTCCTCATAGCCCACATAGCCGGGCGGAGCTCCGATGAGCCGCGCCACTGTGTGCTTCTCCATATACTCGGACATGTCGATTCGGATCATGTTGCCTTCGTCGTCAAACAGGGTCGCGGCGAGCGCTCGTGCAAGCTCGGTTTTTCCCACACCGGTGGGCCCCAGAAACAGAAAGGACCCGATCGGCTTGTTGGGATCCTTGATGCCGGATCGTGCCCGCAGTACGGCATCGGCCACGGCGCGGACGGCCTCGTCCTGCCCGACGACCCGTTGATGGAGCAAGTCTTCCAATTTGAGCAGCTTCTCGGTTTCGCCTTCCATCAGCCGTGACACCGGAATCCCGGTCCAGCGGCTGACAATTGCGGCAATATCGTCCTCGTCCACCTCTTCCTTGAGCAGGCGCGTTTCGCCCTGTTTTTTTCCCAGCTGTTGTTGTTCAATCGTCAATTCGCGTTCGAGCCGGGGCAATTCCCCATAGCGCAGTTCGGCGACCCGGTTCAGATCGTAGGCGCGCTCTGCCTTTTCGATCGCGAGTTTCACTTCTTCGATCGCTTCGCGGGTCTTTCTCAATTTCGCGACGGACGCCTTCTCCGAATCCCACCGCGTCTTGAGCGCCTGCAAATCGCGCTGCTTTTCGGTCAACTCCTGCTCGAGTCGTTCCAGGCGGGCTTGACTGACCGGATCCTTCTCTTTTTTCAGGGCTTCGCGCTCGATCTCGAGCTGCAACACCTTCCGGGATACTTCGTCTAATTCGGCGGGCAGGCTGTCGATCTCGGTCCGTAGCCGTGCAGCGGCCTCGTCCATGAGATCAATCGCCTTGTCGGGAAGGAACCGATCGGCGATATAGCGATGGGACAACTTGGCGGCCGCAACCAGCGCCGCATCCTTGATCCGCACGCCATGATGTACCTCGTACCGCTCTTTTAAGCCGCGGAGGATGGAAATCGTATTCTCGACGGACGGCTGATCGACGAAGACGGTCTGGAAGCGCCGTTCCAAGGCCGCATCCTTCTCGATGTGCTTGCGATACTCGTCGAGCGTGGTCGCGCCGATCAAGTGCAGTTCGCCTCTCGCCAGCATGGGTTTGAGCAGGTTCGCCGCATCCATCGCACCTTCCGCAGCTCCGGCTCCAACCACGGTGTGCAACTCATCGATAAACAGCAACACCTGCCCCTGCGACGCTTGAATCTCCTTGAGCACGGCTTTCAAGCGCTCTTCAAATTCTCCACGAAACTTTGCCCCCGCCACGAGCGCACCCATGTCGAGTGCCACGACGCGTTTCTGTTTGAGTCCTTCAGGTACATCTCCCTTAACGATGCGGATGGCCAGACCTTCGACGATCGCGGTTTTGCCCACACCGGGTTCGCCGATCAGGACGGGATTGTTCTTAGTCCGTCGGGAAAGAATCTGGACGACTCGGCGGATTTCATCGTCTCGGCCGATCACGGGGTCTAACTTTCCCTGACCGGCGAGTTTGGTCAGGTCGCGGCCGTACTTCTCCAGCGATTGATACGTTCCCTCGGGATCCTGCGAAGTCACTCGCTGATGTCCTCGCACTTGTTGGAGCGCGCCCAGCAGCTTGTCCTTCGACAGTCCGAGCTTCTTGAAAATGCCGCCTTCCTGCACCATCGCGAGCAGGACATGTTCCACGCTGAGAAAGTCGTCCTTGAGCGAACGCTGCTCATCTTCGGCTTTCGTGAGGACCTGGTTGAGACGGGGAGTCAGATGCAATTGTCCGGGTCCGCCCCCGGCCCCTTGGACTTGAGGCAGCTTGGCCAAGGCCTGCTCAGCGGCCTGACGCACGGCAGGGAGTGTAATGCCCGCCTGTTCGAACAGCGCGGGTGCAATCCCGCCCTCCTGCTCAAGAACAGCGAGCAGCAGGTGTTCCACATCCATGCCCTGATGGCCTCGGCGCATGGCATGGGAAGACGCCGTTTGCAGAGCCTCTTGGAGTTTTATCGTCATTCGGTTCATATCCATGCCGTACCTCGTCGGTTTCAGCGATGTTCTCCCAGTACCGACATAATCACCGGATAGAGGAAAGTCAACCTAGTTGAGCCCTTGCCTTGACCGTGGCCAAGCGAGCAGCTTATTGTCGCCTATGGTCCATCAATTGATTGCCGCGCTCGAGCTGTACCGGCAAGCCCTGCGGAAGACGTGGCAGTCGTTGTTGCGCGGGTGGGTAATCATTCTCGCCGTTATTGCCTTCCTCTTCCTCCTGCTCCTTGCACAGCAGATCGCCGCACCGCTCGGCATGGCAGGTGGATTTCTGTTGGGAGCCGTCAACGCGCTGCTGGTTGGAGCGATGCTCAGCCTCATCGAGCAAGGCGTCTCTTATGCCAGAACGATCACCATTAAAGATGTTGTTGACAGTTTTGGGCATTACTTTTGGGATGTGATCAGTGTCGGGTTTGTGCTCTGGATTCCGCTCATGGCCCTCGATATGGGAACGCAACACAATCCCAACGGTCCGCTCATTTCATACGCGGTGATGCTGCTGCTGTTCATCCTGCTCAACCCCGCGCCGGAAGTGATCTACCAGGTGCCTCATGAGTCGCCGTTAGACGTGTTCAAACGTGCATATGACTTTGTCCTCGAGAATTGGATCGAATGGTTCTTGCCCATGGCAGTGCTGCTTCTGCCCCTTGTTGTTGCACCAGGCGGCCTGACATCCTTTTTTCTCCTGTCCCACAGGGTCGGGAGAGGCATCGGGTTGGATTTTTCGCAGTTATTGATTTTTCCGTTTACGATTCTGGGCAGCTGGGTGTCGTCACTCGGCGTCGATCCCGAGTTGGCCCAGTACCTGATTCTGCTCCTGACACCGCCCTTGGCCGTATCAATCCTCCTGTTTCGTGGCCATCTCTTTGCATCACTCTCACGGTCCTCCCATCGCCAGCGGCAATTCGCCTCCCAGTCCAAGGGGAACGGATAGGGCCATAATTTCGCGAAGATCCCTAACCGTAGGCCAGAGCGGCTTGTCTGCCCGCCTAGTCAGAAGATTTTTCCCCTCGACCCGTCGTGCGATGCGGTTTAACTCTTGAGTGAGAGATGAAATTAGTGTATGGATTTACCTACACCTAAAGCACCTCCATTATCCGAGGTCACACACGGAGCTTCACTGGTGCGTCTGTCGATTTTCTGGCGAATCGTCCTGACATCGCTGCTCATTATCGTCGTCATGGCTGGCGTGAATTTCTACGCCTTGCTGCAACTCCGTCAACTCTCGGCCTTGAGCACCACGCTCGCCTCGCAACATTATCCGGCCATTGAGCAAGCCAAGCACGTCCAGGCCATGGCATACAACCAGCTGAACAGCGAGAAGAAATATTTGGCTGTCCGTGATCCGACATTCCTACAACACTTCGACGAAGAAGTAGAAGAATTCCACCGGGGGATCGAAACCCTTTTGCGGCAGGACAGCTCAGCTGAAGGCCGACAGTTTTTGGAACAGGCGAGGCGGTATCAGCAGGACCGGCTGGCCTTGTTTCACGCCGAATTGGAAAACGTCCCGAGCACTCCCGGTGCCGTGTCTCCGGAATACGAAACCAAGCGCAATGAAGTGATGGACCACATGACGTCCACGCTCGACCACTACGTGGATTACCACGAAGGCGTCATCAGCGCCGGAGTCAGCCGCTCGCGGGAAAGTTCGGCTCAGGCTGAAGCAGTCACCGAGCAACTGGTATTGCTCGCTCTCGTCTTCGGCATCGGACTCGCGGGTATTGCGAGCTATACCATCCTGCGACCACTTCGCCACCTCCAAGGCCACATCAAACAGATCGGGCAGGGCAATTTTCGAGCATCCTTAAACATCCGAGCACCCAGCGAACTCCGGGATTTGGTCGATACGGTGAACTGGATGGGTGGAAAACTTCAAGAATTGGATGACATGAAGAGCGAATTTCTCGCTCACGTGTCGCATGAGCTGCGGACACCCATGGCGTCCATCCAGGAAGGTACGCATCTATTGCTGGATGAAATTCCCGGTCCCTTGTCTCCGGAGCAACGGACGACGTTACGCATCATGGCCGACAGTAGCCGGCGCCTGATCACGCTCATCTCTACCATTTTGGATCTGTCCAAAATGGAGGCGGGCATGATGGAGTACCGGATCGTCCCGACGGATCTGAAACGGATCACCGACATGTCCGTCAACAAGATCCGTCTCCTGGCCGACGCCAAGCATGTGCAACTCGTCGTTGAAGCTCCATCACAGCGTGTCTGGGTCAAGGCGGATGCGATTCGTATTGAGCAGGTGCTGGACAATTTGTTATCAAATGCATTGAAGTTCAGCCCCGAGGGTGGGATCGTAAAGACGCAAATGAAAGCGGACCACAAGGCCGGCGTCCTTGAGGTCGCTGTGTCCGACGTGGGGCCGGGCATCCCAGCCGACGAACTGCCGCATATTTTCGAGCGTTTTTATCAGGGCAGCACAAAATCCAAACATTCGGTGCCAGGCAGCGGACTGGGATTGGCTCTCGCCAAGAAAGTCGTCGAAGCACACGGAGGCAGGATTTGGATCGAAAGCGAAATAAAGAAAGGCACGACTGTACGCTTTATCCTTCGCCTCACCAAGCCGGGGGCACCCGGATGAATCCGTTTGCGGCCAGCGGGTTAGCCTTGGTGCTTTTGACGTGGGGGTGCGCGTCCTGGTCTGCATCGCCGCCGATGTCGCAACCGTATTTTCTGGTGGAACCATCCGATGCCAGAACCTTTCATCTACTCGGAAAAAAACAAGACGCCGTCGCCGCTAGATGCCAAGAGCACAACTCGTGCGACCATGCGTATTTTACCCGTGCGCTCATAGGGTTATATGAGAGCCGTGACGTTGCGGCCAAGAACTTCGAGAAGGTCATCGCGGCTGCACCCAAAAGTCAGCTGGCCACATCGAGCCGTCTCTGGCTTCAACAAATACACCAGGATTCACCACCGCTTGAACGATCCTGGTTCACATCCGTGATGGCGGCTCACGCCGTCTCGGAGAGCCAGGTGACGATGGGCCAAACGTCCGACCGTCTGGTGCGGGAATTGCTTGACCGGGAAATGATGATTCAACAGCTTCGAACCAGTAAGGATGCGGACGCCCAGACGCTCGACCAACTCCAGCGGGAATTGGCCGCCGAGCGCGATCGCAAAGATGTGTCGGTTGGCAAGAAAGAACTGCCGAAAGGCTCCAACGATGGCGCCAACGTTCAGGCGCTTCAGAGACAGCTCTCGGAACGCGATAAGAAGATCGACGAGTTGTCCAGCCAGCTTGAAGCCTTGAAACGTATCGACCAAGAAATGCGCGAGAAAGTCCGTCCGATCCGTCCACCGACCACGGTCGTCCCGCCGACGACTCCTGAGCCGCCCAATCCATAATCGAACAAAGGATCACTACCGTCATGGAACAAGAGCACATTCTCGTAATCGACGATGAAGAAGGGTTGTTGCAGCTGGTGAAGATGCGGCTGACTGCGATGGGATTCGCCGTCACCGCCTGTACGTCCGGCCGGGACGCGGTGAGCGCAGCAAAGACGAATCGTTTTGATCTCGCCATCACCGACCTACGTCTGCGAGGGGAAGACGGCTTGGACGTCACCGAAGAACTTCTGCGGATCCTCCCCGGGTTGCCGGTGATTATTCTGACCGCGCACGGCAGTATTCCCAATGCGGTTGAAGCCGTCCAGCGCGGAGCGTTCGGCTATCTGACCAAGCCCTTTGATGACAAGGAGCTCAAGGCCAAGATTGAGGAAGGCCTGTCCCCTCAGCGGATGAGCCGGGAAATCCAACGGCTGAAGTCTCTGGTCAATGAACTCTACGGCATGGAAAACGTCGTGGCGCGCAGCCCGGCGATGCAGCGGCTGTTGCAACAGGTCATTCAGGTGGCGGATTCCGACGCTACCATGCTGCTGTTCGGCGAAACGGGAACGGGCAAGGAAGTGTTCGCCCGAGTGACCCATGCCAATAGTCGCCGAAGCAAGGGACCATTCGTGGCACTGAACTGCGCCGCGATTCCTGAAACCCTGTTCGAATCAGAGCTCTTCGGGCATGTGCGCGGCGCCTTCACCAGCGCTCATGGTCCTAAGAAGGGGTTGTTTCAGAGCGCAAACGGCGGCACGCTGTTCCTGGACGAGATCGGGGAGATGCCGCTGTCGATGCAGGTGAAGTTGCTCCGCGCCGTTCAAGAACGCGAAGTCCGCGAAGTGGGAGCCGAACATGCGACCAAAGTCGATGTCCGCATCATTGCGGCAACGAATAAAGATCTCGGCGAAGCCGTGAAAAATGGGAGTTTCCGCAACGATTTGTATTATCGGATTTCCGTCGTACCCCTATTTATTCCGCCTCTCAGGGACCGGCGCGACGACATTCCGATTCTCGCGCAATACTTTTTGGCCAGCAGTGCGAAGCGTGCGAACAAAGACGTGCGCGGTTTTACGCCGGCCGCTTTACACCGGCTGGTCACGAACCTGTGGCCTGGTAATGTTCGGGAACTCGAGAATGCGATTGAGAAAGCCGTCGTCATGTCGAGACAGGACATGATTACGCCGGACCTGCTCCCATCGATTGGTACGGCTCCTGATTCGCAGCTGAAACCGCTCACGGAAGCGAAAGAGGAATTCGAAAAGACCTATCTCAAAAATGTCCTGCAATTGACGGGCGGCAACATCTCGCGCGCTGCGCAATTCGCCGGCCGGTATCGAGCCGATTTCTACAAGATGCTCAAGAAATACGGACTGCATCCTTCCACGACGAAAGGTAAGTCCGGACCCGAAATCGAAGAACTCGAGGAAGACAACCATCTGACCGAGGCGGAGCGGTAATGCTCTCCGCCCTCGTCCATCACAGCCAGTAGTCTATAATTTGCTTCGGCTAGCGAGTCGGAGTAGGGTTGTTCCTGGCCGGGCCATCCGCTTTTGCGACAGGCCGCCGACCGTCGAGCTCGGTTTAAACATTCCATGCTTGCCAGAATACTTCAGGCCACGACTCTCACGACGATCGTACTTCTCCTCAAGCGTCTACTGATCAGGCGTAAGCACTCATTACCATACCGGCATCCGGAATCGAACTGGCCCAGGTCGTATCGGAAACCTTCCTGACCTTGATAGTTTGCCTCCCGGCTCCCCCGAGGGGGTCTACCCCTCGTACGCTCCCCGCTCTCTTCGCCCCCCTGAACGGCGCGACACGACCAGGAAAAGTCACATCTGTAGGCCATCGCTGATAGACAACGTCCTGTCCAGGAGATCACAATATGTGTGTAATTATCCTTCGATCATTTCCGGCCTCATCCCAACTCAGTAAATCACCGATTGTGTGAAGGCAGCTTCGACCCTTTGCAAACGGTCGTTGACGCATGGGCATACAGCAGGAGATGCATTTTGAAGCGGGACTTCTCAAAGTAGATGCAAGTGGGGAGTTCTCGCTGGAAGAAGCAAAACGAATGTTCCTAGAGATGCTCGAGGCTGTTGTCCAACACCAGGCCGAGAAAGTACTCTTCGATGGTCGGAACCTGAAGGGAAATCCTGCCCGCATCGACCGCTTCTTCTACGGCTATTTCGCCGCCACAGAGACCATTAGCCTTGTCGCTAAGTCCCGAATACCCCAGGCTCCGCGGTTTGCGTATATTATTCATGAACCTCTTCGTGACCCACGAAGGTATGGAGAAACCGTTGCTATCAATCGAGGGATGAATGTGAGGACCTTTGAGACACTGGAAGAGGCGTCAGAATGGCTTGGATTCACTCTGCCCCACAATCGGGGTGCTGAAGCCCTTGGACGCAAGAACAAAGGATGAAAGACCTACGAGGGGGATTTTGTGGAGCTGGCGAGAGGAATTGAACCTCCAACCTGTGGTTTACAAAGACCAGTTCAAGAAAACATTGAAGTTGAGGGAAAGGCCGAAAAACACGAGAAACCGCCTTCTTCCGATCCGCTATAGTTCCTTACTCGGTTGCACTACGTTGCGCTGAGTGTTGCTCAATTGCAGGTGCGTGGGCACACTTTTGGGCACACCGACCCCCCGTACCCTTTAATTTTCCCAATTCCAAACCCGCGTGGGAAGTCATTCGAACGGGACACCCATTTTCTGATGGGTTTAAGATTTTCGAAGGGAGGACCGCCGTGTAAACGAGTTAACTCCACCAGCGACAGTCCTGCTAAAGAGCCCCACCAAGCCATTTGTCTTGGGTTGAAGAGGATGAGTCCTCCTGATCGACCGGCTTGCGCCAGTCGTCAGAGGCTAAGGTTCGAGTTGTCAGAGGTTAGGGCGCGAGTTGTTCAGAGGCTACGAGGGCGAGAGTCTGGCCGACCCGCCCGTTGACTCTTCTATGGATCGCACTGACTAGGTACCGAAGGTGGGAACAGCTTCTCCGCCAGCTCCTTGCAGTACCACTGGACAAGTCTCGCTTCGTCCTCTGTCAACGTTCGGTTGGCAGTTGCCGCCGTCGCTAGGAGCTGCTCACAGGCACTTCCGAACCTATGTACATCCTGTGCAAGCTGCATGGTGTAGACCTTCTTGAGGGAGGGTTCACTGCTGCGGATGTTTGTAACACAGAATTAACAACTCGTAAAACGGTGGCATGAGACCGGCCACACCTTCGACAAGGCATGACCGGCCAACCACAACACGGTGGGAACAGACCGCTACCGCTTCAGGCCGAAACCCATAGGTAACCGCTGAGACCCTGACGAGACTTTCGCCCTCCAGCGTCCACTGAACCGGTTTACCTGCCACAATCCTCCACCCAAAGGAGACCTTCGCATGAAGAGGAGAACATCGTGTCGGACCAAAGTAGCGTGTCAGATTCTCGGCAGAAAGGCCGTTCAGAATATCGGCGATGGGAGCGAAGGTCAATTCGCCCTCGTGACCCCCTGTAGAAACCAAGTAGACTTTTCGTTGTGGGCTAATAGGAAAGCAGCTGAGAAGTTTAAGTCTCGGCTAGATCGTATAGGTTGCTGCGGCGGATGTTGGCCGGGAAGCCACTACATTATGGATTTAGAGTCTACGGTCTCTCGGAAGCAAAGTTAGACCTAACTATCCCATGTAAGACATGTAAGGTCTGCCAAAGCGAACTAGGTTCACATCAAAAACAATAATGGCCGTCGGTGCCCCCTCTTGCCTACAGCTCCTTTACGCGGCAGTACCCTATTCCTATCGTTGCAGGGCAATTGTTTCATGGCCTTTCAGGTTGGCATGCCGATTGCGTTGTCGACTCTGTGCATTACCGAAAACTGCACAGCACAAGCGACGACGACCACTGATCTAGAGGAGGGTTATGGATTCGATGCCTTTGATTCTAGCGCGGCTGACTATGGCAGGACTGTTCATTATCGATTTTCTCATACTGTGGCTCTTCATCAAGCAGTCTCCAGACGGCGCTCAGCGGCGCCAGATGAGACGGCACGCCATTTTCTTACCCGTGGAGATTGATGGAAAGAAGGGCGTGAAGGGGTTAATCAACGATCTTTCCCTTGGGGGCTGCAGAATTAACGGTGATCTGGCAGTCAAACAAGGGCAACATCTCCCGTTGCGGCTGCATCTACCTGGGCAGGGATCTCCTATTGTTGTTGAACGAGCGGCGGTAAGATGGGTGGGTGAAAAGGACTGTGGTCTCCAGTTCATGTCTATACCCTCTAGCGAGCGAGCACGACTAGGGGAGTTGCTTGAGTGGGTGGCATAAGGTGGGGATGCGCCTTCGGTTGTAGTTAGATTCCGCTGATTGGGTATCAGCAAAAGCATTTCATTGATGTCCAGCTGTTTGAGTTGGTGCCAACCTGGTGCCAAAACACCCTGACCCACCATGATCGATCACGAGCACATTAGCGTTGTGGTAGTCTCAACTCAGTGTCATTATTATTCACTGGAAATTCGAGATGGATTGGCGGAGAGGGTAGGATTTGAACCCTACGGAGCGGTTACCCAGACAGATAGCGGCCTAAAAAAAGCCCCTTCTATTAGGCTGCCCTCGCACCTCTCCGTTTAATGTGGCGAAGGTTATTAGAGAAAAGGTCTCTTACATCCATAAACCATATGGATGGCTTGGCATTGGGAACGGAATCGGTTACTGGATTGCTCGACTTCGCAATTCTCCGTTCGCGAGAGTATGGAAGCTCGACATCGGCCGAGCGAACCGCTCCACTGAGCGCCAAGAGGAGGAATGCGTTTCGCCTTTGCTGGTATTGTTTGCGACGTTGCATCCATCGTGTCATGGCATAACCTCGCCGTGGTTCGCAGTCTAACAGCGCTCAAACACACACTCTATTCCCTAAAAGAGTTAAGCCAAAAAATGTCTCATAACCCTTCTAGACCTGTTAAACGGATGCGAGTGAGCTGGTCTCACTGTCCTAGAGGGGCTCCCAGTGGCAGTGCGAATTCTTGTCAATCAGGATGTGGCAGGCGAGCATCGAGATAGCGGATCGCCGCGCGGCACACCTCAGCAATGTTTAAGATGGGAAAGAAAGGAGTCATGGTTCGAGTAAAGAACATACTAGAGGATGATGTGCATGGTCGCTGGCATGTAAAGAAGATCCTAGTGACCAAAGAGGGTCGTCGGTATGTACTGATTCCAGATAAGGAGGTTTTCAGAACCAAGGAGGGGGCCGAGTATTATGCGCACCTCAGAACTCGACGCTTTGTTGAGGGAAACCGTAGACGAAATCATAACAGTGTTCAATGGAGAGCTGCTCTAAAGTACTTGTGTACAGCTACGTTACTATCTTTGATGACGGCGGTTGCGGTTCAATGGTGGAGAGAACAGCCGTACCAGGCTCTGCCTTCGTAGATGTTCGTCCCACTATCTAGGATACATTACACGCATTTGCCGCACATTCAGTTGTCCCAGGACATGAAACCCCACACAGCGTAGAGCCCGCACTCGACTAGAATGATGACCGAGAGAGCCGTGATGAACAACATGCTATCCCTCCTTTTTGAGGACTGTTTGTAGGGAAGGATCAGCATGGTCCATGCCAGGAAGAAAAAGACGGTCGTTCGCCGTTGAAACCCACCGAAATTACTTGTTTAGACGAACGTTAATCATCTTGGAGAGAAGCTGCGTTTCTATCCGTTTTGATAACCTCCATATCCATTTTGATAGCGTTTGTAAGTGAGTTATTCACTTGTCCCAACTTCACATTCGTCTCTCGATAGCTTCTTCCTGTAGCACCACGGTGGCACGGGATGAGGATCTGCCCACAGCCCTAGCGCCGATCGTCGTGCTCTTCGTTGCAACTCCGCTAGGATCACATTGTCTGGCGCATACTTCTGATACCACCAGCACCAGCCGTTTCTGACCAGTTCGACGTTGACGATAAGCCCATCAGGCAAGGACACATCAGCGATGGTGCGTCCGTATTTGTCGAGTCCATACGTCTGCAGCGTCAACTCTTTACAGCGGCAGCGGGCGAGGACAACAGCTGGTGGGGGATCCAATTAAAACATATTGACTGAGAAATTTAACCTATGTATAAGACGCAGCAAAACATTTCCTAATTATAAAAGTTCAGCGCACCTCACCCCTCCGAGGCGGCATACGCTGATCCGTCTTGAGAGCCTCAAACACTCATGGCGGAAAGCGTGTAAGCACGTTGGCCTCGGCAAAATGGTCAAGGACGAGGAAAGTGGTCAGCCTGTGTGGGCAGGCCCCATCCCGCATGATTTCAGACGCACGGCGGTTCGAAACATGATCCGCGCGGGAGTACCGGAGAAAGTCGCAATGGCGATCAGCGGGCACAAGACACGCTCAGTCTTTGACCGCTACAACATCGTCAATGAAACAGATCTGGCAAGGGCAGCGAAGAGCCTCACCGAGTACTTCGAGCGCGAGAAGCAAGCAAGTATGGGCACACTTGCGGGCACACTCGCACATGCTGCGCAACCAGCCCCAGGGGGATATGAAGGCGAAGTCATTGGTATTGCAAAGGAAGATCTGGAGCTGGCGAGAGGAATTGAACCTCCAACCTGTGGTTTACAAAACCACTGCTCTGCCATTGAGCTACGCCAGCCCATGTGAAGTGTCGCAAAGAAGCGAGGAGCAGTCAACGACCCAAGAATATGTTAGTTTGTCGAAGGATGCGAAGGTGGATTGAGCAGAGCAGTCCGGCTGTGGACTTCTAACACCTCATCTAACATGTGTAGAGCATCGTTCAATACATCGCTGGCACAGCTGAGCGTGACATGAAACTGCTTCACCGCCTCATCCAAACGTCCCTCAGCGTGCAGTACCTGAAATTTGCGATGATGTTCGTCAAGAATGGCGTGCTTGGCGTCCAACAGCAGGCAATCCACCGAGGTCATATGGCCTCCTCGTTATGAGTGAGAGGACACTGTAGCAGACCTGCTTCAGGCGCACAATCATACTGATGGGTGGTTCATAAATCGCTTCAACTATCCCATGTACCTCATTGTAAGAATGAACTATTTTACTCCTCGTTGCTTAGGTACCGACGATCCGGCACGCCTTGCTTGACGACGTTGGCCGGACAGTTTATGGTGCCGCGACCCTTACCCCAATAGAGGAGGAATTCATGCGTTCGTTCCTTATGTTCGCGCTCGCGCTTGCCGGATTAACGCTGTCAGCGTGCTCGTCGACCGAGTGGGTGCATCCCAACAAACCGTCCTCTGAGTACATCAATGATTACAACAAATGCCAGTCCCTCGTGCTCAACGATCCCAAGTTGCAACAGGGTAGCCAGCTCATGGTCCTCAATGCCACGGAACGCTGTGTACAAAAACAAGGCTGGCGGCTTGTGGAGCAGTAGTGAGAGTCGAGTGGAAAGGCGCCTGGCAAACTGACTAGAAGTGATAGGCGAGCCCGGCAATGGCATTGAGAGCTGAATATTGGCCGCTCAGTCCAAAACCGGTGGGATCCAGATTGGTGATCGTCGCCAGATTGTATTTTCCCTCAATGAACAATCCCCACTCTTCTGTAAGGAGCACTTTGAGTCCCGTGGACACATTCAGTCCAGGAACCACCTGACGTCCATCGACCTGACCGCTGCTCGAGAAATAGAACGCACCCACACCCACCCCGATATAAGGTTGCAACACTTTGCCGGGATACCGGGCAACCACGTTGAAAGCGACCGTGATGA
>Ga0081455_10002716_pt1 | contig 20888 bp, 20 predicted proteins | sample TabmetS3T2R1_FD_70207 | JGI IMG/M metagenome (GOLD analysis project Ga0081455, IMG submission 70207) | Tabebuia heterophylla rhizosphere microbial communities from the University of Puerto Rico - S3T2R1 | ecosystem: Host-associated > Plants > Roots > Rhizosphere ...
CTTGAGCAACGCGCGCTTGAGCGATTTGTTGAGCGGCGGTCGATCCGGACGACCACTTGCCACATCTCTGCACAGGGTCGCGACCAGACACCCGTTGGCCTTTGAAGGACTAGGAGCAAAAGCCAACTGCTGCAGGTTACTGCTGCAAGTGCACCAAGTTCGGATCACCAATGAGCGCCAAAAGTCGGTTTGACAAGGGGAAATAGGTGGAGCCAAGGGGACTCGAACCCCTAACCCCTTGCTTGCAAAGCAAGTGCGCTACCAATTGCGCCATGGCCCCGGTTAGCCGAGCCCCATCCCCCGAGAGCGGTTCGGCCGACCCACGATGCTACGTCATGGCATTTCGTCGTACCAACCTGGAAACTTCACTCCAGATGTGCAACCGCCAGCGAACCCGCGCTCAGCGCGGCGGCGGCACGTGCATCTGGGGTGAGGTTTTCAGGGGAGGCTGTGATCGGGTCGCCCTCAGGGCCGAGTCCACGTACGCTGTTGCCCATGTGGTCCCAGCGCGAAGTCATCGACTATGCGCTGCAGCGACGCTCCACGCTCCAGGCGCTGCGGCGGCCTGGACGCACACTCGCTCGCCAGGAGGCCTGTGACGCCGACCCAATGCTGGTCCGCGCGGCCAAATACCACGGCGAGCCGTCAACAGTCGGTTGCCCGGTGTGCGAGTCGGACGATCTGGTCAACCTGAATTATGTATTCGGCGAGCAGCTAGGCCAGTACTCGGGGAGAATCAAACGGACCGCTGAATTAGAAGAGATGGCACACGAGTTCGGGGAGTTCAAGGTCGTGGTCGTCGAAGTTTGCCCAGCCTGTGGCTGGAACCACATGATCCTTTCCTATCTTCTGGGTGACGGGGTGAAGCGCAAGCCTCCTCGCCGCCAGCAGACAGTCGAGGACATCTATGGCTGATCCCCATTGGGGACCCGTCGAATGGCACCCCCAAAGCGCCGGCGCGCGCCGTGGGACGGCCGGGCGCGGCCGGAAGTGGGCTCGGCGCATCCTCGTAAGCATTACCGCGCTGACCATCTTCGGCCTCCTCAGCGTCACCGGAGTTGTTGTCTACGGCTACACCACGACAACCCGCCCCGATGCAAACGCCGACTTCAAGACCGCGACCACATTCGTCTACTACAACGACGGCAAGAGCGAGCTCGGCAACTTCGCCATCCAAAACCGCACTCCGCTGGCCTTCGACAAAATCCCAGAGACGATGACCCAAGCCGCGGTTGCAGCCGAAAACCGCTCCTTCTGGACCGACAAAGGCATCTCGATCCGAGGCATGATCCGTGCTGCCTGGAAGATCGCCCGCGGCCAGGACGTCCAGGGCGGCTCAACCATCACCCAGCAGTACATCAAGATCTTGTACCTGAACTCCGACCGCACCATGAAGCGCAAGTTCCGTGAGCTCTTTCTCGCATACAAGATCAACAAGGAGATGGCGAAACAGGAGATCCTCGCCGGCTATCTCAATACGATCTACTACGGACACGGGGCATACGGCGTCCAGGCGGCCAGCAAGGAATACTTCGACATCGACGCCAGGAAGCTCAGCGTGCCACAAGCCGCCTTCCTAGCCACGGTCGTCAACAACCCGAGCATGTACGACCCGTCCGAGAAGGAGAATCGCGCCCGCATCCTCAGCCGCTACCGTTATGTGCTCCACTCAATGGCCGAGATGGGCAACATCACTCCCGTCCAGGAGGCCGAGTACGCGCAGAAGCTGCCGAAGTTTCCCAAGACCCCTGCCAACCAGCGGTACGGCGGCCCCAAAGGCTTTCTGATGAAGATGGTCGAGCGCGAGCTCGGCGCCGCAGGATTCGACTCCTCGATGATCAGCGGCGGCGGCCTCAAGATCATCACCACCTTCGACAAGGATGCGCAGCAGGCCGCCGTCGACTCATCTCAGAAGTTCACCAAGCAGTCAGCGCGGGCTGCCGGGCAAAAGGCCTCCAAGTTGCATGCCGCGTTAGCTTCGGTCGATGTGAACAGCGGCGAGGTGCTCGCCCTCTACGGCGGACCCGACTTCGTCAAGAACTCCCGCAACTGGGCCACGACCCCGCGCCCGACCGCATCGACGTTCAAGACCTACGCCCTCGCCGCCGGGCTGAAGGACGGCTACAGCCTGCTGGACACCTTCAACGGCAATACCTTCATCCCTCCCGGCGAATCGCGGCCGGTGCGCAACGAGTTCAGCAACCAGTACGGCCAGTCGGTCAGCCTGATCAAGGCGACCGCCGACTCGATTAACACCGCCTTTGTTGATCTCACGAGCCAGATGGACAGCGGCCCACGCAAGATCATGAGGATAGCCAAAGCAGCAGGAGCGCCTAAAGGTCCGGGCTGGGACAACAACTACCGAATCCCACTGGGCACGGCGGAGGTGAGCCCACTTGCCCAGGCCAGCGCGTACGCGACCTTCGCCAATGACGGCGTCGGGGTCGGCAACCATGTGGTACGCGAGGTCCACGACCGAAAGGGAAATGTCATCTACTCGGCGCAGCCGAAGAAGACGCGTGCGGTCACGGAGGACATCGCACACGACGTCACCTTCGCGCTCTCGAGTGTCGTCGAGGAGGGGACCGGACGCGCCGTGCAGACGCTGAACCGTCCCGTGGCCGGAAAGACGGGTACCAAAGACCGTACGAATGCTGACGGATCGAGCGATATCGTCTCGGCCTGGTTTGTGGCTTACACCAGGCAAATCTCGACTGCGGTGATGTACGTCGCAGGCAAGGACGGGACTGGCGATCTCGATAAATACGCCCGACCGGGCGACAGCACCTTCTTCGGCGGGACCTATCCAGCCTTGACGTGGGCTGACTACATGAGGATCGCTACCAAGGGCCAGGCAGTCAAGGAATTCCCTGGGCCTGCGTACGTGAACAGGGACGAGCTTCCCCAGCCCGAGCAGACAACGCAGGAGACGCTCCAACCGACCGAGGAGCCGACAACCGAGGCCCCCGAGCCGAAGCCCACCAAGAGGTGGGACTGGCGCCCAAGGTGGCCACGCGATCCAAACGCGACTAAGACCCAGAAACCCGGAGGCGGCAAGTCGACGCCGCCTCGTTGGAGGCGCCTAGCCCCAAGCGGGAGTCCGAGCGGGCAAGGTTGAGCAGAAGCCCAATCGTCGGGATCGGGGCCCGATCGCCCAGCATTTTGCCATCGGCGACTGACAGCTTCGTCGGTACAGTCAGCCAGCGAATCGGTGGGCCGCTTGGCCGGTACGCCGCCGTCGGTAGGGCCTGGTGGAACCCGCTGCGCGTCACTCTGTTGGTCGGCACTCTGGTCTACCTGAGCGGTGTCGTGTTCCGCCTGCCCTGCCGGATCACAGTCGCCGGTCAACCACCACCTGATCACTTCAAGTACCTGTGCTACTCCGATATCGGGCTTTTGTACGCGGGCCGCGGGCTGCTGCAAGGCAACACCCCCTATCTCGACCACGGTGCCTACCCTGTTCTGGAGTACCCCGTGCTCACCGGCTGGTTCCTGGAACTGGAGCGTCTGACCACCCGCGCGCTCGGGGGGATGCAAGGGGCCGACGTCACCGACCAGCAGCGGGTCGACTCCACATTGATCTTCGTCGACGTCAACACAGTGCTGCTGGGCGCCTTGTTCCTGGTCGCGCTGTGGGCCTTGGTCCGTACGCCGGCCGGGCGGCCCTGGGATGCGATGATGCTGGCTGCATCGCCGTGCGTCGCGGCGGCCGCGTTGATCAACTGGGACATGCTGCCGGTGGCCTTGACCGCCCTCGCGATGGCTTTCTGGTCCGGGCGCCGCCCGGGCTTCGCTGGGGTCATGCTGGGGCTGGGGGCGGCAGCCAAGCTCTATCCCGCATTGCTGCTCGGTCCGCTCTTCCTGCTGTGCGTGCGAGCCAAACGAATGGGCGACTTCGTCATGACCCTGTCGACCTTCCTGGTGAGCTGGGGTTTGGTGAACCTGCCAGTGCTGCTGCTGGCCCCGGACGCCTGGCGCAGTTTCTGGCAGTACAACAGCGAGCGGGGTGGCGACCTCGGCTCGATCTGGTACGTACTGTCCCTAGCCGGCCATCCCGTCCCGTATCTCAACTGGGTGAGCTCCGGACTTTTCACACTCTGCTGCATCGGCATCCTGCTCTTGATCATGTACGCCCCGCGCCGGCCCCGGTTCGGTGCTGTGGCATTTCTTGTCGTTGCCGCGTTCCTGATGACCAACAAGGTCTATTCACCGCAGTACGTGCTCTGGCTGCTGCCGCTGATGATCTTGGCACGGCCCAAGTGGCGCGAATGGCTGATCTTCACTGCTGGAGAGCTGATCTACTTCGTCGCCATCTGGTGGCACCTCGGCGGCTTCCTGGTACCGGGGGACAGCTCGCCTGACCGGATCTATTGGTTCGCGGTCTTGATCAGGTTGTGCACTCAAGGTTGGGTTGTGATCATGGTCGTCCGGGATGCGTTGCGGCCGGACCACGATCCGGTACGTGTTGATGATGTGGACGATCCCACCGGCGGGGTGCTCGATCACGCCCTGGACGCCCGCTGGTTCCAGGTGTTCAGCGGCAGCACGGTCCCCAGGCGGAATGCCTGATGCTGCAAGATGCCGCTCGGCCGGTAGCCACACCAACAGCGAGCATCGCGTCGTCCCCAGGGCGGATCGTGATCCAGGCATGGCTGGCCAGCAGGGGGATGATCCTAGGGGTCGCGCTCGTACTTGCGCTCGTGCAGGATCAAAGTCTCACCAACATGGTGAGCAACTGGGACGTGCAGCATTTCTCCAAGCTGGCCGCCGACGGATACTTGGCGGATCCCAATGGCACTTTGATGGCCTTCTTCCCGGGCCTACCGGCAATCTTCTGGCTGTTCGGTCAACTGGGGATCACAGCGGCGGTCACCGGGGTCGTCCTCTCCTTGGCCTGCTCGGCTTTCGCCGCCGCCGCGCTCTACCGGTTGGGTGGCCAATGGGCGGCGGTGGCCTGGCTGTTCGCTCCGACCGCTGTCTTCACCGTGGTGCCTTACACCGAGTCGCTTTTCTGCGCTGCGGCGTTCTGGGCTTGGGAACGCGCCCGTGCCGACCGTTGGTTGACCGCTGCCGCGCTCACCGCCGTCGCCTGCACGCTACGGGTATCCGGGCTGTTTCTGATCGGCGCACTGCTGGTGATGATCATCACTGACAGGAATCCAGCCGCATTCAAGCTTCGTCGGGCCGCACTGATGCTGATCCCCGCTTCGGCGGTGGTGGCCTTCGTGACTTATCTGTACGGCCTCACCGGCAGCTGGACGGCCTGGTATAGCGCGCAGACGACAGGTTGGGTGCGCGAGCTGACCTGGCCCTGGCAGTCCTTGCTGAACACGATTCCCGCCATCCTGCCCGGCGCGTACGCCAATCATCCGTGGTGGGCGGCCGTGTTCCGCGGCGAAATGATCTCAATGGCAGCCGGGGTCGGAGTCACTCTGTGGTGCATCGTGGTGAGTCTGCGCCTCAGGAAGGACCCGAATGGCACCGATCGGTCGATGTGGGGTGAGGCGAGCTGGGTCGGGGTGCAGGTACTCGCCTTTTCCGTGTCCTATTGGTTCTTCTCGGTCAACCGCGCCACCCTGCTCTGGTTCCCGTTGTGGATCATGTTCGGTCGCTGGGTGGCGGGACCGACCAGGGTTTCTCCGCCTACTCATCGGCTACTGGTAACGGCCGCATTCACTGTCGAAATTGTGCTTATGTTGTGGTGGAGCTGGTTGTTCTTTACTGGGCATTGGGCCAGCTGAATCTCTGTTTGAAATCACTCGAAAAGCCCACGTGCCGGCGTCAGATCACCTAGGCTGACCCGAGGTGACTCGGTCGGGGGACAAGTGACCTGTGGGGGGACCCCTGCCTGAGCCTTGATCATTCAAGTCTCTTGAGGGGAAGTCGTGGCGCGTTTTCGCAAGGCGGCGATTGCTGCCGTGGCTCTGTCCACCCTGGTTGCCACATCTGGCGTTGCCTACGCTGATCACACCAAGCACGGCGTCGCGGCGAACTCTGAGGACACCATGACCTGGGCGTACTACGGCGGCAAGCTGATCGACTACACCCAAACCACTCCCGACATATTCATGCATGCGAGAGCGTCAGCGGTCATGATCGGCTTGGACGGCAGAAGCTTCTTCAGGCTCCGAGTCAGCGGGATCGCCGCCCAGAGTGGGAAGTATGGCGTGCACCTGCACCAAGGAACATGTGACGCTAGCAATTTCGACGCGGCAGGAAAGCATTACAACGTCAGCTGGAACAACACCACAACAGCCGACGACCTCGTCAGTAACACGACTGAGGTTTGGCTGGATCTCAATGTGGATTCAGATGGTGATGCCCGCTCAACGGCCACCGTGTCCTTCATTCCGGGGGGCGAGCGGTCGATCGTGCTCCACGCTCTGCCGACCGCAGCTGACGGAACGGCCGGACCCCGCTTGGCCTGCCTGCCGTTCGACATCGAGACGACCGGGTAACCCGATCAATCGCCATTCCGTGGAATCTGCCCTGAGCCCTTCGAAGGCTCAGGGCACATTTTTCTCCTATTACCCTGACTGGGTGGAACGGATGTGGATCGACCTCGACGGCCTGGTCAACCTGCGTGATGTCGGGGGAATCCCGACCAGCGACGGCGGCAAAATCGTCCCTGGTCGGCTGCTGCGGTCGGACAACCTGCAGACGCTCACGGCCACCGACGTGGATCAGCTGCTCGGGCTGGGCCTGACCGATGTCATCGACCTGCGGAGCGACTATGAGACGGCGCAGGAGGGACCCGGTCCATTGGCCCGCTCAGAGGTCCGTATTCACCAGTTCTCGCTGTTTCGGGAGTGGGAGCTCGGCGTGGGCGACACCAAGCCTGACGTACGCCCCGAAGTGTTACCAGAAGAGGCACTGCCGTGGGTCGACCTGGAACCGAGCGTCGAACTAGATGACGAAGTCGCCTCGGTTTACTTCTCCTACGTGGTGGATCGTCCCGACTCGGTGCTGGCTGCACTGCGAACTGTCGCCCGGGCGCCGGGTGCCGCATTGGTGCACTGCGCCGCGGGCAAGGACCGTACCGGCACCATCGTGGCGCTGGCCCTGTCAGTCGCCGGTGCCGAACGCCAAGCGATCATCGATGATTACGCGGCGAGCTCGGAGCGCGTCGAAGGTGTCGTCAATCGGCTGCGGTCCTCGCCAACCTATGCCGACAATCTCCGTGACCGACCCCTGTCCTCGCATCTCAGCCATCCAGAGACCATGATCAGCTTCTTGGGCCACATCGACGAGACCTTCGGAGGCGTGCAGCAAATGTTGATCAAGATGGGTTGGACAGCTGAGGACAACGACCAGTTGCGTGCCAAGCTGCGCAGCTGAAGAGCGCCAGGCTAGGTCCAGTCGCCACAGAATTTGATTGTTCCGCTCGCTGCGCTCGCTGTGCCTAATGGCTCGCTCCGCTCGCTGCGATGTTCGCCGAGGAGCCGCCGTCTTCGTCGGATCCGATGAAACGATTGTCCGGAGAATCAGCTCTGTACCCGAAGGCGTTTCGTCGCATCCTTCTGCAGATCGGCGGCGCGAACATCGCGGGCGCGGATCGCGCTCTGCAGCCGCCTACTTCGTCGGCGCTCGCCGAGGAAATACGCCTCACCTTCTCCTCAGCACGGCGGCGCGCGATCCGGCGCTATGTCCAGGTGATGCAGTCAACAGCTGCGGTAGTGAGCCGCAGCTCGACTGGGATCTCCTGGCCGATCCGTGGCGGCTGCTCCTTGCGTGGCAGGAAGACCTGGCTCAGCTGCATGTGTGGCGGTTCAAGGAACCAGCGCTTCTTACCGTTGATGGTGTAAGGACTGAGAGCAAGTCCCGCAGCCGCAAGAGAGCCGGTGGCGAAGGCGATCGCCCGATGCCGCAAGGTCTTGGCCGAGGTCGGCGCCTCCATGCCGATGCCATGAGACGTGCCGCCGGCAACCACCACGATCCAGCCGTCGGCCGGACAGACGCGCTGCCGATAGCCGGCCCGTTCGCCACGCTTGATCTCATGCACGTCCAGTACCGTCGCTGTGGTGCTGCGCGCGGTCTTGTCTCCCAACCAGAGTCGGGTGCCGACCCGCTGCCGCACTGGTACGGGGTCGCCTTCCGCCCCGCCCAACTGTCGCGCGACCGCGACCGTTTCCTCCGATGGCAGGTGAGAGAACCACAGCGCTCCAGGTGCGACGGCAAGGGCGGCGTGACCAAGCCGCTCGGCTTCGGCGTAGCGCCCGTCGGTGTGCAGCGGCAGATGGATCGTCCACCCCTCGAAGCGCACGCCGGAGAGCAACGCTGCAACCTGGTCAAGGTCATCGGGTCTGATCCCATGGCGTCGCATCGAGGTAAGTATTTCGACCACTACCCGCGGCCGATCATCGCGCGCGGCCAGCAGTTCAAGATCACCCAGCCGGGACACCGTAGTGATGACCGAGGAGTCCTCGGTCAGCTTCCTGGCAAGCTCGCTGGAGGAATCCCACGCGTTCAAGATCACTACATCGCCCGGGAACGCCTCGCGTACGATGCCGACCTCGGACGGGATGCCGACTCCGATCGTGTTCGCGCCCAGTGTCGCTGATTCCTCAGCCAGCCGGCGCAGGCCGAATCCGTAACCGTTGCCTTTGATCACCGGGACGATGCCTGGAGTCGCGCCGGCCACTGTCCGCAGGTGCTCCCGCCAGCGCTCTCCGTCCAGCCGCAGGGTTACGCCACTCATGCCGTCGAAACCATTGCACTCATTGGGGCACGCATCAGCGACGCTTCATGTAGAGATCGAAAGCCTTGTACAGCAGCGGATTCAGCGGGAGGTCCCATTCACCGAGGTATTCCACGGCCTCACCGCCGGTGCCGACCTTGAACTGGATGAGGCCCAGATGCGGATCGTCCTCCTCGAGCCCCTCGGTGATACCGCGCAGGTCATAGATCGTCGCGCCCGCCTCCAGTGCGTCAGTGATCATCTTCCATTGCACGGCGTTGGAGCCACGCACATCGCGCTTGGCTGTCGAGCTCGCGCCATAGGAGTACCAGGTATGCCGGCCGACATGTACCCATGTAGTCGCAGCGACCAGATCGTCTTCGTGGTAGGCCAGATAAAGCCGGATCCGGTCGGGGTCCTCGGCCAGTAGCGCGTCAAACATGGTCTGGAAATACGACAGCGGCCGAGGTCTGAACTGATCACGCTCAGCGGTCTCAACGTACAGCCGATGGAACTCGGGCAGATCGTCAACGCTGCCACGCTGAACCGCGACCCCGGCCTTCGCCGCCTTCTTGATGTTGCGCCGCCAGAGTTGATTCATCCCGGCGAGCAGTTGATCCGGCGTCCTATCGGCGATCGGGAGCTGGAAGACGAACCGTGGCTGACCCGCGGCGAAACCCTCTTCATCCTCCGGCGGTCGCCAGCCCAGCTCTCGCAGCCGGTTGCGGGTACGGGTTGTCTCGTGATTGACCTGATCCGGCATTGCCTCACTCAGCCGCGTGACTTGCTCGTCGGCAATCGCAGCCTTGATTGTCTCCGCGCTCCACCGCCGGGCTACAGCTGTCGGACCGATCCGTACGCCGAAGGCTCCAGCCGAGCGTAGGTGATCGGCCAATGGCTGCAGCCATTCCCCGATATCGGGGGCAGTCCAGTCGATAATCGGACCCTCGGGCAGATAAGCAAGGTACTTTTTGATCTTGGGAAGCTGCCGGTAGAGCACGAGTCCGGCGCCAACCGGTCCGCCCTTGCCGTTGAACCAGCCGACCGACTCGCTACGCCACTCACTCTTGACTCGCCCCCACGCCGGCGTCTGGAGAAAGCTCACCGAGGATTGCGCGGCGTTGAACTCGCGATGCCGCTCTGCCTCGATGGTCCGTACCGAAAGAGCCACAGATGAGAATCTAATAGTCGATAGCTGCCTTCATGCGCGTTCCCAAGGCTTTTGCACGGCGGCAAGGTGTTGTCCAGATGACGAAATCGTGACCAAAGGCCACTCTTTGATTGCAGTACACAAAGTTCCGCCCTAAAAGCTTGACAGGCGAGTACCTTGAACTCGGGTCTCATACTCCCGGAATAGGCCCAACGCATCGGCCGTCCCGTGTTTCCCCGCGCGGGCAGGTCCCATCCCCTGTGCGGACCGCCTATTCCGGGTTCCCGTCGGCAAAACGCTCACCAAGATCAAGAAGTCCGCGGCACGGAAAAGTGCTTGTGCAGTAACTGACCGTCAATGCCCAGCGTCAGCACATCGATCCGGTTCGGGCCCCATGAGACCGCCGACGGAGTGTCACTGATCCCAGTGCCGATCATCGCCCAATCGGTCCAACGCTTTCCGTCCCACCACCGGTGCTCCAGTGTGTTGTCGTCTCCTTTGCAGAACAGATCAAGCCGATCGGGGCCCCACGAGGACACCGCGACGTCGGAATGGAGTCCACCACCCAAATCGAGGAGGTCTTGCCACGTCGCGCCGTCGTATGACTTTTGGTACAGGTGGTTGTCCCGGCCCCGGAAGAAGACGTCGATCAAGTTCGGCCCGCGTGAGATGGCTGTAGGGGCGCCTTCCAGGTTGCCGCCGAGCCGCTCGTACGCGCTCCACTCGATCCCATCCCATGACTTGTGGTAGAGCGCGTTGTCGCTGCCGCGGGCGAAGACATCCAGCCGATTTGGGGCCCAGGAAGAGGCACTGGCACTCGATGTAAGGAACCCGCCAAGCGGGAAGTAGCCCATCCACCCTCCGTTCCAGGACTTCCGCCACAGCTGGTTGTCGGCACCGCGAACGAAGATGTCGAGCCGATCCGCACCGCGCGCGACCGCTCCGGGCCCGCCCACGATGGCGGCGCCAAGGTTCTCCGGCGCGTACCATTTCGTGCCGTTGTAGGCCCGATGCAGCATGGTCTGGCCGGCTGCTCGGACGAAGACGTCCAGCCTGTTCACGCTCCAGGAGGTCACGCTCGGCCCCGCGCTGAAGGAGCCGCCAAGATCGTCCCAGTCGCTCCACTGTGGGCTGTTCCCGGACGGTGCCGCGGAGAACGTTGCAGGCCACTCGCTGAACGGACTCGGGGGCGGTGTGGTGGCCCGGGCGGTAGGGCGCGAGATCAGGAAGAGGCCGGTTCCCGCGAGCAGTAGCACCACGGTGGCCAAGATCACCAGCAGCGATGATCGGCGATGATTGTTGATCATGTGGGGAAGCACGACGGCACCATATCCCCCGGGACGCAGAACTGTCAGCTTCTCACGCAGCTAAAGAAGCCACAAGATGATCACAAGTTCGGCCACTTCGGATGATCTTCCTGCGGGCCTTGATTACAAGTCGGTTACTTCGCGATGATCTTGCCGGGGTTGAAGTTGCGATTCCGAGACAGCAGCGCCGTGGTGTTCACGTCAAGATCGATGGCGTTGAGCACGAAGGGTCGGAAGGCAGGCTTGTCCTCATGGTGAAAGCCCACTCCCTCGACTCCCCAGCCCCACCACTTCATGTGCTTGACGTCGGGCATACTTGTCGCTCCCCTTTTGCTCTTAGCTGAGCAGCTCTTACGCCTGACTTTCGCGGTAGGTGGTCGCGTAGTCGATGAGTCCGCTCACTTCTTTGGCAATGCGTTCTGAGAACTGGGCGACCGTCTCGCCGTCCTCCGCCGACATCGGCTCCCCAAAAGTGACATACACCGGCAGCCGCCCGCGAGTTGGCCAATTTTGTCCGTACGGCATGGCCTCAGATGCGCCAACGATCGCGACAGGCAAGCAGGGTACGTCCCGGCTGATGCACAGCGCGGCGGCGCCGGGTTTGAACGCGCCCATCTCGCCGGTCCGCGATCGGGTGCCCTCCGGGAAGAGAAGTAGTGGCACGCCGTCGTCGAGCAGGCTGGTGGCAAGCCCGTGCCGGCCGCGAAGACCAGTTCGGTCCACCGGGAACGCATTGAAGAAGAGCGAAGTCAGGCCCTTCCGCCACCAGACGTCGAAGAAGTAATCGGCGGCGGCTCCTGCCGCGACGTACCGGGCGACCTTGCGCGGCAGGGATCCAAGGATCAGCGGGGCATCAAGATGGCTGGCATGGTTGGACACGACAACGAACGGGCGACTTAGGCCTTTGAGATGCTCCTCGCCCAAAACCGTCACCGTCACGAGCCGCCAGACCAGCGGCTTGAGCAGGCCGCGTTGCGCAACCAACCGCGCACTTGCGTGCACCGGCGAGGTGTAGCGGCTCCGGCTCGACATGGGGTTAGCCTAACCCGACGGGCCGTGGCCGATTGCTGGCCAAGTCCTCACACTGGGAGTTCGGAGCCTCCGGCCCACATGTGCCCTTAGCCTGCATGCGCATACGCCCCTGAGGCCTGTTCCACATTCGCTCTGAGCCTGTGCCAGATGTGCCCTGAGCCTGTCGAAGGGCACCTCGCCGGACGCTACCCGAGTCGTTCGCTGAGGTGGATGGTGACCACGTCGCCCTCGTGCTTGTTGATTACTTGGCGTAGGTCGGCCTTGATCGGCAGCTTGTGCGTCCCATCGCCGAGGGGCATGAACGAGCTGCGGAAGGGATTGCCGTCAACGGTTCCCGTTACCTTGACGAGGCCGCGGGTGCCGAAGAAGGCAGGGCTCCAGTCGGTCACGACGTAGGTCCAACCGCCTTTTGCCGGACTCTTGTGTAAAGCGGCAATGAACGTCTTGTCCAGCGGACCCTGTGCGGTCATGACGACTCCTCCACGATGTAGAAGCGGTTGCCGTCTGGATCATCGAAGGTGAACATCGGGGGCACGCCGTCCCAGCGGAGCAGGTCGCCGACAAGGACGCCGCGGTCCCGCATGGCAGCGTGCTCAACCCCGGCATCGGGAACGGTGAAGCGGACCCCAGTGTCGGTCCCGACATCTGCTGTGTCCTCGGTCGCATTGAGCGCGAGCGAGGTGCTGGCACCAGCGGGAGCTACCTCGAGCCATCGCATGGTTGGGCTGATTGGGGCGTCGAGCCGCTTCTCGAAGCCGAGCGTCCCGACGTAGAAAGCGAGCGCCTCGTCCTGGTTCGTGACGTTGATCCCGATCGTTCGCACATCGGTGATGGTGGTTGCGGGCATGGTGGATCTCCTTTTGGTTGGTATCTCAGGCCTAGCCGTACATCAGGGAGCCTGGGGTGGTGAGGGTCTGGCCCGTCTCGAGCCAGGTCTTCAGGCCGGACAGGATCATCGGCCACCCGCCGTACAGTTCGGGCGGCGCGTCGTCACTCAGCTGGTCATGGGTGACCGTTAGTCGGCAAGAATCCCCGACCGGTTCGATCTCCCATGTCACCCGCGAGGTGCCCTCGCGTTCGGCATCCTCGCTCCAAAATGTGTTCATGGTCTGCACCAGCCGGCGTGGTGGATCCACGACGAGGTTCTCGCCCTCGGCGAGTGGACCGTCCGCGCCTGGATGGGTCAGCGCATAACGCGATCCCGGGGTCCAGTCGGACTCGACTCCGGCACCGAAGTGGTACTTGGCGCGAATCGCCGGATCCGTGATCGCTTCCCACAGCCGTTCCGGCGTCGTGCGGATGTAGATCTCGAAGATCTTTTCCATCGAGTGCTCCAGTTCAGTCTTGAGGCCGGCCAGGCCGGCGACCCAGGGCTCGGTGTATTTGCTCACCCAGCGGTCATGGATGAGACGTATCGGGACGGTGTTCAGATAGTGCAATTTCTCGCGGCCGCGACGCCTGCTTACGACCAGGCCGGCATCCTCGAGGAGGCGGAGATGCTTGGCCACGGCGATCCGCGTCATGTCATGCCGGGCGGACAGGGACACCAGGGTCTGGCCGTCTCGCTCGAAGAGTTCGTCGAGCAGGGCCCGCCGGGTGGGATCGGCAAGCGCCCGGAACACCGCTTCCATTACTCAACAATAGGAAACCAAATGGTTTCCTGTCAAGAGCGGGAGCGTCGTCTGCGAGTGACAACGAATTCGGTGGCTACCAGCGAAAATCGCGGCGAGCGAAGCGAGCAATGAAATACAGCTAGTGGCGGCTGGACATCAACTTCCGCGAGACGGCCCGCATGGCACGATGTGGCAAGTGCTCGCAGATCGTGATGAGCACCTTGTAGCGCTTGGACGGGATGGAGATCACCTTGCCGGCCTCGGCATCCTGCAGGCAGTCGGCTGCAAGCCGGTCAGCGTCCAACCAGAGCAAGCCCGGGATAGAGCCGATCTCGATCCCCGACCGTTCGTGAAATTCTGTGCGCACCCAACCAGGACAGAGTGCCGTGACTTTGACTCCGCTGCCATGCAGCTCGTTGGCCAGGCCCTCGGTGTAAGCCGTCACCCATGCCTTGATAGCGGAGTAGCTGCCCATCGCCACGAAGCCTGCGGTACTGCTGACGTTGACGATGGTGCCGGTTCCTCGCTGGCGCATCGCGCGTCCGGCGGCTGCTCCGAGCATCAGTACGGCCCTGATCATTACGTCGATGGCGTGCTCGTGCGGGGTGGTGTCTGCCTCGGTGAGTTTCTTCGGGACCCCAAAGCCGGCATTGCTCACCAAAAGATCAATGGGCTGCTCGATGCTCGCCAACCGCTCCGCGATACCGACCACGTCACTACGTACTCCCAGGTCGGCGACGATCGTTTCCACGCTGACGGCATACCGCTCCTTTAACTCGGTCGCCATCTCCGCGAGCCGATCGCCATTGCGCGCGACCAGTACAAGATCATCGCCACGTGCCGCGAGCGCCCGCGCGAAGGCGGCGCCGATGCCTGACGTACCCCCGGTGATCAGCGCAGTTGCCATGCGCTCACCCTATGCCGAACGCGCATGGGTCAATCGGTGCGGGATTCCATGAGCGCCGCAGTATCACGGGCGATGGCCAGCTCCTCGTTCGTGGGCACTACCGCGATCTTGATCGGTGCGCCGCCTGGCGAGATCACCCGCGCCACCCTGGATCGCTCGGCGTTGAGCTGCGGATCTAGGCGGAACCCGAGGCCATCGAGACCGTCGACCACCGCCGCTCGTAGGGCAGCGCTGTTCTCGCCGATACCCGCCGTAAAGCTGAGCACGTCGAGCCGACCGAGGAGTGCCAGGTACGCGCCGAGGTAGTGCTTGATTCGGTGGACATACACCTCGAACGCCAGCTGGGCCAACCCGTCGCCAGCCTCGCGTCGCCCTTCGAGTTCGCGAAAATCATTGATGCCAGCGAGGCCCTTGAGCCCGGACTGCTTGTTCAGAAGAGTGTCCATGTCGCCGATCGACATCCCAAGCTGGTTGTGGAGGAAGGTGTGCAGTCCTGGATCGACATCACCCGAGCGAGTGCCCATCACTAGGCCCTGCAGTGGCGTCAATCCCATCGACGTCTCAACTGCGACACCGCGGCGTATCGCCGAAGCCGAACAGCCGTTGCCCAGGTGCAGCACGATCTGTTTCAGCTCGCCAAGATCCCGGCCGACCAGCTCCGCGGCAGCGCGAGACACGAATTGATGGGATGTGCCATGGAATCCATAACGCTGGATCCGATACTTCTCCGCAAGATCACGAGGAATTGCGTACGTCGCGGCCGCGGCCGGCAGTGTGCGGAAGAATGCGGTATCGAAGATCGCAACATGCGGCACGTCGAACTCAGCCCGCGCCGCCTCGATACCAGACACTGCTCCCGGATTGTGCAACGGAGCCAGCGGAATCAGGTCCTTGATCTTGTCGAGCACGTCGTCATCGATGATCGTCGGATTGGAGAAATCCGGCCCGCCGTGGACGACGCGGTGGCCGACAGCTCGCAGGCCGACTCCATCAAGATCAACACCAGAGGCCGTCAGCTCATCCTTCATAGCCCTAACTGCTGCGTCATGATCAGCGACGGAACTGCCCGCCTCCCCGATCCGCTCGATGACCCCCTCTGCCCGCACTTCAGCGGTTTCCGGCACCACCAACTGATACTTCAGCGACGAGGAGCCGGCGTTCAGGACCAAAACGGGTGTCTCGTTCATGCCAGAGTCCCTCGAGGCGCAACCTCCACTGGCGGCGTCCGTTTGATCGCTTGCGCCTGCAGGGCGGTGATCGCTAATCCGAGCGCTACGTCCGACCTGCCAACGGGACCCTCAGGCGATGCGAAGTAGACGCAGCGAACCACGGAATCTGACGTTATCGGCAAGTGACGTGGTATACGCCGTCAGGGCAGCGGAGTCGGAACTATCTTGGTTCGCGTGGCTGCCCCCGTTCCACCGGAAATTCCGGGTATGGCGGATTGGCGCGCGATCGCTCGCGGGGGCTTCGCTATCGTCTGGCAGGCTCGACAGGAGTCCTTGAACCGGTTGGTCGCAGTCAAGGTCGACGAACGCAAGCTGGACACTGAAGCTGAACAGCGTCGCTTCCTGCGTGAGGCGGGCGCTGCGGGCAGGATGTCCGGACATCCCGGCATCGTCACCGTTCATGACGCCGGCCTGCTCGGTGACGACCGCCCGTTCCTCGTCATGGAACTCTGTCCAGGCGGTTCGTTGACGAGGTGGATGACTCAAGATCCGCGGCCGAGTCAGCGCCGGGTCCGCGACGTGGGGGTACGGATCGCCGACGCCCTGGCCGCGGCGCACCTGCTTGGCGTGCTGCATCGAGATGTCAAGCCGGCCAACATCTTGATCGACGCATACAACAATGCCGGACTGGCTGACTTCGGCCTGGCCGCGCTCATTGACCCCGATACGCCGCTGAGCGAAACGGTCGAGGCGATCACCCCCGCATACGCGCCACCGGAGGTCTTCGCCAAGCAGCCGGTCACCGAGTACGCCGACGTCTATTCCTTGGCGGCCACGCTTTATGCCGTACTCAGCGGTCACGCTCCGCGCTGGTCCGAGACGATGGAGATGCCCAGCATCCCGGAGATGATCAAGCGGCAGAAGAATCCGATCAAGCGCATTTCTGGAGTCGACAAAGGCTTCATGGACGTTCTGCTGCACGCCATGGCCGAGGATGCGGAAGACCGGCCGACGGCTTCGCAATTTCGTGATCAACTGGCGGCGCTCAATCTGTCCACCAAGCTGGCGCCGCGGCCGCTGGAACCCAAGCAGGAACCCAAGCCGGAACCCAAGCGGGAACCACAACCCTCACCGCCTCGTACCGATGAGGAACCAGTGGAGGTCAAGGCTGAGCCGACCCCCGCTGACAAGGCCCGCCGGTGGGAGCATCGAGGACTTGCAACGCTGGCCATCGCCGCCGTCTTGATCGCCGTAGCGTCGGGGATCGCTCTGTTGAACCTCTTCTCGGCAGATGAGCCGGCCGCCGCGCCTACGCCGATTCAGTCTGTGATCTCAAGTGCAGTCAGTCCAACCACAACACCGCTCGTCGTGCCTGCGGGATTCGTCGACTGCTCCGAGCAGCTTGGCGCCGACACCTACTGCGCATCGCAGCCCGAATGTTGGGCCGGGATTCAGGCACTCTCCGATATCCCCGCGCTGGCGACCAAGCAGGAGTGCGACAAGGTGCATGTCTACCAAACCTTCATCGCTGGTCGGATGACCTACGAGCTCCGCCGACAATCCCAGCTCGATTCCGACGCCCACATCCGCCGCGTATGCACCAACGAAATCGCAAACTCGATGTTGCGCTCCAGAGATCGTCGCTCCGACTGGGAGCTCCTAGTGTTGGGCCCACAGCAGCCTAACGAGTATTACTTCCGCTGCATCATCGGTCACGGCGAGCGCGCGGAACCGCTTACCTTCCAGGCTCCTCGCTGACCATCGTCAACTGTTCGATCCCGGTGATCAGCCGGTGCAGCATCCGCTCAAAGTCCCAGCCTGCCGGATCGTCGAAGCCACCTGCCTCCCAGATGGCGGCCATGGTTGGGTAACGGTTCCAATCGAAATAGGTCTCCCAAAAGCTGGCCCGGGAATCCCAGTAGGCCTCGGCGGAGACTCCGGTGTGCCGCGCCTCGTCTGCGTCGCTGATCATGGAGCGGGCTGCGCCCAGCAGCTGCCACTGGATCAGGTTGGAGATGGCGACGTTTTCCGCACCCGTGAAGCCGCCTGCCAGCAGCGCGGCATAAAGCGCTTCGGAAACATCGAGGACATGCGGACCAACCGGAAGTCGCGCCATGTTGTAGTCGAGTAGCCACGGGTGCGCGCCGTAGATCCGCCAGGTCTCTCGAGCCCACTGCTCGAGGCGTTGCTGCCAGGGCAGATCCGGATCGGGTAGGGCGTGCTCGCCATAGACGCGATCGATCATGAGCTCGACTAGTTCCGAGCGCCCAGGCACGTAGGTGTAGAGCGACATGGCGCCCACCCCGAGACGGCTTGCCACCTTTCGCATGGACAGGGCCGCCATGCCGTCGGTGTCGGCGATCGCGACTCCCGCGGCGACCACGTCGGCGAGGCTGATGCGAGGTCTCGGGCCGCGTACCGGAGGTTGATGCGCCGGCGCCCAGAGCAACTCGACGACTCGTCGGCCCTCGGAAGTACCTGGCTGGTCAGTGCGCTCCTCGGCCGATCTTCGGCCGTCGGTACTCGGGTCCTTTTGGGTCTTTGGCTCGGTCACTGCCTTACGTCCTGGCTCAAAAACTGTCAGTGGTTAGTGATGGTCTTATCTCCGTACAGTGTATGTTAATATAATCCAGTACGGCGTACGGAATTGCCGTCTCGGGAAGGGCACCGATGATCCATACAGAGCAGCTGACAAGGCACTTCGTCAGCAAGAAGGAAACCATCGAGGCGGTCAAGGGGGTCGATATTGACGTCGCCGCCGGCGAGCTGGTGGCGTTCCTCGGGCCCAACGGCGCCGGAAAGTCCACGACTTTGCGGATGCTTACAACACTGCTGCCGCCGACATCGGGCAAGGCCTGGGTAGCCGGGGCGAGCATCACCACCGAGCCGGCCCGGGTCCGTTCCCGGATCGGCTATATCGGGCAGGGCGACGGTGCCGGCCACAGCTTCCGGGTGATGGACGAGCTCGTCATGCAAGGTCGGTTCTACGGCATGAACAGCTCCGATTCGCTCGCTCGCGCTCGGGAACTGTCCAAGACGCTCGACCTGACTTCGCTCGAGAAGCGGCGGGTCAGCACGCTGTCCGGCGGCCAGCGGCGCAGGCTCGACATCGCACTCGGCCTGATGCACAGCCCCGGGCTGCTCTTCCTCGATGAGCCGTCGACCGGAATGGATCCGCACAACCGGGCGAACCTCTGGGAACACATCAATCGGCTGCGTGATCGTCAGGAGACCACGATCGTGTTGACCACCCATTATCTGGAAGAGGCAGACGAACATGCTGAGCGGGTGCTGGTTATTGATCATGGCGAGATCATCGCCAACGACACTGCCGCCAATCTCAAGGCCACGCTCGCCGGTGACCGCATCGCGGTAACCGTCGATGGCAGCGATCTTGCCGCCGCGTCGGCTGTGGTTGCTACCCGGGGCAGTGAGCTGACCACGTCCAACGGATCGCGAGAGGTAACGATTGCTGGACGGTTTGATCAAGGCACCCGTACGCTGCCCTGGCTGTTGCTTGAACTTGATCATGCTGGTGTCGAAGTGCATGCCGCCGACGTAAGGGTGCCGACGCTGGATGACGTTTTCCTGAGCCTTACCGGCCGAAGCTTGCGCGAGGAAAGCGAGGTGGCGGCATGACTACGGTGATTGCCGATACCCGAGCGGTATTTCAGCGGGAGATGTCGCTGGTTCTCCGTGATCCGTTCTCAATAATCTTCTCCCTCGTTCAACCGCTGGTTTTCCTTGGGCTCTTCGGCCCGCTGCTGGCTGGATCAGTGGATCCAGCAGCCATCGATGGCGCGTCGCCACTGCAGTGGTTCCTGCCAGGAGTGATCGTGATGATCTGCCTGTTCGGGACCAGCACGACAGGTTCGAATCTGCTGTTCGAGATCACGATGGGCTCCTACGAGCGCGTGCTCGCAAGTCCGCTGCATCGCTCGGCAATCTTGATCGGGAAAGCTCTGAAGGAACTGGCGCCGCTCGTCGTCCAGGCTGCGCTGGTCGTCTTGGTGTCCATTCCGTTCGGGTTCAAGCTCTACCCATTACCGGTGCTCGCTGGACTGCTGCTGCTCGGAGTCTTCGGGGTCGGCCTTGGCGCGTTCTCCAATGCGCTGGCCATCGCATCCCGTAAGCGAGAGTGGATGTTCTGGGCGGTGCAGCAGTCCTTGCTGTTCCCGCTGTTGATCTTGTCCGGCATGATGCTGCCGCTGGAGGCGGGACCGCGGTGGATCCAGATCCTCGGCCAGTTCAACCCGCTGACCTACATCGTGGACGCGGAGCGTGCGCTGTTTTCCGGCACGTTCGATGATCCGGCGATCGCATGGGCTGTCCTCGCGGCGATCATCACCTGCGTTGCCGGCCTCTGGGTTGGGGTCAAGCAGGTAGGGCGTAGCACCACTTGAGGCTTGTGCCCTGATTTTGCATCACTCACGTCCTCCGAGCCGCCGGATTTGGCGGTATCGGACTCGTGAGTGATGCGTTTTCAGGGCCTTTGGGCCGATCCGGCGTCAGACATTCTCCTTGAGCCAGGCAATATCGGCGCCCTGGCCTTCCCGGCCACCAGGAGTCTCCACAACAACCGGCACGGCGGCCGTGCGCACCACCTCAGCCAGGGCGTCGGTTCCGACCTCGCCGTCACCAAAGTTGGCGTGCCGGTCGGCACCGGAGTCGAAGGGGTCGCGAGAGTCGTTGGCGTGTACCAGATCGATGCGGCCGGTGATCGCCTTGACTCGATCAACCAGGCCGACCAGTTCCTCGCCGCCGGCATGGGCGTGGCAGGTGTCGAGGCAAAAACCAACGCTGTCACCGCCCTTCGCCTGGCCAATCGCGTCCCAGAGTCGTGCGATCCGGTCCAGCCGGCGCGCCATGGCGTTGTCCCCGCCAGCAGTGTTCTCGATCAGTAGTGGGACTCGCATCTCGAGCCCGTCGATGCACTTGCGCCAATTGTCGAAGCCGATCGCGGGATCGTCGTTCTTCAACACATGCCCGCCGTGCACGATCACACCCGTCGCGCCGACCTCAGCCGCCGCATC
>Ga0081455_10002717_pt1 | contig 20885 bp, 15 predicted proteins | sample TabmetS3T2R1_FD_70207 | JGI IMG/M metagenome (GOLD analysis project Ga0081455, IMG submission 70207) | Tabebuia heterophylla rhizosphere microbial communities from the University of Puerto Rico - S3T2R1 | ecosystem: Host-associated > Plants > Roots > Rhizosphere ...
TCTGATGTTCATGCTGTCGATTGTGATGTGGCCGGTTTACATCGCGGGAATCCAAATTCTTACAGCTGAAATTGTGCGCGGAAACCGATTCAGTTTGGTCGCGGTGCTCAATGCAGCAGTGAAGTTTTGGCCGCGAGTCGCCGCACTGTGCATGTTCGTCTATGGCGTGTTCTTTCTACTTATGGTGTTCGGCTTGGCGATTGCGGCCATGGCTGTTGCCGGGGCGTCGTCGGTGTTGCTCGTTCTCGTCGCGATGGCTTTGCTCATCCTGCAGGTTTGGATGTTCGGCCGTTTCTTCGTCAACGTTCTGTTTTGGCAGCAGTTTGCCGTTCTCGAGAACGCGGGATTCATCGATTCATTGCGTGAAAGTCGCGATCTGGCGCGCAGTGGACGTGACCTTCTGTGGTTTCAACGCCCACTGTGGCGGGGTGCGTTCATTGCCTCGATCTGGTTTGCCGTTGTGCTGGCGATCACGCTTAGTGCGCAGTGGGGAACGCTGCACCAGTACTTCAATGAATTGCTGACGACGCAGGACCCGCAGGCACTGTTGCAACAAATGACCGAGGCGCAGAAAGCCAGCGGCTTTAGTATTGCCGCTTTCGCTTTGGGCGTTGTCGAAAAGGTCCTCCAGCCATTGGTGGGCATCGGCTTTGTGGTCCTTTATCTGGACGGCAAATTTGAACTGCCTTCACACGTGGAACCAATTGTACGCGCTGGTGAAGGAGACGCGGTTCGCTAGCAGTTCCGAGACCCTGTTCGTCAGTTAAGTGGACGTCCCATTGGCACGGCTTTTTGCCCGCCATTCCGAACGCGCTGGCGCGATCAAGGGGGCGAGCTTGGTATAGAAAAGCACGACGTATGACAAATATCCCCCGAAAGCGATCAGTTGCAGCACGATCAGCCAGACATGTCCATTGCGAGTGAGAAAAAACTCAGGCCACAAGTGAATTGCGACCGCAAAGGCAATATTCACCAGAAAGAAAGCAGGCAACAACAACCCGAGGTTGAGCCACTGGTCGCGTGTCACTAGCGCATATAACCGGTCACTCACCTCTCCGGTGCGATCCCGCGCTCGCATGCAAATCAGGCGCAGATCATACGCAAACAGCAACCAACCGACACCGAGAAATGCTGCTACGAACGCGAACCAGCGCGCAGGGTTACCAAGTTGTGCGAATGCAAACGCCTCCACAAGCGCACAAGCAACATAGAGAAAATTGTGCCCGAACTCTAAAGGCCAGCGTATGACAGTAAGAATGTGCAGCACAACACGCGACCAGAACACCAGAATGATGACCAGACCTGAAAGCACGTAGGGCCACATCATCCAATCCAATTTGGCAATCGGCTCACGCGAGGTTTCGATCAGCACCGTGAGCGCGACACCTTGAATGATACTCACCAGTGTAAGCTCGATGTCGGCGATCATCGCATCGAGTTCGGAGCGACTTTCGCTCGGCGAGGTCACAATGCGACTGGTAACCGTTTCACGATAAAATTGTCAAGCCGTTCGCCAGCATGCGCCGGTAGGAACAGTGAAATTTTGTCTCCACAGTTGATGTGTCGGCGGTTCGCCTGTGTCAATTAGACCAAACTTTATTTGCAGATATCAAACGGCTTGTCGGCTAAGTCGCTGAATTTCTCAACTTTATGAACATGCGCTTGCTGCCTGCTTTTTGGCACGAGGCGAGCTAATTCAATCACCGAACTTAAATCATCAATCTAACAAAGGAGATTTCTAAAGCTATGAAACTAATTCGTTATCAAGCTCCGAATTCGACGCCTTGGGTGGCGTTGGATCGCTGGAGCAATCTACGGGACGAGTTGAACTCGTTCTTCGATATGCCTTTCTGGTCTGGTTTTGACCGGACGGGTCAACTTTTTACCGGGTGGTCGCCCGCGCTCGATCTGTACGAAAGTGGCGACCATTTCGTCGCCGTGGCCGAGTTGCCCGGAATGCGCAAGGATGTCATCGACATTTCCTTGCATGACGGGACGCTTACGATCAGCGGCGAGCGCGAACGCGAGAGCAATAACGGTGAAACGACTCAGCGCACTGAGCGCTACGTCGGTACATTTCGCCGGAGCATCTCGCTGCCGACGCGTGTGGATCCCAGTAAGGTCAGTGCCACCTACCAGGATGGAATTCTGAAGGTGACTTTGCCCAAAGCTGAGGAAGCAAAGCCGAAACAAATCCAGGTGAGCTAACCAGGAAAAACTGAAAGGAATTTACTATGAACACTCTAACCCAAGAAACTCGCGAATCTGATGGCCGTCAGGCGGAGCAGTTTATTACGCCGCCGGCCAGCGTCACGGAAATTGGTGATGGCTACATGCTCGAGATCGAAATGTCCGGCGTGCAAAAGGACGGCCTCGAAATTTCGGTCGAAAACAACGAGCTAACAATCGTCGGACGGCGTTCGCTTCCAGCAGTGGAAGGAATGCTGATTCATCGCGAATCGCGCCCGGAAAATTTCCGGCGCGTGTTTGAGCTGGATCCGTCGATCGACGCTGGCAAAATCAGCGCGAAAATCGATCAGGGCCTCGTGACGTTGACATTGCCCAAAGCCGAGCACGTCAAGCCTCGCAAGATCACTGTTTCGTAAGAAATCAGGATCGTCGAAGTTTTCAGGCCGCGAGCATGATGCTCGCGGCCTTTTTCGTTGCTGTCGGTCGACGGCCATCGCTTTTGTGCTTGGCGAATGCTCGCGTGCGTCGTAGTTAGATTCTTCCTGATATGGCGACAAAGACCGAAGAAAGAACAGCCGCTGAAAAACTGGCGGCCGCGCGAAATAAGAACCTCGATCTGGCGATCCAGCAGATCGCAAAAGATTACGGCGAAGGCGCGATCATGCGTTTGGGCGGCGAAAGGATTGTTGATATCGATGTCATTCCGACTGGAAACATTTTGATCGATCGCGCCCTCGGAGTCGGTGGATTTCCGCGCGGACGAATAGTCGAAATCTTCGGCCCTGAATCGTCTGGAAAAACGACGCTTGCACTTACGGTCATCGCTCAGGCGCAAAAGCGCGGCGGGCTCGCAGCGTTCATCGATGTCGAGCATGCGTTGGACCCTGGCTACGCAAAACGTTTGGGCGTTAACCTTGACGATTTACTCGTCTCGCAGCCCAGTTCTGGTGAGGAAGCTCTGCGGATATGCGAGACGCTAATTCGCTCCAATGCGCTGGACGTCATCGTAGTGGACTCCGTTGCGGCGCTGGTTACCAGAGCGGAACTGGAAGGCGAAATCGGGGATACGACGGTCGGCGCACAGGCGCGCTTGATGAGCGCGGCGTTACGCAAGCTCACGTCGCTGATTTCAAAGGCTCGGACCTGCTGTATCTTCACAAATCAAATCCGAGAAAAGATCGGTGTGATGTTTGGAAACCCGGAGACCACTCCTGGCGGAAAAGCATTAAAGTTTTACGCCAGCATGCGGGTCGATATTCGCCGAATCGGCGCAATCAAGCAGACCGATGGCGTGGTCACAGGGAATCGCACGCGCGTCAAAGTGGTGAAGAACAAGGTAGCGCCGCCATTCGCCGAGGCCGAATTCGACATCATGTACAATGAGGGGATTTCTTCAGCCGGCGCTCTTCTCGATGTGGCTTTGGAAAAGCAAGTCATCGAGAAGCGCGGCTCCTGGCTAAATTACAAAGGGACGCAGCTTGCGCAGGGTCGCGATGCCGCAAAAGAAGTGTTGAAGAACGACAAGGCCCTCTACGAGGAAATCGAGACGGCCGTCAAAGCGAAGTTGGACGAAGACAAAAGCTAAGGTCGCGGTAAGGAAGCGACGCCGCGCTGCGGCGTCCGGACAGCGCAGGGCGCTGTCCCTACCAGGGGCTTGCGGTTTCAGGTTTCCTGAAATTCGTGTTTATTCGCAATTACCCATGACGTCAGCTGAGATACGGCAATCATTTCTCGATTTCTTTCGCGAGAAACAGCACACCATTGTGCCGTCATCGTCGCTTCTGCCTGACGCGCCGAATCTGCTCTTCACGAATGCCGGCATGAACCAGTTCGTGCCGATTTTTCTAGGCCAACAAAGACCGCCATGGAAACCGCCGCGTGTGGTTGACACACAAAAATGCATTCGCGCCGGCGGAAAACATAACGACCTCGAAGACGTTGGCCTCGACACGTATCATCACACGTTTTTCGAAATGCTCGGTAACTGGAGCTTCGGCGATTATTTCAAAAAGGAAGCGATCGAATGGGCATGGGAATTACTGGTCGAACGCTGGAAATTTCCGGCGCAGCGACTTTACGCGACGGTTTACCAGCCCGGCCCTGGCGAACCGAGCGAGTTCGATCAGGAAGCGTACGAACATTGGGCGCATTTATTTCGCGAAGCCGATCTCGATCCCAAAGTTCATGTTCTCAGCAGCGGGAAAGCCGACAATTTCTGGATGATGGGCGATACCGGCCCGTGCGGTCCGTGCTCGGAAGTACATATCGATCTTACAGCGGATGGTGATACGCGCGGCGCACTTGTGAACAAAAACGATCCGCGTTGCATCGAGATTTGGAACCTGGTGTTTATCCAGTTCAACGCGAACCCGGACGGCTCATTCAAGCCTTTGCCGCAACGCCACGTCGATACCGGAATGGGTTTCGAACGCGCAGTCGCGATTATTCAAGGCACTAAGAATCTCACGGACTTTTCCGGAACGATTTCCAATTACGAGACCGACGTTTTCCGCCCAATCTTCGATGAGATCGAAAAGCTGAGCGGCAAAAAATACGCCAGCACCCTGCCAACTGTAGGGCGTCTCTGTGAGACGCCAGCGGCTGACACAGCCGCCCTACAACATGAAAGCGAACAGGAAAAAATCGATGTCGCCTTCCGCGTGATCGCCGACCACATCCGCGCGCTGTCGTTCGCAATCTCTGACAGAATTATCCCATCAAACGAAGGACGCGGGTACGTTTTGCGTCGCATCTTGCGTCGGGCGATCCGCTACGGCCGCACGCTGGGTTTTCATGCGCCGTTCTTCTACAAACTCGTCGATTTCGTGGCGAAAACGATGGGCGACATCTTTCCAGAAGTCCGGACGCAGCAATCAAACATCAAAGAAACGCTTCGCCGTGAGGAAGAAGCGTTTAATAAAACGTTGGATCGCGGCATCGAGCTTTTCCAAGCGGCGACGGTATTGGTACCCACAGAAGACGATCGTAACAAAGGAGCAGGCTTGGATGTGGGATCAGTCGCACAGCCTGAGTTTGTCCCTGCAAGAGACGGCCGAAGATTAACTGGTGAGTTCGCATTTAAGCTTTACGACACGTACGGCTTTCCCCTCGATCTCACGGAACTGATGGCGCGCGAGCGCGGGCTGACGGTCGATGTTGCCGGTTTCGAGAAATTAATGGACGAACAGCGTGAGCGCGCGCGCAAGGCACAGAAGAAGGAAGGAATCAGTGTTGAAGAGGGCGAACTCGAAGTCGAGCCGACCAAATTCCTCGGATACGATTTTCTCGAGACAGAATCAGTTGTCGAAACGGTCTTGCCGGGCAAACAACCGGGTGAAGTGAACATTGTTCTCGATCGAACGCCGTTCTATGCCGAGATGGGCGGTCAGGTTGGCGACCGAGGATTGCTTCACGTTCCCGGACACGATTGGACGGAGATCGGTCGGTTGCGCGTAGTCGATACTCAAAAACGTGGCGATGTTTTTGTTCATCGCGCGACGGTCGTGGAAGGTCGCGCACCCGAGCCCGGCGAGGCAGTCCGCATCTCAGTGGACGCTGACCGACGCAAATTGATTCAGGGACATCACACTGTGACGCATCTGTTGCACTGGGCGTTGCACGAAGTTGTCTCGGGCGAGGCATCGCAAAAAGGCAGCTACGTCGGACCCGACAAGTTGACGTTCGACTTTTCGAGCGCGCCGCTAACGCCACAGCAAAAGCGCGATGTGGAAAAATTGGTGAACGAAAAAATTGCTGAGAACGCATCCGTTTCGTGGACTGAAATTCCGTTCACCGAAGCGAAACAGCGGAAAGAGATCATTCAATTTTTCGGCGAGAAATACGGCGATACCGTTCGCGTGTTGCAGATCGGCGGGTCGCCTCGCGCGCTTGACGGTTATTCGATGGAGCTCTGCGGCGGGACCCATGTGTCATCGACAGGCGAGATCGGGCCGTTCCGTATCGTGAAAGAAGAAGCCATCGCGGCGGGAACGCGGCGCGTCGAAGCGGTTGCTGGCGATGCAGCGCGAATGTGGGCGAATCAGGAAGCGGCGCGACAGCAAGAGAAGTTTGAGACGCTCGCGCGCAAGAAACCAGATATCGCGGTGCTTCCAGCTTTCCAAGATGATGCAGCGACAGCCGAAATGCTGAAACAAATCGACGCGCGCGCGGCGCATCTCGAAAAAGTGGACGCCGATGTTCGCGAGTGGGAGAAGAAAACGGCGAAATCGGCGGAGGCAGAACTAAAGAGCAGCGCCGCTCAAATCGCCAGCGAACTGGCACAATCGCATGCTGGAAAAAATTTCTGCGTCGCCGAAGTATCGGATGCGGATGGAAAACTCCTCCAGGCGATCGTGGATGCGCTAAAGTCCAAATTCAAAGGCCCGATTTTTCTTGCTGGCACACGAGCCCCATCCGTAGCTTTGATCGCTTATGTCCCTAGCGAGCTCACCTCGAAGTTTCAAGCGAACAAATTGATTCAACAAATCGCCCCGATTGTCAGTGGAAAAGGCGGTGGACGTCCAGAGAGCGCACAAGGCGCTGGCACAAACACGAGCAAAATTAACGAGGCGCTTTCTAAAGCGCGTGAGTTACTTAGCTAAATCGAGCGCTGCACCGTTACAGCCATTTGTCATTCTGAGGGAAGCGAAGAATCTCGGATTTATTATTGGAATGCGCGGCGTTAACGAGCGCGGAAAACGCGACGCAAACAAAGATCGCAACAACAAAGGGCTTCACGGATCAGGAGCGCTCACGGTTGGAAAGCGCGCGTTCTTGATCAGGCGTTTCAAATTTTTACCGTCGGTGGACATTCGATAAATGGAATCTTCCTTTTCGCCGGCTTCGCGGCTGAGAAAGAGAACATTGTCGTTGTCGAGCCAGACGCCGTCCCAGCCAAATAATTTCTTCGGCGTGAGCCTGGTCGCTTTTTGCGATTGCATATCGAACGCCCAGAGCGCCGGCAATGGCCCATCCCAATCTGTGCGTCCCGATCCTTCGTCCATATCAATGCTTAGAAGCAATCGCTTGCCATCAGGCGACACATCGATGCGACCGTCGCCGCTCATATCGCCTTTCGGTACGATCTTGTTGATTTTCCATTGCGCGCGCACCGCGCCGTCGAGGCCGATCTGGTAAATGTTCGTCATGTCCTCGCAAAACGCCGATTGGCCGTCGCGCGCCCAGATCGGCGAGTAACGCGTCACTTCACCTGCGACGCCGGGCTTGAGGACGTGGAAATTCGTCCCGTCGGAATTTACCACTGCAAGGTCCCAGACTTCGTGAGGACGCGTAGTGAAAAGGATTTGTTTCCCGTCAGCGCTCCAGCTCGGGTAATAGGAATTATCGCTCTGCACATCTTTGAAAACGTTAATTTTTCCCGTGGCAATATCGACGACGGCGATATGACGCGCGTACGTCGTGTCGCTCGTTTTCTCCGTTGTGTTAAGCGCGATTCGAGTTCCATCCGGCGAGATCGCAGGGAAGATCCCGTTTGCGATCTTTTTTTCTCCAGTGCCGTCGAGATTGGCGATCCAGACCGCCTGATCTCGCTCAAACGCAATTTGCCGATCGCCGCAAAAAACTGACGCCGGAGACGCTGCGAGCGCAAAAAGAAGGAGGAACATTCGTTTCATGGCAGCACGAGGGTGGCGAAAAAGGTGACGGCGAGCGCGGCTAGGAGGACTATCAGATACACAAATCCGCCAAAAAGGAATTTGAAAATGCTGAAGAACCATCCCTGGCGGTAAACGTAGCGGATTGACAGGAAAATTTGTGTCACAAACGCGATCCATAGAAGCGCGATTAGCCATCCTGCAATTGCATCGTGCGCAACACGAGTAAGCCCAATTGTTGCCAGCACAATCAGCATGATCCCGGCGTAGAAAAACGTGTGGATATGCAACGCATAAATCAGATGGTCGATATAGAAAATACGGCGGCGGATATAGAGAACTTTCAACACAAGAGCGAAGAGCGGGATGCAGCACAGCATCATGTAGGGGAGGTTGCTAAACAGGGTGCTGATAAACAGCCCCATTTTTGTTCCATGTTCACCCATCTTCTCTTTCGCGCGACCTTCAATCCAGCGCTCAAACGGCGTGGTGGATTTCGCATCGTCAAAGACGACGAATGGTCGATCTCCCACCGGGCCGTAGGTTTGCTGACCCGAGGCTGTCGGCGAGGCGCTTGATGCCGGTGTGGGTGACGGAGTTTGATCAGGCGTTGGTGTTGTCGTCGCAGAAGCCGTTGGCTTCGTCAGATAATCCAACGCTTTCTGGAGTTTTTGCCTTTGCTCCGGGCTGAGGTTTTCCTTGCTTAGTTCCGCTTCGATCTCGCCGCGTTTGTCTGCGATTGCAGCAGCAATCTCCGCTCGCTTTTCCTCGGGAAATTTGCTCGGATCAAAACGTATCCCTTTTGCGCCGTAATTGACCGCAAAGAAAAACAAGATGCTGGCGAGCAGATAAAGCCGCAGCGGATTCACGTACCGGACGCGCTTACCGGCGAGAAACTCATTTGTTAGTCGCCACGGCTTTAAGATGAGAAGCGCGATAGTCGTGAAGAATTTTGAATCCCAATTCAGGAACTCGTTCAGTAGATCAGAGACAACGTGCCGGAAGGAACGGCGATACTCGATGGCCGGTTGGCCACATTGCGCGCACCAGTGCCCCTGCAGATCCGCGCCGCAATTCTCGCAGTGCGCCAGTGATGGACCTTTGTCTTTCCCTCGGCCGAAGCGGCGCCGGCCCGGAGTCCGCTCGAATGCACTGATCGCCGTATCGCCGAGAATAATTTTTGCCGGTTCATCGGACATACACCAGCGATGCTACAAAACTATTTTGTCCGCGTCGACTCAGCATACGTACGTGCCCGCTCGCCCAGCCAAAGCTTTGGATTGACCACGCGAACTGCTTGATGAGACGATCTCGCGCGGTGGCACTTCAACTGTTCAAAACCAAAAGTCCGGATCACCTGATCGCCGAAGCAGAGGCGCCGGACCGACAGATGAAACGCACTCTCGGACCGCTCGCGCTGACCTGCATCGGCATCGGCGCGGTCATTGGCGCGGGAATTTTCTCGCTGACGGGAACCGCTGCGGCGGGCCAGACATTTGCGTCGGGCGTTGAAACGCCAGTCATCAATTTTATTCAAGCCTGGTTCTCTGGAACAGGCATTGTTCTTGGACGCGCGGGTGCAGGCCCCGCCATAGCCGTTTCGTTTATCGTCGCCGGCATGGCTTGTGCGTTTGCTGCGTTTTGTTATGCCGAACTCGCGTCCATGATCCCGGTCTCGGGATCGGCGTACACGTATTCCTACGCAACGATGGGCGAGTTGGTCGCGTGGATCATCGGTTGGGACCTGATTTTGGAATACGCCGTTGGCAACATGGCCGTAGCCGTGAGCTGGTCAGGCTATTTTGTCCAACTCTGCGACAGCCTGTTTCACTTGAAGTTTCCGCTCTGGCTTGTGAACGATCATCAAACCGCCACAGATTTGCTTGCCAAGGGAGGCGCAGCGTTGGAAGCGTATTCGTCGAGCACGTTGCCAGTGATCGCCGGTCACTCCATTGCATTCAATCTGCCGGCCTTGCTCATTGTTGCGGCCGTCACTGTCATTCTGGTTTACGGCATTCGAGAAAGCGCTCACACGAATACGACCATCGTCATTATCAAGGTCGCCGTGGTCGTGTTCGTCATCGCGTTCGGTGCATTCATGGTGAATCCGACACACTGGCATCCGTTCATGCCGCATGGCTTTCCCGGTCTGATGAGCGGCGCTGCAATCGTGTTCTTCGCCTTTATCGGCTTCGACGCCGTGTCGACCACCGCTGAAGAAACCCGCAATCCGCAGCGCGACATGCCGATCGGGATCATTGCCAGTCTGATCATCTGCACGGTCCTCTACGTGCTGATGTCGGCTGTGCTTACAGGAATCAAAAAATACACCATCTATGCCGGCGATGCCGCTGCTGTTGCCACCGCTTTTGCTAGCAAACCGTGGGCGCAAGCGCTGGTGAGCGCGGGTGCGCTTGCAGGCACGACTTCAGTGTTGCTCGTGTTTCAGCTTGGACAGCCGCGAATTTTCATGGCGATGGCCCGCGACGGTTTATTGCCGCAATACTTTGCCAGAATTCATCCGCGCTTCCGGACACCGCATGTTACGACGATTTGGACTGGAGTTGTCGTCGCTGGAGTAGCAATGGTCACAAATATTGGCGAGCTCGCAGACTTAACGAACATTGGCACGCTCTTCGCGTTTATTTTGGTTTGCCTCGGCGTTAATGTCCTGCGCCGCGTCAACCCGGAACGACCTCGTCCGTTTCGTGTGCCGTTCGTTCCCGTTTTCCCAATCGTCGGGGTGTTCATGTGCCTGGCTCTAATGCTGAGCCTGCCGGTGATGACCTGGATTCGTTTTGTGGTCTGGCTGGGAATCGGGTTAGTGATTTATTTTCTGTACAGCGTGCGACACAGCAAACTTCGGCATGGCATCGATGTCGGGGAGACGGAAGACATTCCTCCGCCGATCATCAAGACGTGAGCCTCCGCACTTAACCGCCATTGATACCGCTAAGGACGTTGCGTCGCCACGATTCTTATAGCGATGACGCGTGAGTCAGGAGTCGAAACTCATCAGATCCCGACGAACAAACTGAAAGCAGGCTGGGAACTGCTCAAGCTTACGTTCGCAGACTGGAGTAACGACAACGCATTCGAATCGTCTGCCGCGCTTGCGTTTTACACGATTTTCTCGATCGCGCCTATTCTGCTCATCGCGGTGGGAGTAGCTAGTTTCTTTCTCGCGCCGGACACGGCGACCAATCAGATCGTCGGTGAGATGGAAAACATGATTGGCGCCCAAGGGGCGAATGCGGTGCGGCAGGTGATCGAATCATCCCGCGGATTTGGAAAGGGCTTTTGGGCAGTGAGCGTCGGAGTTGTCACGCTGATTACGGGAGCGACCGCGGTTTTCGGAGAACTGCAATCTGCGCTGAATCAGATTTGGGATGTCGAAGCCAAGCCAGACCGTGGAGTCATTATGTCGTTTATTGTCGATCGGGTGCGCTCATTTTCGATTGCAATTTGCGTGGGATTTCTCTTGCTGGTTTCCCTTGTAATCAGCGCAGTAATTAGCGGGCTCCAAAACTATATGAACAACTGGTTGCCCGGTGTTCCGTGGGTTTGGCAAACGGCGAACAGTGTTAGCTCGTTCTTTGTTGTGGCTGTTCTCTTTGCCGTGATCTACAAGCTTTTGCCGGACGTCATTATCTCGTGGAAAGACGTATGGATCGGAGCGGCGGTGACTGCGCTCCTCTTTACCGGGGGAAAATACGCTATCGGTATTTATCTCGGACGAACGGCGACGATGAGCGCGTTTGGAGCGGCGGGTTCGCTGGTAGTCCTTTTGTTCTGGGTCTATTACTCTGCGCTGATCAGTTTTTTGGGAGCGGAGTTCACGCAGGTTTATGCTCGCCGGTATGGCACAGGCATTCACCCCAAACGACATGCGGTTCGGGTCGGCCGCAAAAGCGATTCGATCTGAATGTGACAAAAGCGGAGACCGGTCGCATTATTTTGAATGGTCCAAGTCTCAGTTAAGTACACAGGAGATTTGCATTGCGACGCGACACACGGTCCCTCGCAGGCAAAAATTTCCACAGACGCACCGAGCGATAATAAGGGCAAAGGCGAAGCCTTTTCGCCTACCGATCTGGTCGCCACCGCTCTCGCGACGTGCATCAGCACGACCATGGGAATTAAGGCGGAGGACCTCGGAGTTGATCTGCGCGGCATGACTGTGTCCGTGCAAAAGGAAATGTCGAACGACCCGCCGCGCCGGATCGTTGCCCTTCCCTCAGAAGTTCACATCCCGCTCGCGCCCGATCATCCGCACCGTCAAGTCCTTGAGCAAACGGCGCTCAATTGTCCGGTGCACAAAAGCCTCCCGGCGGAAATCCAGCGGCCGACCAAGTTTTTCTGGGAAGGGTAAGATCAGGTAGGGATTGCGCTCCGAGCGGTGCGTCAAATTTTTGAAGCAGGTCGGTCGCACGACGTTGGCGGAATGCGCAAACTGCTTTAGGAGATTCCTCGAGCGAAACTAGCGAACACCCGTGTCGATATCGATATCGACGCGCACAGTCTGATTCGAAACAACCGTGACTCGTTGTGATTTTGCGCGAACATGACCTCGTGCGCGTCCCTTCACATCCAGGACATAATCGCCAGGCGGCAACGTAGCGCGATAGTTTCCATTTCCGTCCGCGATAACCCGCGCGATCTCTTTTTTTCCGTCTTGGCTCAAGATGATCAGCGGATACTGAGCATAGTTTTCAGTCGTGATCGCAGGCGCGTTTCGATCGGCAAGCTCGACCTCCTTGCCCGAAATAATCTTCAAACGTCCTTCCACGAAGCCCGGTGACTCCTTGGCCGTGGTGGCGACGACTGAAAAGATACAAAGGGCAATAAGATACTTAAGGAACGAAAACATGACGGCAACCAATTGGAATTTACCGCTTCAGTGATTGGATTAGTAACCGCCATCGCGCGTTCATTCGGAGTAGAGGCCGCCACGAAGCTGTTCGCCACGGCGAATTCATCCCGCAGCGCAGAAGCCTGTGCCACATAAAAATGGGCGGGATAGATTTTGTCTATCCCGCCCAAAGAAACGTGATCTAACTCTTACGGCAATCTCAGTTTCCAGGCGCTGCGGCCGTGTGTTGCTGCGTAGAGTACACGCGCACTGGGTACGATTGTGAGCCCCGCGACCTCAACCATGGGCAGTCCCGTGCCAGCGGGTATCCATGAAACGGAAGTGGTGGTAAGAACCAGAACGCCCCAGTCATTTGAGACGTAGAGGTCGCCGTTCGAATCACGAGCGATGCCAGTCGCCGGGAAGTCCGGGAACGGGGTTCCACCCGGGCTGTCGAGGCTCGCCCACGTCGCCGTCGAAGGCGCGCTTCGGGTCACTTCAAAGACGTGGCCTGGCGTCGCTGAAGTGAGGGAGCTATAGCTTGAGTACGAGATCCAAGCGTGATTTGGATTCGCCGGATCGATCGTAATACCGCTTACAAAACGGTTCGGATCGACGCTTGAGGAGGAGTCGAGGCGCTCCCAGACAACCGAGCCTGCTGCTACATCGGCTTGGCTAGAGAAAAACACGCGGCCAGTTGATGTCGCTGCCCATATTGTACTGGAATCGGTTGAACTCCGGGCAACTGCCGCAACAGTGCCGCCGTCGCGATCGCCCCATAGCGATGAGGTCAGCTGTGTCGATGGAACGCCGTTTCCGATGATGACGAAATCACCACAGTTCGGATCCGAGCCCGAGGTGGTGAATTCAGGGCAGTTCGTCTCAAGAAACGTCTGGTCGCCGCCCCAATCCGTCGTCCGCCATATGCTCTGCTCGCCCACGAAGATCGTTCCAGCTACGAATGGGTCCGCGATGATCGGTTTGTAGAATGCCGAGGTTTCGGCAAACAGCGGCCCGGAAATAACGACCCACTTGCTCGGATCGCCGTTCTGGAAGTTCGCATCCGTGTACTGTGAGAAGAATGTATTGAAACGCTGCGCGGAGTTGCCGACGTTGAAACCCGACTGGCCCCCATCGCCGTAGATAATCTGATTCCACGTGACGGCCGAGCCGTATGATTCGAACGTGCCGTTGTCCTGATTCCCGCCCTGCAGATGTTTGGAGTTGTCCGGAGCAACCGAAACACTTTGGAACTGAATGGTCGAAAGTCCTCTGTTGAGACTGTACAGATGCGCCGGAACCTGCGATAAAAGCTGCTGGCAGAGCGCCAGATCATCTCCGGTAAGCCCGCGCACGTTGGCGCACTGCGAAGAGATATCCGCAAACGCTCCATCCGAGCGCACCAGACCGCCGTCGGAGCCGTCGAAGAAGAGGCCGGGGTTACTCGGGCTAACGACGAATCCATGCTGGTCAGGATGCATTCCATTCGGCGAAATGGGGTTAGGTTGGCAACAGCTTCCCGGCGGTGTCGGGGGCGTCGTCGAATCCCATGTCATGTCGCTGAATGACGCACCAGCATCGGTCGAGCGGAGAACGCCGCGGCCGTTTGTAGTGACCCCGTACGTTGGATAGTCGAACGAGCCGCCTACATACACCATGTCTGGAAAACCTGCCGGCGATACGACAAAATTGTCGTACCAGCATTGTCCCGAGCAGTAGTTATCAGTTTGGCCAGCTGGGGACTCTGCCGCCGTCAGATCGATAAATACCGGCGCGCCAGTCGCGACGTCGTCGCTGCGAAAAACGTGTGCAGTCGGTGATCCGGTGTTGCCATCGCCGACATACATTCTGGTCAAACCGCTAGCGGTCGTGACCGCAAACTCAGCGCGATCATTGATATTGGAGGGATCGAGCGCTTTCTTAATCTGTGTGAAGCTAGCGCCATCATTGGTCGAGCGCCAGACGCCTCCTCCCCTTCCTGGGGAAAGCCTGGGAAACGCAGCCGCATAGAGCGTGCTATTTGCCAGGTAATTCGGGTCGAATTCGATGTGATTAACGCCACGCGCCGAGCCAAAGCTCGATTGAATTCTCCCCGCGTCGCCCTCCAGCAACGAGTTCAAGCAAATACCTTCCCCATTCAGCAGCGTAAAATTGGCGCCGCCGTCGGTGGACTTCCAAAGCCCGAACGGTGGCAGGCCCGGAGCGAGGCTGACCACCCCACCCGTGACCGAGCTCTCTCCGCGCACGGCGCGTGTGGAACCGACGTACATTGTGCTTCCGCGAACGACGATCGACGAGATGGCGCGGCCGTCGAAAGCCGGACCGGTATACGCAGGCGCGTCCCCGCACGAGGTCGGCATCAGCGGCACGTTCGTGTTCGCAGCGAGGTGCGTCCACGTGGTGCCATTATCCGTAGATTTGTAAATGCCAAAACCGGCTTCCGAATCACCCGATGTGTTTGGCTCGCCGGTTCCCGCGTATAGCGTGCCGGTCGTAGCATCGTAAGTCAACGTCCCGATCGAATTTGTCGCGAAGCTGCCCGAGACGAATGTCCAGTTTGGCGAGTTTGCAAGCGCCTTGTTCGTGCGCCAGACACCGCCGCCGGCGGCTGCAACCCAGAGCATACAGTCGTCGTTTGTGCAAGTCGGCGTAATCGCCAGCGCAGTAATGCGACCGGAGGTGACGTACTCACGCCCACTGAAAGTCAAAATATCAGGAACATCCGGTACGCTCGGACCTATGAGGGTCCAGACGCCCGCCGAGGGTGCCATTGACCTTACGCTTGCCCACGCTTTCTGCGCGTCCCGCGTTAGCTTGAACGGAACGTCGCTAGCCGGGTAGGCGCGGTTCGCATAGCGTTCTTCAGCTGCGGCGACTGGTCCGCGATCTGTTTCCGGACCAGGCCTGGTTCGCCTATTGCCGCCAGTTTGATCGCGATCTTGCCTAAATTTGTTGATCGCTTGCGTTCTACTGCCTGATTTCCCCAATAGGAATGGGCCAGATGATTTTGCCGCGACCAAGGCCATTACGGCCGCCGCTGACATTAGTGTGATTACAATTACGATCCGCAATTGTGAAAGAAGACGAGTTTTGTTCATTGTTTGGAGCTGCTGATACGAGTTGGATTTCTCTGACGAGTTTGAAGTACGAGATTTCAAGATAAGTACAAGAACGTCAAGACTTTTGGCATTACATTTTCGTAATCAGAATCCAAAGCGGAAATCGCTTGAATCAGTTCCACAAATCGAAACCGATTTTTGGACAACGTGCGGCGGCATTCTGCCCGTTCGGCAAGCGCATCCTGTTGGCCAAGAACAGGAGCCCCGCTTTACAAAACGCCTGCGAGATTGATTCCAAAGTGGTAAGGGCTCGTGCTCGTTTACCACATTCGCCATGCTTGCGATTAGATTTTCGGTGAACGACTTGAGTTTGTTAGCCCGCCAAAAAACCCCTCAAAAGCTGTTCGGAGGAGTCGGGCTTGTAACCTAGGCTTCGTACAACCACTGCATGTAATCGCGCACGCCGTCTTCGAGCGAAAACCGCGGCTCGTATTTAAGCGCGTTGCGCGCTCTGGTAAGATCGGCTTGCGTAAAGTTTTGATAATGCGCGTGAGGATTATCGAAGTATTCGGGTTCAAAATTTGTGCCCAGACATTTATTTAGAACCTCGATGAGTTCGTTAAACGAGCGCGCCTGGCCTGTGCCAAGATTATAAATTCCGCTCGTCTTTGCCGCGAGCGCGCGAATGGCGCCTTCCACAGCGTCCTTCACGTAAACGAAGTCGCGTTTCTGCTCGCCGTATTTAAAAATGCGCGGTCGCTTGCCAGCCTTTATCTGCTGCGCGAGATGATAAATCATGCTTGCCGGCACGCCCTTGTGCGCTTCGCGCGGTCCGTAGACGTTGAAGTAACGCAGCCCGACGATGATCCAGTCCGGCGACTCGGCAGCAGCATATCGTGCGATATTATCCATGATGACCTTGGAAAATGCGTAAACGTTCGCCGGCGTCGCGCCGTTTGATTCCCCGCTCGCGCCAGTCGCTGCGCCGTAAGTTGACGCTGAGGAAGCGTAGATGATTCGTGTTTTGGTGGGGCGCGCAAAATTCAAAAGCCGGCGGAAACTTTCCACATTGTCGTGCACCTGGACGAATTGATCGTGCAACGTTGTGTCGGTGATCGATGCGAGATGAAAAATTGCGTCGAATCCGGCAGCTGCCGGATCACCGAATTTTTCTCGCCAATCGAGCATCGCCAGATTTTCGGCAACAAAGTCTCCGCGATATCCCGCCAGATTCTTGAAATCACCAGATCGGAAATCGTCAATCACCGTGAGCTGCGCGTCCGGGAATTTTTCCTGCAACGCCAACGTGAGATTCGACCCGATAAAGCCGGCGCCGCCAGTGATAACGAATTTGGGTGACAAGTGCAATTTCGGAAAAAATGAACCTTGGCGAGAGACAGATAAATCTTGAGCCGGGAAGCGCAAGCAACGAGTTGAAGTACGGCAGAATGCACTTCGAAACGCGTTACACTTATGATTTCGTTAAGCGATTCCTTCCCTCTAAAGGCGGGCGTATCCTTGAGGTCGGCTGCGGCGCGGGCGAATTGGCGAGTCGTTTATTAAAGGACGGGTACGCTGTGGTGGCGATCGATTCCGACCGCGATTCCATCGCTGCTGCCCAGCGACTGGGTGTGGACGCGCGCGTTGCAACGTGGCCAAACTTTGATGATGATCAATTTGATGCAGTCCTGTTCACGCGTTCCCTCCATCACATTCATCCCCTCGATGAATCGGTTGGCCGCGCAGCGAAAAGCTTGCCTCAGGGCGGATGTATAATCGTCGAGGATTTCGCATACGATTCTGCCGATGAGAGAACCTTGCGCTGGTTTCGTAGCGCGATCCGTTTGCTTGAGGCGACGGGCCTGCTGATTGTCGGCGACGAGTTTCTAAAGAAAATTTTGTTAAAAACGAAGACGCTGAGTGCGTGGCAACAAGATCATGAGCGTGACTTGCACACGGCTACTGAAATCGGCGCGCATCTTGAGAGAATTTTCAGCCGTGTCATTAAAGAGAGCACCGCATATTATTTTCGGTACATCGCCGGCGCGATCGCTCCGAGTGAAAAACGCGACGCGATCCTTAAAGCGTTCGCAGACCAAGAAGAAACAATGACAGCCGACGGCTCGATCGTACCCCTAGGTCGGCGATTCGTTGCCGTGAGATAAATAGTTCTTGCAGTGACGAGCGTCCGCCGCTAATCCTCGTCCAGTTCTTTGCGAGCTTGGAAAAGTGGATCGGCGCAAGAAATCCCGTGAGAATCGGGAGCAGTTGCGCTGCTGTAACTGGATACGACTTCCCATTGGGCCAATCGCTGTAGTGGCAGGTGTGCCGCCTGCGACTCTTTGGTTGTGCAGCCGATATGGCTGCCGCCACAGAAAGCGGTGAAGGCGGGAATGAGGCAAAGCCAGGAGCCAGAATATTTGTCCGGTCCACCTCATTCGTTTCGCGAATGCGGAGCGAAAAAACTTCTTCGCAAAAAGAAGAATGAGAGCTGGGCGATGCGCCCGACTGCTTTTCGTCCGTCGATCAGATTCCTGACAACAGACGAATCTTTGAAGTAGCTGGGCAAACAAGTCCGACTCTCGGAGTTGGAGAAACTTGTTATGCAAAATCGTCCAGTTTGGTTTTTTCCGGTCGCGATACTCGTCTTCGCGAGTGTCGTTTGTCATGCGCAGGAAACCACACCGACTCCTTCGCCGGGTGAAGCAGAGGTGGAATCGGTCGTCGTTTCAGCGACGCGTTTCGATATCCCGCTGGATCAATCACCTGCAAGCGCGAGCGTGATCAACTCGGAGGAGTTGGAGGAAAAACAGATCCAACGTGTCAGCGACGCTTTGCGCGAAGTGCCTGGATTGTCAGTCGTGCAGACCGGGTCACAGGGCCAGTTGACGTCGGTGTTTACGCGCGGACTGCGCAGCGAACACACGCAGGTTTTGCTCGACGGCATCCCTATCAATCAAGGTTTACAGGGCGCATTCAATTTTGCCGATTTCACCACGGACGATATCGACCGAATAGAGGTTGTGCGCGGTCCGCAAAGCACAATTTACGGACCACGCGCGCTTGCAGGTGTGATTCAAATCTTTACGAAACAAGGAACTGGAACGCCCGGTGTAATGTTCGCCGCCGAGGGCGGTTCATACGACACATTCCGCGAATGGAGCCAGAGCGACGGTAAAGTCGCTGAGTTCGATTATTCAGTCGGTGCGAGTCGCCTCGATACGGAGAACGCCCGGCCGAACAATAACTATCGCAACACGGCCACGATCACGGATATTGGCTGGTCGCCTAACGAGCAATTGCGGATCAGCAACCTGTTCACCTATTCGGTCAGCGACATTGGACTGCCGAATACGATCTTCGATCCGCGGCCCATCGATCATTTTCTTACCGAGCGTTGGTTGATCGGACCGCATATCGATTGGAAGCCGACTGAGTGGTGGGACCACAAATTTATTGTCGCTTACGATCACGAACGACAGATCAATGATCCGAATGAGGACGGGTTTGTCGGCGCGACACGCGCCGTGTTCGAGCGGACGCAGGTTGATTACCAAAACGATCTGCGGCCAGTGTCGTGGTTGACCTTAACCTCAGGGTTGTATTACAGCCGCATTAATGCGGGCCAGGAACGCCCGTTCGTTCTGTTTGGACCAACGTTTGTGAGCGATCACACGAACGAGATCGCAGGATTTTTGGAGGCGACGTTAACACCAGTCGAAAATTTGATCTTCGTCGCTGGCGGACGTTTCGATCACTTCAATCAGTTCGGCGGCATTTGGACCTATCGGTTTGCCGGCAGTTACAAAATCCACAAAACGGATACCATTCTGCATTCCAGCGTCGGTACCGGGTTCAGTCCGCCAAGCAGTCAGGACAAGATTTTTGGAAATAACTTTGGTCTGAAACCTGAAGAAAACTTCGGATGGGACATCGGAATCAGACAGCAGCTATGGCAAAATCGCGTAGATCTCGGCCTCACTTACTTTCACAATGACCTCTCAAACGTAATTGGGTTCAACGGGCTGTTTGACACACTCAACCTTGGCGCTGCCGAAACCCAGGGGCTGGAAGCGGAACTGCACGCCCAACCGATTCCCAATCTCGTCTTTACGGCGGCTTACACCTACCTCGAAGCAGAAAAGACTTCCTCCAAGGATGTTTCCCAGATGCAAGGTGCGCGTTTGCCGCGTCGTCCACGCAATGAGATATACGTTTCAACATCATACCTCTGGTGGAAAAAGCTACGAACGGTAGTCGAAGCAAAGTTCGTCAATGCACGCGAGGAATTGAATTTCGGCGGACCAAATTTCGATATCGAAGACTATTCGTTCGTAAACATCGCGGCCGAATATGAAGTCAACCCGCACTTTTCAATTTTCGCTCGCGTCGACAACGTAACCAACGAGCATTATTCAGAAGTCTTCGGTTTTCCCGCGCTCGGCCGCGCCGCGTACGGTGGCGTGAAGCTGCGGTTTTAAATAGCGTGCGTCCTTAGCTTGCGACTTTCTCGAGTCACAAGCCAAACGCATGTGCTAGTCTCTTACCATGTCGTCAAAACTTTCCGAGAGCAGACTGGCCGTGCTTGGGGCCGGCAAACTAGGTGGCATCCTGCTGCGCGCGTATCTGAAGCAGGGACTCTTTGTGTCCAGTCGTGTCACCGCGACGGTGAGACATGTGGAGCGAGCAGCCGTGCTGGCGAAGGAGTCGGGCATCACGGTAACCACCAACAACCGCGAAGCGGTGAAAGGCGCGGACATCATTCTGCTAACAGTAAAACCGCAAACTGTCGGGGAAGTGTTGCAGGAGATCGCTCCTGAAATTAGTGCGAAGGCGCTGGTTGTCTCCGTGGCGGCCTCTGTGCCGACGGCTTTCCTCGAGCAGCAACTCGCTATGACTACTGGCGGCGAGCGCGACGGAGTGGCAGTCGTGCGCGCGATGCCGAACACACCCGCATCTGTCGACTGCGGGATGACTGCGATCTGTGGCGGGAGTCATGCCAGGTCTGATCATCTGGAAATTGCTCGCAGCATGTTCGACGCTGTTGGTCGGACTATTGTGGTTGATGAAAAGCACATGGACGCGGTCACAGGTCTTTCTGCGAGCGGCCCTGCGTTTGCATACATCATTCTGGAATCGCTGGCCGAAGGTGGTGTGAAAGTTGGTTTGCCG
>Ga0081455_10002718_pt1 | contig 20884 bp, 21 predicted proteins | sample TabmetS3T2R1_FD_70207 | JGI IMG/M metagenome (GOLD analysis project Ga0081455, IMG submission 70207) | Tabebuia heterophylla rhizosphere microbial communities from the University of Puerto Rico - S3T2R1 | ecosystem: Host-associated > Plants > Roots > Rhizosphere ...
GAAATTCGCCAGCTCATGTTTGTCTTCGAAGATCTGCTCGAAGTCGACGATCGTGGCATGCAGACTATCTTGCGCGAAGTCGCCAACGAGGACTTGAAAATGGCCATGAAGACGGCCTCAGATGAACTCATGCAGAAGATTCTGCGCAACCTGTCGCAGCGGGCTGCTGACATGCTGCGCGAAGAACTCGAACTCATGGGGCCAGTACGTGTCAGCGATGTCGAAAAGGCCCAACAGAAAATCACACAGGTGGCGAAGCGCCTGGAGAATGAAGGGAAGCTCATGCTGGGTGGGAAGGGAGAGAATAGCTTTGTCTAATATCATCCGCCCGGACCATGCCGTGGTTCACAATATTCAACCGTTTACCATCTCAAAGACGACGGCAGGCCTGTTTGCACCAGCGCCTGGACCTGTAGTCCCAGGGAGCGTAATCACTGGTGCAGACGCGTATGCTGTACCGGTGCGTCTCTTCGACTTCTATGGCCTCCCGGCGAATGCCGATGCGCCCCTGAGGAGTGAGATGGAGGCAGAATCGGATACCATGGGCTCCTCCTCTGCAGCGGCGGAACCTGAGACCACCGAATCTCTCTCTGAACCTACAGCACTTGACGAGGTAGCCGCAATGCAGGAGGAAGCAGCGCATGTGGTCCACGCTGCCGCTGCACTGCTCGCCAAGGAGCGTGAGCGCGTGCTACAGGAGGCTCAGGACGAAGCTACACGGTGCCTCGCCAATGCTCAGGAACAGGCGGTGGCCCTCACCACGGCAGCGTATGAACAGGGGGTCAGACAGGGTGAGGAGGCAGCGCGTCAAGCGCTGACCGCGCAGCTCTCACCTGTGCTGAGCGCGTTTCAGCAGGCGACGACTGAGATCGTACATTTACGTGCCACAGTGTTGCAGCAAGCAGAAGAGGACATCATCACGCTAGCGTTCCAACTCGCTCGCAAAATTATCCAGTACGAAGCGCTGGAGCATCGCGAGGTGCTCGCGGCCACGCTCACGCGTGCCCTGGAACATGTGGTGCAGCAGGATCAGATAGTCGTGCGGGTACATCCCGATGACGTTAACTATGCGACAGAGATCAAAGAGGAACTAGGGCACACGCGAGGAGATATCGAAACACTTACGGTAAAGGGCGATACGAGCGTCGGTCGTGGCGGCTGTCTCGTCGAATCCAGTCTGGGCACCATTGATGCCCGTATCGAAGCACAGTTTGAGGAGCTCGAACAGCGCTTCCGAGCCCAGCACGCCCTGGCTCTCGAGATCCGTGTGGCATGAAGGCTGTCAATCGGCTCGCACAGTATAGAGAATGGCTCCAGGATATCGAACCGATCACCGCCAAGGGCGCGGTGGAGCAAGTTACTGGCCTGATTATTGAAGGCCGTGGCCCTCTCGCATCGATTGGGGATATGTGTGACATCTATCCACGCCTGGCGCCCGCTCCTATCAAGGCCGAAGTGGTCGGATTTAAGGGCGAGCATTTGCTGCTCATGCCGCTGAGTGACATGCGCGGGGTGCATCCCGGTAGTCTGATCGTCAATCGTGCTGAGAAGGCGACCGTGCATGCGTCGCTGGCACTTCAGGGACGCGTCCTGGACGGCCTGGGGCGGCCTATGGATACCCAGGGGCCCATCCCGGTTGGTGTTCCTTATCCTCTCTATGCTGAACCATTTAATCCACTGCGCAAAAAACGCATTGCTGAACCCCTCGATCTCGGCGTGCGCGCCCTCAACGGCCTGCTCACCTGTGGCAAAGGCCAACGCATGGGTATTTTTGCCGGGTCGGGCGTTGGCAAGAGCGTGCTCCTCGGTATGATTGCCCGGACAACGCGGGCGGATGTGAACGTCATTGCGCTCATCGGAGAGCGCGGCAGGGAAGTGCGAGAGTTTATTGAGCGCGACCTGGGCCCGGAGGGATTGCAGCGCTCTGCCGTGGTTGTAGCGACCTCAGATCAGTCACCCCTGGTGCGCATGCGTGGTGCGTATGTGGCAACGGCTCTGGCGGAATATTTCCGCGATCAGGGGAAGGATGTGTTGCTCATGATGGACTCCTTGACGCGCTTTGCGATGGCGCAACGTGAGGTGGGGCTCTCTGTCGGTGAACCCCCCATGACTAAGGGCTACACACCCTCCGTGTTTGCGCTGCTCCCGAAGCTGTTAGAGCGCGCCGGCAACGCTGATGGACCAGGCAGCATCACCGGGCTCTATACTGTGTTGATTGAAAACGATGATTTTAACGATCCCATTGCTGATGCCGTACGGTCTATCCTGGATGGTCATCTGTTGCTTTCCCGCGACCTTGCTGCAAAAAATCACTACCCAGCCATCCAAATCTCCCACAGCCTGAGCCGCGTGATGCGCGATATTACCTCCCCAGAGCACCGGGAATTGGCTGGGAAGCTACGGGAAGTGCTGGCCATCTATCAGGAAGCTGAAGACCTCATCACAATTGGCGCCTACGCCAAAGGTAGTAGCCCCAAGATCGACTATGCCATAGGCCTGATTGATACCGTGAATGCCTACCTCTGTCAACAAATTGACGAGCCAGTGTCATTCGAGGACAGCCTCCAACAATTACGCGAACTGTTTGCCCACGGCTAAGAGCGTTGCACCATCAGCGTCAGTCGTCAGCGTCAACCATCGCCTATTTAGGCTGATATCAAATAGTTAGGAGTGGTCTGTGGCGCCATTTCGGTTGCAGCGGGTGCTCGGTTACCGACGCCAGCATGAAGAAGAGTGTGAACACACCCTGCGTCAGGTACAACTTTTGCACCAGCAAGAAACCGCACGACTCGAAGCACTCCAGATTGAGGCTCAGGCTCAGGAGGAGCAGCTGGAGAAGGCTCAAGGTCTGGCGCTTTCCCCCGCGGAGTTGCAGAGCTGGCAGCGCTATCATCAGGTGCTGACGCAGCGTATCGCGGCACAACAGGACGTCGTGGCGCGGGCTGCCCAGGGGGTTGTAGAGCAACGACAGCAATTACTGGTGGCACGGCAGGAAACTAAAGTCATCGAGAAACTGCGTGACAAGGTGCAGCGGCGTGCTCTCCTTGAGCTCACGCGTCGTGAACAGCAATTGTTCGATGAACTCGCACTTACGAGGTTGCGCCATGAACTCTAGCGACTCTTCTGCGCTGGCAGACACCGGGGCGCCGCTGCCTCGACGTGGACGGCGCCTGATATTGTATCTGTCACTAACGTTGCTTGTGCCGCTTTTTGTCGGGCTTGCCGTACGCCTCGGTGCCTCCGCACCAGCCAAGACACCGTCTCAGAGTCCAGGGGTGGAGGCCAAGATACCACGCTCTGACATGCCCCAGGCCCTGCGTGAGCCAGAGCCGCTTCTGACGCTCAAAGCGGAAGATGTGCCTCTGCTGAAATCGTTACGGGAACGCCAGATGCAATTGGACGAGCGCGACAAGCAGCTCGACAACCGTGACAAGCAACTCGCCCATCGCGAGGCAGACCTCCGCCTGGTGCAGCAACAGATTGAGGAAAAGCTCACGACCCTGGTCATGCTCCGTAAAGAGATGAGTGACCTACTGCAGGAAAAGGCCGCCTTTGAGGAAAAGCGTTTTGAGCACCTAGTGAAGGTCTATGAGGTCATGAAACCTGAGGAGGTCTCTTCCCTATTTGAACGGCTCAACGAGGACACTGCAGCACGCTTGCTCTATCAGATGAAAGAGAAAAAAGCGGGACAGATTCTCGCCTCCATCTCGCCTCAAGTGGCGGCAAAGCTGAGCGAACGCCTGGCCACGCAGCGGCAACAGGAGACCCAGCATACTCCCGTGAAGGAAAAACGATGATTATACCGAGTAATGCCTTGCTGGCATTATTGAGTCCTCCACAGGAGAGCCAGGGCATCAGGGAGGAAGAGGGCGGTTTTGGTGCACTTCTCGCAGAAATCGAGCAGCACACCACTTCGCTTCCTGACCAGGAGGAGGCAGAGCGTCTCGCGCTCGAGAGTGTGTTGCAAGCCTTGATGAACATATTCCAGTCGTGCACACCAGTCAATCTCTCGCCGGTAGCCTCCGCGCCAGGGACAGAGGGGTTCGGCTTAGTGAGCATGCGCCCTGTCGGGGAACTTCCGCTCGGACTAACTCCTGATTGTGATACCGCACCAGCGCTGGGGCAAACAGGAGAGGTCAATCTGCCATCTGGTATGGTATCAGACGGAGCACAAGCCATTGGACAACTCACTTTCTCTGCGCTGGATGGTCAGGACACCGGCCCCTCTCCTGCGGCAGCAGGAGCACCGGAGCACTTCTCCTGGCTTCTTCATCGGCAGGAGAGTATGCAGGACTTGAGTGGATTTTTCATGACCCAGCCAACCGCTGCCTTGTCCGTCTCCACACCGATAGTTGAGTTGGGTACACCGTCAGGCGCACCGTTGCCCGCTACGACGCCCTCTTTCTCTAGAGACAGCATCCTGGCGACAGCAGAGGCGCAGTTCGACAACCCTGGGCTCCTGCAGACTTCCCTCGCCACCGCTGGCGAGAGGCATGAGGTAGCCCGAGAGACACTACCGCTACCGCTGAGCCCGTTCAGCGCACAAACGTCCGTGGGCCAGCAGGATGCCTGGGATGGCCTGTCTGGGTCTCTACTCCATCTACCACCAGACTCCTCTTTACTCAAGATCACCCCTATGGCTCCACTCGTTGGGTCAGCGGTAACGGCCCCTGTGCCTCTACCGACTATCCCTCAGGCAGAGGCAGTCACCGCGAGTGATGCACAGGGGACAATGGCTCTCGCCCAGGAGGACACCGCGCTCCCAGAGTATGACGCTGCTCCCGCCTCGCGCCATATGTCCGAGAGTCAGGAACTGGTGGCTGAGGCTATGCCGAGCGTAGGACCCTTCGCGATCGATTCTGCGCCGCCCTTGGCGTCGACAAGAGCGACCTCTCACACCCCATCGGCTGAGCCGGCCATCACCGTCCCGCCGAGCCACTCACTCGAGGACTTGGGACGCCAATGGCCCCGTCCCTTGCCTGCCAATACAGTGGTACTCCATATAGAGCCACGGGAACTCGGGGCCTTACTCCTCCAGGTCCGGGTAAATGACAAGCGTCTTATCGCCTCTTTCCAGGCGCAGTCATCTGAAGCGGAGACACTCCTGCGCACCCATCTTCCCAGTCTCCACGAGTCCTTAAGTCAGCATGGGTTCGAAGTCCAACCCATTGCTGTCACACGAGTGGCAGAAGGATTCAGCGCGCACATGGATGCTGGTACTGGGGCATTTGCGCATCAGCACTCAGCCTTTCAAGCCTTTGCCAAAGACCGGCAAGCCGCCAAGGCTGGCGAGATACAGAGTGAGGTCGACCTACAGAGAACACCACGCTGGCCCTCTGAACAGAGGCCGCGTCTCCTCGATGTCGTGATTTGAGCGAGGGCTTAGATACCCTCTCTCTATAACAAGGAGCCTGAGAACATATGAGCGTAAGTAGCATTGCTGGTGAAGTTCTAAGCAAGCCAGCGTCATCGGCGCCGACGACAGCCGCATCGTCTGGCACGACGGCGTCTCCGGGGGCAGCCAAGGGCATCACGAAGGAAAACCCGAAAGAGACTTTTATGAAGCTCCTGGTGGCGCAGTTGGAGCACCAGAACCCCCTCTCTCCTATGGATAATACGCAGTTTACGCAACAACTAGCCCAGTTTACTTCGTTGGAACAGTTGCAAAACATGAATACCAATCTGACTGCCCTTATGCAGGCCCAGATGACGGCCAATGGGCTGCAGGCCGCTACCCTGATGGGCAAGCAAGTGCAGGCCCAGGCCAACACCACGCAGGTGTCGAAACAAGGAGAGGCTACACCTTTCCAATATACGCTGGCAGCAGCCAGCGCCAACGTGCAAATTGACGTGCTCGATCAGGCCGGTAAGACGACACGGACCATCAATGCACGCGATCAAAAAGCTGGTCCACAGGCACTCACCTGGGACGGCAAAGACGCCGTGGGCAAGCCTTTGCCTGCGGGCGACTACCACTTCCAAGTCACCGCTCTAGATAAGGCTGGTAAGCCTGTCGCGGTAGAGGAGTCACTGCAAGGTATCGTCGAAGGCGTGACGTACGATGGGAATCATCCATACTTAATCGTGGGCGGGAACCGGGTCGAACTCAGTGCCCTCACAAACATCAAGCAAACCAAGTAGGACAACCTACCTATCTTAGCAGGGGGAAGATATGAGTCTTAACAGTACACTCTATACTGGCGTAAGCGGTTTGAGCGCATATGGGAACGCTATTTCTGTCATCGGCAACAACATTGCCAACGTTAATACCATCGGCTTTAAGGAGAGCCGTGGTAATTTCTCCGACATTTTGAACCAGAGCTCTGGCACAGGAGGCACACTGCAGATCGGCCGTGGCGTGTTGGTTAGCAACGTGTCATCGGTGTTCACCCAGGGAGCCTTCCAATCAACTTCGTTGCCCGGGGATCTGGCCATTGACGGAGAGGGGTTCTTTATTGTCAAAGACCCCAAGACAAACGCTCTGATGTATACGCGTAACGGTAACTTCGCCCTCAATCGTGATGGCAAACTGGCGAATCCTGACGGATTGATCGCCCAGGGTTTTAACGTCGATAGTTCTGGCAACGCGTTGCCGCTCGTCGAAGACATCAATATCTCCGGGCAGTCGTTTCCTCCCAAGGTATCTGCCAACGCCACGATCCAGGTGAACCTTGACGCCGCATCGCCTCTCATTCTCGATCCTACTACCCCTGGGACTATAAAGGCCTTTGATCCGACTGATCCCGTCAAAACCTCGCAATTTTCTACCGCTCTCACTGTCTACGATTCGCTGGGCACAGGCCACACCGTCGATATCTATTTTCAGAAGACGGCGGACAATAGCTGGAACTGGTTTACAGGCACACGTGCCAGCGAACTTGCTGGCCCGCCTGGCACCTCTTTTGTCGTCGTGGGGTCAGGTACGTTGACGTTTACCAACGACGGGGCCCTGAGCACAGTCAACACTACGTTTCCACCTCCGGGAGGGCCAGGAGCAACAGCCACGTTTAACTTTGCGGGCGGGGCGCAACCCGGGCAAACAATTAACTTCAACTTTGGCACACCTGGCTTCGAGGGCACCACGCAGTTCGCCGCTCCTTCGTCGACTCTGGCGCAATCGCAGGACGGCTATGGTTCGGGTGTCTTGCAGAATTTTAGTATTGATAATCAAGGCAAGGTCAGCGGGCTGTTTTCGAACGGCCAGGCCTTGGATCTGAAACGCGTGGCGCTGGCCAAATTCGCCAGTACGGCTGGTCTCAAGTCTGTGGGGAAGAATCTATATAGTGAAACGCTTCTCTCTGGTCAGCCCATTGTGGCCAGCCCTGGCAACAGCGGCACGGGGTCTTTGGTGTCGGGAGCCCTGGAGATCTCCAATGTCGATCTCTCCAGCCAGTTTGTCGAGCTGATCCGGGCGCAACAAGCGTTCCAGGCAAACGCCCGCGTCATCACTACGGGTGATCAGTTACTCACGGAAACCGTCAACCTCAAACGCTAGTCAACAGCGGATAATTGATGGCAGAGGACTGAGCGCTGCCAGCTGAGCGCCCTTCATCTTCTGCCCAGGAGGGTTGCTATGGCTGAAAAGGCGGCCTCTGAGGTACAAGAGCAGCCACCGCAAAGCAAACGCTCGCTGCTGAAACTTCTGCTCCTGGCACTGAATGTGGTGCTGTTTCTTGCCGGCGTGGGCTCCCTGGCGTGGACCAAATTCGGTCCGAAGCCCTTGGCGTCCGCGGTTGCCCAGGGGCAAGAGCAGCATGAGGACCAGAAAGGTACTACGGAACACGAGCCGGCTGCGAAAGGGTATGAAGCCACAGCAAAGGCGCCAGCTGCGGCCAAAGCCTCCGGCGGCCATGGTAGTAGTGCTGGCACAAAATCTGCAGGTGGCCAGGGTGGCAGCGGTGCCCCCTCAATCGTGCCTCTCGCGCCTTTCCTTGTCAACCTGAGCGGGGACCAGGGGCAGCGCTATCTGCGCCTGGTAGCGCAGGTGGAGGTCCGTGGGGAGCTGTCGAAGGACGAGCTCGAAAAACATCTGCCAGAAGTGCGGAATCGCTTGATCTTTTTGCTCAGCAGCAAAACCTTTGCCGACATCGGTAGTACGCAAGGTAAGTACGATTTACAAGCCGAGATTACCAAAAATATTAACGAAACGCTCGATGGGCCGTTCATCAAGAAAACATATTTCACCGAATTTATTGTGCAATAGGGGCTGACCTGGCATGAATCAAGTCTTGAGCCAAGAAGAGGTTGATGCGCTGCTGCGCGGTATCACAGAAGGGGAAGTGGTTACTGAGCAGAGCGCAGGAGACGACGATGACAACATTCGCCCCTACGACCTGACAAATCAGGAACGCATCATTCGGGGTCGCATGCCGACCCTGGAGATCATCAATCAGAAGTTTGCACGGCTCTTACGTGCCTCCTTATCGGGCAATCTGCGACGGGTCATCGACGTCAGTGCGCAGAATGTCGAAATGGTCAAATTCGGGGAATTTCTGAAAACGCTACCCGTCCCGACGAGCATGCATATCATTCGTATGAATCCCTTACGGGGCGGGGCTCTCCTGGTCATAGAAAGCAAACTGGTATTTGCCCTCATCGACAGCTTTTTCGGTGGACCGGGTAATTCTCAGGTCAAGGTCGAGGGGAGAGAATTTACTCCCATCGAGACCCACATGATCCTGCGGGTTGCCGACTTCATCTTCTCGGATATGGAGAAAGCCTGGGAGTCCGTCGAACCGATCACCGTTGAATTGGAACGTTCGGAGGTGAACCCGCAATTCGTTGGCATCGTACCGCCGAGTGACGTCGTCGTCATTACGCCCTTTGCCGTGGAGATGGATGAAGCGTACGGGTCGATTACCTTCTGCCTCCCGTACTCGACGATCGAGCCAATCCGTTCCAAGCTCTACGCCGGCTTCCAGACAGAGCGGCTCGAAGTCGACCAGAGCTGGCTGCGGCGTATCGTGCACCAGCTCCAGACTCTCGACGTGGAAATGAGTGTCGAGTTCGGCTCTGCCGAGATCCATTTACGCTCCCTGCTCGGCCTGCAAATCGGCGATATCATTCGTCTGGATCAAGATTGCGACCATCCATTGGTGGTACGGATTGAAGGGGTGCCCAAGTTCACCGGCTTCGCGCGGGTGGTGAAGCAGAAAAAAGCGGTGGAAATTGTCACACGCCTGCACTCTCCAACAGAGGAGGAGCATAATGAGTGAGCCTGAGGTGGAACAACTGCCTCCCGACCATACACCTCAGCAAGGTGAGCAAGAGGAGGAGATCTCTTGGGCGGAGGCGATGGAAGATCTGGAACGTCAGAAACAGATGATTCAGGACCAGGCCAAAGCCCAGGCGCACTCGGTAGCGCCCGAGTCGAGTACGTCTAAATCCTCTCCGAGCCCTAGCTCTGAGCTCCCGAACCTGCAGTTCATCCTCGATATTCCTCTGCTGGTTACTGTCGAACTCGGACGTAAACGTCTTTTGGTCCATGATTTGTTGCAGTTAAGTCAGGGATCGGTGATCGAACTGACCAAACAGATTGGTGAGCCCTTTGAAGTTTTGATCAATCAGAAACTCATTGCACGCGGTGAGATTGTAGTCATCAACGACAAGTTCGGTGTGCGCATCACGGATATCATCAGCCCCTTGGAGCGGGTACAGCAACTCCAGTAGGGGCAGGGGGAGGAGGCGATGGGGCGACTAGGGCGAGGGGTGGTGGTAGGAGCTTGTCTGCTGCGTCTGCTCGTAGTAGGGGAGGCGACTGTGAGCCATGCGGCAGAACCGGTGGCCCCAATGCCGGCAGTACAAAGTATGCCACAGCCCCCAAACGGGGAACGCTTCCTGCAGAATGTTATCAGCCAATCCCTTGGACAGGGGAGCGCCGCTCCTACTGTACCGACTGCACCACCCTCTCCTGGTCCGCAGTCCGCAGTCCCCAGTGCTCAGCCGCCTCAAGCAACTGGGGATCTCACAGCGGCGACGCTGAAAATGGTCCTGTCCCTTGGGGGTATTCTCGGTCTCCTGGTCCTCGGTGGGTATGTGATTCGACGTTTCTGGCTCGATCAAACCTTTCTTGGCAAACGTACCCCCATGATGCGCGTGCTTGCTAGAGTCAACATCACTCCCAAGGCTGGGGTAGCACTCCTTGAAGTCCCAGGAAAAGTGCTAGTCATCGGGCTAACTGGCAGCACCATGGTGGCCCTTGGTGAGCTGACCACGGCCGCTAGCCAACCTTTCGAACATCCCCCTGTCGAGACGCCGTCTTCCTTTGCGAGTGCCTTAGATACGAGTACAGGGGGCTTCGTCGAAGAGGAGAAAGGCGCCGATGCCCTGCTCAAAGTGTCCGAGGCCATTCAGCAGAAGATGCGGCGGCTGAAACAACTGTAAAGGAACAGGACCATGCGGCAACGCATCTGGGGCATCACCGGCTGCTGTGCAAGTCTCCTCATGACAGCACAGGTGGCGCTGGCGCAATCAGCTCAACTCCCTCCCTTACAAATTACTATGGGCACCACGCCCCAGGCCGGAGACCTCGCCATACCGCTGCAGATTCTCCTCCTGCTGACGCTCCTCAGCTTCATTCCTGCCCTGCTCATTGCCATGACGTCCTTTACACGCATCGTCATTGTGTTGTCGCTTTTACGCCAAGCACTTGGCGTGCAGCAGGTCCCACCGAACCAGGTGCTCATTGGGCTAGCACTGCTGCTCACCATATTCATCATGCGTCCGGTCGGGGAACGCCTCCATACCCAGGTGGTGCAGCCGTATTTGGCACAGAGCCTTACCACGCCGGCCGCCCTGCAACAGGCCGTGGAGCCCCTGCGCGATTTTATGTTACGCCAGACCCGTGAGAAAGATCTGGCCTTGTTCATCCAGATTGCGCATGCGTCTAGGCCGAGTAGCCCAGCGGATGTCCCGCTTACGGCTCTGCTCCCAGCCTTTGTCATCAGCGAGTTGCGTACGGCCTTTCAAATTGGTTTCTTACTGTACCTACCCTTTTTGATCCTTGACCTGGTGATCTCCTCTTTACTCGTCTCCATGGGCATGATGATGCTGCCGCAGGCGCTCATCTCTCTCCCCTTTAAGCTGATGCTCTTTGTGTTAGTGGATGGCTGGAATCTGATCGTTGGCTCGCTGGTGCGGAGCTTTTACTGAGATAGGAGAGGCTGCGTATGGCCCCAGAATTCTTTGTTGATCTCGTGACACGGATGCTACATACCGCCATTCTCCTGGCCGCACCCCCGCTGCTGGCTGGGCTTGTGGTTGGGGTCGCCGTCAGCATCTTTCAGGCGATTACCCAGATGCAGGAACAGACCCTCGTGCTCGTCCCCAAACTGCTGGCTGTTGCCCTCGTCTTGTTGCTGTGTCTCCCCTGGATGCTGCAAGTGCTGCTGACCTTCACCACCACCCTTTTTACCCACTTCCCTGATTATGTACACTAGTCCCCCTCCCCCCTCGTCCCCTCTCTTTCTCAGAAATTTGACGTTATCTGTAGCCATTTTGACGTCGGGGAAATTTGACGCCGTCTGTTGCAGTTTTTGACGCTGGCACCCTATGACACTCTCGCTTCTCACACCAGAAACCCTCATCGTCTTCCTCCTCCTGACCATACGTATAGGAGCCATTGTGCTTTCTTTACCTTTACTGGGCTCGCGCAACCTCCCAGCGCAGCTCAAAGTCCTGTTGATTCTCATGCTGGGCGTGGCGCTCTATCCACTCGTACAGATCCAACAAGTCGTGATACCACAACGTCTTGGGCATTTAGGACTGGTCGTAGTGAGTGAAATGCTGATCGGTCTGACCATCGGTTTTGTAGCCCAGATCCTGTTTGCCGGGATCCAACTTGGGGGCGAGATCATAAGCCAGCAGATGGGGTTAAATATTGCCACGATCTTTGACCCACACAATGCTCAGCCGGTCTCACTTGTAGCGCATTTTCACTATGTTCTAGCCATGCTCATGTTCCTCTCAGGCTCCGCCCACCATTGGTTCATCATCGCGATGGCAGAGAGTTTGCAGAGTATTCCGTTGGCCGGCTTGAGCACATCCGGAGCGGTACTGCCGGTGATCCTGACCTTGCTGGGCAAAGCGTGTGTCATCGCCATACAGCTCGCCGCCCCGGTGAGCATCGCCCTGCTCCTGGCGACCCTCGTACTCGGGGTGATGGCGCGCCTGGTACCGCAGTTGAACGTGTTCATGCTCAGTTTTCCCGCTACCTTGGGACTCGGCCTCGTCATGCTGGCGCTGGCGTTGCCCTCTGTCATGGGGGGGATACAGCTGGCTTTCGGACAGTTGGGCAACGATCTGGTGCAAGTTATACGCGTGTTGGGAGCACGCTAACACATGCCATTCGGGGACGACACAGAACGGACTGAAGCCGCCACACCGCGCCGGCGAGAAAAGGCGCGCGAGGAAGGGCAGGCGATCAAGAGTCGGGAAGTCGTGATCACCGCCGTGTTCCTCAGCAATGTACTGTTTTTTTCCTTTGCTGACACATCGCTCTATGAGCACATGCTGACGCTCACGCGTGAAGCCTTTGTCTCTGTGGGCGATGTTGAGTTCTCCCTGGCTGGGATGCAGCATCTGTACCTACGCTATCTCACGCATCTCGCTACCATGCTGTTACCGCTGCTCCTGATGACATTTGCGCTGACGTTAGGGTGCCATCTGCTGCAGACTGGATTCCTTTTTTCACTAAATTCTCTCGCACCACAGTGGTCACATATCAATCCGGCACAAGGTTTGCAGCGTTTGTTGTCCATGCAGGGCCTAAACGAATTGATTAAGTCTCTGCTAAAAATTGGACTCATTGGTTACGTAACGTATCGGACTATCACGTCCGAGGTAGAGAGTTTTGTCATGCTGAGTACCCGGGATGTGGGCTCGATTGCCCAGTATGTGGGGCAAAGCACCCTGCGCGTGTGCGTCCGGGCAGCGTACGTCATGCTAGCGCTGGCAGTATTCGATTATGCCTGGCAGCGTTGGCAATTCGAAAAGCGCTTGCGCATGAGCAAGCAGGAAATCAAGGAAGAGAGCAAAGCACAAGAAGGGGATCCGCAAATCAAAGCGCGTATCCGGAGCATCATGCGTGAGATGGCGCGTAAGCGCATGATGCAAGACGTACCGAAAGCCACAGTAGTGATCACCAACCCGACCCACCTGGCCATCGCGCTGGCCTATCAGCGCGAGGAGATGGTGGCACCGCAGGTCGTGGCCAAGGGGGCTGGGTATGTCGCCGAACGTATTAAGGCTATTGCGCAGGAACATGCCATTCCGCTCGTCGAGAACAAGCCTCTCGCGCAGCAACTTTTTAAGACTGTCGACATTGGCGAGATCATTCCAGAAGGTCTGTATAAAGCTGTGGCGGAGATCTTGGCATACGTGTATCGGTTGGAGAAGAGGGACTAGAGGGCAATGTTTTCGCTGAGTATGCTCAAAGCGAACACCGACGTGTGCATCGCGGTGGGGATCATCGGCATTTTGCTGGTGATGATCCTGCCCCTCCCGGCGCCCGTGCTCGATCTGCTGCTGGCGATGAATCTGGCCTTGTCCCTGGTCACCTTACTCGTGGCGCTGTATACCCTGGAACCGCTCGAGTTCGCCATTTTTCCGTCCTTATTGCTTTTCCTGACCCTGTTCCGTCTGGCTCTTAACATCTCCTCAACACGCCTGATCTTACTGCATGGCAATCAGGGACCAGACGCCGCCGGAGCGGTTATCAAAGCCTTTGGGAATTTTGTCATTGGTGGCAATTTCGTGGTTGGGGTCATCGTGTTTAGCATCCTCATCGTGATCAACTTTGTGGTCATCACGAAGGGTGCCGGGCGTATTGCAGAAGTGGCGGCGCGTTTTACCCTCGATGCTATGCCAGGCAAACAGATGGCGATTGATGCCGATCTCAACGCCGGCCTGATCAATGAGCAGCAAGCCCGACGGCGGCGCCAGGCAATTCAGCAAGAGGCCGATTTTTACGGGGCCATGGACGGTGCCAGCAAGTTCGTCCGTGGTGACGCCATTGCCGGCATTCTCATCACCTTTGTGAATGTCATCGGGGGCATCATCATTGGTGTATTGCAACAAGGGATGCAGGTGCAGCAGGCCTTGCAGACCTATACCATCCTCACTGTCGGCGATGGCCTGATCTCACAGATCCCTGCGCTTATTATCTCGACCGCGGCTGGTGTAGTGGTGACCAAAGTGACGAATGAAGTAACCCTGGGGAGCCAGCTGATAACACAGTTTGCCATCCAGCCACGAGCGCTTGGTACAGCCGCCGGGATCTTATGTCTCCTGGGTTGGATCCCAGGGCTCCCTGGCTTCCCCCTGCTGACGCTGTCCGTGCTGAGTGGGGCTGCGGCCTATTACTTCCGTGGGGCGCGTATGATTGCAGCAGGCGACGCTGCCAGCCAGGAGATGCAGCAGACGGCGCTGCCAGAGCCAGCCCCTGACCCCATGGACGATCTGACCCCCATCGACCTCCTCGAACTCGAAGTGGGGTATGGTCTCATCACCCTGGTGGATAGCGAGCGCGATGGCGAACTGCTGGAGCGCATCAAAACGGTGCGTCGCCAGATTGCTCAGGAACTGGGCGTCATCGTGCCACCTCTGCGCATTCGTGACAATCTCGAGCTCAAGCCAGGGGAATACACGATGCTGATCAAAGGCATTGAGGTAGCGCGCGGCGAGCTCATGCTCGGGCACTATCTCGCTATGCATCCCGGGGAAGAGCCGCAGGCCGGCCTAGGTATCCCTACCACCGAGCCAGCGTTTGGCCTCCCAGCAGTGTGGGTGAGCGCTGACACTAAAGATCAGGCGCAACTGGCCGGCTACACTGTCGTCGATTTACCAACGGTGATCATTACGCATCTCACGGAGGTGATCAAGCGCCACCTGCACGAGCTCATGAGCCGTGAAGAAGTCCAAAAACTGTTAAAACGCTTCGCCGAGACATCCCCAAAGGTGGTGGAAGAGCTGGTGCCTACCCTGCTGTCCCTCGGCGGTGTGCAAAAAGTCCTACAAAATTTGTTGCGGGAGCAGATCTCGATTCGCGATCTCCTGAGCATTTTGGAGACTCTGGCGGATTATGCTCCAATCACTAGAGACCCGGTGTTGCTCACCGAGTACGTACGCCAGAGCCTGGCGCGTTCTATTACCAAGCAATGGCAAACGGCCGAGGGCGATATTCCAGCGCTCATGCTGTCGTATGAATTAGAAGATACCCTCACAAAAGCTATCCAGCATACGGAGCATGGTTCCTATCTGGCTATCGATCCGAAACTGGCGCAACGCTTTATTACCGAGTTGACGCGGGCCGTCGAGACCATGATGCAACAGCAGCAGGCCCCTCTCCTGGTCACGAGCCCGTTGACACGTCCGCACGTAAAGCGTTTGACAGAGCCTTACGTCCCACAGCTCATTGTCTTGTCACACAACGATATTGTGGCCAATGTCCGTATCAGAAATCTTGGGGTGGTAAAGGTCTAAGGCATGCACGTCAAGCGCTTTGAAGCAGCGGATATGGCCGAAGCACTGCGGATGGTCAAGCTCGAGCTCGGGCCGAATGCCATTATCCTATCGACACGTCAGATCAAGAAAGGTGGCAGTGCCTTTGGCATTTTTGGTCGCTCCCTTGTGGAAGTCACAGCCGCAGTGGACCGCGAGGCTGCTCACGCGCCGCAGCCAGCGCCCCAGCCATGCTCACTCGCAGCCACCTCGGCGCGTGCCACTACGCCAGACGTGACCGACATGACCCGTGTGCTCGATCCGTTACAGCGGGACGTGGAGGCCATGAAAGACCTGCTGCAGCAACTGGCGCTGAAAGAACGCTTGGTGCCACCGGTGAATCTGCACGGCCTGGAACGGGAATTCACCGTCATGAAACGTATGGTCGAACAACTGGTGCGCCAGCAACAAGACAGCACCATGCCGCTGTTTGCCGCGACGCTCATGCCCTGCTACCAGCGGCTTCTCGCCAGCGGTATGGATGAGACACTGGCACGGCATCTAGTCGAAAAGGCCCAAAACAGTCTGGAGCCAGACAAGCTCAACGAGGCGGCGTCTGTGCAAGAGCAAGTCGCCCGTCTGGTCATGAAGAGCACGCCGGCCAGTGGCCCTTTGCAGGCCCCGACGGGCGAGCCCATTATCGCGGCGTTCGTTGGTCCCACAGGCGTGGGGAAGACCACCACCATTGCCAAGCTCGCCGCCCACTATGCGTTGGGTGACAAGTGCAAGGTGGCACTGGTGACGCTCGACACGTATCGTATTGCAGCCGTCGAGCAACTGCGGCTCTTTGCCAAAATTATCGGTCTGCCGGTGGATATCGTCCTCACTGCCGATGAACTGGAACACGCGCTCGCACGTCACCGTGATAAAGAGATCGTGCTCATCGACACCGCCGGACGCAGCCAGCGCGATGTCCTCCAGATGGCAGAGTTGACCACGTTCTTTACTGAGAACCAGCACATTGGGGTGCATTTAGTGCTGAGTTCGACAGCGAGTATGCCCAATCTGCACGATACCGTGGCCCGTTTCAAACCCCTGGGCTTGACGAGCCTGGTGTTTACGAAGCTGGACGAGAGCACGGTGTTTGGTCCTCTCTTGAGCACAGCGCTGCACGCTCAGCTACCCATGTCTTACTTTACGACTGGCCAACGTGTCCCAGAGGACATTGAAATCGCGACACCAGAACGCGTCGTCGACCTCATTCTCAATGTCTCACAATGGCACGATAACGTCCGTGTGATGGAAAGGGGATGAACCGACGCCATGGATCAAGCACTCACCTTGCGACGCCTCGCCAATGATGCCAGGCAGCACCAACTCCAGACTCTGTGGCCGGGTCAGGCGGACCGGAGCGGTTCGTACCTCGCCCCTGCCCATCCCAGTGTGAAGGTCCTCTCCTTTACCAGTGGCAAGGGAGGGGTAGGAAAAACGCACATTGTCGTCAACCTTGCCTATGCTCTGCAGTCCCTTGGCGCCCGGGTGATGCTCCTCGATGCCGACCTCGGTCTGGCTAACGTGGACGTGCTCTTGGGACTGGCACCGCGTTTCACCATCCAGGATGTGCTCGAAGGGCACAAGGCACTGGACGACGTGCTGGTCACTGGTCCTGCCGGCATGCTGATTCTCCCCGCCAGCTCAGGGGTGCCGGAATTAGTAGACCTCAATGAAGTGCAGCGGTTGCAGTTGCTCACCGTCTTAGAGACCTTGGAACAAGACATCGATTTCCTGCTCATTGATACGGGCGCCGGGATTTCGGCCAATGTCATGTACTTTAACATGGCGGCCCAGGACATTGTGGTGGTCGTGACACCAGAACCCACGTCGATCACTGATGCCTATGCCCTCATGAAAGTACTGTGTACCAAGTACGACGAAAAACACTTTAAAGTGATCATGAATAACGTGGCCCATGCCAGTGAAGCCAAAGAAGCCTTCCGACGGTTACATCTAGTGGCAGAGCGCTTTTTAAATGTCTCTATCGACTATCTGGGGTTTATTCTCCACGATACATCCTTTTCCCAGGCGGTGCGCCAGCAAAAAGCCCTCCTCGATATTTATCCTAGCTCGGTAGCTGCCCCGGGCTTTCGCACCCTGGCGCAGCAGTTGCTGACCACACCAGAGGCAGCCTACCCGAAAGGGGGAATCCAATTTTTTTGGCAACGGCTTCTGGCACGACAGAAACCCCATGCGCCGAAACACGCTGGGCGCTAACCGACTGGTTCGCACACGGGTCAGGCAATGAAGGAGAGAAGCAGCCATGAGTACCATTCCCAGCCCTTATGTGCGTAAGGCGTCACGGATCGACCCCGACGACAAAGAGCGCCTTATTCTGGAATACGCGCCCACGATCAAATACATCGCCCAGCGTATTGCTGCACGGTTGCCACCCCACATCGGGCTGGACGACCTCATCAATGCTGGCGTGATCGGGCTTATCGACGCGATTGCGAAGTACGACTCCAGTCGTGATAACACATTCAAGACCTACGCCGAATTTCGTATTCGGGGCGCCATGCTCGACGAATTGCGCGGTCTGGATTGGGTGCCGCGCTCTGTACGTCAGAAAGAGAGCGCCCTCGATCGCGCCTATGAAACCCTGGAACGGAGCTTGGGGCGTTCAGCCCGCGACGAGGAAGTCGCAGAACTTCTAGGCATCGCCCTCGAGGAATTCCACGAGTGGCTCAATCAAGTCCGGGGCGCGTCGTTGTTGAGTCTCGAAACACCAGGGTTGCGCGCCTCCGATGGTGAGACTCTCAATCTGCTGGATCTGGTGTCCACGGATGAAGCCCAGAGCCCAGCGCAGCTCGTCCAAGCGCGTCGTCTCAAAGCACTCATTGCCGAAGCCGTCGACGATCTGCCGTACCAGGAAAAAGTGGTGATTTCTTTGTACTACTACGAGGAACTCACCATGAAGGAAATCGGGAAGGTGTTGGAGATCACGGAATCGCGTGTCTCCCAGATTCATACGAAGTCCATCTTTCATCTCCGCAGCAAGCTTAAAGTGCTCCTCCAGGAATGACCGTGGAGAGGGCAGGGGAACACGTGCAAGAGGAAGCATACAATGACGGACCAAAACATGAAAATTCTCACCGTAGACGACTTTACCACGATGCGGCGCATTATCAGGAACATGCTGCGGCAGTTGGGGTATACCAACATCGTTGAGGCCGAGGATGGCGTTGAAGCGTTGAGCTTGCTGCGGCGGGAGAAGGTGGATTTTGTCATCTCTGACTGGAACATGCCAAACATGAATGGCTTGGAGCTCCTCAAAGCGATCCGTGCAGACGTGGACCTTAAACCCATTCCTTTCCTCCTGGTCACGGCTGAGGCACTGAAAGAATACGTTGGGGAAGCGGTCAAGGCTGGCGTCAATAACTACGTTGTCAAGCCATTCACGGCCGAAACACTGAAAGAGAAAATCGACACAATTTTTAAGGCCTGAGGCCCTTCACCCGCAGCCCGCAGGAGCCGGGAACCGCTACTGTCTTCTGACGCGCAGGAGTGCTTTATGGATGTGACATTCATCAATCCCTTTCTGGAAGCTGCGGTCAATGTGTTACAGACCATGGCCTTTACAGAGACGCAAGTCGGCAAGCCATTCCTCAAGAGCAAGACGCCACTGTCGCAGGGTGATGTCACGGGCATCGTGGGTCTCACGGGGAACCAGCATGGCTCGCTAGCCGTGAGTTTTTCCGAAGCCGCGATCTTGCAATCGGACGCCGAAGAGCCCCAGGCTCCCGAACTAACTGGCAGACCAAGAGCCTAAGAGATGAGGAGACAAACATGTACACGGGTCTCTACGCCGCGGTGTCAGGCAGTCTGGCGCATGAAAAGCGCCTGGCCACTCTCACCAACAATCTGGCCAATGCCAATACCGTGGGGTTCAAAGCAGACCAGCCAGTGTTTCAGGTCGAGCCGCTTCCCAATGTGGTCGGACCGCTCGCAGTCTCAGAGACATCGCCGGCAGTGATGACGACGCTCGACCGCTTCCAGGGACGTGATAGTGCGCAGACGCGGCTCAGTGCCATGCACACCAATTTTACTCAGGGCGATCTGCGTACCACGGGCAACCCGCTCGATGTAGCCCTGGAAGGACGCGGATTTTTTACTGTGCAGACCGCTGATGGCGTAGCGTATACGCGCCAGGGTACGTTCTCCCTCAATCCAGAAGGCGTGGTAGTCACGGCACAAGGGCTCCCTGTCCTGGGTGACAAAGGTCCTCTGCGACTGCCGCAGGGGAAGATTGAGATTGATGCCATAGGTCAGGTGCGCGCGGGTGGTACGGTTGTCGACCGTCTCAGAGTGGTCGATTTTCCACAGCCTTATGTGCAGTGTCCGCGAATCTTCTATACGGATTTGGACACGTTCATTTGTAAAATACGGCAACCAACTGATTTGCAGGGTGAGCAAGACACGTCGAGGTGGAGTCACCCGGTGATAAAGTGGCATGCGCCAGACGGTTCGCTCCAGGGCCAACGTCCACAAGACCAACTGCATCATGGGGACCTGGCCCCATTGCTGACGGCCGCGCGCATCTATCTTGGTGATCCGGCGCTGCCGTGGGTCATAGACACACGGGTAGGCCACCTCCACGTGCTCCACAGGCTCGATCCGTACCAGATCCTCATACACCCAGACCTCCACCGTGTGGCCCCACAAGCCGGGATCCACATAGAGTCCAAAGTTCTGGAGGCGAATCTCGCCATGCTGGCGGACTGTACGCGTCAGCTGGCGCAGCCGTAAGGCTCGCCGGAGGCGCATGGGGTCGAGGGCCCGACCACGGGCCTGTCCGAGCATGACTTCTGGGGAGAGATAGTAGACGCGGCCTTGGGCATCCTGGCGTTTATGCGCCCAATGGCCCCAAAATTGGTAATCCCGCACAAACTGCGCATGCCGGTGATACACCTGCTCGCGCTCCGTACAGCCGATGACAGAGGCATCGAGCATGCGACGTTGGATCGCAAACCCACTTTCCGCGCGATTTTGCCAGGGATGGCCCTTCGTCGTCGGCGCCCACTGGATATCGAGCTGGCGGAGACAGGGCGCTAACGCCACAAACACCGCCCCATGATCACTGACGACGGCCTCGGGAGCGCCCCACTGCGTCAGCGCGTGCCGAAAGACCTGAAGGACCCGAGAAAAATTTTGCCGCTCGCAGCAGCCCGCACCCACGATGGCCCGACTATAGCCATCAAAGATCAGAATGCTATAGAGCCACTGGCCCTCGATCTGCACCAGATACCGGAGATCGACAAACCAGACCTGATGGGGTGCTGCCGCCGGCTGCGGGCGTTCGGCAGGATTGGGGCTGCGTTTCTCCGCCTGTGGGCGCGGATGGGCCTGTGTATAGAGCGCCACCATCTGCCAGACAGTGGTATGGCCATAG
>Ga0081455_10002719_pt1 | contig 20882 bp, 20 predicted proteins | sample TabmetS3T2R1_FD_70207 | JGI IMG/M metagenome (GOLD analysis project Ga0081455, IMG submission 70207) | Tabebuia heterophylla rhizosphere microbial communities from the University of Puerto Rico - S3T2R1 | ecosystem: Host-associated > Plants > Roots > Rhizosphere ...
CGGATTGACCTTGCCCGTCGAGGTCTTGACGAAGTCGGCGCCGGCAGCCATCGCGAGCAGCGAGGCGCGCCGGACGTTGTCGTACGTGCCCAGCTCGCCCGTCTCGAGGATCACCTTCAGATGCGCGTCGCCGCTGGCCTCCTTGACCTTGACGATCTCGTCGTAGACCTTCGCGTACCGGCCGGAGAGGAAGGCGCCGCGGTCGATGACCATGTCGATCTCGTCCGCGCCCAGCTCGACCGCGTCGCGCACGTCGGCGAGCTTCACGTCCAGCGGGGACTGGCCCGACGGGAACGCGGTCGCGACTGACGCGACCTTCACGCCCGTGTCCCGCAGCCGCTGCTTCGCGGTCGGCACGAGGTTCGGGTAGACGCACACCGCGGCCACGCTCGGAACGGTCGTGTCGACCGGGTCCGGGCGCACGGCCTTCGAGCAGAGCGCCGCGACCTTGCCCGGGGTGTCGGCCCCCTCGAGCGTCGTCAGGTCCATCATCCGGACCGCGAGCTCGAGCGCCTGCTGCTTCGACTCGCGCTTGATCGAGCGCTTGGCGAGCGAGGCCGCCCGCTCCTCGAGCGCGACCGCGTCCACGGAGCCGATCCGCGGCAGCCGCGGCTCGAGCGGCAGCTCGAAGCCACGCGGGAGTGCCGGAGCCCGGGCCATGGGGTCAGTGTAGTGCGCCTCCCCTCGACAGCCGGAGCGCCTCGGCGTGTAGCGCGCCGCGCGAGCAGGGACACTTCCGGCATGCGCGAGACCCGGGCCGAGAGCTGGCTGCAGCTCCAGGAGCTGCTCTTCGAGGACGCCTGGAACCCCGACCTCGGTCGGTTCCGCTCCGACCTCGTCTACCGGGGCGAGGGCCGTGCCACGAACGAGCTGACGACCAGCCTCCAGCGGCTCGGCGGCCCGTATGCCGCACTCGAGCGGCACCTGCTGCGGAACTTCCGCAAGTACGCCCACCGGGACGCCGTGACCAGGGAGACGATCTGGGACTGGCTCGCCGTCGCGAAGCACCACGGTCTCCCCACGAGGCTGCTCGACTGGTCGCACTCGCCGTACGTCGCGCTGCACTTCGCGACCGCGAACCGGGCGCTGTACCGCGAGGACGGCGCCGTCTGGCTCGTCGACTACGTCCGTGCCGCGCGTTTCCTGCCCGGCCCGCTCCGACACGTCCTCCGGGAGGAAGGCTCGAACTCGTTCACGGCCGAGATGCTGCAGCGTGCCGCCTCGTCGCTCTCCGAGCTCGACCGCCTCGCCGAGGACGAGGAGTTCACCGTCTTCTACGAGCCGCCGTCGCTCGACGACCGGATCGTGAACCAGTACGCGGTCTTCTCGCTCATGTCGGGCGCCGAGGTGCGGCTCGACGCCTGGCTGGAGACGAAGCCCGAGCTCGTTCGCCGGATCGTCATCCCGGCCGAGCTCAAGTGGGAGGTGCGGGACAAGCTCGACCAGGCGAACCTCACCGAGCGGGTGCTGTTCCCCGGCCTCGACGGCATCGCCGCGTGGCTGACGCGGCTCTACTCGCCCCGGGAGCCCGAGCGCGTCGCGCCGGACGCCGACGCCACCGATTCGGGGTCGTCGACCCCGACGAGGATGTCGTGACCGTCCGCCTGTCGGCGCTTCGGCTCGACCCGGAGGCGCCGGCCGGAGAGTCGCCTCCCTCCGTCTAGAGGCCGAGGCGTTCCAGCGTGCGCTCGTCCCGGCGCCACTTCGGACGCACCTTCACGACCAGCTCCAGGAAGACCTTCCTGCCGAGGAGCGCCTCGACCTCGGGGCGGGCGCGGGTGCCGATCTCGCGGATCGTCGCGCCTCGCTTGCCGACGAGGATGCCCTTCTGGGACTCCGTCTCGACGAGCACGAGCGCGCGGACGCGGGTGTCCTCCAGCTCGTCCAGCTGGACGGTGAGCGCGTGCGGCACCTCCTCGCGGGTCAGCTGCAGCGCCTTCTCGCGGACGATCTCCTCGATGCGCTCCTCGAGCGCCTGGTCGGTGGCGACCTCGCGGGGGAAGAACGCGGGCGCTTCGGGCAGCAGCGAGACGAGGTCGTCGCGGAGCTCGCCGATGCCGTCGCGGGTCTTGGCGCTCACCGGGTGGAGCGCGTGAAAGTCGCCGAGCGTCGCGGCGGTCTTCATCTGCGTGGCGACGTGGCCGTGCTTGAGGCGGTCGATCTTGTTCAGCGCGATGATCACCGGCTTGCCGAGCGCGAAGACGCGGCGCGCGATGAAGCGGTCGCCGGCGCCGATGCGATCGCGGCAGTCGACGACGAAGAGCACCGCGTCGATGTCGTCGAACGATTCGTCGACGGTGCGCTGCATGCGGTGCGTGAGCGCGTCGATCGGCCGCTGGAAGCCGGGCAGGTCGACGAGCACGAGCTGCCAGTCGTCGCCGTTCGCGACGCCGAAGATCCGCCTCCGCGTCGTGTGCGGGGTGCGGGAGGTGATCGCGACCTTCTCGCCGACGAGCGCGTTGACGAGCGTCGACTTGCCGACGTTCGGCCGCCCGGCCACGGCGACGAACCCGCTCCTCACGCCGAACCCCACCCTGGGTGGGGCTCGGGCCACCCGCCACCCGCTGCGAGCGTATCGAGCAAACGCGCACGAATGGCACACGCCTTCGCGCCGATTTCGTGCCGATGTGCCCACAGGCCCGCGCAGCTCATAGCTCGAACGACTCCGGCAGCAGCTCCCCCGGCGTCAGCGTCACGACCTCTCCGCGGTTGCGGAAGACCACCCGGTCGAGCCCGAACTCGAACAGCCACTGGCGGCACCCGCCGCACGGCGACGCGGTGATCGCGGCCGCCTCGACGTCCCCCGGCCGGTAGCCGAGCGTCACCGCCGTCGACAGCGCGTTCCGCTCCGCGCACACGCCGAGCGGGTACGACGCGTTCTCGACGTTCACGCCCTCCACCACCTGCCCGTCCCGCATCAGCAACGCGCAGCCGACGAGGAACGTCGAGTACGGCGCGTAGGCCCGCGCCGCGACGGCATCCGCGCGCTCGAGCAGCTCGCCGTCGGTCATGCGAAGAGCTGGAAGAGCACGAGCGTCGTCAGCGCGCCGAGCAGCGCGCCGTAGCCCACCTCCGCCGAGGAGTGCACGCCGGACTCGACACGGGTCTGCGCCACGAGCAAGGCCATGATGAAGGTCAGCGACGACACGAGGAAGCGGTGGTCGTAGTCGTCGAGCACGAGCGTCACCGCCATCCAACCCGCGAACGCGATCGCCGCGTGGCCGGACGGCAGCCCGCCGCGGAGCGGCGTGCCCCGGCCGGTCAGCGCCTTCGTGGCGAGGACGATCAGGATCGTCAGCACGAGCGCGATCAGCGTCACCTGCGCGGGGGCGTCCGAGAGCCGGTCCAGGAACCGCGAGCTGCGATCCGCGACCTCGCCCGAGAAGACGAGGTACCCGACTGCGACCGCGTTGACGGCCGAGATGAGCACGGCGCCGGCCGCGATGTCCTTCGCCAGCTTCGCGAGCGGGTCGAAGGAGGTCGAGGCGACGTCCACGGCGGCCTCGACGGCGGTGTTGATCATCTCGGCGACGAGCACGAAGCTGATCGCGATCAGCAGCGCGATCAGCTCGAGCTTCTCCACATCGAAGGCGAGCGCAGCGATCAGCACGCCGGCCGCGATCAGGAAGTGGATCCGCATGTTGCGCTGCGTGCGCAGCACGTGGATGACGCCCTCGAACGCGAAATTGAAGCTCTCGAGGATCGAGGGCGGCCGACGACGCGGCGTCGTCATGCGGCGTGCGCGCGTTCGCGCGCCTCCATCTCCTCGCCGTGGTCGTAGCCGAGCAGATGCAGGAGCCCGTGTACGAGCGGCCGCCGCCACGCGTCGCCGACGACCTGCGGGCAGAGGACGACGTCGCCGAGCGCGCGCGGGACCCCCGCCGGCACCACCTCGCGCCCGTCGATCGGGAAGGAGAGCACGTCCGTCGCCTCGTCGACGCCGAGGTGCTCGCGCTTGAGCACCCGCATCTCCTCCGGTGCGACGAACGCGAGCCCGAGCTCGCCGTCCTCGACGCCCTCCGCTGAAAGCACGACGCGGGCGAGCTCGGCCGCAGCCTCCCCGTCCACCTCCACGCCGCTCCGGTTGTCGAGCTCGACCGCGACCACCGTCAGCGTCTCCGCGCGGTCCCGGTCTCCTCGGCGTGCCGCTTGTAGGCCTCGACGATGCGCTGCACCAGCTTGTGGCGCACCACGTCCTGGTGCCCGAACTCGACGAACGCGATCCCGTCGACCGTTGCGAGGATCTCGCGGACCTGGATGAGGCCGGACGCCTGGTCCCGCGGCAGGTCGACCTGCGTGACGTCGCCGGTGACGACCACCTTCGAGCCGAAGCCGAGCCTCGTCAGGAACATCTGCATCTGCTCCGGGGTCGTGTTCTGGGCCTCGTCGAGGATGATGAACGAGTCGTTGAGCGTGCGGCCGCGCATGAACGCGAGCGGCGCGACTTCGATCGTCCCCTTCTCGATGTACGCGTTGAGCCGGTCGGCCTCGAGCATGTCGTAGAGCGCGTCGAAGAGGGGGCGGAGGTACGGGTCGACCTTGGCCAGCATGTCGCCGGGCAGGAACCCGAGGCGCTCGCCGGCCTCGACGGCCGGGCGGGTGAGGATGATGCGGTTGACCTCGCGATCGGCGAGCGCCGCGACGGCCAGAGCCATGGCCAGATACGTCTTGCCCGTGCCCGCAGGGCCGATCCCGAACGTGATCGTGCACTTGCGGATCGCGTCGACGTAGCGCTTCTGGTTGATCGTCTTGGGCGTGATCCGCTTGCCGCGGTGGCGCCAGACCACGTCCTCGAAGATCTCGCGCGGATCCGCGGCGGCGTCGAGCGCCTGCAGCACCGCGTCCACTGTGCTCGGGCCGATCGCATTCCCGCCCTCCACGAGCTGGGCGAGCTCGTCGATGACGAGGCGCGCCGCGCCGACCTTCTCCTCGTCGCCCTCGAGGGTGAGCTGATTGCCGCGCAAACGGATCGTGCAACCCATGCGGTCGCGGAGGGCGCGCAGGATGCCGTCGTCGACGGTGGCCAGCTCGGCCGCGACCTCGTTGGAGATCGAGAGCGTTTCCTGCAACGGAAAAAGTGTAGTGCCGGGCTCACCCGGAGCTCCGGGGGCCGCCGCGGGCCTCCCTCCGGTTCCAGCCTATCGCCCGAGAACGCGCGCGTGGCGCGCCGGATGTGACAGGTGAGCGCCGTGTCAGGCGAGCTTCTCGCGCACGAGCTGGCTCACCGTCGAGCCGTCGGCCCGCCCGGACACCTGCGGCATCACGTCCGCCATCACGCGGCCGAGGTCGCGCAGGGAGGTCGCTCCGGTCTCCGCGATCGCGTCGTCCACGATACGCTCGAGCTCGTCCTCGCCGAGCGGCTCGGGCATGAATTCCTCGATCACCTCGAGTTCCCGCTCCTCCTGCGCCGCCTGCTCCTCGCGCCCGCCGGCGCGGAACGCCTCGGCGGCCTCCGCCCGACGCTTGCGCTCCCGTTGCAGGACCTGGAGCTCCTCCTCCTCCTTGAGCGGGCGTCCGAGCTCCTTCTCCGACGAGCGCAGTGCCGCCAGCGTCAGCCGGAGCGCGCCGGTCCGCTCGGCGTCGCGCGCGCGCATGGCCTCCTTCAGCTCGTCCTCGATCTCGGCGATGAGGCTCATTCGAACGGCCGCCCGCCGCCGAGGACGTGCCAGTGCAGGTGGAAGATCGTCTGGCCCGCGCCTCGGCCGACGTTCACGATCACCTGGTAGTCCTCGAGCCCTGCCTCTTCGGCGGTCTCCGCGACGAACTCGAGCATGCGCTTCGTCTCCGCCGCGTCGAACTCGCCGACGTCGCGGAAGGTCTCGACGTGTCTCTCGGGGATGACGAGCAGGTGCACGGGAGCCTTGGGATTGATGTCGTGGATCGCCGCGAAGCCCCCCGCCTTGCGGACGTGGTCGCCCTCGGCGTACAGGTTGCAGAAGAGGCAGTCAGGCTGCGGCACCCAGTACCCCCTGATCCGTCACGCCCACTCCCCGTACCCGGATGAGCGCACCCACCGGCGCGACCACGAGCCAGGGAGTGTAGTCGTCCCCGTACCCCCGGCCCGGCCGATCGACGAGGACGACGTCGTCGGAGCCGACCTTGCGCCGCCAGGCCGCTTCGCAAGCTGCCTCGGACAGAGCGCGAAGCCGGGCGCTCCGCTCCTTCTTGACGGCGGGCGCGATCGAGTCCTCGGCGGCCGTCCGAGTGCCCGGACGCGGCGAGTAGGGAAAGACGTGCACCTTCGTGATCCTCGCGGCCTCGACAGCGCGCAACGTGTTCGAGAAGGCAGCCTCGTCCTCCGCCGGGAAGCCGACAATCGCGTCGGTGGTGAGGTTGAAGCCGGATGCCTTGGCGGTGCGTCGCAGGTACGTCGCGACCGTGTAGCGCCGCCCCATCGCTCGCAGGACGCGGTCGTCGCCGGACTGGAGCGGCACGTGCAGGTGCGGCGAGACGGTAGGCGTCTCCCGCATTGCCGCGCAGAGAGCGTCGCTCACGTGGTTGACCTCGATCGACGACAGGCGGAGGCGCTCGAGGCCCGGAACCGCACCCGCTTCACGCACGAGTCGCGGCAGGTCGAAGCCCGCGGCCCGGTCGCGGTAGCAGCCGAGGTTGATTCCCGTGAGCACGACCTCGCGGTGCCCCTGCCCCACGCGGCGGCCGATCTCGGTGAGCACGGCGCTCGCCGGGCGACTTCGCGACGCGCCGCGGACCTGCGGGATGACGCAGAAGGCGCACGAGAAGCTGCACCCGTCCTGGATCTTCACGAACGCCCGCACCCGGTCGAGGCTCACGTTGGCCTGGACGCAGCCGATCGCCCCGACATCCCCGGCCACGAACGCTGCCGTCCGCTCGGACGGCAGCCGCACGACCTCGACGTTGTCCGGCAGCCCGGCGAAACCGTCGCCCGCCAGGTTGGCGCCGCAGCCGGTGACGTAGACCCGGCCGGCACGCCGCGCCGCCCGGCGCACGGCCTGCCGCGACTTGCGAACGGCCTCGTGCGTCACGCAGCACGTGTTCACGACGGCGGCGTCGACCACGCCGACGCCCTCCGCGTGCCCGTCGGCAACCAGGCGCTCGCGTATCTCCTGGGCATCGACCTGCGAGACCTTGCAGCCGAGGAAGTCGACGGTGAACGTCGCCATCGAGGCGCTAATCGTAGAGGCGTTCGAGCAGGTCGGCGGCCCAGCCGTCCATCACTCTCCGCTCGACGCCCCGCCAGCCCAGCACGTCCGGCCGCTCGTCCACGAGGTAGCCGGACGCGACCAGGAGCGGCGCCCGGACGCGGCATGCGAGCGACTCGATCACGGGGAGGGCGATGTTCGCCACGGCCAGCCCGGCCTCCGGCAACGGGTCGGCGACGACGTCGGCCCGGCGGGCGGCGATCGCGACCCCGTTCGCCGCCGCGTTGGAACGCGCCGCCTCGACCGCCGCCTCGTCCTCGTCGAGCGCGACGACGGGCGCAAAGCCGAGCCTCGCGGCCGCGATCGCGATTACGCCCGATCCACACCCCAGATCCACGAGGCTCGTCCGCTCCAGCCCGAGCAGGAGCTCGAGGCAGAGGCGCGTGGTCGGGTGGGCGCCGGTGCCGAACGCGCGGCCTGGTTCCACGACGACCGCAAGCGCCCCTTCCGCGGGCCTCTCCCACGGCGGGCCGACCCACAGTGGACCGATGCGCTGCGGTCGGTGGAAGCGGCGCCAGGCGTCCTCCCAACCCGGCTCGACCGGTTCGGCCGCGACCGGGCCGAGAGTGCGCCGGAGACGCTCCTCCCCCTCGGCGTCTGTGTAGGCGGCGAGCTCGACTTCCGCGCCGGCGACAGCCTCCTCGAAGCCCTCGGGAAAGAGACCGATCATGGCCGCACGGGCTTCCTCCGCGCCCGCGAGCGGCACCCGCACAGCTGCGCGCCGGAGCTCCCCGCTCAGCGGAACGCCGCGCGGAGCCGCTCGAAGAAGCCCTCGTCAGCCTTGTAGTTGCCCTCGTGCTCGCTGCGCCCGAACTCCTCGAGGAGGCGGCGCTGCTCGTCCGTCAGGCTCCGCGGGACGCTGACGTTGACCAGGATGCGGTGATCCCCCCGGCCGAAGCCCTGGACGACGGGCATTCCCTTGCCCCGCAGCACGCGCACCTCCCCCGGCTGCGTCCCCGGCCGGAGGTCGAGCTCGACCTCGCCCCCGAGGGTGGGAACGGTCACCGTAGCCCCCAGAGCGGCCTGGGTCATCGTGAGCTCGACGGTCGAGATGACGTCATTCCCCTCACGGACGAAGCGTGGGTCGGAGCGGACGTGGACGAGCACGTACGCGTCCCCGGCGCGCCCGCCGAGGTCGCCGGCATGACCCTCCCCGGACAGCCGGATGCGCTGCCCGTCATGGATTCCGGGCGGAATCTCGACCTGGAGCTCCCGCCGCTCGGTCACGCGCCCGCTCCCGCCGCAGTCGTCACACGGAGTCTCGATGACCTGGCCGACCCCGCCGCACTCCGGGCACGCCTGCGTGCGCACGAACTGGCCGAAGACCGACGTGGACACCGACTGGAGGCGTCCTGTGCCCTCGCAGCGGGGACAGCGGACCGGGTCCGTGCCCGGAGCGGCGCCGCTTCCCCGGCACGTGACGCAGGAGACGCTGATCGGGAAGGGGACGCTGCGGGTGGTTCCCTCGGCCGCCTCGACCAGATCGATCTCCACCTCGGCCAGGATGTCGGCGCCGCGCGTGGCGCGACGGCCGGGGCGCCCGCCGAGGCCGCCGAAGAGCTCGTCGCCGAAGAACACGGAGAAGATGTCGGCGAAGTTGCCGAAGTCGAAGTCCGTCGGGCGGAAGCCGCCCGTGCGGAGGCCCTCGTGCCCGAAGCGGTCGTAGAGCTCCCGCGTCTCCCGCTTCGAGAGCACCTCGTACGCTTCCGCCGCCTCCCTGAAGCGCTCCTGCGCGTCGGGGTGGTCGGACACGTCCGGATGCAGCTCCCGCGCCAGCCGGCGGAAGGCCGACTTGATCGCCTTCTCGTCGGCGTCCCGCGGAATCCCCAGGATCTCGTAGTAGTCGCGCCGGGTGGTGGCCACGTCTCAAGCCTACTGCCGCCGGTCGCCGGCGCAGCGCAGGCCCCTAGATGGTTGACCGGAAAATGTGGTGCCGACGGGGGCGTCCGTGACCGAGCATGAGGCCGCGATCATCCGCAGCCCGTACCCAGCGGGTACGGGCGAGGAACGAGCGTGGTCTCAGGCGACGTGTTACGGGCGGCATCCGGCGGTGCCACGGTTTCCGGTCAATTTCCGGTCAAGCATCTAATCCTCGTAGAGCTCCTCGACGAAGCGGGACAGCTCCCGCGCGGCGGAGCGGACTGCGTCGATCGCCATCACGTAGTCCATGCGCATCGGGCCCAGCAGGCTGACCGTTCCGAGGTTGCGCCGCTGGAGACCGTACGGCGCGCCGACGAGCGAGACGCTCGCCAGCCCCGGGTCCTCGAACTCGGAGCCGACGCGCACGAACGGGCGCTTGGAGACGAGGCTGGCCCGCATGAGGTCGAGGAGTGCCGCCCGCTGCTCCAGCACCTCGAGCAGATGCCGGTAGGCCTCGAGCTCGTCTGCGCGGAACTCGTCGAGAAGGCCCGCGGTTCCGCCGACGTAGAGCGTCTGCTCCTCGGCCTCGAGCACCTCGGTGAACGGCGGACGGAGCCGTGCCAGAAACGCCCGCTCGCCCTCGGAGAGCGCAGGATCCTCGAAGCGGCCGCGGAGCAGGCGAGCGCCGAGCTGCAGGCCCGACACGGTCTCGTTCAGGTACTGGCCCGCCCACTCGGCCAGACCCGGGTCGACGGGCTCGGAGAAGGCGACGAGCCGCTTGGTCACGCCCCCCGTCGACGTGATCACGACGACCATCACGAGGTGCGGCTGCAGCAGGAGCACCTCGACGTGCCGCACCGTCGTCGTCTCGAGCGGGGGTGCCGACACGAGTGCGAGCAGGTGCGTCAGCTGGGCGAGCGCCTCGGTCGTCGTACGAAGCGCCGAGTCCACCTCACTCTCGACGGTGGAGAGGTCGAGATCGATCCGGACGGGTCGAGGCTCCAGGCGCTCGAGCAGCCGGTCGACGAAGAAGCGATAGCCGAGGTCCGTCGGCACGCGGCCCGCCGAGGTGTGCGGATGCGTGAGCAGTCCGAGCTCCTCGAGCACCGCCAGCTCGTAGCGCACCGTCGAGGAGGAGACGTCCAGCCCCGTCCGTCCGGCGAGCGCCTTCGAGCCCACCGGCGCACCGGTGGCCACGTAGGCCTCCACGACGTGGGCGAGGATCGCCTCCTGCCGGTGGCTCAGAAGGGAGTCGTGCGGATCGACCATCGGGATCAAATTGTACTTTTTGCAGGGTTTTCGACCATCAGCGCTGCTGTCACGCCGCCGCCGAGCCTCCGCCCGCGGGCGGTCAGCGCGAGCTCTTCCTCGCGCCGCTCGGCGAGACCGAGGCCCTCGAGCCGCGCGAGCGCGTCCCGGTCGAACGCGCCCTCGACGGCCGCGAGCGGCACGCCCTCGTCGAGGCGGAGCCCGAGAATGAGGCGCTCTTGCCGGCGCACCCACGTGTCGAGCGGTTCTTCCTCCCGCTCCGGCCTCCGCCCTGCGGCGAGCGCCGCGAGGTACCCGGGAAGCCGGGGAGAGTTCCGCCAGCGAACCCCGCCGACGGTCGACACCGCGCCCACGCCCAGCCCGAGGTAGTCCCGGCCGAGCCAGTACGCGAGGTTGTGGCGCGACTGCCGCCCGTTCCGGCAGAAGTTGGCCGTCTCGTACCAGCGGTAGCCGGCGCCGACGAGCGTCTCGACGACGAGTTCGAAGTAGCCCTCCATCGACTCCCCCTGCCGCCGGAGCTCGTCCCCGTAGGCATGCGTGAAGCGGGTGCCCGGCTTGGCCTCGAGCTCGTAGGCGGAGACGTGCTCCGGTCCGAGCGCGATCGCCTCTGCAAGATCGCGCTCGAGGTCGGAGGAGCTCTGGCCGGGGATCCCGTAGATGAGGTCGAGCGAGATGTTGTCAAAACCGGCATCACGAAGACTGTAGAACGCCCGCCGGACGTCGCCCGGAGCCGCCCGGCGCTCGAGCACGTCGAGCAGCTTCGGCTGGAAGCTCTGGGCGCCCAACGAGACGCGCGTGACACCCGCCGCCCGCAGGAGCCGGGCGAGGTCGGACGCGACCGTCTCCGGGTTCGCCTCCACCGTCGTCTCCCCGGCCGCCGGCAGAGCCGCGAGCAGGCGGCGCAACGCCGCCGGCTCGGTGAAGGTCGGCGTGCCGCCCCCGAGGTAGACGGTCTCCACCGTCTCGTCCAGGAGGCGGCGCTCGAGCTCCAGCTCGGCCAGCAGGGCGTCCACGTAGGCGGCGTGCTGCCCTCGTCGGCCGACGACCGTGACGAAGTCGCAATACCCGCACCGGTGCGCGCAGAAGGGCAGGTGCACGTAGAGGTGGCGGACACCGCCCGGGGCCCCGTCGGTCATCGTTTCTCCCCGTCGAGACCCAGCACGGCCAGGAACGCCTCCTGCGGCACCTCGACCGCGCCCACCTGCTTCATCCGCTTCTTCCCCTTCTTCTGCCGCTCGAGCAGCTTGCGCTTGCGCGTGATGTCGCCGCCGTAGCACTTGGCGAGCACGTCCTTCCGCTTCGCCTTGATCGTCTCGCGGGCGATCACACGCGAGCCGATCGCAGCCTGCACGGGCACGTCGAAGAGCTGGCGCGGAATCTCTTCCCGCAACCGCTCCACGAGCGCCCGCCCGCGCGCGTAGGCCCCGTCGCGGTGGACGATGAGGCTGAGCGCGTCCACGGGGTCTCCCGCAAGCAGCACATCGACGCGCACGAGCTCGCCCGGCTCGAAGCCGAGCACGTCGTAGTCGAAGCTCGCGTAGCCTCGCGTGCGGCTCTTCAGCTGGTCGTAGTAGTCGTAGACGATCTCCGCGAGCGGCAGGTCGAAGGCGAGCAGGACGCGCTCCTCGCTCAGGTACTCCATGTGGTGGAAGCGTCCACGGCGATCGTTGTTGAGCTCCATCACCGAGCCGACGTACTCCTTGGGCACGATCGTCGACGCGCGGATGTAAGGCTCCTCGACGGCCTCGATCTCGCTCGGCATGTCGGCCGGGTTGTGCACCTCGACCTCCTCGCCCGCCTTCGTCTGGACGCGGTAGGCGACGTTCGGCGCGGTGACGAGCAGGTCGAGGTCGAACTCCCGCTCGAGCCGCTCCCGCACGATCTCCATGTGCAGGAGCCCCAGGAAGCCGCAGCGGAACCCGAAGCCGAGCGCCTGAGAGGACTCGGGCTCGTAGAAGAGCGACGCGTCGTTCAGCTTCAGCTTCTCGAGGGCGTCGCGGAGGTCCGGGTAGTCGTCGGAGTCGGTGGGAAAGAGGCCCGCGAAGACCGTCGGCTTGACGTCCTTGTAACCGGGAAGCGGCTCTGCGGCGGGGTTCGCCTCCGCCGTGAGCGTGTCCCCCACGCGCAGGCGCGAGACGTCCTTGAGGCCGGTGACGACGTAGCCGACCTCGCCCGCCTCGAGCGTCTCGGTCGGGCTGCGGAAGGGCGAGAAGAAGCCGAGCTCCTCGGCCTCGAAGCGCGTCTCGGCCGCCATCGCGCGCACCCGCTGGCGGGTCGAGAAGCGCCCGTCCACCATGCGCACGAAGGCGACCACTCCCCGGTACTGGTCGTAGGAGGAGTCGAAGACGAGCGCGCGCGGCGGCGCGTCCGGGTCGCCCTCGGGCGGCGGGATGCGCTCGACGACCGCGTCGAGGACTGCCTCGACGCCTTCGCCGGTCTTGGCCGAGATCAGCACGATCCGGCTTTCGTCCTCGCCGACAAGCTCGGCCACCTCGGCGGCCGTGCCTTCCGGGTCGGCCTGCGGCAGGTCGATCTTGTTCACGACGGGAACGCTCTCGAGCCCGTTCTCCAGAGCGAGGTAGGCGTTTGCAAGCGTTTGCGCCTCGATTCCCTGCGCGGCGTCGACGACCAGCAGCGCGCCCTCGCAGGCCTGGAGCGCCCGCGAGACCTCGTAGGTGAAGTCGACGTGGCCGGGCGTGTCGATGAGGTTGAGCTGGTGGCCGTGCCACGCCACGCGCACGGCCTGCGCCTTGATCGTGATCCCCCGCTCGCGCTCGAGCTCCATCGTGTCGAGCACCTGCTCCCGCATCTCGCGCTCGGACAGGGTCTCGGTCACCTCGAGGATGCGGTCGGCGAGGGTCGACTTGCCGTGGTCGATGTGCGCGACGATGGAGAAGTTGCGAATGTGGTCGAGCTTCATGGCGTGGGGCGGGGGCGGCGTCGCAGCAGCCGGAGCGCGTCCAGCTCCCGCATGCGAAGGATACGCGCGGCCGCGAGGAAGACTCCGACGGAGACGGCCAGTGCCGTCCCCAGCGAGACGATCTGGGCACCGAGCGAACGGCCGAGCGCGGCGTCGAGCCCGTACCACACTGCGAAGGCTGCGCCGGCGGCCGCCGCCGAGGCGAGGATCGCCCTCGCGTAGGAATCCGCCATGGCGCGACCGTCGAGGCGTCCCAGCCGTCGGCGGAGGACGACGAGGAGCGCCGCCGTTCCGGCGATGTTGACAAGTGAGGTGGCAAGTGGGATGCCCCAGACTCCGACGCGGTAGAGAATGGCGTTCAGCGCGATCTGCGCGACCAGGTTCCCCAGCGCGATCGCGGTCGGCGTCCACGGGGACTGCAGGCTGAAGAAGGCGCGGTTCAGCATCAGCATCGTCCCGTTGAACGTCAGGCCGAGCGCGAAAGCGGCCAGTGCGCTGGCGACGACGCGGGTCTGGGCCTCGTCGAACTCGCCGCGTTCGTAGAGAAGCCGGACGATCGGCAGGGCCAGAACCGCCGACACGGCGCTGGCCGGAAGGAGCAGGAAACCGATCTGGCGCATGCCGACCGAGACGGTGTCGCGAAAGCCGCTCCAGTCCTCGCGGGTGGCCAGCCGCGAGAGCGACGGAAACAGGACGGTCGCCACCGCCACGGAGAAGATCCCTTGCGGGAGCATGTAGATGCGGAAGGCAGCTTCGATCGCCCTCGGTGCGAGCAGGGGGTCGATCAAGCGCGCGGCGAACAGCGTGTTGATGACGACGTTGAAGTTGATGAGGCCGAGCCCGAGCGTGACCGGGAACATGAGCACGAAGACCCGCTTCACGGCCGGGTCGCGCACGTCGATCGCCAGGCGCAGCCGGCCGTCCAGCCCCCGGAGCCAGGGAAGGGGGAACAGCACCTGGATGATGGTGCCGACGACGATTCCGCCTGCGTAGATGTAGAGCTGCGTGTCTACGTCGTCGGTCTGCGGCACGCCGAGGACGAGCGCGAGGATGATCGCCAGATTCCAGAAGACCGGCGTGAGCGCCGGGATGGTGAACTGCTCGTAGGAGTTGAGGATCCCGACGATCACGCCCGAGACGCCGAGGAGGACGACGGTCGGGAAGAGCACCCGCGAGAGCCCGACCAGCAAGTCCTCCTCCGCGCCGCTGTAGCCGAAGGGCCGCATGATCCACGGGGCGAGCAGGATGAAGAGCGCCGTGAGCGCGCCGAGGCCGAGGAAGAAGAGCCAGATGAGCGTCGAGGCGACGCTCCAGGCGCGCCGCCGCTCCCCCTTCTCGAGCAGCTCGCTGAAGACCGGCACGAACGCCGAGGAGAGCGCCTGGTCGGCGACGAGCGAGCGGACGAGGTTGGGCGCCTGAAACGCGACCGTGAACACGTTGATGCGGCCCTGAACGCCGAAGTAGCGAACCGCGACGATCTCGCGGACGAGGCCGAGGACACGCGAGAGGCCGGTGGCGAGCGAGAAGAGCGCCGTCGACCGGGCGAGACGGCGCTGCCGTCCCGGCTCGGCCGCGCCAACCTCCGCCTCGGTGGTCACGGGCGGGTCCCGGGCCGGGCGGGAGGCGCCAAGAACGCGAGCCGAAGGCGAGCGACGCTCACGCGGGCGAGGATAGGCGAGCGGCCGGAGGGGCGGGCTCCTGCTACGATTCCGCCTGGCCCGCAGGGGCCTTTCGTATGCCGAACATCAAGCAGCAGAAGCGCCGCGTCGACACCGCCGCCCGCCAGCGGCTCGAGAACCTGCGCTACCGCTCCGCCGCCAAGACGCTGCACAGGCGGCTCGAGGCGGCCGTCGAGGACGGAGACGCAGACGCCGTCGCCGCCGCCCACCGCGAGCTCGTTCGCTGCCTCGACAAGGCCGCCGCCACGCGGGCGATGCATCCCAACCGCGCAGCGCGCAAGAAGGCCCAGGCCGCGCGTCTCGTCGCGGGCGCTGAAGGCTAAGAGCCCGCGGCCGGCGCCGCCTCGGGCGCACGCGTGAGCTCGACGAGTGCCCGCTCCCGCTCGAGCTCGCCCGCCAGCCTGCTCGCGCCCTTGAGCGCGGCGTCGAGCTCGGCGAGGCGGACGACGGCCGCGTCGAGCTCGTCCCGCGAGTAGTTCTCGGCGTGCGCCAGGGCCTTGCGCACGCGGAACTCGTGCCTGCGCAAGCGCTTGGCGATCTCCTTCGTTCCCAGGCCCTCGCCGGCGAGCGCCTGCACCGAGCGGACAAGCGCCACCTGCCCGGCGAGGCGCACGGCGACGACGAACGGATCCGTCCCGTGCTCGAAGTCGGACTCGCACGCCGCCAGTACTCGCGCGACGTCGCGGGCGCCCCATGCATCCGAGAGCACCCAGGCCGAGGCCTCCTGCGCCGAGGCGGCCAGGGACTCGACCTCTCGACGGCCGACGGGCTCCGGGCCCGCCCAGGCCGCGATCTTCTCGACCTCCGTGGTCAGGGCCGTCGGGTCGTCGCCGACGATCTCCACCAGGGCGCGCGCGGCCTCGCCGTCGGCCTGGACGTCGAGCGCCTCGAAGCGGGCGCGCACCCACGTCGGGAGGTCGCGGGGCCTCGGCAGGTCGTACGTGAGAACCTCGCCGATCTTGGCGACCAGCTGCGGCAGCTTCGAGCCCTTCAGCGGCTCCTCCGCGACGAGCGCGAGCACGGCGCCGGAGACCGGGTCGCCGAGATAGGCCGCGACGGCGGCGGCGTCATCGGCCTTCCAGTGCTCGACGCCCTCCACGACCACGAGCCGCCCGCCCTCACCCGCGAAGAGCCCGAGCGCGTTGCACGCGGTGACTGCATCCTCCCCCGAGGCGGTCGCGGCCGAGAGCGTCTCGAGCGACTCGGGGCCGAAGCGCGCCCGCAGGCGGCGGAGCGCGCGGCGCACCTTCGGCCGGTCGCCCCCGGAGACGAGATAGACGGGCTTGAGCGGGGTCTCGCTCATCGAGCGTGAGCATAGTCAGCGCTCCTCGCGGACCGAGAGACGCCCGCCGTCGGCGTCGACCGTAACCCGCCCGTCGCGGTCGGTGCGATAGAGCTCGAGGCCCGGGGCGCGTTCGAGGGCGGCCAGCGTCGAGGGCGTGGGATGGCCGTAGTCGTTGTTCTCGCCGACTGAGATGACTGCGATACGAGGCCGGGTGAGCTCGAGGAGCTCGGGGAGGCCGGGATCGGCCGAGCCGTGGTGGCCGACCTTCAGGAACTCCACCGGCGGAGGGCGCAGTGGCACCGTGACGTTGGACTCGGCATCGGCGGGAAGCAGCGCGTCGAACTCTCCGTAGCTCGCGAGCAGCACGGTCGCGTGATCGTTCGGGTCGTCGGCCGGGGATGCCGAGCCGTCCGGCCAGAGCACTCGGATCCGAAGCTTCCCCAGCCGGTACGTCTGCCCGGCACGCGTGACGATGATCTGGATGTCGCGGCGGCGGGCCTCGGCGAGGGCAGGCTCCCCGAAGGGGTTCTCGTGCGGAAGATCCGGATCGAGCACGAGGCCGACCGGAAGGCGGCGGACAATCTCCTCTGCGCCGCCGATGTTGTCGCGGGACGGGTGGCTGAGAATCAGGAGGTCGAGGCGGCGCACGCCGAGCCCGGCGAGCTGCTCGGCAACGCGCGCTTCGGGCGGGCCCTGGTCGACCAGCACCGCGCCCTCCGGCACCTGAAGCAGGGTCGCGTCTCCCTGGCCCACGTCGAGCACGGTGATCCGCAGCCCGGTGGGCGGCGGCGCGATGTCCTCGGGGGCGCTCCGCCAGGCGACCACGAGCGCGGCCGCGAGCGCGAGGACCGCGGCCGCCCGGCCCGCGCGTGGAGGTCGAAGGCGGACGAGAACCGTGAGCACGAGCGCGCCGCCCAGGAGGAGCGCAAGTGCCCGAGGAGACGTCACCTGGGCGTGGGGCAGGCCGCCGACGGCTCGCGCGCACCAGGCGAGGTATGCCGCCAACCAGCCGTTCGCCCACCCGAGGGCTTCAGCGGCGTCGGGGAGCAGCGGTTCGAGCGCCGTCGCCGCAAGCGCCGCGCCGAGGAGGGGCGCCACAACCGGCGCGGCCAGCGCGTTCGCCGCCACCGAGTACACGGGCACGGCGCCGAAATGGAGCCAGAGAACGGGCGCGGTCACCGCGCCGCACGCGCCGGCGACTGCGACCACCTCGGCGAGCCGGCGCGGGAGCGGATAGCCCTCCAGCCGCCTCTCCAGCCGCGGGACGAGCACGAAGATGGCGGCGACGGCGGTGAAGGAGAGCTGAAATCCCGGCTCGAGGAGCGAGTACGGATTCCAGGCGAGCAGCACTGCGGCTCCCGCGAGGAGGTAGTACCAGCGGTCGCGCGGGCGCGAGGCGAGCCACGCGAGGGACGCGAGGGCCCCGGCCACCCCCGCCCGCACGACCGAGGGCTGCCATCCGACGGCGAGCACGTAGCCGCCCACGGCCGCGAGCGCAGCCGTCTCTCCCACCCAGCGCGACAGGCCCACGCCCCAGGCGAGGAGGAGCACGCCGCCCACGACGTAGGCGACGTTCTGCCCGGAGACCGCCAGGAGGTGGTAGAGCCCGGAGGCCCGGAAGCGGTCACGCAGCTCGTCGTCCAGGCCCTCGTCCTCGCCCAGGACGACCCCTGCGACCACTGCGCGCCGTTCGCCCTCGAGCCCGGGCGCCATCGAGCGGGCAATGCGGCCCCGCAGGCGGTCGGCGAACCCCAGCAAGCCGCCCCTGTGCCCGACGACGCGGTACGAGTCGGCGCGCAGGACGACGTGGACACCTTGGCGCCGCAGGTAGCCGGCTTCGTCGAAACCGTCCGCCTCATCGGGGCCGCGGGGGCGCTCGACGCTCGCCACGGCCTCCAGGAGTGCACCCTGCGGCGGCGCCCGCTCCGGCGGCAGGTCGAGCCGAGCACGCTCGCGGAGGTCGACGCCTCCGAAGCGAAGCACGCGGACCGGCACTCGCACGGCGAACTCGCTCCTACGCGCCGGGCCCGTCACCTCGAGCCGAACGGGAGCGGCACGTCCGATCTCGGCCGCGAGGACGCTCCGGTCGAGGGCCTCCAGCCGAAGGCTGCCCCACCATGCGCCGGCGGTTGCGAACGCGACTGTAAGGACGAGCACGCGCCGGGGCCTGACGCAGAGCGCCGCGAGCGCCAGGAACGACGCCGTGACACCGAGACCGAGATGTGGGCGCCGGACGACGAGCGCGGCACCCAGACCGGCGCAGAGGGCGCCGAGGAGGAGATGCGGCGCCGGGACCCGCGCCGCCGCGGCCAAGGCCCGGCGCATGTGCGCGGCGCTCACAGGTCGACGAGCGGCTTTAGTTGCTCGAGGCGGGTCGGACCGATGCCCGGGACGGCGTCCAGCTCGTCGATGGAGGCGAATGCACCGTTGGCGGTGCGGTAGTCGAGGATCTTCTGGGCCGTGACCGGGCCCACGCCGGGAAGCGTGTCGAGCTGCTCGAGCGTCGCCGAGTTCAGGTGCACCGTCCCGACCGCGGCCCCCGGCGCGGCGGCGCCGGCTCCCGCTGCCGGGGCCGCGGCCGGGGCGGCGCCGCGCACAGGCACGACGACCTGCTGGCCGTCCGCGACCGGCGCCGCGAGGTTGACGAGCAGGAGCTCGGCCTTCGGTTTCGCTCCCCCGGCGCGCCGGATGGCGTCGTCCACACGGCTTCCCTCCTGCACGCGGTAGAGCCCCGGCCGATACACGGCGCCGACGACGTGGACGGTGAGCGTGCGTTCCGGCGCCCGCTCGGCCTGGACGACGGTTTCGGCCCGCTGCGCGGCAACCGGGTCGGAGTCGTTGTCGCCGGCCAGGACGAGCCGCCCGCCGACCACGAGCAGGGCCAGCAACACGGCGACGTAGCCGAGCGCGCGCCCGCGTGAGATCGTCGGCATCTGCACCGGCTAGCTTCCGGCGGGCGTGTAGACGACGACCAGCTGCGGGCGCAGCGCGACGTCGGGAAAGGACGACGAGGCGAGGTACGGGCCCGAGACGCCGTAACCCTCCTGCCAGTCGGTCAGCTGCAGGAGCACGCCGTCGTACGGGACGAACCGGCGGTGCCAGTCGCGGACGAGCTCGGTCAGGTCGAAGCCGAGCGTCTGATGCGCGGACGCGTCCCACAGAATGGCGCGTGCCGCGACCCGGTCATCGAGCTCAGGTTCCCGCTCGTCGAACCAGTCGGCCGTGCGAATGCGGTGGGCGTCGAGCCAGTACGTGCCCGCCTCGCACGCGACGCTCCTGAGCAGCGGGGCGACGCAGATGCCGTCGTGCCGCAGCCGCAACTCGGCCGACGTGACCGTGGCGGTCGCCGGGATGCCGTCCAGCGAGAAGCGCAGGGCCGAACGCCAGACCTTGTCGTTCACACCGCCGACGGGAAGCCGACGTCCGCGATCGGCGTAGCAGCGCTCCTCCCAGTCGTAGCTCCAGTCGCACCAGAACGGCAGGCCGGTGTCAACGGACGGCTGAATCGTGATGGACGCCGCGGAGGCGCCGGGAGCGAGCCAGAGCGCGACGGTCGCGACGAGGACGGCAAGAGATCGCATGCGTTCGATGCTGGCGCGAGAAAGCGCACGCGGGGCGCACGGACCGTGCCGAGAGAGCGACGAGAACGGCTCGGACCTAGCCGAGGCAGGGGCCCGAGGAGACGGGCCGCAGGCGCGTCGAGAGCGCTCGGATGACGAGCTCGAGCGGCACGGCGTAACCCCCGTCGCCGCCCCGGGTTCCCGCGAAGATCATCGCGACGACGCGGCCCCGCCGATCGACGACGGGACCGCCGCTGTCCCCCGGCTGCACCCCACCGCGGAGCGGCACGACGGCCCGCGGCCCGATCCGGTCCCGGTAGGCGTCGGGCGCCAGGACCGTGCGGGGCTGTCCGGCCGTCGCGGCCACGGCCGTGAGTGGACCGTTGCGCGGGTAGCCGAGGAGGGCGACTTCGAGGGGGAAACGGTCCCGATCGTCCGTCCGGAGCCGAGGCGCGCGAAGCCCGCTCACGCGCAGGAGCGCGACGTCGTTCGTCGAGTCGACATACACCGGCCGAGCCGGGAGAGCCTGGCCGTTCGGGGCGAGCACCTCCGTCTCCTGCTGACCGGCGATCACGTGCGCGTTCGTCGCCACGAGCCCGCGGCGCACGACCCACCCCGAGCCCTGGGTGCCGACGCCGCAGGAGCTTCCGTGGATCTTCACCACGCCGCCGCCGGCTGCACGCGGACCTGGGCTCTGAAGGACGCTCGGGTCCGGTGCCGGCAAACGTCCGGTCGCCCCGGGCAGGAGCGGGAGCGGGTCGAAGCGGTTGAGAGCGCGCAGCACGGTGGCGGGCGGCACGGCGTCGACGAGGCGAGGGAGAAAAGCGGACTCGCGCACTTCCCTGCGGAGCCCGAGGGCCGGCTGCTGGAGGGCGAGGACGGCGACGAGCCAGACGAACGCGAGGCCGAGCAGCGCGCCGATCGCGACACCGCCCAGCCGGTCGATCAGGGCGAGCCCCGGGCGAGCCGCGAAGAGGCGGGCGACCGGCCGCCCGACCGACGCCGCCAGCGTGCCCAGCACGAGCGCCCCGAACGCGGCTCCGACGAGGCTGGCGACCGGCGTCCAGGGCGAGTTGTCCGGGAGGAGGACGGGGGCGACGAACGAGCCGATCACCGCGCCGATCGCCA
>Ga0081455_10000630_pt2 | contig 20875 bp, 20 predicted proteins | sample TabmetS3T2R1_FD_70207 | JGI IMG/M metagenome (GOLD analysis project Ga0081455, IMG submission 70207) | Tabebuia heterophylla rhizosphere microbial communities from the University of Puerto Rico - S3T2R1 | ecosystem: Host-associated > Plants > Roots > Rhizosphere ...
CGGCCAGCCGGTGCCGACCGGCGACCCGTCGCGGGCGCTCGAGCGAGGCGTCGCCACCATCTATCAGGAGCGCGACCTCGTCGAGGACCTCACGGTGGCCCAGAGCATCTTCCTCGGGCACGAACTGCGGCGCTGGGGGATCCTCGACCGGGGGCGGATGCGGCGCGAGACCGTCGAGATCCTCCGCCGCCTCAATCACGAGGCAATCTCGCCCCGCACGTACGTCCGCGACCTACGCCCGGCCGGTCAACAGGTGGTGTCGATCGCGCGCGCCCTGTCGCGGCACGTCCGGCTCCTGATCATGGACGAGCCCTCGGCGATCCTCGACGACAGCGAGATCGAGACCATGTTCGGCATCGTGCGCAGGCTCACCGCCGAGGGCGTCGGCGTGATCTACATCTCGCATCGCCTCGACGAGATCCGGCGGCTCGGCGATCGCGTCACCGTGCTCACGGACGGCCGCACGGTCGCATCGGGCCTGCCGGCGACGACACCTGCCGACGAGCTCGTCGAGCACATGGTCGGGCGCAAGGTGGGGCAGCTCTATCCCGAGCGGCGGCGAGGCAACGGCACGGTGGTGCTGGAGGTCAAGGGCGTCCGGCGGCTGCCTGACGTGAAGCACGCGAGCTTCGACGTCCATGCCGGCGAGGTGCTCGGGATCGGCGGGCTGGTCGGCGCCGGCCGCAGCGAGCTGCTGCGGGCGATCTACGGCGTCGACGACCGCGAGGCCGGCGAGGTGTTGGTGGACGGCCGGCGGCTGCCGCCGGGCCGGCCCGACCGCTCGATCGCCGCCGGCCTGGGCCTGGCCCCCGAGGATCGAAAGTCGCAGGCGCTGCTGCTCGACTGGAACCTCATCAAGAACGTCACGCTGGCCGACGTCGGCCGGTTCCAGCGCGGCCTGATCCGCACCCGCGCCGAACGCGTCGCCGCGGAGGAGCAGCTCCGGGCGCTGCAAACCGTCCCCGCCGACGGGGGCCGGATTGCCCGGGAGCTGTCCGGCGGCAACCAGCAGAAGGTCGTGCTGGCGCGCTGGCTGCTCCACCGGTGCCGCGTGCTCCTGCTCGACGAGCCGACGCGCGGCGTCGACGTCGCAACGAAGGCCCAGCTGTACCGGCTGATCGCCGACCTCGCGGCGCGGGGCCTCGGCGTGGTCGTGGTGTCGTCCGAGCTCGAGGAGCTGTGCGGGTTCTGCAGCCGGATCCTCGTGATGCGCGAGGGCGAGCTGGTCGCCGAGGTCGACGGCGCGGAGGCAACCGAGCTGGAGCTGCTGCGCCACGCCATGCCGGACACCCAGGAGATGTTCGCCCCCACCGCCGTGTCGGCGGGCGATGGACCCACCGAGGGCCAGGAGGAGGCCTGATGTCAACGTCCCCCGCGGAGCAGGTGAGTGGCGTCAGCGGGCGCATCGACGGCGGCGGCCGGCCACCAGGCATCGGGGGCCTGGCCCTGCCGTCCCGCGTGAAGCTCCAGGAGTACGCGCTGGTCGGGGTGGTGATCGCCCTGATCGTGATCGGCGCCATCCTCAAGCCCGACACGTTCCCCACCGCCGACAACCTGCGCGCCATCCTGACCCAGGCGAGCGTCGTCGGCGTGCTGGCCATCGGCATGACCTTCGTGATCGCCACCGCCGGCATCGATCTGTCGGTCGGCTCGGTCGTCGCCGCCGCCGGGGTCGCGGGGGGCCTTGTCGTCGACTCCGGCGCCGTGGCGTTCGTCGCCTGCGCGCTCGGCTTCGGCCTCGGCCTCGGGTTGGTCAACGGCACGGCGATCGCCTACGGCAAGGTCGTGCCGTTCGTCGCCACGCTGGCGATGCTGGCCATGGCGCGGGGCCTCGCGCTGTTGATGAGCGACAAGAGCCCGATCAGCCTCCTCGGCTCCGAGGGTGTGCGCTGGTTCGGCACCGGGGAGGTCGTGGGCATCCCGGTGTCCATCGTGATCTTCGCCGGCATCGCGATCGGCGGCTGGGTCCTGCTGAACCGCACCCGCTACGGCCGCCACGTGGTGGCCGTCGGCGGCAACCGCGAGGCCGCCCGCATCGCGGGGGTCCCGGTCCGCCGGGTGGTCTTCAGCGTCTATTGCCTCAGCGGCCTCCTGGCCGGGCTGGCGGCGGTCCTGCTCTCCGGGCGCCTGGCAAGTGCGTCGCCGGTTGCGGGCGAGCTCCTCGAGCTCGACGCCATCGGCGCCGCAGTGATCGGGGGCACGAGCCTCGCCGGGGGACGCGCCACGATCGTGGGCACGTTCCTGGGGGTGATGGTCTTCGCCATCATGTTCAACCTTCTGACCCAGCTCGATCTGGCGACGGAATGGCAGCAGATCGTGAAGGGGGCGATCATCCTCGGGGCGGTCCTCATCCAGCGGCCCGAGCGCATCTAGTGGGCGTTCGGGTGACGTCGCGCGCCCCGACGTCGCCCGCCCCCGTCCAACGAGCCACACGAACGGATAGCCAAGACAACCCAGCAGGAGGGGAACGTTGACATGTCACTCACACGACAGCTGATCGCCGGGGTGGCGGCGCTGGCCCTCGTGGCCGCGGCGTGCTCCGACGATGACGACGACAGCGCCGGAGCAGGCGACAGCACCGAGGCCGACTCCGGCTCCGAGAGCAGCGAGACCGGCGAAACGGTGACGATCGCCGCCAGCGTGCCCCCCACCGACCACGGCTGGCTCGGCCAGATCGCGGCCAAGGCGCAGGAGGCCGCGGACCAGTGGGACGACGTCGAGTTCCGGTTGGTCGAGGCCGCCGACGCCGACAGCCAGGCATCGCAGATCCAGACGCTGATCAACGACGAGCCCGACGCCCTGGTGGTGCTGCCGTACGACGGCGAGCAGCTGACCCCCGTCGCCGAGCAGGCGATGGAGGCGGGCATCCCGGTGATCAACGTCGACCGGCTCTTCGCCAGCCCGGACGCCGCACGCGCCACGATCCTCGGCGACAACTACGAGATCGGCGTCAAGGCGGCCGAGTTCCTCGCCGGCCAGCTCGACTGCGAGGGCAACGTGGTCGAGATCCAGGGCATCGCCGGCATCTCGGTCACGACCGACCGGACGCAGGGCTTCGCCGACACGATCGACGAGCTGTGCGGCGACGGCATCAACATCGTCGCCCAACAGCCGGCGGACTTCCTGCCCGACATGGGTCTCGAGGTCATGGAGGCGATCCTCCAGGCCAACGACGACATCGACGCCGTGTACACCCACGACGACGACATGGCCGAGGGCGTCGTGGCGGCGATCGAGAACGCGGGCCGTGAGGACGAGATGATCCTCACCGGGGCCGGCGGCTCGTGTGCGGCCTTCGACCGCATCGAGGCCGGGGGCCTGTACGCGGCGACGTACCTCTACAGCCCGACCATGGCCGGATCCGCGGTGAACATGGCCCGGCTGATCGCGCAGGGCCGCGGGTTCTCGGACCTGATCGAGCCCGAGGTTCCGTCCCAGATCGTCGTGCCGCCGACCGAGGTGAGCCAGGACAACGTCGACGACCTGCGGGACCTCTGCTTCGAGTAATCCTCCACCTGGACCGCCGGCGCCGGGGATTCGCACCGCCCCCCGGCGCCGCCGCGGCCATGCTGGTGTCGTGGAGCTCGGGTTCTTCGACGAGGTGGCCGAGGCGGTGCGGGGCCTGGTTGGCGACGACCTCGTGGGCGTGCGCCACCAGGCCCGCCGGTGGGGCCTCAAGGCGTGGTTCGGCGCCGAGCGGCCCACGCGCGAGCACTACGAGGCCCAGCTGATCGCACCCGACGGGGTCGACGGCGCCACCGCCTCGGCGCTGGAGATCGGGTTCCACGCCGAGCATCCGGACCCGGCCGACAACGACGCCGCGATCGCACGCCTCGTGGCGGGCCAGGACCGGTGGCGCGCGACCCTGGGAGACGACGCCGTAGTCGGCCCGTTCCTCGGCCACTTCCCCGCGTGGCGCCGCGTGTCCGAGGCGTGGCCCGATCCCGACCTCGACGATCCCGAGCTGCCGGTGCAGGTGGCGCTGCGCCTCGCCGACTACATCGACGCGCTCGAGCCGCTGCGCCGCGGTGGCTGACGCCGGCGGCGGCTGGCCGAGCCATTGCGGTTCCTGGCGCCTTCTGGTTGCTCAGCAACCAGTTCGGCGCCAGGAATGCCCATCTGGCGGGCGGCCGGAGCCGCCGTCAGGTCAGCGGCTCGGGGGCGGTGGTGAACGCCAGGCCCAGGTGGGCCGTGTCGTTGTAGCGGCGAATGACCCAGCGGTCGTCGGTGACGACGACGTGGGACACAGCGGCGTTGTCGGAGCCGGTGAAGGCGAACGCCCGCGCCCCGGTGGCCTCGGCCAGGACCTGACCGATGACGCCGCCGTGGGACACGACCGCCACCGTCTCGTCCGGATGGGCGGCGGCGATGCGCTCGATGGCGCCGCGCACCCGGGCGGCGAAGGCCTCGCCCGGCTCGGCGCCCGGGATGACGTCCCAGCGCTGCTCCGCGTACATCCGCTCGGCCACGGGATGGCCCTCCACCACGTGCTTGCGGAACGACCCACCCTCCCACTCGCCCAGGTAGACCTCCCGGAGGTCGGGGTCGATGCGCGGCTCGAGCCCGAGCCGTGCGGCGAGTGGTGCCGCCGTCTCGGCGGTCCTCCGCAGGTTGGACACGTAGATGGCCGTGATCGGCTCGTGCGCCAGCCGATCGGCCACCCGCTCGGCCTGGTCGTGGCCGACCGGGTCGAGCGGCGGGTCGCCATGCCCGTCGACGAGCGGGAAGGGATCGCCCTCGCGGGCCGGGGCGGACTCGCCGTGGCGCACCAGCAGCAGCTCGCAGGCCCCGGGCGGACGCCGGAAGCGAAGCTGCCGATAGGTGTTGGCGTCGGGCGAGCCCTCGGTTTCCGGCGCGCTCATGCAGGCCGCCCGCTCAGCGGCGGACCTGGCCCAGCAGGCGGAGGACGTACCAGAACAGCAGCATCACCGACGCGAACAGCTGCACCGCGGCACCGACGTAGGCCTGCTCCGGGTAGCGCCGGATGATCGTCTGGGTCTGGTAGAGGATCGAGCCGCCGGCCAGGCCGATCATCGCGACCGAGAACCACACGCCGAGGTCGAGGCCGAAGATCAGCGCCCCGGCGATGAGCACCAGTGCGCACACGCCCGTCCACAGCAGGATCGGGCGAAGGAAGGAGAGGTCGGCACGCGTCACCAGCGCGACGGCGCTGAGCCCTGCGAACCCGAGCCCGGTGATGACGGCGGCGGCCAGCACGGTGCTGCTGCCGTCGCCTTGGACTTCGAAGACGTAGTGGAGGAAGGGCGCGAAGATGACGGCCTCGGCCGCCGCCAACCCGAACAGCCCGGCGTACTGGCGCGACGGGTTGAGGATGTCGTGCGCGGCGCTGGTGGCCAGCCAGCTCACCACCATGAACCCACCGAGCAGCAGGAGCCAGGTGGCGCCGCTGCCGGCGACGAGGTCGTAGAGCGACTCGGCCGCCCCGAGGTTGATCAGCAGCGCCTCGAACGCCAGGAACGCGAGCAGCGCCGCCAGCAGGTGCTGGTAGACGCGGACCAGGAACTCCCCGCGTGCGACGTCGTCGAGCGTGACGACGGCTGGTTGGGACGGGGGCGCTGCGGCCATCGGGTCCTCCGGTGCGACGGGACGAGGAACAGAATGAAGAACGGCGTGAGGCTAGCGAGCGCGGTCACCGCGTAGTACCCGCCATCGGGCACCGATAGGGTTCCACCCCGGTGCCTGCCGTCGTTGCCGAAGGACTGGTCAAGAGTTTCGGGAACACCAAGGCGCTCTGCGGCGTGGACTTCGACGTGGAGCGGGGCCAGATCCTCGGGGTTCTCGGGCCCAACGGGGCCGGGAAGACCACCGCCGTCCGCATCCTGACGACCCTGCTCCGACCCGACGCCGGCCGCGCCGAGATCGACGGGATCGATGTCCTCGAACAGCCCCAGCGCGCCCGGGCCCGCATCGGGCTCACCGGCCAGTACGCGGCCGTCGACGAGGGACTCAGCGGCCACGAGAACCTCGAGCACGTGGCTCGCCTGTACCACATGGGCGTCTCGGTTGCCCGGGAACGGGCAACCGAGCTGCTCGAGCGGTTCGACCTGGTGGATGCCGGCAAGAGGGTGGTGAAGGGCTACTCCGGAGGCATGCGTCGCCGGCTCGACATCGCCATGAGCCTGATCGCCCGGCCCTCGGTTCTGTTCCTGGACGAACCCACCACTGGCCTCGACCCCCGGAGCCGCCAATCCGTGTGGGAACTGATCGACGAACTGGTGCGCGGCGGGACGACCACGCTATTGACGACGCAATACCTCGACGAAGCCGATCGGTTGGCCGACGACATCGTCGTGATAGACAGGGGCAGGGCCATCGCGCGCGGCACCTCCGAGGAGCTCAAGCAACAGATCGGCGGCGAGCTGATCGAGGTCGAGGTCCAGGACCCCGGTGACGCGCAACGTGTGATCGAGGTCCTGGGGCATCATGCGTGCGGCGACCCCCACGTCGGCGACGACACGCGAACGGTGTCGCTGCCCGTGTTCCGTGTCGAGGGCCTGGTCCCGGTCGCGGTACGCGAGCTCGACGCGGCCGGGATCGCCGTTCACGACGTGGCCGCCAGACGAGCGACGCTCGACGACGTCTTCTTCGCCCTCACCGGCCACGCGGCAGAGGAAGACTCGACCGACGACCAGGCCGACCGGCCCGACGGGTCCGGTGACGGCGCGGACGACGGTCGACAGGCGGGAGCCCCGGGCGACAGTCCGGCAGCGCCCGACGGCGACCGCATCATGCAGGAGACCGAGAGCTCATGACGACCGTCGAGGAGGTGCTCCTCACCCCCGCCGCGGAGCACGACGTGCCGACGGGACGGACATGGCTCCTGCACGACAGCTGGACCGAGGCGCTCCGTCACCTCCGGGCCATGCGCCGCAGCCCCGAGCTGCTGATATACGCCACGGTCCAGCCGATCATGTTCGTCGTGCTTTTCGTGTACGTGTTCGGCGGGGCGATCACCGCGCCGGGCTACACCGACTACAAGCAGTACCTGCTCCCCGGCATCTTCGCCCAGACCGTGCTGTTCAACTCGTCGTTCACGGCGGTCGGCCTGGCCGACGACTTGACGAAGGGGATCATCGATCGGCTGCGGTCGCTGCCCATGTACCAGGAGGCCGTGCTGGTCGGGCGGACGTTCTCGGACGTGGTCCGCAACCTGCTCACGTTCACCGTCATGCTGGGCGTGGCCTTTGCGGTCGGCTTCCGGATCGAGGGCACCATGGCCCAGGCGGTGAGCGCCACGGTGCTGCTGTTTGCCTTCAGCTACGCCTTCAGTTGGATCCAGGCGCTGGTGGGACTGTCCGTCGGATCGGTCGAGGCGGCGAACTCCGCCAGCTTCATCTGGATGTTCCCGCTCACGTTCGTGTCCTCGGCGTTCGTTCCGGTGGAGACCATGCCCGGCTGGCTCCAGCCGATCGCCGAGCACAACCCGTTCACGATCGTCACCAATGCCACGCGGGCCCTCTACAACGGCCGCGACCCGGGGTCGGACCTGTGGCTGGCGTGGGCCTGGGCCATCGGCATCGCCCTGGTGTTCGGCGTGCTGGCGACCCGCAAGTTCGCCTCGACCACGGGCAAGTGACGATGGGCCCTGGCGATGTCAGTTCGAGTGTTCGTGGCCGTCGCGCTGCTCGGGCGCAAACGGCCATTCCTCGAACGTCGCGCACCTGCCGTCGTCGTCGAACCGGATGATCCAGAGGTCCCGCCAGCGCTCGGCGGGCGCGGCCCCCTCGCCGCCGTAGTCGACGCTCACCCGCACCACCGCCGTGGCGCCGTCGACCGCCAGGATCTCGCGAACCATCGTGAAGGGCTCGTGGGGACCCTCGCGCTCGTCGTCCCAGAACCGCGCGATCGCGGCCACGCCCTGGACGGGTGACGCCCAGGGCGATGGCAGGTAGGAGGCATCGGGCGAGAACAGGTCGCCGAGGGCGTCGGTGCCGGCGCTGCGCCACGCTCGCTCGTAGCCGTCGACCCATAGCTCCACGTCGGATCGGTCCATGCCTTCATCGTGCCCCAACGTTGCCTACGAGCGGCGGTAGCGGGCGACGGCCAGCGGCGCGAACACGAGGACCAGCCCCGCCGACCACAGCAGCGACAGCACCACCCAGTGGGCCGCGGTGCCGCTCAGGCCCGCCAGCGCGGGATCGCCCAGGGCCAGGGCGCGCACCGCGTTGGTCATTGCGGTGATGGGCTGGTTCTCGGCGATCGGTTGCATCCAGCCGGGCATCGAGTCCACCGGCACGTAGGCGCTGGACACGAACGTCAGCGGAAACACCAGCAGCGACATGCCCTGGGCCGCCTGCGCGTTGCCGGCCACCAACCCGATCCAGACGAACAGCCACGTCACGGCGAAGCCATAGACCACGCACAGGCCGAAGGCGAACAGGGCCATCGCCACGCTGCCGTGGATGCTGAACCCGATCGCGAAGCCGATCGCAGTGGTGACGGCGAGGCCCCATGCCAGCACGCCGGTGTCGGCCAGCGTGCGTCCGGCCAGCAATGCGCCGCGGGACACGGGGAGCGAGCGGAGCCGGTCGAAGAAGCCGTGCTCGACGTCCTCGGCTACGCCGGCGGCGGTGCCGGTGCCGGCGAACAGCACGCTGGTCACCACGAAGCCGGGGACAAGGAAGTCGACGTACGGGACGGGGCCCGGGCTGATGGCGCCCCCGAACACGTAGCGGAAGATCAACAGGAACATGGCGCCCTGGATCGTGCCGATGAGCACCAGCTGGGGCGTGCGCCGGAACTTGCGCACGGTCCGGAGGGCCACCGACCACGCCGTGGTCAGAGGACCGGCGGGCGCCGGCGCGGGCGCGATGGCCGGCCGCAGGGTGCTGGCGGGGGGGTCGAGGGTCGTGACGGTCATTGGGGGGAGCTCCTTGTATCAGGCGGCGCCGGCGGGAACCGCCGCCGCATGCCGGTCGGGGACGTCACCGTCGTCGGGGGGCGCCTCGATCGGAGCGCCCGTGAGGACGAGGAAGACCTCGTCGAGGGTCGGCCGCCGCAGCGCGATGTCGTCGACGTCGACACCGAGCAGGTCGAGCGCACGAACGGCGTCGTTGATGGTCCGCCGTCCGCCGACGACGGGCACCGTCACGCGGCGCGTGGCGGGGTCGAGCCGCGGCGACGCGGTTCCGAGCGGGGCGAGCGCATCGCGCAGCGCCCCGAGGTCGTCGGCCCGGTGGGCGTGGACGTCGATGACGTCGCGCCCGGCCCGCGACTTCAGCTCGCTCGGCGTGCCCTCGGCGATCACCCGGCCGTGGTCGATGATCACGACCTGGCTGGCGAGCTGGTCGGCCTCGTCGAGGTACTGCGTGGTCAGGAGCACGTCGGTGCCATTGGCGACGAGCCGACGGATGGCATCCCACAGGTCCATGCGGCTGCGCGGGTCGAGGCCCGTCGTCGGCTCGTCGAGCAGCAGCAGGCGGGGCGCACCCACGAGGCTGGCGCCCAGGTCGAGGCGGCGCCGCATGCCACCCGAGTAGGTGCGCACCAGGCGGTCCGCAGCCTCGGTGAGGCCCAGTTGTTCGAGAATGGCGTCGCTGTTGGCACGGGACGTGCGCCGGTCGTGGCCGAACAGCCGCGCCACCATGTCGAGGTTCTCACGGCCGGTCATGGCCGCCTCGACCGCGGCATACTGGCCGGCCAGGCCGATGGTGCGGCGCACCCGCTCGGGCTGCCGGGCGACGTCGATGCCGTCGACGCGTAGCGACCCGCCGTCGGGCCGGACGAGCGTGGCGATCGTGCGGACGAACGTGGTCTTGCCGGCGCCGTTGGGGCCGAGCACGGCGACCACCTGGCCGCTGTGGGCGACGAGGTCGAGCCCGGCGAGGGCCTCGACCTTGCCGAATCGCTTGGTGAGGCCGTGGGCCTCGACGATCGGTGATGCCATCGGTGTCACTCCTTGATGTCGTCGTCGGGGGAGGTGGGCGGCGGTGGGGGCGCCCCGTCGCCGGGGGCAACGGATTCCTGCTCGTGCCAGCTGCGCCACTCGTCGAGACCGGACAGCGAGGCGGACTCGATGTCGGCGATCAGCGACCGGGTGAACTCGAGCTCGGTTCGCAGCAGTGCCATCTCGTACTCGCCCTCGATGGAGAACAGGCGAGGGAGACCCCGCTTGGTCGCGACGTCGAAGGAGGCCTGCATCTGGTCCAGGTGGACCTCGATGGCCTCGCACCGCTGCCGCAGCAGCGCCACGGCCTCGTCGGGCGGGACGCCCGGGAGGAACGAGAGGGCGGCCTCGTACTGGGGGAACTCCTTGATCGGGACCGACAGCAGCTCCGACAGCCAGTCGTACATCTCGGTGCGGCCGGGGTCGGTGATCTCGTAGACGGTGCGCGGGGGCCGCCGCCCCTCCCGGAACGTCTCGACTGCCCGGACGAGCCCCTGCCGCTCGAGCGACTCGACGACGCCGTAGAGCGAGCCGTAGTTGAGCCGCACGCTCTCGTGCTTGGCGCGGGTGCGGAGCGTCTGCGCCATCTCGTAGGGGTGCATCGGGCGCTCGTAGAGGCAGGTGAGAACCGCCAGGGCCAGGGGGTTGGACCGCTTCCGTGGTGGCATGCTCGTGACCATATATTTGGATTAGAGTATTTGGCAACGTGTAAATGGTCACACCGCCAAGCTGGTCGGGTGAGCGAGACCTACAGGGTCCGCCGGACCGGGATGCTCTTCGATCTGGACGGCACCCTCGTCGACAGCGTGTACCAGCACGTGCTCGCCTGGCGGGAGGCGCTCGAGGCCGAGGGGATCGACATCCCGGTGTGGACCATCCACCGCCGGATCGGCATGAGCGGCGGCCTGTTCGCGCGGGCCCTGCTGCGGGAGGTCGGTGCGCCGATCAGCCCCGAGGTGGCAGAGCGCCTCCAGGCCCGCCACCACGATGCCTTCGAGCGCTACCGGGGCGGGGTGCGACCCCTGCCCGGTGCGGTCGACCTGCTCGCGCGCCTGACCGCGCTCGGGGCCCCCTGGGCGATCGCTACCAGCGGGAGGCTGGCGACGGCCGCACCCAACGTGGCGTCGCTGCGGGTGCCCGAGGGCGTGCCCGTCATCACGCGGGACGCAGTGGCCCGGGCCAAGCCCGATCCCGACCTGTTCCTGGCGGCGGCCGAGGCGCTCGGCCTACCCGTCGAGGACTGCGTCGTGGTGGGGGACAGCGTGTGGGACCTACTGGCCGCCCGCCGCGCCCGGGCGCTGGGCGTCGGCCTCCTGTCGGGCGGGTACGGCACCGACGAGCTTGCACGCGCCGGCGCGTTCCGCGTCTACGAGGATCCCCGCGACCTGCTGCGCCACCTCGACGAGGTCGGGGTCCGCGAGGTCGAGTGATGCCACTGATCCGCTGGCCATGGCATCCCCCGGCGCGGGCGTCGGTGCCAGCCTGTCACGCCCGGGCGACGACCTCACCGTGCAACACGACGAAGACGCCGTCCGGCTCGGCCGCCCATTGGTGCCACGCGGCCGCGATCTCAGCGAGCTCCGCGGCGGTGGCGACGCCGTACTCCCTGGCCTGCTCGGCGAAGGCCGACGCCGTGCACCGCTCGGCCCAGAGCCCGCCCCACCACGCGCGATCGGCACCACTGGCGTAGGTCCACGTCGACGTCGTGTACGTGGCGTCGGCGAGCCCGGCTCGGTGTGCCCACCCGAGCAGGCGGCGCCCGGCGTCGGGGTGGGCGCGATTGCGCCGCGTGACGGCCAGGTACACCGAGCGCCACCGGTCGAGGCCGTCGTTGGCGGGCGCCCACACCATGGCCGGATAGTCGCTGTCGCGGACAGCTACCGTGCCGCCCGGCCGCGTGAGCCGGCGCATGGCCCGCAATGCGTCCACGGGGTCGCTCAAGTGCTGGAGGACCTGGTGGGCGTGCACCACGTCGAACGTGCCGCCGCGCAGGTCGCGGAAGTCACCCGCCACCAACCCCAGCGCGTCGAGCCCGTCGGCACGGGCAGCGCGACCCGCCTGCCGGATCACATCCGTCGACAGGTCCACGCCGACCACCCGGCCCGGCGCGACCCGTCGGGCGAGGTCGAGGGTGATCGTGCCCGGCCCGCAACCGACGTCGAGCAGCGACATCCCGGGCCGAAGGTGCGCGAGCAGGTAGGCCGCCGAGTTGTCGGCGGTGCGCCAGCGGTGCGAGCGCAACACGGAGTCGTGGTGACCGTGGGTGTAGACGTCCGGCGTCGCCACCGCGGAATCCTTTCACCCGCTCGGGGTCTTAGAGGCCGAGCGGATAGGTGCGCAAGTGGGCACTGAACAGTACGGGATTTGCAGCGTGAGCCCAGGCCATCCAGCTCGGCCTCCCGGAAGCACTGACCACGGTGGGCCAGGACGACGTGCGCATCCGCGCACGTCCTTAACGCGCGCTTGACGCCAGAAGCCGGATCTTGACGCGTCCTTAGCGCGCACCCGCCCGCGGCGAGGTCAGCGTGAGGGCCGTGTCAGCGGACACCTCCACACAGTCGCGCGCCCCGGGGGCTACCCAGCCGCCCCGGCCGGCGGTACCCCTGCCGCCGGACTCGCTGTCCTATCGCCTGAAGCGCAAGCTGCTGGGCAAGCCGCTGCACAGCGAGGAGCTCGAGCACCAGCGCCTGGGCAAGCCGACGGCCCTCGCCGTGTTCGCGTCGGACAACCTGTCGTCGTCGGCGTACGCCACCGAGGAGATCCTGCACGTCCTCATCCCCGTCGCCGGCGCGGTGGCGTTCTCGCTCGTCGTGCCCGTCACCCTGGCGATGTGCGTGGTCCTGGGGTTCCTGATCCTGTCGTACCGGGAGACCATCAAGGAGTACCCCTCGGCCGGCGGTGCCTACCTGGTCACGAAGGACAACTTCGGCTCCACGGTGGCCCAGGTGGCGGGCGCATCCCTGCTCGTCGACTACATCCTCACCGTGGCGGTGTCGGCGTCGGCCGGCACGGCCGCGCTGACCTCGGCGTTCGACGCCCTCGCCCCCTACCGCGTCCCGATCTCGCTGTTCTTCATCGCCCTCATCGCATGGGGCAACCTGCGCGGCGTCAGGGAGTCGGGCCGGATCTTCGCCATCCCCACGTACTTCTTCATGGTCACGATGGCGTTCCTGCTCGGCATCGGGGCCTGGAAGTACCTGTCCGGCGACCTGCCCGACTACTCGGGGATCGTGAAGGACGGCCAACTCACGCTCGACGGCGTCGGCGTGAGCGGCGTCGGGTTCCTGCTGGGCGTGCGGCTGTACGACGTCCTCCACGCCTTCGCATCCGGCGGCGCAGCGGTGACCGGCGTCGAGGCCATCTCCAACGGCGTGCCCGCCTTCCGCAAGCCCGAGTGGCGCAACGCCCGCAGGACGCTCGTGCTCATGGGCAGCGGCCTGGGCGTCATGTTCCTCGGACTGTCGGCGCTGGCCGCCAAGATGGAGGTTCGCCCGTTCGAGACCGGCACGCCCACCGTCATCTCGCAGATCGGCAAGGGGGTGTTCGGCGGCGGGGCCGGGGGCGACCTGCTCTACTACGCGCTCCAGGCCGGCACGATGCTGATCCTGATCATGGCGGCGAACACCGGCTTCGCCGATTTCCCCAGGCTGGCCAGCTTCCAGGCGGGCGACAGCTTCCTGCCCCGCCAGCTCACGAAGCGCGGCCACAGGCTCGTCTACTCCAACGGCATCCTCGCCCTGGCGGGCGCAGCCATGGTGCTGGTGATCATCACCGGGGCCGAGGTCACGAGGTTGATCCCGCTCTACGCCATCGGCGTGTTCACCGGCTTCACGCTGTCGCAGTCCGGCATGACCAAGCACCACTGGCGCAAGCGCGAGCCCGGCTGGCGCAAGGGCATCGTGATCAACGGGTTCGGGGCGTTCCTGTCGGGCGTGGTCACCGTGGTCGTCGCCCTGACCAAGTTCCAGGACGGCGCCTGGGCGATCCTCATCATCCTCCCGCTGCTGGTCGTGGTGTTCCTGCGGCTCAACCGGCAGTACGTGCGGGAGGCCGCCCACCTCGAGGCCGACGTGCCCGCCGCGGCCAAGGCGCCGATCCTGCGGCGCCACGTGGTCATGGTGTTCGTCGACCGCCTCGACCTGGCGGCCGCCCGGGCGATCCAGTACGCCCGCACGCTCACCCCCGACGAGCTCCGGGCCGTGCACTTCGTGCTCGACGACGAGGCCGCCCGCCACCTGGCCGAGGAGTGGGCCCGGCTCGGGCTCCACCGGGTGCAGCTCGAGCTCGTGGAGTGCCCCGACCGGCGGCTCACCCGCTGCGCCGTCGAGACCGTCGCCCGCGAGGTGGTGGATGGCGAGACGGAGGTCAGCGTGCTCCTGCCCGATAGGAAGTTCAACGGGCTGTGGCACCGGATCCTGCACGACCGGACGGCGGACGCCATCGCCGAGCAGGTGTCGCGCCTGCCGCACGCCAACGTCACCACGGTGCCCTTCCACTTCGACGTCGCCGACGACGCCAGCGTGCCCCTGTCGGCGATCGTGGGGACCGGGGGCAACGGGCCGTCCACGGCCCCGGTCCCACCGTCGGACGACGGCGGGCCCGGGGACGCACCCCTGCCCGTGCTCCCGCTCGGGGGCGACGGTGGCGACGGACCGGCGCAGTACGACGTTCCCGGCGCCACGCCCATCGCCGACGTGCGCTACCGCGACCAAGTCCGGATCGCCGGTCGCGTCCGGTCGCTGCGGGTCGCCCCCCAGCACGATGCGCCCCTGCTCGAGCTGATCCTCGACGACGGCAGCGCCGCCATCTCGGTCGTCTTCCTCGGCCGCCGTGGCCTGGCCGGGGTCGGCGTGGGGTCGCACATGGTGGTCGAGGGCACGGTCGGGTTGCACCGCAACCGCCTCGCCCTGCTCAATCCCGGCTACGAGCTCCGCCTGTAGCCGCCCGTCGTTCCGCCCGGCTGGCCCGCCCGGCCGCCGTCAAGTCGCGAGCGACGCGTCCAGCTGGATGTCGACGCCCGCGAGCGCCTTGGAAACCGGGCAGTTGGCCTTGGCGGACTCGGCCGCCTCCTGGAAGGCGCCGGGCTCGATCCCCGGCACGTCGGCGTTGGTGGCGAGGTCGATGCGGCTGATCCGGAACCCGCCGTCGCTCGGCACCAGGTGGACCCTGGCATTGGTCTCCACGGAGTTGGCCGGGAACCCCGCCCGCTCCAACCCCGCAGCCAGCGCCATCGAGAAGCACCCGGCGTGCGCGGCCCCGATCAGTTCCTCGGGGTTGGTGCCGGTGCCCTCCTCGAAGCGCGACGAGAACGAGTACTGGCCCTCGAAGGCCCCGCTTCCCAGGCGCATGCTGCCGTTGCCGTCGCGGAGCCCACCCTGCCAGCGGGCGGTTGCGGTGCGTGCGGGCATGTCGTGCCTCCCACGGTCGTCGATCGGAGCCCGCCCCTGGAAGCACGTTAGGTCCTACGCTCGGGCGGTGGCCGACGCCGACATCGACACGGGCCCTGGACCCGACGAGCCGGACAGCCGCAGCGAGCCCCTCATCAGCGCCGAGGGGCTGACCGGCATCACCAAGGCGCTCGGCTGGCTGCTCGCAATCGGCACGGCGGGGCTGGCGGCCACCGGTGTGCCGCTGATCTTCCTCTACCGGCCCGACGGCGTCGCCTGGCTGCGGGGGGCGCACAACGTCGCGTCGACCCTGTTCCTCGGCGCTGCGGCCGGCACGGTCGCGGTGCTGGGCGTCGCCGCCGCCCGGCGCCTGCGGGTCCCGCCCGGGTGGTTGGTGGCCCTCGGGCTGTTGGCCATCGCCCTGGCGGGCATGGTGTCGGGCCAGCTCATCGGCTGGGATCGCCTGGCAATGGACGGGGTCGCGGACGCGTCGGGCGTTCGGGGAATCCTCGACGCGCTCTCCGGGGATGTGGACTCCATCGTGGTCGAGGGGACCGAGGTGTCCCGCGGCGCGTACGCGGCCTGGGCCGCCGTGCACGTGCTGGTCGTGCCGCTGCTGGTGCTCGGCGTCGGCTGGACAGTCCGTCGCCGGGCCCGCTCCCGCTGACCGGGGCGCGCATTCCGGGAACCGGAGCGCCGCGGCGGACGTCCAACCCCCCGTAATCCGTGACTAGGGGAATCGGATCGGGAGGCGACGATGCGGAGACGGATGCTGGTTGTGGGGGCGCTCGCCGCCGTGCCGGTCGCGGTGCTGGGTGCGGCGCCGGCCGGCGCATGCGGCGGCCTGGTGGGGGAGAACGGCACGATCGAGCTGGTGCGCACCACGACGCTGGCCGCCTACAGCGGCGGCGTCGAGCGCTACGTGACGGCCTTCGAGTTCACCGGCGAGGGCAAGGAGGTCGGCTCGATCGTGCCCCTGCCCGACGTGCCCACCAAGGTGGAGCGCGGCGGTGACTGGACCCTGCAGCGCCTGGCCCAGGAGGTCGCGCCGCCGGAGCGGTTCGCGGCCGACGGGGCGTCGACAGCGGCGGAGGCGAGCGGCCCCGAGGTCATCCTCGAGACGCAGATCGACGCGCTCGACATCACCGTGCTCAAGGGCGGCGGCGACGAGGTCGGGGAGTGGGCGGTCGACAACGGGTTCCTCCTCACCCCCGACGCACCGGAGGTCCTCGACTACTACGCCCAGCGCAGCCCGGTGTTCATGGCGGCCCGCTTCGACGCCCAGCGGGCGCAGCAGCTCGGCCAGGGCGCCGGCGACAGCACGCCGATCATGGCCACAATCCCGACCGACGACCCCTGGGTGCCCGTGCGGATCCTCGGCCTCGGCCTCGACGGCGGCCAGAACGTCGAGGCGGACGTGTTCCTCCTCACCGACGACGAGCCCGAGCTGCTCGCCGGTGGCGCCGGGCTCACGCTCGACCGGAGCGAGAGGGCGTCCGACCTGCTGCTCTCGGACCTGCGCTCCGACGTGGGCATGGACTGGGTGCCCGAGGACATGTGGCTGTCGTACCTGACGCTCTCGGCCCCGGCCGCCGAGCTCGACTACGACCTCGCCGTCTCTTCCACCCCGGGGGTGACGCCCTCACTGGTCGACGCCGGGGTGCCCGAGCCCCAGGCGATCCCGGTGGGGCCGCAGGACCCGGGCCGGGCCTGGTGGCCGCTGGCGGCCGGTGGCGCAGCGGGCGCCGCCGTCCTCGCCGCCGGCTGGATCTGGTGGCGCCGGGCCGGGCTGGTGGCGGTGGCCCCCGACGGCCCCGGTGGCGCGGGACATGCCGCGGCGGGTGGCGACCCGCACTGGACATGACGCCCGCGAGCGCCCCGGTCGGCGTGCGGCAGAGCGCCGATGCGTCGGGGCGGTTCCCCGGGACCGCCCCGGGCGCAACCGGGAGGCTGCCGGGCGGCGGTCGGCGGTCCCCTCCGTGGCTCTGGGTGGTGGCGAGCGCGGCCGTCGCCGCCGGTGTTGCCGGCGCCGGGTTCGCGGCGTCGGACGGGAGCGAGGGTGCCCCGACACCGGCGCTCGGTCCCGGTGACGTGACCGTGGAGCTCCACGTCGAGCATTCGTTGTTCGAGCCGACCGAGATCCGGGTGGTGGAGGGGACGCGGCTGAGGTTCGTCGTCGACAACGACGACCCCATCAACCACGAGCTGATCGTCGGCGGTCCCGAGGTCCACGCCCGCCACGCCCAGGGCACCGAGGCGCGTCACCCGTCGATACCGGGGGAGGTGTCGGTGGGCCCCAACCGGCTGGGGGTGACGACCCTGGGGTTCGACGAGCCCGGCACGTTCGAGTTCGCGTGCCACCTGCCCGGGCACTACGAGTACGGCATGCACGGCGTCGTGGAGGTGGTCCCGGCGCCCGCCTGAGCGCCGGCCACACGCCACGATGACGTCGGCGGCAACCAATTGTGGGGCGCCCACTAGGTTGGGCGCCCGTGGCCGTGCGATCGAGGGGCAGGGTGCTGTGGGAGCCCCCCGGCGACGTGCGGGAGAGCACCCGGATCGGCCGCTACCTGGCGTGGCTCGAGGCCTATCGGGGCCGGTCGTTCCCCGACTACGACAGCCTGTGGCGCTGGTCCGTCGACGACGTCGACGGCTTCTGGCGCACGATCTGGCAGCACTTCCAGCTGCAGTCGGCCACCCCGGTCGATCGCGCGCTCGCCCGGGCCGGCATGCCGGGGGCGGAGTGGTTCCCGGGGGCGATGGTCAACTACGCGGCGCACGCCCTGCGCAGCGAGCCGGCGGGACCGGCCATCGTAGGCCGCTCGCAGTCACGCGATCCGGTCGATCTGAGCATCGCCGAGCTGCGGGACCAGGTGTCCCGGTGCCGTGCGGGGCTCGAGCGCCTGGGTGTCGGCCGGGGCGACCGGGTCGCGGCCTACCTGCCCAACATCCCCGAGGCGGTGGTGGCCCTGCTGGCCACCGCCAGCCTGGGGGCGATCTGGTCGTCGTGCGCCCCCGAGTTCGGGACCCGCAGCGTGGTCGACCGGCTCCGCCAGATCGAGCCGGCCGTGCTGCTGGCGGTCGACGGCTACCGCTACGGGGCGAAGCGCGTGGACCGGGCCGCCGAGGTGGCCGACGTGCGGGCTCAGCTGCCGTCGCTGCGCCACGTGATCACCATCGGGTACCTGGATCCCGCCTCGCGGCTCCCGGACTCGGTGACGTGGGCGGAGCTGCTGGCCGAACCGGGGGAGCTGGCGTTCGATCCGGTGCCGTTCGGGCACCCCCTCTACGTCCTGTACTCGTCCGGCACGACCGGGCTGCCGAAGCCGATCGTGCACGGCCACGGCGGCATCCTGGTCGAGCACCACAAGGTCCTGGCGCTCCACAACGACCTCGGTCCCGGCGACCGCTTCTTCTGGTTCTCGACCACCGGCTGGATGATGTGGAACTACCTCGTCTCCGGCCTGCTGGTCGGGGCCACGCTGGTGCTGTTCGACGGCGACCCCGGCCACCCCGACCTCGGCGCCCTGTGGCGCATGGCCGGCGACGACGAGGTCACCTTCTTCGGCACGTCGGCACCCTTCCTGCTGGCCTGCCGGAAGGCCGGCGTCGCCCCGGCCGAGATCGCGGACCTCGCCGCCCTGCGGTCGGTGGGGTCCACCGGCGCACCCCTCCCGGCTGAGGGGTTCGAGTGGGTCTACGAGGCCGTCGCGCCGGCCCGAGCGGACGGGGAAACGGGAATGACCGACCTGCTGCTGTCGTCGGTGAGCGGGGGCACCGACATGTGCACGGCGTTCGTCGGTGGCTGCCCGCTGGTCCCGGTGCGGGCGGGCGAGATCTCCTGCCGCTACCTGGGCGCCAGAGTCGAGGCCTACGTCAGGGGGCGCCCGGTGGTAGGGGAGCAGGGCGAGCTGGTGATCACGCAACCCATGCCGTCGATGCCCGTGGCGTTCTGGGGCGACGACGACGGCTCGCGGTACCGGGCCGCCTACTTCGAGGCCAACCCCGGCGTGTGGACGCACGGCGACTGGATCACCGTGTACGACGACGGCGCCTGCGTCATCACCGGGCGATCCGATGCGACCCTCAACCGCGGCGGCGTGCGCATGGGGACCGCCGAGCTGTACGCGGTGGTCGAGGGCCTGCCCGAGGTGGCGGACAGCCTCGTGGTCCACCTCGAGGACGACCACGGCGGACCCGGCCGGCTCGTGCTGTTCGTCGCCCCCGCCGCCGGCGCCGCACTCGACGACGAGCTCCGCGACCGCATCGCCAAGGCGCTGCGCGCCGAGCTGTCGCCGCGGCACGTGCCCGACGAGATCCACGCCGTGCCGGGCGTGCCCCGCACGCTCTCGGGCAAGAAGCTCGAGGTGCCCGTGAAGCGCATCCTGCAGGGCGCGGATCCCGAGCGGGCCGCAAGCCGGGGAAGCCTCGCCAATCCCGACGTGCTCGACGCCTACCAGACGTTCGTCGAGCGGTAGCGACGGCCCCCGCGGGTCGGGCGGGGTCAGGCCCGCCATCCGGTTTGCGGCGCCGGCATGGCACGATGGCTGACGCCGTTTCAGATCGCCGGCTCGCCGGCTGCGAGGAAGAGGAGGTCTCATGGAGACCAAGGACACGCTCTACATCGGCGGCGAGTGGATGGCACCGGCGTCGACCGCCACCATCGATGTGATCAGCCCGACCACCGAAGAGGTGATCGCGCGGGTGCCCGAGGCGTCCGAGGGCGACGTCGACCGCGCCGTGGAGGCCGCCAAGGCGGCGCTGGCCGGTCCCTTCCCCCAGCTGTCGCCGGCCGAGCGGGCCGAGTACCTCTCCAGGCTGTCCCAGGCGATCCAGGCCCGCGCCCCCGAGTTCGCAGAGACCATCACCAGGGAGATGGGCTCGCCGTCGAGCTGGGCGCTCATGGGCCAGGTGCTCTCGTCGACGATGGTGTTCGACGGCTGGGTCGAGCTGGCGCGGACGTTCCCGTTCGAGGAGCTCCGCCCGGGCGCGCTGGGGCCGGTGCTGGTGCGCAAGGAGCCCGTGGGCGTGTCCGCGGGAATCATCCCCTGGAACGTGCCGCTGTTCATCGTCGCCCTCAAGCTCGGGGCCGCCCTGATCGCCGCGTCGCCCATGATCCTCAAGCCGTCGCCAGAGACCCCGCTCGACGCCTACCTGCTGGGCGAGGTGCTCGACGAGATCGAGCTGCCCAAGGGCATGGTGTCGATCCTTCCCGCCGGCCGCGAGATCGGCGAGTACATCGTCCGGCACCCGGGCGTCGACAAGGTCGGCTTCACGGGATCGACGGCCGCCGGCCGCAAGGTGGGCGCCGTGTGCGGGGCGATGCTCAAGCGCTGCACGCTCGAACTGGGAGGCAAGTCGGCCGCCATCGTGCTCGAGGACGCCGACCTGGCCACCACCATGCCGCTGCTCATGCCCAACGCCCTGATGAACAACGGCGAGGCCTGTGTGGCCCAGACGCGGATCCTCGCGCCGCGCGCCCGCTACGACGAGGTGGTCGACGCCGTGGCCGACGCGGTCAGGGCCACGACCGTGGGTGATCCCGCAGATCCCTCCATCGCAGTGGGCCCACTGGTGGCCG
>Ga0081455_10002144_pt2 | contig 20872 bp, 16 predicted proteins | sample TabmetS3T2R1_FD_70207 | JGI IMG/M metagenome (GOLD analysis project Ga0081455, IMG submission 70207) | Tabebuia heterophylla rhizosphere microbial communities from the University of Puerto Rico - S3T2R1 | ecosystem: Host-associated > Plants > Roots > Rhizosphere ...
CGCGGTCGAATCTCAAGTGAAGAAACGGCGCGTCGTCAGCGTTAGCGTTCTGAACCGAGTTCGCCACGAAAGCGGTCAAATTGTTGACTGACCACGATTGTCTCATTGATTGATTGTTCGCGTGAATCATGAGTCAAACAACTGAAAAACGCTCGCGTCTGGGGCGTTTCGGGAGATGGGTCGCCGAGTTAGTTCTGGTTTTCATTGGCGTTTACGCGGCGTTCTGGCTCAGTAATTATCAGCAACACAAGCAGGATGCCGAGCGTCACGACCGAATCCTGGCCTACATCGAGCAGACATTGAGCGAAGGAATCGAAAGCTCAAAAGCTAACCGCGCGAAAGAACAAGAACCAGAAGCGACGGAGTTTCAGCGCGCGCTCGAGGCCGGCGAGATGCCGCCGCTGCGCCCTTTTGTTTTCATTACCGACTACAGCCCAAGCGATCTGGCCACGATGCTACAATCCGGAGGCGTCCAACTGTTCGATGTGCAGACCCTCCGCGCCCTGCGCGACGACGAATCGGTAATCCGCTGGGGACTGCAGCGTATGGCGCGTTATCAAAAATTAAGCGACGACCTGATTGTGCCGAATCTGGACCGGGAGACTTCGTTCTTTTACGATCCGGCCACCAAAAAATTGCGAAAACAATTCGAGATTTATCCCCAGGCTCTGGACGCAAGAGTCAGCTTTGCGCACGAGCTCGAACGAACCCACACCAAACTGCTCGAACGAATCAAGACCGAGCGCCAACGAAATCGTTAATATGAATCGAACACTCCGAATCTTTGCACCTTTCCTGGTAATTCTGGCCGCGAATTTCGCATCGGCCGCCGATTATCCGTCGCCGACTGAGGGCGACTTTACGATTCGCGATTTCAAATTTGGAACAGGCGAAACATTGCCGGAGTTGCGTCTCCACTATCGGACATTGGGAACCCCGCAAAAAGATGCCCAGGGCAAAACGACGAACGCGGTTCTCATCATGCATGGGACCACCGGCAGTGGCGCGCAATTTATTCGACCCGAATTTGCCGGTGAACTATTTGGGAAAGATCAGCCACTCGACGCGACGAAGTTTTTCATCGTGTTGCCGGACGGAATTGGGCACGGCAAATCGAGCAAACCGAGTGATGGGATGCACGCGAAATTCCCGCGCTATGGCTACCTCGACATGGTGGAGGCTCAATATCGCCTGTTGACGGAAGGCCTCGGTTTGAATCACGCGCGACTGGTAATGGGGACGTCAATGGGCGGAATGCAGACCTGGCTTTGGGGAGAGCTGCATCCTGATTTCATGGACGCATTGATGCCGCTGGCGAGTTTACCGACTCAGATTTCGGGACGCAACCGCGCCTGGCGGCGAATGGTGATTGACGCGATTGGCCATGATCCGGCTTGGAACGACGGCGAATACAAAACGCAGCCGCCAAGTATGCGCACTGCTGCCGAGATGCTGTGGCTGATGAGCAGTAACCCAGTCTTGCGTCAGAAGGATGCGCCTACCCTGGCGAAAACAGATCAAGTCTTGGACCAATTCGTTGAGCAAATCGTCAGGACGGATGATGCCAATGACGTGCTCTACGCGCTGCACGCTTCGCACGATTATGATCCGGGACCGAACCTGGAAAAAATCCAGGCGCCCCTTTTGGCAATCAATTCTGCGGATGACCTGATTAACCCGCCCGAACTCGGTATCCTTGAGCGCGAGATCAAACGTGTTCCGCATGGCCGGTCAATTGTGATTCCGTTCAGCGACAAGACGCGCGGCCACGGAAGCCATACAATGGCGGCGTTGTGGAAGGATCAGTTGGCGGGACTGCTTAAGGAGACAGAAAAGTAACCGGGGATTTAACGGCCACGGTAGCAAGCTGTGGAATAATAACCACTTGGATAGAGATGGAAATTTCTCCTGGCGAAATTCGGCCGCGTAAACAACAAGAGCCATTTGAACTTGTAAATTTTCCTGACACCGAATAAGAACCGCAGAATGCCGGCAGCGTTGCCCAGCACAGTGCGGGATAGCTTGTTTGGTTCCACACGATGGACACTGGTACGTCAAGCGGCCGATTCCCAGACATCCTCGGAGCACGTGCTAGTCGCGCTTTCCGAGCTCTGCGAAATCTATTGGCGACCGGTTTATCTTTTTTTGCGCCGGCAAGGAATCCCGCAACACGATGCGCAGGATCTCACGCAGAGTTTTTTTGCGGATCTGATCGAGAATCGCGCCTACGCGAGAGCCGATGAATTGAAGGGACGGTTCCGCTCGTTTTTGCTCGGCACATTAAAACATTTTTTGGCGCACGCGCGTGACCGCGACCGGGCCCAAAAACGCGGCGGCGGCGTCCAGCGGGTGCATCTCGACGAAGCCGCCCTTCTTGAAGCCGAAACTTATGCCGCGCCTGGCCAGAACTGGAGCCCCGACGGAGTATTCGAGCGTGAGTGGGCGGCCTCACTGCTGCGACAAGCGCTCGACCGGCTGGCACAGGAATACACTGTCGCCGGCAAAGACGCGTTGTTTGAAGCGCTAAAGGTTTATCTCGCAGGAGGCCCGAGTGCCGCGGTCCCCTACGGAGAAATGGCCAAGCGGCTTGGACGCGCGGCCACCACGTTGCGCAGCGACGTCGCGCGCTTACGCGCGCGATACCGTGCAATTTTGCGGGAAGAAGTCGGCAGCACGGTGGTCGACCCGAGCGATATCGATGAAGAGTTGCGTCATCTGCGCGAGGCGATGGCCGCGTAGGGAGAAATCGCAATGCCTGCGATAAACAAAAGCGCTGTCTGCGCAACCTGCGGATCGCCAATTGAGACCACCAGCTCCGGTGATCTCGGTTGTATGGTTTGTCTCTTCGATGCTGCTTTGGATCACAGCGCAGAGGAAAATGATCTCGCGTTTGAAGCCGCGCCAGATCATTTCGGCGTCTACACGATCCAGCGCCGCAGTGACGGCAGCGTATGGGAACTTGGTCACGGCGCCATGGGCGTCACCTATCGTGCAATCGATAAGGTGCTGGACAGGCCGGTCGCGCTGAAAATCGTCAACGCCGATCTTGGGTCGCGCAGCGCAGACGTGCGTACGCGGTTTATGCGGGAAGCGCGCGCTGCAGCTGCATTACGCCATCCCAACGTTGCCACCGTGTATCAATTCGGAGTTTGTGAAGAAAGCGGGCAGTTTTACTACGCGATGGAATTGATCGAAGGCGAGACGCTCGAAGAACGGGTTCGCCGGCGCGGGCCGCTCGATGTTTTAACGACGCTTGATATCGCTCTGCAGGTGGCCGCCGCGCTAGCTGCCGCAGAAGAACACGGTGTGGTCCATCGCGATTTGAAACCCGGAAACCTGATGCTCATGAGTCCCGGCAACAGCGTAAAAGTCATCGATTTCGGCGTCGCCAAGGCGGTAACAGAGAAAACAAATGTAATGGGGCTCACTTACGGCGGGGTCGTCGGCACACCAGCCTTTGCCAGCCCCGAACAATTCACCAATGAGCCGGTGGACGTGCGCTCCGACATTTACTCGTTAGGCGCGACGCTCTGGTTTTTGCTTACCGGTCACATGCTTTTCAGCGGCCAGACAATCGAAGAAATTCGTGAGGCTCGCCGATCAAAGCTATTGCCCGTTGAGCAACTGAAGGCCGCGCGTGTCCCAGCTCGTTTTGTCACATTGCTGAAGTCGATGCTGGCGATTGAGCCGGCAGCGCGACCTGGAACACACGATCTGGCAGCACGTCTGCGAGATTGCGCTGCTTCTGCAAGTGGAGCGCACGGCACACGCATTGTTCTCGTGGCCGTCCTCCTCACGCTGATTCTCGCCGTGTCCGCATTTTTTGTTTCCCGTTTACGAGACACTCATTCGTTATCTGCCGGATCAGCGTCGACTCATTTGCTGCAGGAAAAGAGCATAGCCGTATTGCCCTTCGAAAACCGAAGCGAAGACAAAGCGAACGCGTACCTTGCCGACGGCATTCAGGACGAAATTCAGACACGCTTATCCAAGATCGCCGATCTGAAGGTGATTTCACGCACCTCAACCCAGCATTACAAGAGTGCACCGGGAAACCTGCCGGAGATTGCCCGGCAACTTGGCGTCGCCCACGTTTTGGAAGGAACAGTGCAAAAGAGCGGTGACACCGTGCGTGTAAATGTGCAGCTCATCAAAGCAACCGATGGCTCCAATCTTTGGGGGGAAACGTTTGATCGCAAATTAACCGACATCTTTTCAGTCGAGAGCGAAGTGGCCAAAACCATCGCCGATCAGCTAAGGGCGAAACTCACTGGCCAGGAAGAACAAATCATCGCCTCCAAACCTACGGACAATACTAGCGCTTATGACGCCTACCTGCGTGGGCTGGCTTATACTCTAAGAGGTGCCATCACACCGGCCAACGCTCTGGAGACACAGAAATATTTAAGGGAAGCCGTGCGGTTGGACCCGAAGTTCGCCCTAGCTTGGGCGCTCTTATCGAATGTCGAAGCGCGCGGCTACGTCGCCCAAGCCCTTCAACCAACGGTAGCGCTGCGTGAAGAGGCACGGCAGGCAGCCGAAACTGCACTCACTCTTCAGCCCAATCTCGGCGAGGCCCTGTTAGCCAAAGGTTACTACTATTACGGGTGTTTGAAGGATTACGACACCGCGGTGCGTTACTTTGAGCAAGCACGTCAGTTCCTGCCCAACAGCAGCCGAATTGCGGAATCGCTGGCCTATGTTACTCGGAGGCGAGGCCAGTGGGACCAGAGCGAAGCCTACTTCAACGAAGCCGAGCGGCTTGATCCGCGCAACGTTAACCTATTCGCCCAGCACGCTCTTTCCTATGCCATGCTCCGTCGTTTCCCCGAAGCGTTGCGAAAGTTTGATCAGGTTCTCAATATTACGCCGGACGACGTCGATACCCTCGCGGAAAAGGCGTCTATCGCACAGGCTGAAGGGGACCTGGCGCGTGCGTCGGCGATCCTTGCTCCGCTGTACCCAGCCGCTAACCTCAATCAGGCTTTGGAAACACAGGTCTACCAGGCGATCCTGGAGCGCCGGCCTGAATCTATCATTCCTCGACTTGAGAAAATATTGACCAGGCCGGACCCAGCGTTGGGTTACATTAATGGCGAACTGCGTTTTTGGCTGGCTTGGGCGCAAGAAGTCGGCGGCGATCATGGTGCCGCGCTGGAAAGTTTGCGGCAGGCTCGCAGCGAACTGGAACCTTTACTTAAAAAACAACCAGACAATGACAGGCTAATTGTAGATCTCGCCCTAACCAATATGGGCCTTGGAGATAAAGCCGCCGCGTTAGCTTTGGTAGAGCGTGCAATGGCTGTTAATCCGATTGAAAAGGATGCCATGACTGGCCCTATACCCATCGAGATACTGGCCCGTGTAACGGCACAGATGGCAGAGCCGGACCGTGCAGTTGCCGCTTTGCAGAAGCTTCTCTCGATACCGTACGGGGGCCCGCTGACTGCAAATGTCCCGCTCACTCCTGCGCTGCTCCGCCTCGATCCGATGTTCGATCCGCTCCGGAGCGATCCGCGGTTTCAGGAACTTTGCAAAGATAAGCAGCCGTAAAGAAGTGCGATGTCGTCTCCCGGCTCACGAATCCTTTGTTGGCCTGATTTCCTTCTGTTTGCCGCGGTTACCCTGAGCATGTCTGCGGTGTGATTCGGTTTTTCAGGCGGCCAATTGAAGCTGCTTCCTGGGTCGGAGCGCATTAGTGGTTGGTCTCCGACTCTCCTTCGTAACCTCGGGTCAAAAAACGATGCCCCCCAATTTTTTTTGCAACGCCGCCCAAAATTTTCGGAAGTAATGCGTGATGGCCAGAACTGAGTTCTCTAATGCAGGGCGCCGGCTCCCGAAATCCTTCGAAAGAGTTTCGGTGCAGGGACAGTAGCGAGAAATCCGAGAAGGCCAAAACAACAAGGAAAGGAAAATTAATTATGAAAAATCGAAACACCATCTTCGCAACTCTTTTGCTTGCGCTTGCCTTTGTTGGGCTTTCATCCCCGAAGGCTTTCGGCGTTGTTCCAGCACCGGATGGAGGCTATCCGGGAGGCAATACCGCCGAAGGACAAAACGCCCTTTTGAACCTTAGCACCGGCACATACAATACCGGAGTCGGTATATTCTCGCTCCTGAGTGTTACCGATGGTAGCTTCTGCACGGCTGTTGGCGCCGGCACGCTTCTCGCCAACACAGCAGCTGAAAATACGGCGACTGGCGCTGGAGCGCTTTTAAGCAACAGCAGCGGCGACCAAAACACAGCCAATGGCGCGTTTGCTCTTTTTAACAACATTGAAGGTATTCGTAACACGGCGATCGGTCATCACGCGCTTATTAACAACACCGCCGACTCGAATGTCGCGATCGGTGCCGATGCGCTCGGCTCAAATGCCACTGGTGCTTTCAATGTGGCAATTGGCGGTAGCGCTCTCATTAACAACAACGCAGGAGACAGCAACACTGCTATCGGGGTTGGTGCCCTCAGCGTCGTGACCGGTGATAACAACACGGCCGTAGGGCGTGTTGCCGGGTTTGGTATCACTTCTGGCAGTAATATAATTGCAATCGGCTCTGTGGAGGGGCTCTCCACCACTAATGGTCAGGTGGATGACAGCTGTTATATCGATAATATTTTCGACGCAGGAGTCGATGCAGGAACAGCGACATTGGTCTTCGTAGATCAGGATGGAAAATTGGGCACCACAGCCCTGCCGAATACTGGCGTTCTTCAGAACGCCCACGTGCTCTCAGGCAAACTTCAGGAATTGCAGAGCACCGTAGCACAGCAATCGAAAGCAATAGAAATTCTCACCGCCCAACTCAAAGATCAGGCTGCCCAGGTTCAAAGAGTAAGCGCGCAAGTGCAGATGACCAAACCTGCAGCGAAGCTGGCGCTCAGTAATCCATAACCCATCGCAGCATTCTTAACTTTGGTTATAGCCGGGGTCATCCGCCTTCGCCACCAGGGCTTCGACGGACACCGACCCCGGCTACACTTGGAAGCTGTCACGTTTCTGCCACGGCAGCTTTCCAGTTTTGCACTTGCTGGAGAAGGACGGAATTTCTCACAACCCAGCCCAATCAGCCGTTCAAAAACGCGACGCGCCAGTTATGGCTACTCGCCGATATTCAGACCGGTCACTCGCCGTAGTAGTAGGCGCCGCCGTAGTAACCGTACCACGGATAGTACGGATAATAATACGGGGCGTGATAAGTATTATATCGAGATTCGGGCGCTGCAGTCTGAGAGTAATACGTGCCGGCGCATCCCCCAACCGAAAGTGCAAGGAGTCCTGCGCACACGAGCGCAGACATTAATGATACTGCGCGAGAAATTTTCCTGGTCTCTGCCCCCAATGTCTTCATTTGCCCATTTAATGACAACGGTTCAGACAAACAAAGCTAAATTGAAATAAATTTTTGGGCTGAACGCCAATGTCAGACGCTTGAATGCATCGGCGCATCCGCCCTACTGGCTGATTGCGCCGATGCGTCATTCAAGCGTGCGTCGTGAATTAATAGCCGTAGTCGTCGTAATAACGGACTCCTGACCGCACGACCGTTCGACTATATCGCGGCCCATATCCGTAGTAGGAATACGGGCTAGTGTAATAGTCGTAAGCGGGCGTGTAATACGCGGTCGGATAATAGTAACCGCCGTCATAAGCTGTTACGTAAGGACCTTCCGCGCATCCGCCTAGAAAAGTTGCAACGACGCCTGCACAGAGAACCGACAGCAAGAATGCTCGACTGCGGCGCATGAATTTCGATCTTGTTATTGTTTTCATCAGATGATCCCTTTCGTTGAATTCTGATTTTCCCTTCCATCTCGATTGCATTCGAGATTTGACGCAGGTGCGCTTTCTCGCGCAGTGCGCTTCGATCTACTGTTTCAATCTGCCAATAGATCTCATTATAAGAATCGGCTTGGCCGCCTCTTTTGGCTGTCGGAATCAGGATTACCAAAAAGGTGCAAGAACCGTCTGTCCGCAAATCGTGTCGCAAGAAGCGCTTTCGGAGTGCGACCCCTGCAGCATCCCTTTGAAAACTGTCAGCCTCAAATTAGAATTCGCGCCATGAAGCGACGATTTTTTTGGTTCGGCGCGTTGTTGGCAATGGTGTCCATCCTCTTTGCCCAAGGCCGGTCCCCATCACCAATTCGCTCAGATTTTGATGTGATTATCAAAGACGGCACCGTTTACGACGGCACCGGCGCCGAGTCAAGACAAGCGGACGTCGCCATTCGTGGCGATCAGATCGTTGGCATCGGCGATTTCAAAGCCGCGAAGGCGCCGACAATCATCGATGCGAAGGGACTCGCGGTTGCGCCGGGGTTTATCAACATGCTTTCGTGGTCCACGGTATCTCTGATCCATGACGGCCGTTCACAGAGCGAAATTCGGCAGGGCGTGACGACTGAGATCATGGGCGAAGGCGAATCGATGGGCCCGGTGAACGATCGAGTGCGTGAGCACATGGTTCGTCAGCAGATAGACGTCAAGTACGACATCAAATGGAACACGCTTGCGGAGTATTTGCAGTATCTGGAAAAGCGTGGCGTGTCGTGCAATGTGGCGTCGTTCATCGGTGCGACAACGATTCGTGAGTACGTGATCGGATTCGAAGACAAACCGCCGACGCCGGAACAACTTGACCAGATGCGCGAGCTGGTGCGCAAGGAGATGGAGGCCGGCGCACTGGGGATTGGCACTTCTCTGATTTATCCACCCGCGTTTTACGCGAAGACTGAGGAGCTCATCGAGCTTTGCAAGGTCGCCGCGAAATATCAGGGCAAATACATTTCGCATATGCGCAGCGAGGGCAGCCGGCTGCTCGAAGCGCTTGATGAGTTAATCCGCATCAGCCGCGAGGCGAAGATTCCAGCAGAAGTTTATCACATCAAAGCATCGGGCCAGCAAAATTGGCCGAAGATCGATCATTTACTTTCGCGAATCGAGACTGCCCAGAAGGAAGGACTGAAAATCACCGCAGACATGTACACTTACACGGCGGGAGGAACTGGCTTGGATGCTTCGCTTCCGCCGTGGACGCAAGACGGAGGTTATCCTGCCTTGTTCAAGCGACTTCGCGATCCGGCGACACGCGAAAAGATCAAGCAGGAGGTTCAAAAGCCTAACGCTGGATGGGAAAATTTGTACGTGGACGCCGGAGGACCGGAACACATTCTGCTTGTGGAATTCAGATCGGAAAAACTGAAGCCGCTTACCGGAAAAACATTGGCTGAGGTGGCCAGGATGCGCGGCAAAGATCCCATCGACACCGCCATGGACTTGATTGCTGAAGACGAATCGCGCATAGGCACGCTTTATTTCATCATCTCCGAAGACAACGTTAAGAAAGAGCTCGCAACACCGTGGATTTCATTTGGATCCGATGAAGCTTCACAGGCGCCAGAAGGCGTTTTCTTGAAGGCCAATCCGCATCCGCGCGCCTATGGAAATTTCGCGCGTGTTCTGGGCAAATATGTGCGTGACGAGAAATTGATTCCGTTAAAGGAAGCGATTCGCCGCCTGAGCGGACTGCCCGCTACGAATCTGGGGCTCGATCATCGCGGTTTTCTCAAGGAAGGGATGTTTGCCGATGTGGTCGTGTTCGATCCGGCAACGATTGCTGACCGCGCCACGTTTGAGAAACCGCATCAATACGCCGTGGGCGTGAAGCACGTTTTAGTAAACGGGGTGCAAGTGCTGAAGGATGGCGAGCACACCGGCGCGAAACCCGGTCGGGCCTTGTGGGGACCAGGGAAAACGAAATAGGTTGCTTGGTACGGGTTGAAAACGAAGCGCGCCGGTGGAGGTTGAGCTTCCGATGGATTCAATCAAGAACATGAAGTTGCGCTGGCTGCATGGCGCGTTGCAGGATCTGACCTCCGAACTGTCGCGTTTGCAGTTTTCCGGGTTTGCCCCGCAAGTATGGGAGCCGGCAATCAATGCGTATCGCTGCGAAGAGTCCATTCGCATTTGCGTGGACCTGGCAGGGGTTGATCGCGCGCTTATTGATCTCACTGTCGAGCCGCGGCGGTTGTTGATTCGCGGCACTCGCGAGGTGCCTGAGCCGACCGGTGAGGAGGGATGCGCCCTGCAATTGCTGGCGATGGAGATCGATTATGGACCGTTCATGCGCGAAGTCCTTCTGCCCGTTGAAGTCGAGATAGACGCGGCGCATGCGGAACAACGCAACGGATTACTCTGGATTTTGCTGCCCTTGAAAGAGTCATGAGCACGAAAGAACTCAGCACATTGCGGGCCGGCGTCGAATCGAAACCAGGAATGGAAAGCACAATCGCTGCTGGAACGGGAGAAACCCAGATGCCGCATATCCCGGAGGAGTTGTCTATCCTGCCGGTGCGCGGGCTTGTTATCTTTCCCGGGACAATTATTCCGCTGACCATCCAGCGGGCCGCGTCCCTTAAACTTCTCGACGATACTTTGCCGCGGACAAAAGTGATCGGGCTACTTACACAGCGCGATGAGGCAAAGGAAAATCCGGAGCCGCAAGATCTATATACGGTCGGCACGGCCGCGCTCGTACTTAAGCTCATTCGCCAGGCGGAGGAAAGTGTGCTGGTCATCGTACAGGGGTTGCGACGCTTTTCGCTTCGCAAAATTATTGAGACGTCGCCCTTTCTGCGTGCCGAGGTTGATTTGCCTGAATCGATTGTTCCGGTGCCAAGCAAGGAGTGGGAAGCGACATTTCGAAACCTGCGCGATTCCGCCGCGAGATTATTCGAACTGGCACCGGACGCGCCAGAACAAGCGCGCCTGATGATTCTGAATATCGAAAGTCCCGAGCAACTTGCCGATTTTCTCGCACCCAATCTCAATGTGGATGTCGCGCAAAAGCAGGCGCTGCTGCAAGAATTGGACGTCGAAAAGCGCGTAAAGGTAATACAGAAACAGATTTCTGCGCAGTTGGAGATCGCTGAGATCCAGCAAAAACTGCAAAAAGATGTGGCCTCGCAATTTTCCGATGCTCAACGCCGGGCCTATCTGCGTTCGCAAATCAAGGCGATCCAGCGCGAGTTGGGCGAAGCTGATGGCGGCAGCGAGGAGCAGGCCCAGCAATTGCGGGACCGGCTGGAGGAAGCCAAGCCGCCAGAGGAAGTAATGAAACAGGCCAACCGCGAATTGAAGCGTCTCGATTTCATTCCCCCCGCTAGTCCGGAATTCTCAGTCATCGTCAGTTACATTGAGATCATTGCCGATCTGCCCTGGACCAAGCTAAGCCCGGACAACATCGATCTCGAACAAGCTCAGAAGATTCTCGATCGCGATCACTACGATCTGGAAAAAGTAAAAAAGCGTCTGATCGAATACCTCGCCGTTCGCAAACTCAATCCACAGGGGCACGGCGCCATCCTCTGTTTTTTAGGACCGCCTGGCGTGGGAAAAACCAGTCTGGGACAATCGATCGCCGACGCGCTTGGCCGAAAATTTGTCCGGATCAGTCTCGGCGGCATGCGTGACGAAGCTGAAATTCGCGGGCACCGTCGCACATACATCGGCTCGATGCCGGGTCGTATCATTCAGGAGTTGCGTCGTTGCGGGACGCGCAATCCTGTTTTCATGCTCGATGAAATTGACAAGATTGGCGCCGATTTTCGCGGGGATCCGGCAAGCGCGTTGCTCGAAGTGCTCGATCCGCGACAAAACAATGCGTTTGTCGATCGTTATCTCGATGTGCCATTCGATCTGTCGCAGGTGATTTTCATCGGCACTGCGAATTATATCGACGGGGTGCCCGAACCGTTGCGCGATCGAATCGAAGTGATTTCATTGCCGGGTTACACCGAGCGCGAGAAACTCGAGATCGCCAAGCGATATCTCGTAGGACGACAGTTGGAGGAAAACGGACTGAAGCCCGAGCAGGTTGAATGGCGGGATGAGGCGCTGCGGCGGATTATCAACGACTACACACACGAAGCAGGCGTCCGTGAACTAGAGCGTCAGATCGCGTCCGTTTGTCGTGGAATCGCCTCGCAGGTGGCACGAGGGAAAACTGAGCGTGCAATCGTTACGCCGGAGCTGGTCGTCGAAATGCTTGGCCCGCCGAAATATGTGCGCGAAACCAAACTGAAGACGAGCAAGCCGGGCGTTGTGACCGGTCTGGCTTATACGCCTACAGGCGGCGAAGTCCTTCACATCGAAGCCACACGGTATCCCGGTAAGGGCAATATTACGCTTACCGGACAAATCGGCGAAGTCATGAAAGAATCCGTCCAGGCCGCTCTGAGTCTCCTTCGCAGTCGCGACGGCCAATTAGGTGTGAACTCCGAAGATTTTCGCAAGATGGACATTCACGTGCATGTGCCGGCCGGCGCTGTGCCGAAGGATGGTCCCTCTGCTGGAATCGCGATGTTTACCGCATTGGCGTCGCTGTCCAGCAATATTCCCGTACGTCCCGACGTCGCCATGACTGGCGAAATCACATTGCGCGGTCTGGTTCTGCCTATTGGCGGTCTTAAGGAAAAAAGCCTCGCAGCGATGCGCGCCGGAATTTCCACTGTCATCATTCCGAAGCTCAACGAGAAAGACCTTGTAGACGTTCCAGAGGAAGCGAAACAAAAACTCAAGTTCGTTCCCGTCGAGAATGTCGATGAAGTTCTGGCCGTGGCGCTGGAGAAAAAAGATGGCGGTGCGTCCGCTTCGGAACCTAAATCAGCCTGACGGTAATGTCGGACCGTACGCGCTGTTGACGAAAACGTTATTGTTCAAATATAAAATGGCTGTTTGACGCGTGACCCCATTGTAAAGGACATAGTCCGGCTTGCCGTCACCGTTAAAGTCGGCGGTGGCTGTCAATACCCAGCCAGTGGGAATAGTCGGTCCCCAGGAGGCGCCAACCAGAGTTGTTCCAGATAAATACAAGATCGCTGTGTATCCCGAACTGGAATGGGATATGACATAGTCGGGATGGCCGTCGCCATCAAAATCCGAGGCGCCGACCAGTGTCCAGCCGGTGGGGAGAGTCGGCCCAAAAGCTCCGCCGGCGTAAACGTTATTATTGAGATACCAAACCGCTGTTTGACGCGTGCTAGGGTTAAACAGCACGTAATCTGGTCTGTTATTGCCGTTAAAATCGGCAGTGCTTACCAATTCCCATCCGTTGGGAAGGGTCGGTCCGTAAGCGCCCCCAATATACGTTGGCCCGGACAAATACCAGACTGCCGTTTGACGGGTAACGGAGTTGAACAACGCGTAATCGGGATGGCTGTCGCGATTGAAATCGGCCGCAGTTCTTAACTCCCAGCCAGGCGAAAGAGTGGGGCCGAAGGCGCCGCTGACGTAAACGTTGTTATTTAAGTACCAGATCGCTGTTTGACGCGTGTTCGCGTTGGAAAGTACATAATCAGGCGTGCCATTGTTATTGAAATCCGCGGTGGTGACTAAGTTCCAACCTTTTCGACCGATCCGGACATAATAGACGTCTTCCTCACCATTAAATGTTGCGGCATATGCAACATTCGCACCGCCGTTGTCCGAAACCACAGTGATGTAATCGCCGAGCTTTTGCTGGTTTGGATAGCCGAGAAACGGGTTAAAGGAATTGCTGATCGCGGTATTGGCCGACCACGTATTGCCGCCATCGACGCTGGACGAACAAAAGAGCTGCGAGTTGACATTGTTCGCAGCGTTACGCGAATCCAGCCAGACTACATCGATTCGTCCGTTAGGCGCAACCGAAAGCGTGCCAAACCAATGCCACTTCGCATGGTTCACCGGATCGTCATTGATCCGGCGCGGCGCGCTAAAACTTAGACCTCCATTTGTGCTGCGTGCGAACATCACGTCACTGCCATTGGTAGCGCCAGTGGGCTGGACGCTGGCAAGTATGTAAACATTATTGTTCGTGCTGGTACCGGATCGGTCCACCGCCAGAAAAATCTGACCCACTAATCCTTCTGGATTGATCGGCTCGCTAAAGGCGATGTGACCGCCAAGATTTACTGCGGTGCTTCGATCGAAGGTTGGGGTGACAGCACCGTTCTTGGCGTTGGTGGAGCGAACACACCAAATCTGGTTGGTGTCGAAGTTAACACCGCCAATGAAAAGATTCCCCATTGAATCGACGTCGAGTGTGCCCCATGCCGGAGAGTTGGGAATATTAATCGGATTCAGCCAGGTGAGGCCGCCATTAACCGAACGGCTGAATTGTCTGCCACCGTAATTATTTCCGTCGGTGCTCCAGAATTGATACTGAAATCCATGTCCTGTGCTGTTGGTGTTATCAATAGTAAACCACTGCTTATCGCCGCCATCGGCCGGCGCAACGTACGTCCAGGATTGGCCGCCATTCAGGGATCGCCACAAGTCGTCGAAAAAATTCTGGAGAAGGCTAAGGTAAAAAAAGCGACCGACGTTGTCGGAGTTGAGAACCGGATCGCTACGAAACACGTTGTGTTGGAGAACGCCGGTTGCAAACCAGATACTGCCGCCGTTGGTCGTATGCGCGAATCCACCCTGGCGAAAATTGGACGTTACGCTGTCGAATTGTCTCCAACCGATACTCATCCTGTTTCCGTTGGTCGGATCGACACAAATGGATGGCTCGTTTGCGGCGTCGCCCACAATGTTGTTGCCACTCGCATTTACGTTGACTTGGTAGCTGGTGTAAGGACCGAACTGCGAGATCAATCCTGGCGACGTCGCTACAGCCGGAGCTAGCGTTGGCGGGTTATCGTATTTTTCAAGCGGTTCCTTCGGAAGCGGCTCCGGCGCGAGGGTCTGACTTGCAGCGACGCTGACTATAGAGATGAACGTGAGAAAGGTGTGCAGACTCGCACGTGGCATCGCTTCACAAGTATAATCCTAACTCGCTGAAACGCGATTTAGAAAATGGCCAAGTTCACGGAGTCGCCGCGGAATCGTTACCGTTTTTTTTCCGGGCCGTCATCTGTTTGTAACGCTCGGTTGCAATGGTAGGCGCAAACGCAATCGAGGTTCATGAAACCTCGACCATTTTTAATGAACAGGTTAGTCGCACACAATTTGCTACCGATGGGTTAGGTTGCGCCACTGAAAGACCCAGAGCCGGGCGCCTCGGGAACGGAACTTTGCCGGGGCGCCCGCTGCTTAAAAAAACTTGATGAAGTCTTTGCGAGAAGAGGGATCTGCTTCTTCGACGACGTTGGTAGATTACCCGGCGCAATTACCAGGCCTCTGTGCTGGCTCGTTGCTCGATCTGTTCAAGACTCGGATCATCATTCTGAATCCAGTCGTGTGCCACGTTAATTTCAGTCGGGTTAACTGGGATCGCACGCGGAATCGGCTCTGCGCGTGCCACCAGTTGTCCGTCAAACTTCACCGGTTTCGCGCGTTTGATCGGAAATTTCCAGTGGTGCCCGAATCTGTAGAGCGCGTAAAACATGGTCTTTGCTTCGACCGCGCTCACCCCGCTGCAGCGCATGGCGTAGTAGAACATACGGTCGCAATCTTGCCACGGCCGTTTCTTGTTTCCATACGAGACGTCGTGTAACACGGAGGCGTTCCGATATCTGCCTTCGAAGGGACCACCCATGATCGACCAGAGGTAACGCGGAATGGATGCTCCATCGACAACCGATCCAATCGGTGCGACCCAAACGTTGCCCTTCGGATCGGTATACCGCAATTCAGTCAACAATGTCATGGTTCGCCCGTCTGGATTCCACTTCGTTACGGGCTCGCCATTGAAATGACCCCATTTGGTTGCACCGGGGATGGTCTGGTCGGTTCCCGGCGATTCCTTATCGGATGCGCACGCAGCGCAGACCGTGAAAAAAAGCACAAACAACTGAATGATTCTCCTGCTTTCCATGAGATCCAAAACGATTAACGCTCAATGTTCAACATTCAACCCTGACCTCCATGTTTGGGTCTTAATTTCCGCGACCGTTTCCGCGTTCAAACCGTTACCGAAATGTTAGCTTACGAGGAGGACAACCGCTATCAGCTACCTTCGTGTCCGACTGAAACGAGAGGCGTTTTGGGGCGGGACTTCTGTTCCGTACTAGCGGTCGGCGTAATCGGCTCGCCTTCAGTTTGTTTTCGGTACGGTCGGAGATAAAACATCATGAATACACCGATCACCACGAGCAGCGAACCGACCCATTTCAACACCCAGCCGGGATCGCGCAAAATCTGCACGGTGCTTTGACCGAGGTTTTCCGGATTCCATGATGCCTGTGAAATTTTGTAAGTAAGCCCCGTCCAGGTGTGCCACCAGGTCCCCGGATAACTGAATGGATGGTTCATCCAGCAGGAACCGGTAGCTGTCTCGCCATCGGCGGTCACAACGCGCAAAGTGCTCTTGAATCCTGCAGGACTATCACTGCCTTCATTTCTTTTTACTTCGAAGTCCAACAGTTCCAGTCCGATTGGCAGCGACACCGTTTTCCAACCATAAGCAACCAGGATTTGATTTGGCGAAGTTCGCCCTGGCGAATCCGTCCTTTGGCGGATGGGAATTGCAACCTGCCAACCCGCTGGTGCCCATCGCTGGAGATCTTCCCCGGATTGCTGAATACTGACGCGCACTCCATCTGGAAAATCGCTGCTCGCTGATGCCTTCTCCGAATTGACAGGATTGAAATCCATCGAGCGCGTCGCGTGCGGCATTGTTCTGTCAATCGTTAGTTGCCAATCCGCCCACCCGGTCGGCAGCGGCTTGTCCAACTCTATCCTGCCGCTCGATTTGCCGCTCTTCCGCGAAGTGAGCTCATAACTGATTGTGCCATCGTCGGCCATAAACAGCGTGAGATGGTTCGGTGTTGCTTCACCGGGGGCAGGCATCGACGGCGGCCCGCCGGTTGCGGTGAGATCTTTGGCAGTCCCATGTGGATTTGTTTCGGGTTCGCTCGCGGGCACGCCTTTGCCCCGAATTGTCACAAGCACTGCGGGATTGTTCGGCTGATCGGTTGCGGAAGCGGGATTGCCATTCTCGATCCGAAAATCGGCCCAGTAGTTGTCGATTTTAAGGGTAAAAGGCGTATCCGCGATCACAATGTCACGACCTAGATTTTCCGCGACATCGAAACTCGCTTCCTTTTGCCCGAGTGAAACAAAAACGCGTCCTTTGTCGCCGTTCTCAGATCGTTCCAGGCGCACTTTCGCTCCAGTGCTTCCACCCTTCCTAACGCGACCAATCTGCTCCTCGGGTGCTTTGCTAAACGCGAATATTGATTCCTCGAGATCTGTCACCTGGTCCTTTGGACGGGCTTCACTTTCCGAAGGCGGACGGCTCGTCGACCCGTCCATAGACAAGTTTTCGGCCGTGCCACGCTTGAGTTCGATGTTGGCCAGACCCATGGAGAAATTTCCGTTCTGCGGATCATCGGCGAGCAGCCAGCCATCGAGATGCTGATTCATCATCGCCGTGGCAATGGTGAAATGTAGCGCCGGCGCTCCGCCGTCATTCAGTGGCTGTGGGTTAAGCTTTGCTTCGATTGTTGGTGCGTAAGCAATAATTCTCAAATGTGCGCCGCTCGCGAGCAAGCCCAGGTCGCGCGGATGCTGTGGCGTCGGCGGATGGTGCAAAAACTCCGCGGGATAGCCTTTTACGATTCCATCCACATCGTGGACGCGCAGCTGCCGCTCGTCGACGATAAGTCGATTTGTCGGCGGTTCGCTCTTGAAAAGTGTGAGCGTTCCTTCGATTCCCCAAATTCTTCCGATCAACGATCCGATCAGCAGCGTGATGATCCCGAGATGCGTGATAAGAAACGCCACGTGATGTTTTCGCCACGGCCAACGCGAGAGTGCCGAACAGGCCAGGTTTGCTCCGAGTAAAACCAGCCAAAGATTAAACCAGGGAGCCCCGTAAACATAGGCGCGCGCAACCTTCGCATCGAAACTCGATTCATAGAGCGTGCCTGCGATTGCGGCGACAATGATCACCGCCAGCAGGACGACCGCCAGCTTGAGCGACGCAAAAAATTCAAAAATTGGATTACGCTGCCAACTCGGTTGTTCCCGTGAATTCGAGTTTCCCATGCGAAGACGGCACTTTCCGCGAGATGAGGCCGTGCTTCAACGGCAGAGTTTTCGAGGCTGGCCTTCGTTTGATCGTGGATTGGATTTCGCTTTTTTGTCGCCTCTGCCCTTGGACAAGGGGAGAGGATTGAGGTGAAGGGTTTGCACCAGCGCGCACCCAGGTGGCCTGAATCACCCTACCTACCTCCTCTCCCTAACAAGGGAGAGGCGACCAGGCGTGCGGTACACTCCATCCAGCAAGCCATCCGAACTCGCAATTGACCAGCTACCCCGTTTTCCAGCCGTGCTGCTCTTGACGTTCGCAAAGTGATTTTTTATTCATCGCCAATGATGAGTGAATCGTTTGCGACAATCCAAGTCGATGGGGCGCAAATTGCTTATCGTCGAATTGGAAATGGCCCGCCGCTTCTGGTCTTAAACGGCTTCGCGGCTACAAACGCCGACTGGGATCCTTCGTTTATCGACGTGCTGGCATCTTCCAACGAGCTCATCCTCATTGACAATCGCGGGATCGGTTTCTCCACAGACAACGGACAGCCATTTGAAATCGCGCAACTCGCCGATGATGTCGCGCGAATCATCGATTTTCTCGGTATGGAGCGCACAAATCTCCTTGGATGGTCGATGGGTGGTTTCATTGCTCAGACCCTCGCCGTGCAGCACTCGAGTCGTATTAGTAAACTCGTCTTGCTATCAACCGATCCGGGTGGAGTCGACGCAGATCTGGCTCCGGCCGATGTGTGGTTTCAGCTTACGGATATGTCCGGCACCGCTCACGAACAGGCGCAGCGTTTACTATCCTTGCTTTTCCCGACCGCTGTCGCCGAATCCCTTTATCGCGAATTCGGTGACATCGTAGCGGCGGCCCGTGCGCGATTGTCTATCGATCTCGTTAACCGCCAGGTCGCGGCGATGGATGCGTGGCACCGCGGTGGCGTCGGAAATCGCCTGCGAGAGATGAACCTGCCTGTATTGGTGGCTACCGGCACGGCAGACATGGTGATTCCGCCATCCAATGCGCTAAAGCTGGTCAATGCCATTCGTGGCGCCTGGCTGGCTCAATTCAATGGTGGTGGCCACGCTTTCATGGCCCAATACCCCCACGCGCTGGCCGATCTCATCGACAGCTTTCTCACTCTTGAGTGAACAATTCCCTTAAACGACCCTCCGTGCACCGGGATCACCGATCCCGGCTACAGCTCAACGCGTCCAGGCTCTCCAGCGTTTGCGAATCGGCTTTGCGTAGCGTTCGACGTCCATCTTTTTCAATCGTTTCACGCCATCTTTCACCGCGTCGGTCGATTTCTCATATTTTTCCCTGGCTGATTTAAACAATGGCCAGAGAAACGGGAGAGAGAGAACGCTCCAATCCAGATCTGAGAGCGGCGATTTAGCCTCAACCTTCATTCTCTCCTCGCTGCTGGATGCAAAGCGGATTGCCAATCCAATTGCGATTCCCAGTCCCAGCGCGCCAAGGATAGTCGGCACGGGATTCTCGCGTACGAAATATTCAGTCCGCTGCTTTGCACGGCTGGCTTTCTCCTTTGTTTCATCCCACGTCTGGCTCACAGCCGTGGAAAATTTGCTTGTTGCTTGACGAAACTGCTCACTCCCGCCCGAGCCAATTTGTTGCTCGCCTGGCTGAACCGGCGTCGTCAGCGGTTCGTCCCTCGTAAGATTGTTTTCGTTCGGATTGATCATACACAAATGAAATCGTATTCCGCGGCCTGATCGCGTTTCTCGGGGTGCGATCTGCTACGTGGATATATCGAATTTTGGATTCAAAGGTTTAACTTAGCGAGCGTCTCGCTGTACGTATCGTAAATCTCCGGGTCCCAAAGAACAAAAGTTATTTTGTCGATCCTGTCATCAGTCGCCAGAAAATCTCGGGCAATCTTCACGGCGATCTGCGCCGCCTCCGGAATTGGGTAGCCATATGCGCCGCAACTGATTGCTGGGAAGGCCACCGTCTTGATTCCATTTTCTATCGCGAGCTGCAACGAATTCCGATAACAATTGTCCAGGGTCTCAGGCTCATGGTGTTCTCCTCCTCTCCAAACCGGACCCACTGTGTGAATGACAAAACGCGCGGGCAAATGGTATCCGCGAGTAATTTTCGCTTCACCGGGTCGACAACCGCCGAGACTCCGACATTCAGCGAGCAACTCGGGTCCGGCGCCGCGATGAATTGCACCGTCGACTCCGCCGCCCCCGAGGAGCGAAGTATTCGCCGCGTTGACGATGGCATCCACGTCCAGCTTTGTAATATCGCCGCGAACGATATCGATTCTATTGTCGGAACGCTTCACGAGCTCACCTCACGATGACGAAGTCCAAATTTCTTGTAGGGCGTTTGACTCGTTCGCTCCCGTTCACTCGGCCTGCGGCCTGCCGGTCCAAGTCGCTCGGCGCCCACCGGCTCCATTCTGCGAACCGCCACGGCGTTTGACACAGACGCCCTACAATTTCGTCATTCATTACGGCGCCAGCCGCTCGATCAACCAATGGCCATCCTCCTGGCGAGTGTAACGAAAACGATCGTGAAGACGGTTCGGTCTACCCTGCCAAAATTCGATGGAATCCGGTTTCACCCGGTAGCCCCCCCAATGCGGCGGCAACGAAATCCGCTTGTCACCGAAGCGCTCGGTCATTTCTGCCATCCGCGCGTCCAGAACGCGGCGTCCATCAACCATCTGGCTTTGGCGCGATGCCCAGGCGCTCAGCTGACTGCCTACCGGACGCGAATGAAAATAGGTTTGCGATTCTTCGCGCGAAGTTTTTTTTGCCTTTCCACTGATGCGAATCTGACGGTCCAGTTCGATCCAGTAAAATGCCAGGGCGGCGTACGGGTTAGCATCGAGTTGCTTTCCCTTTTCGCTTTCGTAATTGGTAAAAAA
>Ga0081455_10002720_pt1 | contig 20867 bp, 14 predicted proteins | sample TabmetS3T2R1_FD_70207 | JGI IMG/M metagenome (GOLD analysis project Ga0081455, IMG submission 70207) | Tabebuia heterophylla rhizosphere microbial communities from the University of Puerto Rico - S3T2R1 | ecosystem: Host-associated > Plants > Roots > Rhizosphere ...
AAAGTCGATTTCCTGCACCTCAATGAGACGTTTACAGACTCCCTTGCATTCAGCCCCCTTGCCCCCAACACTCCCGTTGGAACAATAGTCACTGCGGGTTCCGGATCAACTAATCTGATCAATTATGGAATTATCTGGAACATCCAGCAAAAATTCTTTCTGTCGAACGCGACATGGATCGAGCCAACTGCCGGCCTCAAATATTACATCGCCGATTACGATTCCGATGCCGCCGCACTCGGCTTGGCGGATGGCCACGTTCTTCGGTTGCAGGCCGGTGCACGGCTGGGTACGCAGTTCTTTTGGAACAATGTCCTGGTCACCCCCGTCTTGACCGGGCTCGCTTACGACGACGTGACCGTGTCCGGCCTGGCACTAACCGACGCAGCCTTCATTGGCGCGACTGGCGGCGTCGCGTCCGCGGCGACCGAGGGCAAAGTGCGCGGCCAGGGCATCGGCACGGTCAAATTTGACTATGGCAACGGCCTATCGAGCTTTGTCCAAGCCGATGTCCGCGGCGGATCTAATTATTTCGGCTACGGCGGCAGAGCTGGCGTTCGTTTTGTCTGGTGATCAGGCAGACTGAGAACGTATGTTAGCGCGATGCGTACCTTTGGCGAAGTTCTCGTCACGCCACGTGTCCCAAGCAGCGACCCCTCTTCATAAGCTGAGCGTTGTGATCGTCGAACAGTTCGCCAATGCGAGGACTGTGGGTCAAACCACTCGATCGGATAACTGATCAATCCTTTCTCGCTGCGTCGTGGCCCACAGGCTGCAGTGGGTCCCAGCGGACAGGCATGTCCGCTTTCGGCGTCAAGAGCGGACATGGCGTGTGCAGGCTCGGGCTGGAAGGCATGGTGTCGAAAAAGCTCAGAGCGTCTTCTCGGTCCCGCCCCGCCGAGATCATGGATCAAGGAAAAACCGGGAGGCAGTGGCGGCTACTGACGTTATTGACGGGACGTTCTGATGCTCGTTTCGCATGTTAACTAGCTCATAGTGGTTTGACCGGTCCTGCGGTAAGATCTCGATTTCTATCCTCGGCAGCCATGGCAGGTACAATTTTCATCAATTACCGCCGAGAAGATTCGATCGGCACAGCCGGTCGATTGCACGATCGGCTTGCACAGGCATTCGGTAGGAACAACCTGTTCATGGACGTCGACAGCATCCCGGCAGGGGTCGACTTCCTGACGTATCTGAACAACCAAGTCGCTGCCTGCGATGTTCTTCTGGTTGTCATCGGTCAAAATTGGCTGCACGCGAAAGACGAGAGCGGCAGGCGACGCCTCGACAATCCGGACGACTTCGTCACTGTCGAAATCGCGGCGGCGCTTGTCCGCGACATTCGTGTCATCCCCGTCTTAGTCGATGAGGCACATATGCCTAAGGCAGCGCAGCTGCCTGACCCGATAAAGCTACTCGCGCGTCGCAACGCCGTCGAGGTCCGCCACCTTCACTTCGGTCGGGACGTTGATGCGCTCATTGAAAAGATCCGCTCGGCGTTCGATGGTGGTTCTGTTGAACCGCGCTCGCGGCGAGTAATGGCAGTGGCGCTGGCGGGAGCGGCGGTAGCAGTGGTGTTCCTGATTGGGTGGATTGGGTACCCCTGGATGTCGGCGCCACCTACTGCAAGCAACGGCCCCGTTGCGCACACCACAGCCACGGTGACTGCGAAACCCCAGGTGGACGAGCGGCTCGCTGCAGAGAATGAGCGCAAACGAGTGAAAGACGAGATGGGAGCACGTTACTCTGCGCTGCTGAACCAAGGCGCGACGGATGCCAAGATCAACGCCAATGACAAAGCTATCGCGACATTTAGCGAGGCCATCCGGCTCAATCCTGGCACCGCTGCTGCCTTCTACGAGCGCGGCACCGTTTACCGTAATAAGAGCAACTACGACAAAGCTATCGTTGACTACAACGAGGCTATTAGACTCGATCCAAGGAACGCCAGCGCCTTTGGTGAAAGATGCTTCGCGTATCGGAGCATTAGCGACTACGACAATGCCATTGCTGACTGCAACAAAGCAATTCAACTAGACCCAAATAATGCAAGCGCCTTTACCGACCGAGGCGTCGCTCTTACGAGGGAAGCGGACCACAAGCGAGCCATGACCGATTACGACAAGGCCGTCTCGGTCGATCCCAAATATGCTGGTGCATTTTTATATCGAGGCATCGCCCTTACGAGGAAAGGGAGCCTCGACCAGGCCATGGCCGACTACAACGAGGCGATTCGTCTCGTTAATGAAACGATCCAATCCGACTCCAACAATGCTCGCGCTTTTGTAATCCGCTGCGTTGCTTATGGGGGTAAGGGCGACAGTAGCCGAGCTATCGCCGATTGCAACGAGGCCATTCGACTCAATCCCGAGTATGCCGTCGCCTTCATTGACCGTGGCGTCATTTATGAAAGAAAAGGCGACACCGACCGAGCCATAACCGACTACAACGATGCCATCCGACTCGATCCGAAGAGCGCTATCGCCTTTAGCGACCGGTGCCTTAGTTATTGGAAAAAAGGCGACAACGACCGAGCAATAACCGACTGCAACGAGGCCATTCGACTCGATCCCAAGAGCTATAAAGCCTTCAATAACCGGGGCCTCGCTTATTCGAAAAAAGGCGGCCAAGATCGAGCTATTGCCGATTACAACGAGGCCATTCGACTCAATCCCGAGGAACCCAGTTCCTATCTCAACAGGGGCGTTGCGTATGCGCGCAAAGGCGACACGGACCGAGCCATCGCGGATTACGGTGAGGCTATCTTGCGCAATCCCAAATTTGCTCTTGCTTTTTGCAATCGAGGGAGGGCTAAGCTGAAAAACAACGACGCCAGCGGTAATGAGGATATCGCGCAAGCTAGGCGGCTAAACGCTTCAGTTTGTCCATGAGGTTGTCCGTTTCCCCCGAAAGCGGACTTCGAGGCAGACTGTCGGTCGGGAAAAAGGTGGCCTGGACTGCGAACCATACGCCCAAGTACGCGGGGTTACTGTGGACCACGATGAGAGAATTTTGTTTGCAGTAGCACTCCCTCCGCCATCTCCCCTAGAGACCCGTTCTCTGCCAGCCGCGAGTAGGCCCAATCGCGCTGAATTGGCACAGTTTATTGTGGGAGGCCCGGACTCGTCGGCCGGACATGCTCGAACGTGAGCCTCTCTGCTGGCTGATTCTCTCTGGAGCTCTGTACTTTCATCCAAGAGTACGGATTTTTCAAAGCAATATCGTCTAGGACCGGCCAAGCCACGCCGGTCGAGTCGGCCACACTATGTCACTGTGATTCAATCAGCGGGAGATGCTCAACGCGTTCTCGATGTCGGCCATCATCGGGTGCGTCAAGCCCGCCTTGCTAAATTTCGCAAAGTCATCAGCAATTACCTGCTCCCATAAGTCATTTCCCCCCTCGGAAACAGTCTCCCCTTTGTGGGCAAGGTAGAGCGCCTTAGCCTCTTCATCGTGCCCCGTGAACATGAGTGCGTGCACCCGGTTGGTTTCGATTGCCAAACTGGTCGGAAAAAGTGCGTGGGAGCGATTGGCGACGGTCAATGCTTTCGAGAATTCTTTTGCGAATAAGGCGTACCATGCCACTACGTGGAGTTCTCCCGCCGTCTGCTCGCCGGGTTTGCCATCGCGTTTCGTCTCCTCGGCTTCGACCTTCGCCGCGAACGCCTCCTGCCGCTGCAGCGCCTCAGCAAATCGTCCGGCATGTGCAGCCTCGCTGATCGGCAGCTTCTCTAAAAACTTCATGGCGCTTGCGTCACCCTTGGCGGCGGCCTTCTCGTAAAATTCACGCGCCTTGGCGAAGTCCTGCGGCACGCCGAAACCGCTTTGGTAAAGCACGCCGAGGCTGCTCATGGCGGTCGTATTGTCCTTGGCGGCAGCTTTCTCGTACCACTCGCGCGCCTTGGCGTAGTCCTGCGCCACGCCGCGACCGTTTTCGTAAAGCCAGCCGAGGCTGGTCATGGCGTTCGTTTCGTCACTAGCGGCAGCTTTCTCGTACCATTCGCGCGCTTTGGCGTAGTCCTGCGGCACTCCGCGACCGTTTTCGTAAAGCACCCCGAGGTTGGTCATGGCGGTCGTATTGTCCTTGGCTGCTTTCTCGTACCACTCGCGCGCCTTGGCGTAGTCCTCCGGCACGCCGCGACCGTTTTCGTAGAGCCAGCCGAGGTTGGTCATGGCGGTCGTATGGTCCTTGGCGGCTGCTTTTTCGTACCACTCGCGCGCTTTGGCGTAGTCCTGCGCCACGCCGAGACCGCTTGCGTAAAGCGTGCCAAGGTCGGACATCGCGCTCGGATGGTCACTAGCGGCGGCCTTCTCGAACCACTCGCGCGCTTTGGCGTAGTCCTGCGCCACGCCGAAACCGAGCTTGTAAGAGATACCAAGGTTGCGCATCGAAGTTGTATCGTCGCGTTCCGCGCCCATCTGGAATAGCGCGGAAACGTCGTTTTTAGTCTCGTCATCTAATTTAGTCTGTACTTTCGCAATGATGGTCGTAATGCGACCGAGTATGTCGTCCGCCTGTTCTTTTTGCTGTTCTGCTCTTTGTTTTTGCTGTTCAGCAACCATTCCTTGCTGTTTGGCTTCCCAACCGAGAAACCCGGCGATCACAGCCAAGATGCTCACAATCACAAGCGCAATATTTCTGATCCTCGCGCGTTTGCGCTGTGCATCCGCGGCCTGCTTGAGCGCTTCTTCCCGCCGGTGCTGCGCATCCGCAGCTTGATTGAGCGCTTCTTGAGCTTTGTTCAGGGCCGTCTCGCGCTCGGCTTGTGCTGCGGCCATCGTTTCAAGCTGCTTGCGCTGATCGGCCAATCGCGCCTCCGCCTCTTCTTCGCTTGCGCGGATGAAGTCCAGGTGGAGAGCCGTGGGCTCGGGCGCACTCTTCGGCCGACGCGCCGCCCAGGCCTTAGCCTCAAGGATGTCGTTGCCTGACAGCAACCGGTTGGCTGGTCGCGCGCCCTGGTCCCACTCCATTGCGCGCTGAAGGTAGCGGGTGTGCTCGCGCAGCCAATCGAAATCGCTGTTGAGAGCGGCGACCAGGTTCGCAAGCCCGGTGCCGAAGCCCGAGCCCGGCACCTTGGGATCCGCATAGAAAAACATATAGTTGAGGTCGCGCAGGCGCAGTGGCGGGTTCGTGCCCTCCAGTGGTCGGCAAATAACTGGAAGGATGCGCTTGTTGAGTCGTGCTGCCTCCTCCACCTCCCAAGCGCAGATTTCGGATCGCGCCGAACTCGGCGAAAGCACGAAAACAACCGTGTCGGCCTCGCTAATCAGGTTGCCAAGACGTCGTTTCCAGTCCTCGCCACCGGAGATGCCGTGACGATCGATGAGACACTCGAAGTCGTAGAGCGCCGCGTCGAGCTGGTCAGCGAAGTCCAGATCGTCGCGACTGTAAGAAATAAAGACGCGGAGCTTCCCTTTGTCGGATAAGACAGGTCCGCTCGTTTTCTGCACGGAGGTATCAGTGGGCCCCGACGGGGCCGGACCGGATGCATCATGCAAACCAGCCATCGCGCACCGCTCCGATGCGTGCAATTTTAACGACCAGACGCCAAATCTTAACGCATGACCGGTCTAAGCACTATGAGCTTGCTCACAGTAGCTCAGATGTCCGCTATTGGCCCTTAGCAGACATGGCCTAGTGCACTTCACATGTCCGCTCTTAGGGGTGAAGCAGACATAACCTTTTACACCGCACATGTCCGCTTGTGACCCAAAGCGGCCATCGGATCGATCATGTTTCTAAAGGTCAGCCATGCTGCCGAAAAATAATTCGCGTTGTTGGTCGGAAAGCGGATAGAGACCCGCGTGTTTGGGTGCTATTATCGCTCCTACGGGGAGGGCTTTGGCACATGAAAGACCAAAGCCATGTATTACGGTCTCTATTCCCGAGAAGCTCGGCGATGGATTACGTCGTGGCCGCTCCCGTCTGAAATAATCGCAAGCGCCAAAATCGAACGCGAATTCCAATTCGGCGGCCCAGTCGAGACGACTGACGACGCTGAGCTGATCGCATTGAGGGATGCGTCTGGCTCCGGTTCAGCCACAAGCCGCGGGTCAACATATCCCTAGGTGGGCCGCCGGGTGATTCAAAGCTCGGCGGCCTTTCCATCAGTAAGAGTGGTGTACGAAATCGGTGAATGCCATGTCAGCAGTAACGCGTCGGATCGTTGGGAGGACAGCGGAACATTTTTCAATCGCACTCGTCGGCCTTGGCATGATAGCCACAGCTTTGTGGACCACCGCTGTTATAGCTCTCGCATTTGGACAGGCTTGGTCCGCACTTTCTGGTTTTGTGCTGCCTTAATACTCGGATGAATGTCGTTTTGTTTTTAGGTGCTGCTTCGCGGTTTGTTCCGCTTTTGGCCCAAAGCAGTCATAGGGTGGTGCACTGCACATGTCTGCTCTTGGGGGTAAAGCAGACATGACCCTTTGCGAGAGTCCGCTTTTGCGGTCGCTATTCGGGGTAAAGCGGACATCGCTCTTCGCACCGCATATGTCCGCTAATGACCCAAACCGGACATGTGCGGTGTACCAGCGCATGTCCGCTTTTGGCCAATAGCGGACATCGGCACACCAATCAATTCTGGAAACGAAGCTGCCCGCAACAAGAAAGGGGTCACGGGCCGAAGTCGGGAGGTTGATCGTGGTGTGTCAAGAGTCGCGCGCCTCGCGGCACGCTGATTTCAGTTTAAATCTGCGCGTCGGTTTATCGAGTTGGGCCGTGGTCCAATGAATGTGTCGTTTGACACATGTCCGCATGCGTCGGACTCATGGAATCTAGTGCGATACTACCCACGGTTCCATCGTCAGCGCGGTTATGATTCCACCGCTCATTGCCACTTGTCACAAGGAGTGGGAGGCAGAAATGGCAAATGCGCTCGTAAACATTACAAAGCTAGAGAGTTTGAAAAGCTGGAAGAACGGGAGAAAGGCGCCGTATCAAGGTGTTGTAAAGCGCGATTGGGTAACGACTGGCCGCATCGATTTCGCCACGAACCTCAGCGGCAATGACGATCCGGACCAACCAAGTGAATTTAGGCTGCTCGTTGAAGAACGAAGGATTATCGAGAGCATTGCTGGAAATGAAAATCTTGAGATTCAATGGCGGGCCGCCACACTGAAAGAAGCAAAAACCGTTGTAACTCAGTATCACCAATACTTAAGAGAAAACTCGCTCATCAGATCTATCTTCGAGCCAGATATTTTGCCTCCGGAATCTCAAGACCGAGGTTCGTCAAGCGCAGGAACAAAGGGGCGACACTAAACTCAAGTCAGCCAATCGCGAATAAAGAACTACGTCAACGAAAGTTAGCTACCGAACTGCGGCTAGTTAGGGATGCATACCAAACTTGACGATCCAGAGTATTGGTCAGCGCGTGCCGAAGAGGTCCGGACTCTGGCCGAGGGAATGAGCGACGCGGGCAGAGAACTTTTACTCAACATTGCAGAGGACTATGAGCTCCTCGCAAGTTTAGCGACATCCCGCTTGCATAACGTGTAGGGCTGTCGCGAAGAGCGCACGTCCGCTTTGGGCCAAGAGCGGACATCCTCCACGCACGCAAAGCGGTCCAAACAAGAACATGAGTGCTTGAGAGAGACCGCCGCGAGACAGTCATCGCGGCAAGACTGCGAACGCCTTCGCCGCGCGATAGACGCCCGAAGTGCAGGAGGGGCCACCAAAGAGGCGGCCCCTCAAACAACATCAAATAGGCATCAGTAGGGGTAGTAACCGCCATATGGATATTGGCAGACGTTCACCCACCCCCAATCAGGTCGCCACTGGACACAATCATCATAACCGTAGCCGCCGTAGTACGGCCACGTGGTGGCGGCAAGCGCGACGCCCGCTCCTACGCCCCACCATGGCCACCAGCCACCACCGCGCCAGCCAGCCCACCTGCCACCGACCCACCTCCTACCTGCCCAAGCGCCACTGCCTGCCCAAGCGCCTCTACCGGCCCAGGCCCTGCCAGGTCCCGCGATTCCCACTCTGCCAGGACCAGCGATTCCCATTCTTCCAGGGCCGGCGATACCCATGCGGGCACCAGCAAAATTGGCAGCGCCAAAACGTGGACCAGCGAAACCGCCCATGCGGGCGCCGCTAAATCCACCCATTCGGGCACCACTAAATCCACCCATTCGGGCACCCCCGCCGCCGAATCCACCGGAGCGTGCTTCAGCAGAGGTTGAAAGAGCTGATGCCACGATCAGGACTGCACAGAAAGTTGCTGCGAATTTTAGCATAGCACTCCTCCCATATTGCTCTTGATTAGAGTCGTGCACTGAGACACGTCGCGAGATTTAAGCTTTCGCGAATGTCTAAAATAATTGGACCTTGGCCCAACAAGTATTAAATTTGACACAGCGAAACTTGCCCAATGTCTGCTGGGTCAAAGCAGACATGTGCGGAGCAAGGGGTCATGTCCGCTAAGGGCCAAAAGCAGACATTCTCAAGCGAAAAACAAAAGCCCCCCTCGCGGGGGTCTCTACTCAATTTCTGGCTTTTTGGTGCGGCCCACTATTTTGTCTAAAGTGGAAACTTAACAATCCCATCCACCGCTGCGATCCGCAGACGAAATGGATCTCTTTCGCCGGCGCTAGCCTTGTCGAAAAGACGCGTAGCAATCTGTTTCTTGCTGGTCCGTGATCTTTCCTCTGGTCGCAGGGTCTCCCACGTCTCATCCAAAACGGTTTGCAGTAGCTTGATCGTTTCCGGGGGAATCGTCTTCATTTTGCGAAACCAACTAGTAGTATCACTCCAACACGGTCACCAGATGAGCAGCCAAATCGCGCAGCCGATTAGACTGGCAATTCCAAAGGTCGCAACGATGCCGACAAGGGTAAGCACATCCAACCCATGATCTCTTAGGAGATGGATTGCTTCTGCGCTTAAATGGTTCTTCGTTTTGATTGTCATGAATTGCACGCTTGAGAAAACTGCCCCGCGCGGCTGCGGGGCCAAGGACGAAAATTACTGCTTCAATATTTTGATGGCCTCGCCTGCTATCAGGAACGCACTTCTCTTATGGGCGCTTTGCACCAGCCGATTGAAAACTCTCATACTGAATAAAAAACACCAGCAATCGTTGCGGTTAACCTAAATACTCGTCTCGGCCGAAGGTCATGTCTGCTTTGCCCCTGAAAGCGGACAATCATCGATGTGATTTCAGCGGCGGCAGGGGCGGCAGCTCACCGAAAAGGCGTCGGAATTCATGCTCGCCTATAAGGCGCGCCTTGTTATAGGCCTCGGTGCGATTAATTTCTTTCCACACACCTCCCACAAACGACCAAGCACGGGTCTCACCAACGATCGTTGGCACCCCGGCATAGTCGCAATAATAAGGCTTGTTCATTTCGGCGGGCGAATGTTTAACGAGTCCAACAATCCGATATGGCTGGGGGAAAATCGAGTTGGACCGAAGTCCAATATGTCTGCTTTACCCCCAAAAGCAGATATGTGCAGCGCACTAGTGAATGTCGGCTAAAGGCCCATAGCGGACATCGATCATGAAGCTAACTCGCTTTGACCATCCCATAGGTCAGATAATTACATGATCCGTAAAATGTGTTTTCAGACAGTGCACGGTCGATTGCCTCAATCCAGCGATCGAGTTCGGCTTGGTGGGCAATTCCGGCAGCGACTGCGATAGCGCCTATATTTTTCGCAAGACCTGGAAAGTATTCGCCGGTGCCGATTTCGAGCAGAACATCGCCAAGCGCATGAGTAATTTTGACGTCCGAATGGCGGAGAAGGTGAGGAATTTCGCGCATCACGGAGCGGTTCGCGACAACCGACTGCAAAATGAGGTCGGGCATCTTGCGGTCGAGTTCCGGCGTATTGGTGTCAAAAAACTCAGATGCGTAGTCGCCATCATGAAGGATAATCCGGCCACCGGGTCTGGCAAGACGGATGGCCTCGCGCAAGAAAGCAGCAGGATCTGCAACGTGGCTGATAACAGTGTGAGCCAAGACCAGATCGTACTGTCCATCACGGGCGTCGCTTCCCTGGCCGTCGGCTTGGTAATATTCAATATTTTTCAGGCCGGATTTTGCTGTGATGTCCTTCGCAGTATCAATCAGCTTAGCTGAGAGGTCCGACCCGACCACGGTTCCAACAAATCCGGGTCGTGACGCCAGCGCACGGCACACCGCCCCGGTGCCGCACCCAAGTTCGAGAATTCGCCCGGTAACGGGCATTCCAATTTTGTCGAAATAGTTTTCTCGGATTGCCACAAATTTCGGCATTTGGGCGCGGTCTTCAAGCCGCTTCACAAGCATGGCCTGTTTGTCGGCATCGATCGCATCGATGGATTGCCATACGTCGGCCATCTGCCACCTTCGCCTGACATCACATTGCGAATGTCCGTGCGGCTTCGCCAAAGTCTGTCTTCTTTAGGATGACAGGATAAGCAGTGACACTGACCTTACATTTGCAAGAGACCGCGCCATGTCCGCTTTACTCCCAAAAGCAGACATATGCAGCGCCCTAGTGAATGTCGGGTATGGGCCAGAAGCGGACATTCATCGGTGCATCGTTTTGAAGTCCAGCCTAAACTCTGCCCGTATCGACAACCACGGAGCCGACCCATGACCATCCGAAGCGCCGCCTGCAGTTGCGGGCAGCTTCACCTTACGATTGAGGGCGAACCATCACGCATCTCCATGTGCCATTGCCTGGAGTGCCAGCGTCGTACCGGCGCCGTAATCAGCAACCAGGCACGCTTCCGCCGCGAGCAGGTCACGTTCGCCGGTAAGTCTACGGACTGGATGCGGAGAGCCGAAAGCGGAAACGCGGTGACCTTTCATTTCTGTCCGATGTGCGGCTCCACCGTCTATTGGGAGAGTGAAGGCTTTCCTGGATATGTCGCTGTTGCCATTGGCAGCTTCGCTGACCCGAATTTCCCCGCACCGACAATCGCGGTGTGGGAGGAGTCGCGCCACCCCTGGGTCTCCTTGCCCCCTGACACCCCGGCTAAGCGCGTAGCGAAGCAGGGGTGATGTGATTGGCGTATATCCATGCCCTGTCTGCTTTACCCCCCAAAGCGGACATGTGCGGTGCAAGAAGCCATGTCCGCTTTACCCCCGATAGCGACCTCGAAAGCGGACTCTCGCAAAGGGTCATGTCCGCTTTACCCCCGAAAGCGGACATGTGTGGTGCAACTAAGGATGTCCGCTAAGGGCCAAAAGCGGACATGCGGTGCAAATTTCCCAGAACGGCACTAACCGTTGCTGTACATCTTGATCAACCTGTCTAACTCTTTCGCGGTAGCGGCTGCGTGAGGGTCAGCGGGTCGTTGGTTCCCATCCCGCATCTCATACAATGCCGCGTCGATCAGGTTTGACAGTTTGGTATCGGGTAACGTTCGAGCGCGGCTTACCCGCGCATCGCGATTGATTTTGCCTGCTAACCTCACAAGAAATGCATGGCGCTTCGACGGCGGCAGGGTTTGCGCCACTGCGTCGATCTTTAGGTATTGCTCCGAGGTCAGGCGACGCATCTAGGGGAAATAGTACCCTTTTTTGGCTACATCATCAGGCTGGCCGCGATGGCCAAGGCCGAGCTCGCGAAATCTGAGAGCACAACTGCCTCAAACTAGCTGGTAGGGACGCTGTCAGCGCCCCTGCCTACCTAGGTTCATGCTGGTCGCCTTGTCACGCGGCGCGCCTGCGCGCTAGCATGTTACCAAATAACATCGCGGCATTTTGAAAACCCCGCCGCCACTGAGGGAGGATTTGATGCGACTCGCTATGCGTTTTGTCGCCGCCGCCGCGGCGCTCGGGCTGGTGACCGCGCACTCCGAAGCGCCGGCGCAGGCCCAGATTATCACACTCAATGGCGCCGTGCAGTTCAACGACGATCACGCCTTCACAAAGGCGCTGGTGCGGTTCGAGGAGCTGGTGAAGAAATACTATGGCAAACCGATCAATTTCGTGCTGCACAAGAACTCCTCGCTCGGGCTGGAGAAGCAGTATTTCGAGTACATGGCGCAGGGCAAGGCAGTCGACTACGCGATCGTATCGCCGGCGCACATGTCGACCTTCTCCAAGGCGGCGCCGTTCATCGATGCACCGTTCCTATTCCGCGACCTCAAGCACTGGAATAAGGTGCTCGACGCCGACTTGCTCAAGCCGGTGGCCGACGAGATCAACGAGAAGGCCGAGGTGATGCTGATCGGCTATGCAGGCGGCGGAGTGCGCAACATCTTCGTCAACAAGCCGGTGCACAATCTCGCCGAGATCAAGGCGCTGAAGGTGCGCGTGCAGGGCGCGCCGATCTGGAGCCGCACCTTCCAGGCCGCTGGCATGGCACCGACCGTCATCGCCTACAACGAGGTCTACAATGCGATCCAGAACAACGTGATCGCGGCCGGCGAGAACGAAGCGGCCGGCGTCGAGGCGATGAAGTTCTACGAGGTCGCGCCGCATCTCGCGATGACCGAGCACGCGATCACCATCCGGCCGATCTGCTTCTCTACCAAGACCTTCAAGAGCCTGCCGAAGGACCTGCAGGAGGCGATCCTCAAGGCCGGTAAGGAGGCCGGGGCCTACGGCCGCGAGGTCGAGTCGTCGGAGGACGGCGCCAAGCTCGACGCGCTGGAGAAGGCCGGCAAGCTCAAGCGCATCCCGTTCGCCGACCGCGACGCCATGAAGAAGCTGGTCGACCCGGTGATGGCGGCCTACGCCAAGGAGATCGGTGCGGACAAGATTTTCACCGCGATCAACGAGATCAAATGACAGACCGCTTCACGTCTGCGACCATGCGCGGCCGGCCGTTTCCCGGCCGCGTTTTTCCTCCCTCCCGTGACCGCTCATGAGTGACGCCACTGCGACGAAGCCGCCCGGCCTGTGGCGCCGGTTCACCCGCCTCTATGCCGAAATCCTCTCCTGGCTGCTCGCGATCACGGTCGGACTGCTGATCATTCCGGTCAGCCTGCAGATCTTCTCGCGCTACACCGAGCTGATCCCGTCCTACATCTGGACCGAGGAGATGGCGCGCTTCATGTTCATCTGGACCATCATGATCGGCGCCATGATCGGCGTGCGCGAGTCGACCCATTTCGAAGTTGACGTCTGGCCGCAGATGGGTCCGCGCGGCGAGGCCTTGGCACGCCTGCTCGGTCGGCTCGGCGTGCTGGTGGTGGCGATTGTGTTCGTCCATGCCGGGATCGAGTTCACGCGCTTCGCCTGGCGGCGAACCTCCGAGCTCGCCGACCTGCCACTCTGGTACATCCACGTCGCCTGGCCGGTGACCGGCGTGACCTGGCTCGCCTTTCTCGGCGAGCAGGTGGTCGCGGACGTCAAGATCATTCTTGGGAGAGAATAAGTGACCGGCTCCGTGTTGTCGCCCAGCATAGCGGCGCTGATTCTGTTCGGCACCTTCTTCCTCTTCATGTTCCTGCGTGTGCCGGTCGCCTTCGCGCTCGCGCTCGCCTGTCTGCCGATTCTCGCAATCGAGCCGCGGCTCGATACCATGAACCTGATGCAGGAGACGTTCAACGCCTACAACTCGTTCATTCTTCTGGCGGTGCCGTTCTTCCTGCTCACCGCCAACCTGATGAACATCGGCGGCACGACTGACCGACTCTTGAAGCTGTCACGCACCATGGTCGGCCACTTTCCCGGTGGGCTTGCGCAGATCAACGTGGTGCTGTCGATCTTCTTCGCCGGCATTTCCGGCTCCTCTACCGCAGACGCGGCGAGCCAGTCAAAGATCTTCATCGAGGCACAGACCAAGGAAGGCTACGACCTGTCGTTCTCCGTCGCCATCACGGCGGTGTCGGCGGTGCTCGCCGTCATCATCCCGCCCTCGATACTGATGATCGTATGGGGCGGCATCCTGACGGTGTCGATCGGCGCGCTGTTCCTCGCCGGCATCGTGCCGGGCCTGCTGATCGGGCTGGCCCAGATGGCGACTGTGCATGCCTACGCCAAGGCGCGTGGCTATCCGACCTATCCGCGCTCCACCTGGCACGAGTTCTGCTGCGCGTCATGGATCGCGGTTCCCGCGATGATGACGCCCGGCATCATCATCGGCGGCAAGATTTTCGGCTGGTTCACGGCGACCGAATCGGCCTGCATTGCGGTGCTCTACGCGGCGGTGCTATCGCTGTTCGTCTATCGCGAGATGGACCTGAAGGGCCTCTACGCCGCGCTGCTCGACACCGGTAAGCTCGCCGGCATCGCGCTGTTCTGCGTCGGCACCGCGAGCGCGTTCGGCTGGCTGCTCGCCTATTACAAGATCCCCGAGGCGATCCTTACCGGCGTCAGCGCCTGGGGCATGGGCTTCGCGGCGACCGGCTTCTTCATCGCGTTCGTGTTCCTGGTGGTAGGCTGCTTCCTCGACGCAATTCCGGCGATCATCATCTGCGCACCGATTCTCGAGCCGCTCGCCAAGGGGGTGCAGATGGACCCGGTGCACTTTGCCATGATCGGCATCGTTTCGCTGGCGTTCGGACTGGTGACGCCGCCTTACGGGCTCTGTCTAATGATCTCGTGTGCGGTCGCCGGCATGCGCATCCGCGACGCCATCAAGGACACCGGCATTATGCTGGTGCCCATGCTGATGGTGCTGGCGCTGGTGATCGTATGGCCGAAAGTGTCACTGTTCCTACCGCAGCTGATCTCGCCCGAGTTCCTGCGCTGAGCAGGTCGCCGAAGTATGTGCGAAAGGGTATGTCCGCTTTACCCCCAATAGCGGACATGTGCGGTGCAACGGGGTATGTCTGCTAAGGGCCAAAAGCGGACATTAGGCATTTGAGTTATTTTTTTCTCTTTGGACCTGCCGGGTCGTGCCTTAATTTTTCCTCAGCTTCATCCCGTAGACATTCACCAAACATGCTAGCGAAAGCCATCTGAAACCATGGCACGCTCGCATCGACAGTCTGCATCTCACATTTCGTCCGTTCCAAACAGTATTGTTCCTCCAACCGGCGCTCGGCAATTTCCGCTTCGACTGACTTAATTCCCGTCTGTTCGTGCAATGCTAACAATGCTTTGTTGTAGTTCATCGCGGCGGCTACGGCACAATCCAGCGCGCTTTGTTGGGCCGCTGCTGTAAGCGATGAAGCAACAAATAGCGCAAAGCCGAAATAAATTTGTAGCATCGGAAATCTCACCAGACCCAATTATGCATCACGAAGAACAAACTGCGAAGCCGCACCTAGGAACTAAACGACAATCGTCGGAACGCGTTAGGGCAACGCATGTCTGCTTTACCCCCGAAAGCGGAGATGTGCACCGCACTAGCGCATGTCTGCTAAGGGCCAGAAGCGGACATCAGGCGTTCGAATACCTGCCCCATCGGTGCTCGGTCGCCCACCGGATAACCCAGCCGCCACAGACTGTCAGAATGGCAAGTCCGAACCATAGGTTGTCGCTGACAAAGACTGAGCCGAAGGTCAAAACGAGCACCGGCAATATCATCGCCAAGTAGAACGGCCCGGTATAACGACAGTGAGTTCGTCGGCATCGCTGCGCGTTCAGGGCGCATGCAATTCCCATCCAAAAAAAAGCGACGATCCAGACGGACGCTCGCAAAGGAGCGACGGCAAATAGTGCGGCAACGATTGCGCCCTTCGGCAGCCACCAGGCAACAAAGTTGGTGCGAGCGTTGCTCAGCCAATCGTTTGGTCGCTGTTCCGTCATTTTCACAAATCACATACCTAATCGTTTCGCGACAGTCCATGTCTAGCTTGCGCGAACGCGCCTGCTCTTTCGTAAGCCGCCGACCGGGGCGGCCTCAGGACGAAAACCGGACCCCTATCTTGGTATCAGTTCTCCACATTGAGCGACATTGTCGACGCGCACCGTCGATAATGACGTCAAAGTTTTGCGGAAGGCCAACGGTCGTCGATATCTGCAAGCTGGCGCCGGTCTCCGAAAGATTCCGGACCGTACATTCGAGCTTAGGGGCCTTGTCGCCAATGACGATAAACGCGCCCTTGAGGACGCGCCTGCGCGCCCCCGCTCGCTTTTCATCCATGGTGCCGCCCCGGCCCAATTTTTCAGACGCGCGCGTTGGCTATTTCCTTTCTTGTGACGACTCTTTTTTGGGCGCACGCGCGATCGGCAAAAGCATTCCGATCAGAGTGCCAAATACGACCAGCAGCACAAGGACCATGATCTCCATCAATCCGTCGCCGCCCCTCATACCGAAATATCTTTCGATAAAATTCACGGACTCTCGCCCTGTCGTTGCATGAGCGGGGTTTCGCACCGCGTCCGGCGGCGGCCGACCGTCTGCTCGTGCCGTAATTCGTTGGCCTGCCGAAAGTAGTCATCTCCCAGACTGAGCAACTGCAGCTTCGCGGTGGGATTAGATGCTGTGCGCGCAAGAGCATGAAATCGTTGCGCGCCGGTCGTAAGATCGTCGGCGGTCGCCATGCACCAAGTCCATCGGCATTCAGACGCGATGTGCAGCGGGCCGCGCCCTAGCTAGGGCTAAAGCGCGGCCTCTTCTGGCCAACACGCCACATGGAGTTGGACAGAATACCGTTGAATATTGCATCCTGTAGCTACTACAGGAACAAGGCCTTGCGTCATGCGCACGAACAGCACTTCGCGAACCGACGGCTTGACGATTGGCGAGCTATCGCGGTTAACCGGCGTCCATATTGAAACGATCCGCTATTACGAACGGGTCAAAATGCTGCCGAAGCCACCGCGCACAGCTGGCGGCCGCAGGAGCTACGGTCCGACGCACGTGCGCATGCTGGGCTTCGTCCGGCGATCACGCGAGTTGGGTTTTTCCCATGATGGCATTCGCGAGCTACTGCGGCTCGGCGGACCCGAAAGAGCGCCATGCCACCACGTTCGCAACATCGCGTCAGGTCATCTCACCACTATTCGAAAAAAGATTACTTATCTGCACAAGCTGGAACGGTTACTAGCAAAGACAGTCGCCCAGTGCACCGGCACCATGGCCCCGGAATGTCCTGTGCTGAACATCCTCGATGTCCATGGCCAGAAGCAGTCCCTAAAGAAATAGCTTTGGTAATTTCGGCGCAATGTCCGCTTTGGGTCATTAGCAGACATTTGCGGTGCAAAAAGCCATGTCCGCTTTACCCCAATAGCGACCGCAAAAGCGGACATCGGCGGCCAAATTGCTTTATTGGGCTTCGGCCTTATCGAGCGCCCAAATGCGCGGGATTACCCATGCACCACGAGTAGGGAATTTTGTTTGCAGTAGCACTCCCTCTGCCAACCCTTCGCCGATATTGATCACAAACAACAAGTACACGCGGCTTGGGTGGTGCCAATTTGTTGCGTCACGCATTAGAGATTCAAGTGTGAGACGAAATCCCTAACTTGCGTGATCATCAGCTGGTACCTGCAGGCGAACTGCAAGAAACGCCGCAACAGCAAGGATGAACGCAATCCCCGCAATGCAGGCAACCCATCCGAGCCGATCGAAAATCTGGCCGAGGACGGCCGTACCGACCAGTCCGCCGAGAAAGTAGCAGCCGAGATAGATGCCGCTCGCGGATCCACGGTCGGTGGTCGCCGCTCGACCCACAAACCCTGTGGCGGCCGCCTGTGCGAAGAAGGTCCCGACACCCACGAACATAAGGCCGATGATAACCTGCATAAGGTTCGGCTGCAGCAACAGCGGTAACCCAAGGCCGGCCAAAGCCAACGCGGTCCAAAAGGTCCGCCGCGTGCCGTATCGCCGGACCGCCGCACCGGCGAAAGGTGTCGTCACGACCGACGGCAGAAATACGAAATATACGAGGCCGAGTTCCATCCGTCCGAGCGAAATTGGTTCTCGTACCAGCACGAAATTCACGTAAGTAAAGGTGCCGATGAAGGCGAACAGGATGCAAAAACCGATTCCGAAGCTTGCCAACAGCGGCGGATTGCGCAGATGTTTCGACCAGATACTAAGCGGTGTTGAAGATGCCTGTCCCGGCGGCAAGATGGGCATGGTCGATCGAACAGTGAAGTAGACCAACACTGCACCGGCAAGATTGAGCGCCGAAAAGAAATAGAAATTGGCTGCCAACCCGAAGTGGTCGGCGACGCCGGCGGAAATTAACCGGCCGACCAGATTGCTTGCGACATTGCCGGTTATGTATGCGGCAAATGCACCACCTGCATCCATCGCGCTGCATTCTTCTCCAAGATAGGCAAGCGTCAGGGTGAAGGCCGATGCCATGCAAAGGCCTTGCACGATTCGTAGGGCTGTGAACGTCGTTATGTCTGGTGCGACCGCGAGCAATGCGGTTGGAATGGCGAGCACACAAAGGCTGATAAGAATTCCGATGCGCCGATCGATCCGCCGGCTGAAGAAGGCGACTGTGAGGCCTGCGACAGCCATTCCCATGGTGCTGGCGTTGACCGCGAAGCTCATTGCGGCCGGCGTCACCTGGTAGGCCTGTGTTAGGGATGGAAGGATGGCTTGCGTCGCGAAGAGATCGACGACCGTCAGGAAGGCAATCAAGCCGATGACAATGGTCCGGCGCACGACGCGCGCGGTATCGCGGTGAACATTTATGTCGAGGGCATACGCTGCTGATGACATATGAGCCATGGCCTGTTGCCTGCTGTCTGCCCTGTTACTGCAAGTCCCTGAGGTTGCCGATCATCACCGGGATGTATTCGGACACGGTCGGATGGATGTGAACCGCCTTTTGCAACACGCTGTAGGGCGCGCCTGCGTACATCAGATCGAGTATCGAATGGACGATTTCGTCGCCCGACAGGCCAAGGAACGATGCGCCCAGGATTCGCTTGCTGGTCTTGTCGACGAGGATCTTCATGAATCCCAGCGTCTCACTCTTTTCATAAGCGCGGCCGACTCTCTTCATTTCGATGGTGCCGATCATCGCGGCGTGGCCGGCTTGGCGAACCTCCGCCTCGGTCATGCCGACGCGACCAAGCGGCGGATCAGTGTAAAGCGCGTAAGCAGGTATGCGGTCGGATAGCCGTCGCTGCTGACCGTCAAGAATGTTGTTTGCGACGATTTCAAAGTCGTTATAGGACGTGTGGGTGAAGGCGCCACGGCCGTTGCAGTCGCCCAAAGCCCAGACCCCGGGCACACCGGTTCGCAGCTGGTCGTCAACCTTGATGAAGCCACGCTCGTCCACCGCGATGCCGGCAGTTTCCAATCCGAGATCGTCAGTGTTGGGTCGCCGCCCGACTGCCAGAAGCAAATGTGATCCGGTGACCCGCGAGGCCATTCCCTCGCTGACAACCTCGACGGCAACATCGTTGCCGTTGCGCGCTACGCGCGTGACGGTGCTGTTGACGTAGGTCTTGATGCCTTCACCACGCAGGACGTCGGCGATAGTCGTCGAAACGTCTTCATCCTCGCGCGCAACGAGGCGCGGCGCGGACTCGATAACCGATACCTCACTTCCGAAGCGCCTGTAGATCTGGGCAAATTCCAGTCCGATATAGCTGCCACCCAGCACGATCAGATGCGGAGGAAGAAAATCGACGTCCATGATCGAGCTGTTCGTGAAGTAGCCAACCTCATCGAGCCCCAAAATGGGCGGCGCCAACGCCCGCCCACCGACATTGATGAATATCGACGCGGATTCCAGCTCCTGATCTCCGACCTTGATCGAATGCGAGCCGGAAAATCGGGCGTGGCCCTCATAGACCGTGCATCCCTTGAGGCTTTTGAGCGACTGTTCGACACCGGTCCGTGACAGGCCCGAAACGTGATCCTTTCGCGCCTTCACCGCCTTCATATCGACGGCAATTTCGCACGGGATTTTCACACCGAAATCGGAGGCCCGACGCGCCATATGCGCGGCATAGGCGCTCGCCACCAGTGTTTTGGTCGGGATGCAGCCGGTATTGACGCAGGTTCCACCAAAATACTTGCGCTCGACGACCGCGACCGTCTTTCCGGCGCCGGCAAGACGACGCGCGAGTGCGGGCCCCGCCTGACCGGTTCCAATGATGATTGCATCGTATCGTTGCATGTCACAGCTCGCTGGTTTTTCGGTCCGGTAATGCCCCGTCGACTATTCCGCGGCCTCCATCATTTCCGGCCTCGGCTCGTGCAGGATCACGCCTTCAAGCGAGTCGAATTCACGCTCCCAGGGCGCCTGTTCGAGCGCCCGCATGGTGTTCGCGTAGCCGGCTTCCCAACGCATGCGGATGCTGGACGGGCTAAAGTCGACATCCTTGGTGTGATTTTCGTTTTCGAGTTGCGGGGCCAGCAACCGCACGACGTGCATCGTCGTGTGACAGCCAAATGCGGAAAGCAACTTTACTTCCTGCGTCCGGCGAACGTCGTCCGGCAGCAACTTGGCGAGGTCCCGAATGATGTGCCGCATCTTGTGCATCTGGCGCTGGCGGGCGATGTGGCTTGCGACCCTGCTCGAGTACTGGATGTCCTTGTGCCGGTTGAGAACTTCCCAGATCGTGTTGGGCTCATCGCCCATCGGATTCCATAGGTGAACCGCAAAAATTAGTGAGTTCCGGCGCGGGTTATCATCGAAGATCACCTCGGTCGGCGTATTCGAAAGAATGCCACCATCCCAGTAGAGTTCGCCGTCGATCCGCACAGCGGGAAAGGCGGGCGGCAACGCACCGGATGCCATGATGTGCTTGACGCCGATCTCGCCGTCGCGGCTGTCGAAATATTTCATCTCGCTCGTGCGAACGTGCGCGGCACCGACCGTGAGCCGCGGATTGCACTTGTTCACCAGCTCGAAATCGACGAGTTCAAGGAGCGTCTTTTCGAGCGGGGCGGTGGAGTAAAAACCCGCCGCATCGCGCCCTAGCGGAACGTGCGTTCCGAGGAACGCTCCAAGGTTGGGCTCGAAAAAATCAGGGATGCCGCGGAGAATTGTCTTCCAGTAAGAGAGAACATCCGGTAGCCCAATCCACGCAGGAGCGCCAAACGGGGG
>Ga0081455_10002721_pt1 | contig 20866 bp, 20 predicted proteins | sample TabmetS3T2R1_FD_70207 | JGI IMG/M metagenome (GOLD analysis project Ga0081455, IMG submission 70207) | Tabebuia heterophylla rhizosphere microbial communities from the University of Puerto Rico - S3T2R1 | ecosystem: Host-associated > Plants > Roots > Rhizosphere ...
CCGTCGAAGGAGTGGATGGGGATGTCGGGGTTCTCCAGCGGCGACCAGATCCGGTCGCCGTAGCGCTCGAATTGCGTGCCCCAGATCTCGACGTCGAAGCGACGGGCGAGGATCTCGGCCATGCAGTGGGCGCGACCGAGCGGGTTGTGGCCGACGTCCCAGGCGATGACCGCCACCTTCTGGCGGTCGGGCGACCTCGGTGCCGGCGCGGGCCCGGAGTGGCGGAGCGGCAGCCCGCCCGGCAGCTGCTCGATGCGATCGCGCCCAACGCCTCCGCTGCGGCTGGCGACCTCCGCCGACGACTCGACCGCGCGCCGCACCGCTTCGAGCGGCGCCACGACGCGCGCGATCCGATCGCGCTCGTCGCGAGGAGCGCCGGGCGCGACCTGCTGGCGCAGTCGCATCAGACGCTGGGCGACGTGCCATGCGCGCGAGCGCTCGATCGACGCGAGTTGCTTCTCGGCCTCCCGCAGACCGTCGTCCTCGCCGACGACCTGACCCGCACCGCGATCCAGCACGGCATCCGCGCGGGACGCTCCTACGTCGCCGAGTCGCAGAAGGTCTCGCTGGCCTTCACCGCGAGCGGCGGCAAGGGCCTGCACGCCGGGATCGGCGAGCGGCTGGACGCGCCCGCGGGCCAGGAGGTCGCTGCCAGACATTACTTCCGCCCGCGCGACCCGCAGGTGCTGGAGAAGTATCGCAGCCAGTTCGTGCCGCTGGAACTGTTCACCGTGGACCAGGTGTTCGGCGGCTGGACGCAGGCGCACGACAAGCACTTCGCGGACGGCGGCGTGTTCGACACGATCTACGGTGCCAAGGTCAACCAGTGAACGCGACGGTCCGCACGCCCTCGATCCTGCCGGGGTTCGGCCTGACGCTCGGCTTCTCGACGTTCTTCCTGTGCGCGATCGTATTGCTGCCGTTGTCCGCGCTCGTGCTCAAGACCGCGGGCATGGATTTCTCGCGCTTCATCGACGTCATCACGAGCCCGCGCGCGCTCGCGTCGTACCGGCTGTCGTTTGGCGCGTCGCTCGTTGCGGCAAGCGTCAACGTCGTGTTCGGTTTCGTTCTCGCCTGGACGCTCGTGCGCTACGACTTCCCCGGCCGCAAGTTCATCGACGCCATCATCGACATGCCGTTCGCATTGCCGACCGCGGTCTCCGGCATCGCGCTGACGACGGTGTTCGCGGCAAACGGGTGGATAGGGCAGTACCTCGAGCCGCTCGGCATCAAGGTCGCGTACACGTGGATCGGCATCACCGTCGCGCTCACGCTCATCGGCATGCCGTTCGTCGTGCGCACCGTGCAGCCGGCGATCGCCGAGGTGCAGCGCGATCTCGAGGACGCGGCCGAGACGCTCGGCGCGGGGCGCTTCTACGTGTTCCGCCGCATCATCGTCCCCACGGTGCTGCCCGCGCTGCTCACGGGTTTCACGCTCGCGTTCGCGCGCGCGGTCGGCGAGTACGGCTCGGTCATCTTCATCTCGGGCAACATGCCGATGAAGACGGAGATCACGCCGCTGCTCATCGTCATCCGCCTCGAGGAGTTCGACTACGCGGGCGCCGCGGCGCTCGGCGTCGTCATGCTGGCCATCTCGTTCGTCATGCTGCTCGCCATCAACCTGCTGCAGGTGTGGGGTCGCAGGCGGATGATGGTGCGGAGATAGCGATGGCCGGCCCGGCAAATTCCCAGGAGCTGCTCGCCGAGCTCGCGACCCGCCCGGGTCATACGAACCTGCGCTCGACGCTCGTCCGCTGGCTGCTCATCGCGATCTCGCTCGCGTTTCTCGGCGCGTTGCTCGCGGCGCCGTTGTTCGCCGTGTTCGCCACAGCGCTCGAGAAGGGCTGGCAGGCGTACTTCCAGAGCTTCGCGGACCCCGACACGCAGGCCGCGATCCGGCTCACGCTGACCACGGCCGCGGTCGTCGTGCCGTTGAACACGGTGTTCGGCATCACGGCCGCGTGGTGCATCGCCAAGTTCGAATTCCGCGGCAAGAGCTTCCTGATCACGTTGATAGATCTCCCGCTGGCCGTGTCGCCCGTCGTGTCGGGACTCATCTATGTATTGCTGTTCGGCCTCAACGGCTGGTTCGGCGCGTGGCTCCAGGATCACGAGATCAGCATCGTCTACGCGCTGCCCGGCATCATCCTCGCGACGATGTTCGTGACCTTCCCCTACGTCGCGCGCGAGCTCATTCCTCTCATGCAGCAGCTCGGCAATGACGAGGAGGAGGCCGCCATCACGCTCGGCGCGGGCGGCTGGCTCACGTTCTTCCGTGTTACGCTGCCGCGCATCCGCTGGGGCCTCGTGTACGGCGTCATCCTCTGCAATGCGCGCGCGATGGGCGAATTCGGCGCCGTCTCGGTGGTGTCCGGCAACATCCGTGGGATGACCACGACGATGCCGTTGCACATCGAGATCCTCTACAACGAATACAACTTCGTCGGCGCGTTCGCGGTTGCGTCGCTGCTGTCCATGCTCGCCGTCGTCACGCTCGTCATCAAGACGCTGGTGGAGCGCTCCGGGTACCGCCGCCGATGAAGCGGAACAGCCTCGGCTGGTGGCTCGCGGCCAGCAACGTGGCCATCGTGCTGCTGGTCGCCGCGGGCATCGCGTACTTCGCGATCGACATGCTGCGCGGCCTCGCCGACAGCCAGCAGAAGGTGCACGTGCAGCTCGCGGGCGCGAATGCGCGCGAGGAGATCACGCGCATGGCGGAGGACACGCTGACCTACGCGCGCGTGCTCGCGGAACGGCCGCCGCTGCGCCGCCTGCTCGCCGAGCCCGGCCGTGAAGGCCTCGCGCCATTCCTGCGCCGGTTCTGCGACACGAGCGGTCTCGACGGCTGCGCGGTCTTCGACGGTGCGCAGCTCGTCGCCGCTGCGGGCAAGCCGCTGCCGTGGCCCGACCTCGTGGCCGTCGCGGCGGAGCAGGGCGACCGCTTCATGGCCGTGCCGCCGGGCACGCAGTTCTCCGTGGTCGGCGGCGTGGGCAAACTACCGGCGCAGTTCGCGTCGTTCAGCGTCGTCGTCGTGCACCTGCTCGACGACGAGCTCGCGAAGACGCTGTCGGCCCACAGCGGCCTGCCCGTGCGGCTCATCAACTACCGCGCATTCAATGCGCTGCCCGAGAACGAGTTCACCTCGCTGCATTCCGCCGCGCTCGCCGATGGCCGCTTCGCCGTGCAACGCATCTCGAAGCTCGGGCTGTATGCGTCGAGCTTCCCGATCTTCTCGTCGTCGGGCGAGGGCATCGCGCTCATCGAAACCACCGCGTCGTCCACCGCGACCGACAACGCCGTGAGCTCGCTCGTGTGGCGCCTGATCCTGACCGCGGTCAGTTTCGCGCTGCTCGCGCTCGTCGCGGGCGTGCTGCTCGGCCGGCGCGTGACGCAGCCGACCGAGGCGCTGACCGATGCGGCCGTGAGGCTCGGCCAGGGCGATTTCGCGACGTCGATCCCCACGGCAGGCCCGGCCGAGATCGGCCAGCTCGCGCGCACGATGGATGACATGCGCCGCAACCTCGTCGATCTCAACGCGGAGCTGCGACATCGCGAGGCCGAGGCGCAGGTCGTGCTCGAGGCCGTGGTCGAAGGCGTCTATGCCGTCGACCAGGAGCGCAACATCCGCTACCTCAATCCGCAGGCGGCAAGGTTGTTGGGCATCGACGCGCGCGAAGCCATTGGCCGGTTCTGCGGCGACGTCCTCAAGCCCTGCGGCACGGCGGGCGCAGCCGACGGAGCGCCCGCGGGAGGTCGGCCGTGCGCGACGACGGCGTGTCCCATCCTGCGCGCTCGCCAGGCGGGCAGCGCGCAGGCCGTCGAGCAATTGCAAACGCGCGCGGGTAATCGGCAGACCGTGATCACGAGCTCGCGCATCGTGAATGGAATGCAGGTGCAGGTGCTGCGCGACGAGACCGAGCTCGAGGGTGTGCGCCGCGCGCGCGACACCGTGCTCGCCAACGTCTCGCACGAATTCCGGACGCCGCTCGCGGCGCAGCTCGCGTCGATCGAGCTGTTGCGCGATGGATTGAAGGCCGGCGAAACGGCGAACCTCGAGGAGCTCGTGCTGTCGCTCGAGCGCGGTACGCTCAGGCTCACGCGGCTCATCGACAACCTGCTCGAGAGCGTGCGCATCGAATCGGGCCAGCTCGACGTGCGCCGCCAGTCGATCGAGCTCGCCGACGTCGTCGACGACGCACGCGGTCTCGTCGACGCGCTGCTGCGTCAGCGTCGTCAACCGCTCGTCATCTCGCTGCCCGAAGGACTGTCGTTGCAGGGCGATGCCACGCGCCTCACGCAGGTGTTCGTCAATCTCATCGCGAATGCGAGCAAGTTCGCGCCCGAGGACGCTGCGATCCGCATCGGCGCGCACGTCGCGGGTGGCATGCTCGAGGCCTGGGTCGAGGACTCGGGCGCCGGTCTTCCGGAAGGCGATACCGTCGGCATCTTCGAGCGCTTCAAACGCGGCGGCACCCAGGAGCCGGAGCCCGGCGGTCTCGGACTCGGATTGTGGATCTCGCGCTCGATCGTCGAGCGCCACGGCGGCACGCTCACGGCGGCGCGCACGGCCGAAGGAATGACGCGCTTCACGATGGCGTTGCCGCTCGAGGGCACGGGGAGTCGGGCTTGAAGATCCTCGTGGCCGATGACGATCTCGACCTGCTGGGTCTCGTCGCCTATTCGCTGTCGCAGGCGGGCTATCTCGTCGTCAAGGCCAGCGACGGTCCCGGCGCGCTCGCGACGTTCGATGCGGAGTCACCCGATCTCGTGATCCTCGACATCAACATGCCGGGCGCGTCGGGCTTCGACGTCTGCACGGCGATCCGCGCGCGCGGCGACGTGCCGGTCATGATGCTGACTGCGCGCGGCGAGGAGCAGGATCTCGTCAAGGCGCTCGATCTCGGTGCCGACGATTACCTGACGAAACCATTCAGCCCGAAGACGCTGCTCGCGCGCGTCAAGGCGCTGTTGCGCCGTGCGAGTGCCGATCGCGCGCATGCGCCGCTCACTTCCGGCCGTGTCACGCTCGATCTCGAGAACTACACCGTGCGGATCGGCAATGGTGCGCCCATCACGTTGACGAAGCTCGAGCTGCGCCTGTTGCAGATGCTGCTCGCGCAGGCGGGCCGCGCGGTGAACTCGGATCGGCTGCTCGTGCAGGTGTGGGGGCATCGCGGCTCGGGCGACCGCCAGCTGCTCAAGCAGCTCGTGCACCGGCTCCGCCACAAGATCGAGTCGAACCCGGCGGTGCCGCAACTCCTGCAAACCGCGGCGCCCACCGGCTACAAGTTGGTGGTCGACTAGGGGCTGTCCCCTTGTCTTCCTATCTACTTTGTGCCGGCGTTCTGCCCCGCCGTGATCTGATCGAACACCCCGCCCGTCGCGAAGTGCATCTTCTGCGCCGCCTTCCAGCCGCCGAAGTGATCGATGCCGACGAGCTCGACCTTGTCGAACTGGTTCGCGTACTTCGCGAGCACGGCCGGATCCCGCGGCCGGTAGAAATGCTTCGCCGCGATTTCCTGTCCCTCGGGCGTGTAGAGGAACTCTAGATAGGCCTGCGCGACCGCGCGCGTGCCGCGACGCAGGACCACCTTGTCGACCACGGCGACGGACGGCTCGGCGAGCACGCTCACGGACGGCACGACGATCTCGAAGTGATGTTCCTTCATCTCGAGCAGCGCGAGGTGCGCCTCGTTTTCCCACGAGATCGCGACGTCGCCGATCTCGCGCTGCGCGAACGTCGTGAGCGCGCCGCGCGCCCCCGTGTCGAGCACGGGCACGTTGTGATACAGCTTCTGCACGAACTCGCGCGCGGAGGCTTCGCTGCCGCCCGGCTGGCGTTCGGCCCAGGCCCATGCTGCGAGGTAGTTCCAGCGTGCGCCGCCCGAGGTTTTCGGATTCGGCGTGATCACCTGCACGTCGGGCCGGACGAGATCGCTCCAGTCGTGGATCTGTTTCGGATTCCCCTGGCGTACCAGAAAAACTATCGTCGATACGTACGGCGCGCTGTTGTTCGGCAGCCGCTGCTGCCAGTTGAGCGGCAGCAGCCGGGCCTGTTCCGCGATCGCGTCGATGTCACCGGCGAGCGCCAGCGTCACGACGTCGGCCGGCAGACCGTCGATGACGGCGCGGGCCTGCCGCCCGGAGCCGCCGTGCGACTGGCTGATCGACACCTTCTGGTGGTGCGTGGCTTCCCATTCGCGCGCGAACGCGACGTTGACGTCCTCGTAGAGCTCGCGCGTCGGGTCGTAGGACACGTTGAGCAGCTTGACCTCGCTCGAGGATCCCCCGCCGCTGCAGGCACCGAGCAGGAGCGGCGCCAGGAAGAGGATCCGCTGCACGAGCGGCGAGGTGCGAATGGGCATGGGCGTCTCTCGGGAAAGGAGGCGCGAGCCTAGCAGCTCGCGGCGCGCACGCGAAATTCAGGCCGCGCGCGCGTCCGTGCTGGCTGCGGCGAGCCGCCGCGCGAGGCGTGCCGCGGCGATGCGCAGCTCGGGCACGGCCGTCGCCTCCCAGTCGCGCGCCCGCAGCCACGGCCCGACGTAGTGGAGACTAGCTACCGGCGCGCCGTCGCGCCCGACGACGCACCCGTCGTCGGCCACGTCGATGCCGAGTCCGTGAGGGTCGGGGCGGATGAGGCCGTTCGCGAGCAGCGAACGCACCAGGGGATCGGCACACCGCACGGCGCGCGATTCGGGCCCCGTACAGTTCACGACGAGATCGACGAGCCACGCGCGCGACTGCGCCGCGCCGCGCGGACGCCACGCGATCTCGATCGCATCGCCCGAACGGGTGGCGCCTTCGAGGCGGCCTGCATGGGTCTCGAGCACGCCGAGACGCGCGAGCGACTGCACCGCCGCGAGCGGACCCGCCGGCACGCGGTGCCGGTGCGAATCCCACGCGACGCGCGCGTGGCGCAGGAAGCGCGCGCGTTGCGCAGCGTCGAGCTCGCGCCACAGCACGGGCAGCCGCGGCCGCAGGAGCGCGATCGCTTCGCGCCAGTCACCGCCGGCATCGGCGATCCGGGCAGCGAGCCCGCGGATCGCCGTCGTGAGCCGGCGCGTCGAGCCGTGCGCGCCGGCGAGGGCGGCTTCGACGTCGGGGCTCGACGCGGGGAGCGCCGCCGTGGCCTGGACCTGCGGCAGCCACCCGTGCCGGGACAGCACGTGAATGCGCCGCACCCGCGGCCGGATCGCGGCGAGTCGCAGCGCGGCGTCGATCATCGTGAGACCGCTGCCGACGAGCAGCACGCTTTCGAGCTCGCGGCCATCCGGTGCGCCGATCGTCCAGGGATCGTTGACGTAGCGCGGGTCGCGTTCGAGCCCGAGCAATCCGTCGGGACAGGCGGGCGGCGGATTTCCGAACGCCAGCACGACGGCATCAGCCGCGAACACGCTGCCGTCTTCGAGCCACAGCTCGAAGCGGGCGCCCGCGCGTCGCAGCCCGATCACACGAGCCTGGCGCCGCTCGCAATCGACGCCGGGTGCCGCGGCCTGCGCCGCGGCCAAGCGCGCCGCGAGGTAGTCGCCATAGAGCGATCGCGGTAGATAGTCGCCGGGCGCCGCGTGGATGCCTTGCGCGCGGGCGAAATCGACGAAGTCCCCCGGCTGCTCCGCGTCGAACGACATCTGTCCCGCCGCGACGTTGAGCGGGTACGGATAGTCGCGCGGCGCGTAGGCGACACCGGCCCCGGTCTCGGCCCGCGGGTCGACGACCACGATGCGTGCGTTCTCGTGTGTCGCACGCAGCAGGCCGATCGCGGTGGCCGTGCCGCTGAAACCGGCGCCGACGATCGCGATGACGCGCTGGCCGGCATGGCCCCCGGGCTCCTGTCCGCTCGTCTTCGATTCCTGTCGGGCGCCGTGCATGGACGACAGTGTCGGGAACGGCGGTGACGCGGTCGATTGCGCGGGGGTATCAATGCGGTAACTTCGCGCGAACGAATTGCGGCGGCGCCCGTCTGATCAGCGCATGAAATCATTGCTGTCAATCGCGGCCGTGGCCGCATTCGTCGCAGCCGGTCCATTGCAAGCCGCGCCCGACACGATGCAGGCCGTCGAAATCGGACCGGGCCTCTCGATCTCCGTGCAGACGCGGCCCGTGCCGCAGCCGGTCCCGGGCGAGGTGCTGATCAAGGTGCGCGCAGCCGGCGTGAACCCGGTCGACTGGAAGATCGCGCCGCGCCGCGTGGGTCTCGTCCCGGGGATCGACGTCGCGGGCGTCATCGACACGCTCGGCGAGGGCGTCACGGGCTTCAAGGTCGGCGAACCGGTATTCGGCTTCGTGCAGCGCAGTGGCAGCTATGCGGAATACGCCGTCGTCCCCGTGACGAGTCTCGCGCGCAAACCAAAATCGATGTCGTTCGAGGAAGCCGCGGGCCTGCCGACCGCGGCGGAGACGGCGTACCGCGCACTGCACGAGGCGGGCCGCATCGCGCGGGGGCAGACAGTCCTCATCCACGGCGCCGCGGGCGGAGTCGGATCCGCGGCCGTGCAGATCGCGAAGGCCGCGGGCGCACGCGTGATCGGCACCGCATCGCCTGACAACCATGAATTCCTGCGCTCGATCGGCGCGGACGATGTCATCGACTACCGTACCCAACGCTTCGAAGAACGCGTGCACGATGCGGATCTGGTGCTGAACACCGTCGATGCGCTGACGAATGCGCGGTCGATCGGTGTCGTCAGGCGCGGCGGTGTCCTCGTGTCGATCGTCGACCGGCCGAACCTCGCCGCGTGTGCCGCCGCCGGTATCCGCTGCGTTCGGCCCGATCGCGAGACCGGCGCGCCGAACTCCGACCTGTTCGCGCGCATCATCGAGCTCGTCGATGCCGGCAAGTTCCACGTGAACATCGAGCGCGTCTACGGCATGGCGGAAGTCGCGGACGCGTGGAACCACAGTCGCGAAGGTCACACCCGCGGGAAGCTCATCATCCGAGTGTCGGACGGCCCGACGATGAAGCACCAGTAGCGACGTTCAGCGTTCGTGCGCGCCGTCGAGCGCCGCGCGGAAGAACGCCTCGATGTCCGCGCACATCTGCGGCGACAGCTCGTGCGCGATGCCGGGGTAAAGCGCGAACCGTGCGCGAAGCTGCTGGCTCCGGTAGAGACGCTCCGCAAATTTCCAGCGCGCTGCGGGCGTTGTGCCGTAGCGGCGCGTGATGAGCGCAGTGTCGGCCGCCGCGAAACTGTCGCGAGAGGGCACCGAATCGTTCGAATCGCGATCTCCGAGCAGGAAGAACCACGACACCTTGCGGCGGTCCGCTGCGTCCGGCGCGTTGCCGATCAAGGACGCAACGTCTGCGATCCCGACGGGATAGGCGAGCACGTCCCGGTCATCGCGCGCCGCAGGCGCGATCGGCCATCCGCCTGGTGACGTCGCGGCGACGGCGAGTACGCGCTCCGGATGCAGCATGGCGAAGCGGCTCGCGAACGATGCGGACGCCGAGAAGCCGGTGAGCAGCACACGAGGGTCGATGTGCAAGCTGCGTTCTTCGAGCTGCGCGCGTGCATCGTCGATCATCGCGATGAGCTGCAGATCGACACGCGCGTATTCCAGCCGCTGCTCGGTCAGGCTCGCCCGCGACAGCGCGTGCAGATAGAGATTGTCCGCTTCACCCGTCGCAGCCGGACGCGGAAACAGCGGGACGAGCAGTGGAGCTCCGAGGCGGTCTGCGAGCGTCGCATTCTGCGCGACCGTGCATTTTCCCGAGGCCACGATCAGGTCCGCGTCGGTCGTCGCGAACCCCGTGTTGTTCGGCGCGACCAGTAGCGCATTCGCGCGGGCTTCGCGCGGCAGAAGAAGGAGGTAGGGCCAGCGAAATTCCGCGGCGGCGTTCGCGGTATGCGTCGTCACGCGCGTCGCATCGACGGCGCAGGTGCTCGCCACCGGTCCCTTGAGGCCGAGCAGTCCGATCGCGCCGTCGCGCGCGTCGATCGTGACGCGGTTGCGTCCGGCCGGAAGGTGCAGTGCCCAGCGACGTTCGCCCGACGGGCCGCTCCACGACGCAAGCGTGGCGTCGCGCGCGTCGGCGATGCGGATCGTGAGATCGCCCCCGGCAGAGACTGCCCAGACGCTGATCTCGTGCGGCTCAGCCGCCGGAGGAACGAGCACTTCGATCTCGAGCGGGTGGCGCCCTGCCGCGACATCGAAACCGTTCGTGAAGTTGAAGCCTCGTTCGATGAGAGCGGCATTGCGGCGTTCGCGCTCCGCGCGCAGCGACTTCGGGTCCCGGGCGCCCGCGCCGTCGGCCGCCGGCGCGGTCCCGCCGCCCAGCATCAGAATGAGGCAGAGAACGGCTGCCCATGATTTCGCCGATGTCACGAGACACTGCAACGCACGACGCTCCCCGCGCGGTCTCGCTCAGCGCACGAACGTGCGCATGAGCGCCGTGACCGCCGCGAGCTCGCGCGCGCGTCGATTGCGATCCGTTTCACCGGCGACGTGCTCGCGCAGGTGATCGTCGAGCACTTCCATCATGAGTCCCTGCACGGCGCCGCGGACCGCGGCGATCTGCGTGAGCACGGCCGCGCAGTCGATGTCGGCCTGCAGCGACTTCTCGAGGGCCGCGACCTGGCCGGCGACGCGACGGACGCGCGCCAGGATCTTCCTGCGATGAGCGGTGACATGCGCCATGGCGGCGGATCATATACCCTCCCGGGGTATGAGCGATCCCGACGATTCTCCGACGCATCACTGTCACACGCCGCGGTTCGACGCGGGCAACCCGCTCGCGGAAAGCGGCATCCGCAAGTCGCTGTGGCTCACCGCGATCATGATGGTCATCGAGATCGCGGGCGGCTGGTGGTTCAATTCGATGGCCGTGCTCGCCGACGGCTGGCACATGAGCTCGCACGCGCTCGCGCTCGGCCTCTCGGCGTTCGCGTATTCGTTCGCGCGGCGCAATGCGGCGCACCGCCGCTATGCGTTCGGTACCTGGAAAGTGGAAGTGCTCGGCGGTTATTCGAGCGCGATCTTCCTGCTGGGCATCGCCGCGCTCATGGGGTTCCAGTCCGTGGAGCGGCTCGTGCAACCTTCGGCCATCGGCTACGACGAGGCAATCGGCATCGCCGTCGTGGGCCTCGGCGTGAATCTGTTGTGCGCATTCTGGCTGCGCGGGCATCACTCCCATGGACGCAACGACGGTCACGATCACGATCACGATCACGATCACGAACAGGAACCCGCGCACGACGCCGGACATGCTCACGGGCACACCCATTCGGACGAGTCGCACCAGGACCTGAATGCGCGCTCGGCCTACATGCACGTGCTCGCGGACGCGGCGACGTCCGTACTCGCCATCGTCGCGCTCGTCGGCGGCAGATTCTTCGGTCTCGCATGGCTCGATCCTTTCATGGGCATCGTCGGCGCCGTCCTCGTGGCCGCGTGGGCGCGGGGTCTCCTGCGCGACACCGCGCGCGTGCTGCTCGACGCGGAGATGGATGCGCCCGTCGTCGCCGAGGTGCGCGCGGTGATCGAGCAGGGCGAGGTGCCCGCGAGCGTCACCGACCTGCACGTGTGGCGCGTGGGGCGCGCGAAGTACGCGGTGGTGGCCACCGTCGCGACATCATCGGACAGGGATGGCGAGTGGTTCCGCCGCAAGCTGTGCGTGCACGAGGAGCTCGCGCACGTCACGGTCGAGGTTCAGCGCAGGTAGATCCATCGAGAGGGGCACGATCCTTCAGCTCGTTCGCCGCCGCAGCCCGTTGCGAAGAGTACGGCGCGTCCGTGCGCCGCCGAACTAACTGATCGTCAGGTGCACATGCTCATTGGGCATAGATCTGGTCGAACACGCCGCCCTCGCCGAAGTGTTCCTTCTGCGCCTTGCTCCAGCCGCCGAAGTCCTTGATCGTCGCGAGCTCGAGCTTCGGGAAGAGCTCCCGGTGCTTCGCCGCCACTTGCGGATCGCGCGGGCGATAGTAATTGCGCGCGGCGATCTCCTGGCCCTCCGGCGTGTACAGGTACTTGAGATATTCCTCCGCGACGTGACGCGTGCCGCGCCGCAGGACTACCTTGTCGACGACGGCGACCGACGGTTCCGCGAGGATGCTGACCGACGGCACCACGATCTCGAACTTGTCGGGGCCCAGCTCCTTCGTGGCGAGCCAGGCTTCGTTCTCCCACGAGATCGCGACGTCGCCGATCCCGCGCTGCGCGAAGGTCGTCGTCGAGCCGCGCGCGCCCGTGTCGAGCACCGGCACGTTCTTGTAGAGCTTCTTCACGAACTCGCGCGCCGTGGTGTCACTGCCGCCCGGCTGCTTCCTTGCATAGGCCCAGGCCGCGAGGTAGTTCCAGCGGGCACCGCCGGAAGTCTTCGGATTCGGCGTGATCACCGACACCCCGGGTTTCACGAGGTCGCCCCAGTCCTTGATGTGCCTGGGATTGCCCTTGCGCACCAGGAAGACAATGGTCGACGTGTAAGGCGCGCTGTGGTCCGGCAGGCGCTCCTCCCAGTTGACGGGCAGTAGTTTGCCCTGCGTCGCGATCGCGTCGACGTCGGCCGCGAGCGCCAGCGTGACCACGTCCGCTTCGAGGCCGTCGATGACCGAACGGGCCTGTTTGCCGGAGCCGCCGTGCGACTGCTTGATGCTCACCGTGTCGCCCGTCTTCTTCTTCCAGTACTCGGCGAATGCCTTGTTGAAATCGACGTACAGCTCGCGTGTCGGGTCGTAGGACACGTTGAGCAGCGTCACTTCGGCGGCCTGAGCCAGTTCCGCCGTGCCGCCGATGAATACCGCGCTCGTGAGCGCGAGCAGCAGGCGGCGTTGCCAGTTGACATCGGTCATGGTTCTTTCCTCGGATCAGTAGTTGATGGCGAAGCGGGTGAACATCGCCTTCTCGTCGGCGCGATCGCCGGTGAGGGCGCCGCCGTCGAAGCTCGTCTGGTCGTAGTCGATCGACAGCTTCACGGTGTTCCACGGGTACCAGTTGACGCCCACGCCGTATGACGTCTCCTTCGTGATGGCCGTCAGCGGGTTCGCGAACGAATCCGCCCCTCCCGTAAACGCATCGTCGTCGACGTCGAGCACCTGGTAACGCGCGACGAGCTCGAGCGCGCCCCACCCACCGGCGCCGTTCGACGAGCTCCCGGGTTGCCACGTGCTGCGCGGCGTGAAGCCGCGATAGCTTTCTTCCTCGCCCGTGACAAACCACGCGAGCTGGCCCTGCCATGCCGCGTTGGTCAGCGTGGCGGACCGGATGCCGCCCGTGACGTTGCGTGACACGTCCTGCTTCACCTGCGTGTACTCGCCGAGGAATCCGAAGCTGCCACGGTAGAAGTAGAGCTGCGGCGCGAGGCGCAGGCGCTCGCCGTTCGCATACGTCGCATTGTTGGGTGTCGCGCCCGTCGCGGTGTTGGAGCGATACGCGAACACGCTCTGCTGACCCTGGGAGCGATAAGCCGATAGATAGGGGTTGGTCGCGACGCCCGGCAGGTCCTGCCACGTCGATCCGATGCCGACGCCGAGACCGCGCAGGTTGAAGTTGTCGGAATTGACGAAGGGCTGGAAGAACACGCGCGCCGCGTAGTCGCCGCCCGTGTCGTTCTCGACGTCCGGGTTCGGCAGCGCGTCGCTGCTGTTGCCGTCGGTTACGCCGTTGAAGTAGCCGACCTGGTACGCGAAAGCGCCGCCGGCGAATTCGCCCGACAGCTGCACGCCGAGATCGCGGTTCGGCACCAGTAGTGTCGGCAATCCACGCTCCATGAAGCGCAGGTCGCCCTCGGTCTGCAGGCGCTCGAGCCCGACCGACGGCTTGAACTTGCCGGCCGTGACGACGAAGCCCGGTTTGAAACGCGCGGCGGCGAATGCGTCGACAATGATCGTCTTGCCGCTGCCGAAATCCGGCGTGAACCGGAAGTCGAAGATGTTGCCGAACGTGCCTTCGATCGTCGGGCGGACGCTGCGCAGCAGGAGGGTGTCCGCCGTCTCGGGGACGGAGTCGCCGCCGTAAGTGCGGCTGTCCGCGAACAGCGTGCCGCGCAGTCGCACGAAATTTGCGCCGTCAGCCGAGGCGATCTGGAAGCGTGACGCGTTCGCCGTGATCTTGGGCTGGCTCGCGGCCGCGGCCTTCGCGTTCTCGTCCTGAATCTCGAGCTTGCGCTCGAGCACGCCCAGGCGCTGCTTCTGCTCCTCGATCTCACGCCGGAGATCGGCGTTGTCGTCGCTCGAGGTTGCGGTTTGGGCCACGGCATTGCCCGCAAAGGGCAGCAGTAGCGCAATGGCTGTGCCGAGCGCAGCCCGTCGGATCTTCACGTTTCGTCTCCTCTTGGTCCGGCTGGATGCCGGATGGGCGGAGGAGAGCGTAGGAACCGGGGGGTTACGCGGTCAGTCGCCGTTCGGTCACGTGCCGGTTACGTCGCCAACCTTCGGGTTATATCGATAGACCGTGCGCGAGCCATGCGCGCGCGGGATGCACGGCCAGCCGTGCATCCCGCCGGGATCTCAATGGTCCATCAGGCTCGCGGCGTAGTTCGAAAGGAGACGCGCCGTGCGGCCGTTGTCGCCGAGCGGCACGGCGCTCCCACCCGCGCCCAGCGCGGCGAACAGTAGTTTGAGATCGCTGACGAAGCGCGAACGCGGTGTACGCACGGGTGCCACCGCACGCGAGGCTTCGACGTCGAGGTCTTCGAGCGCGGCGCGCCGCGCGCCGGGGAAGGGCGCCAGCCGCGCCTCCAGCGAGGCGGCCACGGTCGGGGGAATGTGGTTCGTGGTGCTCATGTTCGACTCCTCTGGATATCTCTTTCGGCCGAGTTGCGATGCGGGCAGGTTGCGCTACAGTGCCGTCCACAACAAACGCGCCTCCTGAAGCGCGCGTAAGGAAAACTGACGTGACTGCCGCCTACGCGCGACTCCCGCTGAATGCGCTGCGAGTATTCGAAGCAGTGGCCACGCGGCTGTCGTTTGCCGACGCCGCCGAGGCACTGCACGTCACGCCGGCCGCCGTGAGCCAGCAAGTGAAGTCCCTGGAGGACTACCTGCAGGTACAGTTGTTCAAAAGAGCGGGCCGCCGTATCGAGCTCACGGCGGAGGGCACGCAATTGTTGCCCGGCGTACGCCGCGGACTCGACGAGCTCGAGTCGTCGATGCAGCACCTCAAGCAACACCGTGCCGAGGGGCCGTTGCAGGTCACGCTGCTGTCGTCTTTCCTGCAGCGCTGGCTGTTGCCGCGGATCTCGAGCTTCAACGAGCTCAAGACCGGCGTGGAGCTGCGCTTCCACACCTCGCGCGAGGCGGTCGATTTCTCGCGCTCGGAAATGCACGTCGCGGTGCGCATGGGCCTCGGGCGGTGGCCGGGCCTGCACGTCGAGAAGATCATGGACGAGTGGGTGATCCCGATCGCATCGCCGGCGCTGCTCGCCAAGTACGGGCCCGTGCCGCGCGGCGAGGATCTCGCCAATTTTCCGCTGCTCGGCAGCATGGACGAGCCCTGGCAGGCGTGGATCGAGAAGGGCGACGAGGCCCGCTTCCTCGCGCGGGCGCCGATCATCGACGACTCCGCGGGCGTCATCGCCGCCGCGGAGGAAGGCGTGGGCTTCGCGCTCGCGCGCTGGTCGCTCGTGCAGCGCTCGCTCGAGCTCGGCCGCGTCGTGCTCGCGGGCGACGCGCTGCTGCCGTTTCGCTTCTCCTACTTCTTCGTGTGCCCCGAGCCTTATCTCGTGATGCCGAAGGTGCGTCGCTTCCGCGACTGGCTGTTCGACATGGCGAAAGCATTTCCAAAGCCGCATTCGCTCTTCGATGGCAGAAGCGTCGCCGTCGTGAAGCCCGCCGTCACTGCCAAGAAGGCCTGATCTGCCCTGAGGCCCCGCGCTTCGCTCCGCAGGAACGTTCAGTTTTCTTGATGTCGGTTTCAGGCTTCGCGTTTGTTAGGTTCCGACCGGAACTTCAGAATCGCTCCCCGTTACTCAACGACGGAATACGACGGAGAGCAGTCATGTGCATCGAGAGAATCATTCGGAACCTGGCCTTCGCGCTCGCGGCGATCGCGATCGTCGCCGTCATCAGCGCCACGATCGAATTCGAGCCCCTGAGATACGCGCTGGCACAGTGAGGGAGTGATGAGCATGGAAGCCTGTATTGCATTGGCACGCGGGAGCGTGGACGACAAAAAGGTGAGTGCGGATGCCGGAGTCGTGAAGGCGCACCCGCTCCCGAGATCCTGGATGTCGCAACCGGCACCGCGATTCGCGGCTCCGCGCGGCGCGTTGCGCGGGCGCGCGGGCGTGCAGCCGACGGTCCCCGTCGGTAGCTGGATCCGCATCGGCTGACGCCGGGCGCGGCGGCCGCGGCCGTCAGGTCCCTTCGGGATTCACCGGCGCCTCGCGGCCCGCGAGGCGCCGCGCGCTGTCGGCGGGGACGCCGAGATACCCCACGATCGGCGATACCTCGAGCACGCTCGCCACCAATCCGCACAGCAATGCAAGCACGAAACCGATCGCCAGCAGCGCAATGAGAGAAGTTTCGTGCAATTCCGCGGGCATACGCTCGAGGGTACCCGAATTCCCCGGAAGCCGGCCGCGCGGGACCGTAGAATGCGCGCCTTCTTATGAAGGCTCAGCAGGCTCTCGGACCCGCCGTCATCGGCGCCATCGGCGTGGTGTTCGGCGACATCGGCACCAGTCCTCTCTACGCGCTGTCGAGCTCCCTCGACGCCGCCCAATACGTCCCCGGTGAAGCGCACAAGGTGTTAGGCCTGTTGTCGCTCATCTTCTGGTCGCTCGCGTGCGTCGTGACGATCAAGTACGTCGGCGTGATCATGCGGGCCGACAACGCGGGCGAGGGCGGCGTGCTGTCGCTGGTCGCGCTCGTGCAGAAGCATTTCGGGACCGCGCTGCCGTGGGTGCGGCACGCGGTCGCGCTCGGCGTGCTCGGGACGGCGCTCTTCTATTGCGACGCGCTGATCACGCCCGCGGTTTCGGTACTGTCCGCCGTCGAGGGCCTGAGCATCCTCGATCCGAATTTCACGAGCGCGGTCCTGCCCGTGACCATCGGCGTCATCATCGTGCTGTTCGCGATCCAGCGGCGCGGCACCGAGAAGGTCGGCAAGCTGTTCGGCCCCGTGATGGTGCTGTGGTTCGTCACGCTCGCAGTGCTCGGTGTGATATCGATCGCGCGCGCGCCCGACGTGCTGCTTGCGGTGAATCCGCTGTACGGCCTCGAGTTGCTCGTGCGGCACCCGGGCATCGGGCTCGCGATCCTCGGTGCCGTCATTCTCGCGGTCACGGGCTGCGAAGCGCTGTATGCCGACATGGGCCACTTCGGGCGGCTTCCCGTGCGCGTCGGCTGGCTGGTGCTCGTCTGGCCGGCGCTCGTGCTCAACTACTTCGGCCAGGGCGCGCTGATCATCCACTCGGGCACCGCGATCGCAAATCCGTTCTACGCGCTTGCGCCGCAGCAGGGTCTGCCGCTGCTCGTGCTGCTCGCGACCGCGGCCACGGTGATTGCATCCCAGGCCGTGATTTCGGGTGCGTTCTCCGTGACGCGCGAGGCCGTGCAACTGGACCTGCTGCCGCGCGTGCGCGTCCAGCAGACGTCGGCGGACGCGCGCGGGCAGATCTTCGTGCCCGCGGCCAACGGCTTCCTGTTCGTGTGCGTGATCCTGTTCGTGCTCGCATTCCGGAGCTCGAGTGCGCTCGCCGCCGCGTACGGTGTCGCCGTCATGGGCACGATGTTCGTGACGACGCTGCTCGGCCTGCTCGTCGCGCGCTCGATGTGGAACTGGTCGTGGTGGCGAGTCGTGCCGCTGTTCGGCGTGTTCATCGTCATCGACCTCGCGTTCCTCGCGGGCAGCCTGACCAAGATCGCGAGCGGCGGCTGGGTACCGCTGGCATTCGCGACGATCATGTTCGCGATGTTCGTGACGTGGCGCGACGGCCGCCAGCGGCTGCGCGCGGAGCTCGAAGACAGGGCGGTGTCCGATAAGAAACTTCCGGAGTTGCTCGCGAAGGCCACGAAAGTGAAGGGCACCGCGGTGTTCCTGATCAGCCAGGCGGGTTACGTCCCGACCGCGCTGCTGCGCAACCTCGAGCACAACAAGGTCTATCACGAGCAGATCGTGATCCTGCACATCGAAATCGAGCGCACTCCGCGCACGGATCCGCTGTGTCGCGTGAGCGTGCGCGAGCTGCACCCCGGCGTGTACGACCTGCGCGCGCGCTTCGGCTTCATGGAGCGTCCCGACGTCGGCGACGCGCTGCGCAACGCGCGGCGCCAGGGGCTCAACGTGTTCGCCGAGGACTCTTCTTTCTTCCTCGGCTGGCACCTCGTGCGAGCGCGTCCGCGGCCGGGAGTCCCCGGCATCAAGGCGCGCGCGTTCGCATGGCTGCAGCGGCGCAGCGCGCAGGCCGCCGAGTTCTTCAACATGCCGACGCGCGGCGTGGTCGTGCTCGCGACCGAAATCGAGCTCTGACGCGCGGGCTCGCTAGTCGGCCCGCGCGATGCGAAACCAGTCGACGTCGGCGTAGCCGAATTCCCAGGCCGGTCCCGCGCCGAGCGCGAACAGGCCGATCTTCGCGCCGATCCAGCGTCCGGCACGGGCGGTGAACGGCGCGCCCAGGTCCTGGAACGTCTGGCCGTCCGTGCTGAAGCCGAAGCGGACGGTCGCGTCCGCGCCCACGCGCGCGCGTAGATAGACGACGTTCGATGCCGCCGGCAGCGAGGCGATCTCCTGCTCGCGGCCGCCGGCATCGGCGCCGAGGCACGTGACCTGGACGAGCGCGAGCGCGTCACCGCGCTTGCGCAAGCCGATCCACGCGTAATCGGTGCCCATGACGACGAGACCCGCGCGGTCGTCGTCGCCGCGCGCGGAGAACGTGAGCTTCGCAGTCGCCATGAATTGCGGCGCGGGAAATTTCTGCAGCAGCAGGTTCGGCGCATTCCAGAGGTTCGTATGGCCCGCGGGAGGTGCGATGTCGTAGAGCCGCAGGTACCCGTAGGCCTGCGACGGGAATCCGAAGCCGGGGCGCGGATTCGCCTGCCACTGCCACTGCAGGCCGAGCTCGGGCGCGTCGAACTCGTCCGATTCGGCGGGTGTCGTCACGGGGTAGTTTGAGCCCGTGTCGGGCTTGCGATGCGTGGCCACGGGCGCGCCGTCGTCACCGATGACCGGCCAGCCGTCGATCCAGCGCATGGGCTGCAGATGCACGACGCGGCCCCAGGGTCCGCGATCCTGGAAGTGCAGGAACCAGTCCTCGCCGCCCGGCGTGTCGACCCAGGCGCCTTGGTGCGGGCCGTTGATCTGCGTCTTGCCCTGCGCGAGCACGACGCGCCTTTCGTACGGTCCGTAGACGCTCTTCGAGCGCAGCACGAGCTGCCAGCCCGTGGGCACGCCGCCCGCGGGCGCGAAGATGTAGTAGTAGCCGTTGCGCTTGTAGAGCTTCGGACCTTCGACCGTTTCATCGCCGTCGTGGCCGTCGTAGACGATGACGCCTTCGTCGAGGAGCCGCGTCGCGTCGGGCGACATGCGGGACACGAGCAGCGTGCTCTTCATCGACGAGCGGCTGCGCGACACTGCGCTCACGAGATATGCACGGCCGTCGTCGTCCCAGAACGGCGCGGGATCGATCCAGCCCTTCGCCGCCTTGATGAGCCTGGGCTCGCTCCACGGTCCCGCGGCGTTCTTCGCCTTCACCACATAGATGCCGTAGCCGGGATCGGGATAGACGATGACGAACTCGCCGGCGTGATAACGGATCGCGGGCGCCCACGAGCCGCTGCCGTGCTGGGGTTGCGAATACACGTCGTAGGGCGGCTGCGCGTCATAGGCGTGGCCGATGAGCTCCCAGTTCACGAGATCGCGCGAATGCAGGATCGGAAGTCCGGGGCTCGTGTTGAAGCTCGACGCCGTGAGATAGAAATCGCGGCCCACGCGCACCACATCCGGATCGGAGTAATCCGCGTAGAGAACGGGGTTCCGGTACGTGCCATCGCCCTGGTCGGCGACCCAGGCGCCCGGCGGTCGGGTCGCGGCGGGAGGCGTGGCGCAGGCGAGTGGCGTCGCGAACAGCAGCGCCGTGGCCGCGGGCGCGAGGAACTTGTGGGTCATCGTGAGCCTCGGAAGGAGCGGGCGCGGTGATCGGGCGCAGAGATTGTACCCGCGCAATAATCGGCCACCCCGACGGGTCTATGGGGACATGACCGCTGGAGAAAATCTGATGCGACTGACCAATGCCTTTGTCCAACTATGTGCCGCGCTCGCGGTCAGCGCGTGCGTGCCCTCGGCACCCGCCGCCGAGTCGGCCCTGAAGATTCCCGCGCCCGCCGTCGATGCGACGCCGGCAGCGGGCAAGCTCGAAACGGCCGTCGTCGCCGGCGGTTGCTTCTGGGGCGTGCAGGGCGTCTATCAACACCTCAAGGGCGTGAAGAACGTGCTCTCGGGATACGCGGGCGGCGAGCAGGCCACGGCGGAATACGAAACGGTGAGTGAGGGCGATACGGGCCACGCGGAGTCGGTGCAGATCACGTACGACCCGGCGGAGGTGACCTACGGACAGATCCTGCAGGTGTTCTTCTCGGTCGCGCACGACCCGACGCAGCTCAATCGCCAGGGTCCCGATACCGGCACCCAGTACCGTTCGGCGATCTTCTTCGCGAACGATGCGCAGAAGAAGATTGCGGAAGCCTACATCGCGCAGCTCGACGAGGCGGGCGTGTACGCGCGGCCCATCGTCACGAAGGTGTCCGCGCTCAAGGGCTTCTATGCCGCCGAGGACTACCACCAGGACTATCTACTGAACCACCCGGACAATCCATACATCGCGATCAACGATCTTCCCAAGGTGCGCAATTTCGCGAGCGCGCTGCCGGCGCTCTACGTGTCGCGGCCGGTGACCGTGGCGGGGGCGAAGTGATGCGGGCGCCATGGTCG
>Ga0081455_10002722_pt1 | contig 20863 bp, 20 predicted proteins | sample TabmetS3T2R1_FD_70207 | JGI IMG/M metagenome (GOLD analysis project Ga0081455, IMG submission 70207) | Tabebuia heterophylla rhizosphere microbial communities from the University of Puerto Rico - S3T2R1 | ecosystem: Host-associated > Plants > Roots > Rhizosphere ...
ATGGGTTTTTACGCGAAATATATCTTCCCGCGCATTCTCGATTGGAGCGCGGGCGCGCCCGAATTCGGCGAATACCGCCGACGCGCATTGGAGCCGGCGCGCGGCGAGAGCAGCCCCTTGCGTCGGGCCGTGCGGATCGACGGAAGACCGGCGCAGAGCCAGACGGCGCTCGGCCTGCATGTGGCAGCGGTGTGGCTGACGCCGCAGCTCGATCGTCTGTTCCTGGACGGACCGAGCGATCGCAGGCGCTTTCTCGACCGGCTGGTGACCGCCCTGCATCCCGAGCACGCCGGCGATGCGGCGGCCTACGAGAACGCGATGCGCCAGCGCAGTCGCCTGCTCGCCGAGGGCAACCGCGACTCGCATTGGTTCACGGCGCTCGAGGACACCATGGCACGCCACGGCGTCGCCCTGGCCGCCAATCGGGCCGACACGGTGCACCGTCTCGATGCCGCCGCCCGCCTGGGTGTCGGCCCCTTCCCGCGCGCCTCCCTGGCCATGGCGGGCGAGATCGACGAGTGGCTCGCCACCATGCCCGCGCTCGATGCCGAAGACCGTCTGCGCTCCGAATTGGCCGCCGGCCGCTTGCGAGACGCCGACTCAGGCACCACATATCTGGGGCCGCATCGCAGTGATCTGGCGGTGCGCCATCTCGATCTCGACCTGCCGGCAGCCGAGGGCTCGACGGGGCAGCAGAAGGCGCTCCTGGTATCGATCGCGCTGGCCCATGCCCGTCTGGTCGCGCTGTCGCGCGGCTGTGCACCGCTGCTGCTGCTCGACGAGATCGCGGCCCATCTCGATGCCGAGCGCCGCGCGGCGCTGTTCGACGAGGTGGTGGCGCTGGGTGTGCAGAGCTGGATGACCGGCACCGATGCTGAACTTTTCTCGCCGCTCGGCGGCCGCGCGCAGATCCTGCGCGTGACCGACGGCGTCATTGCGGCGACCTGACCTATTCGAAAGCCAGAGACATGAGCGACAACGACGATGTAAGGCCCGGCGCCGAAGCTTACGACGCCAATTCGATCAAGGTGCTGCGCGGGCTGGATGCCGTGCGCAAGCGGCCGGGCATGTATATCGGCGACACCGACGACGGCACCGGCCTGCATCACATGGTCTACGAGATCGTGGACAACGCCATCGACGAGGCGCTGGCGGGGTTTTGCGACAAGGTCGAGGTGGTCTTGCAGGGCGATGGCTCGGTCATGGTCCGCGACAACGGGCGCGGCGTGCCTGTCGACATCCACAGGGAAGAAGGCATCTCGGCCGCCAACGTGATCTTCACGCAACTTCATGCCGGCGGGAAATTCGACCAGAACTCCTACAAGGTCTCGGGCGGACTGCACGGCGTGGGTGCAGCCGTCGTCAACGCCCTGTCGGAGCATCTCGACCTGCGCATCTGGCGCAACGGCAAGGAGCACTTCCTGCGGTTTCGCCGCGGCGAGCCGGAAGGCGACCTGCAGATCGTCGGCGATGCGCCGGCGGACAAGCACGGCACCGAAGTGAGCTTCCTGCCCTCGACCGATATCTTCACCAAGACCGACTTCGACTTCGCGACCCTGGAGCATCGGCTGCGCGAGCTGGCGTTCCTGAATTCGCGCGTGCGCATCGTGCTGACCGACGAGCGCGGCGCTGAGCCCAAGGTCTCGGACCTCTACTACGAGGGCGGCGTCGAGGCCTTCGCCAAATATCTCGACCGCAACAAGCAGGTGCTGCACAGCCCGCCGGTGCTGATCCGCGGCGATAAGGACGGCATCACGGTCGAAGTCGCCCTGCAGTGGAACGACAGCTATCACGAGACGATGCTGTGCTTCACCAACAACATCCCGCAGCGGGACGGCGGCACCCACCTGGCCGGATTTCGCGGCGCCCTGACGCGTACCCTGAACAAGTACGCCGACGAGTCGGGCATCTCCAAGAAAGAGAAGGTGAACCTGACCGGCGACGACATGCGCGAGGGGCTGACCTGCGTGCTGTCGGTCAAAGTGCCTGATCCGAAGTTCTCTTCGCAGACCAAGGACAAGCTGGTCTCGTCGGAGGTCCGCCCGGTGGTCGAATCGGTGGTCGCCGACAAGCTCGCCCAGTGGTTCGAGGAGCATCCGGCGGAAGCCCGCAAGATCCTGACCAAGGTGGTCGAGGCTGCAGCCGCGCGCGAAGCCGCCCGCAAGGCGCGCGAGCTCACGCGGCGCAAGGGCGCGCTCGATGTCAGCTCGTTGCCAGGCAAGCTCGCCGACTGTCAGGAACGCGATCCGGCGCTTTCCGAGCTGTTCATCGTCGAGGGCGATTCGGCCGGCGGCTCGGCCAAGCAGGGCCGCAACCGGGCCAATCAGGCGATCCTGCCGCTGCGCGGCAAGATCCTCAATGTCGAACGCGCACGCTTCGACAAGATGCTGTCCTCGCAGGAGATCGGCACCTTGATCACGGCGTTGGGCACCGGCATTGGCGCCGACGACTTCGATCTCAGCAAGCTCAGGTACCACAAGATCATCATCATGACGGACGCCGATGTGGACGGCAGCCACATCCGCACGCTCCTGATGACCTTCTTCTATCGCCAGATGCGCGACATGATCGAGCAGGGCCATCTCTACATTGCCCAGCCCCCGCTGTTCAAAGCCGCCAAGGGCAAGTCGGCGATCTATCTCAAGGACGAGCGCGCGCTCGACGACCATCTTATCGAGAGTGGCTTGGAGGGCGCCACCTTCCGCCTCGGCGACGGCACCGTTCAGTCGCGTGACGATCTGCGCCGTACCGTCGACATCGCCCGTTCGGTCAGCAACCTCGTCAAGCCGCTTGCCCTGTCACGCCGCGTCACCAGCCAAGCAGTGATCGAGCAGACTGCCATCGCCGGAGCTCTCAAGCCCGACGTGCTGGCTGATCCCGTGCTTGCGCGGCAGACCGCCGACTACATTGTCCGACGTCTCGACGTCGTGAGCCTGCCGTCGGAGCGCGGCTGGACGGGCGAACCGACGCCGGATGGCGGCCTTGCCTTCACCCGCCGCCTGCGGGGCGTTCAGGAACGTCACGTCATCGACGGCCCACTGATCAGGAGTGCCGAAGCACGCCGGCTCGACGCCTTGGCCGACGACCTGCAGGCGGCCTATCAGCGCCCCGGCGTGTTCGTCACCAAGGACGGCAAGGAGACGACGATCTCATCGCCGACGGAGCTGTTCGCTGCTGTGCTCGAGGCCGGCCGCAAAGGCGTCACCATCCAGCGCTACAAAGGGCTGGGCGAGATGAATCCCGACCAGCTCTGGGAGACCACGCTCGACCCCGAGGCACGCGCATTGCTGCAGGTCAAGATCAACCATGCCGACGAGGCCGACGAGATTTTCTCGACCCTGATGGGCGATGTGGTCGAGCCGCGCCGCGACTTCATCCAGGACAATGCCCTCAAGGTGGCGAACCTCGATGTCTAGGATCGCGGCGATGTTGGCCGCAGTGGCGCTGGCCGCGGTGGAGATTGCCGCAGGCGCAGCGCACGCCCAACCGGCGGCGGCCGTCACCGATCCCGAGACCAAGCTCGCGTTCCTGCCGACGCTCGGGGGCGCCACGTTTGAACGGTCGGCCAGCGGCCCCGGCCGCGGCACGACCTATACCTATTCGACCGCCAAGAAGCTGGCCATCACGGTGCAGGTCTTCGGCGGCGATCGCCCTGTGCCGGCGGGCAGCACCAATCCGGTCGTGGTCAACGAGTTCAGCAACGAGCTGCAGTCGGTCGAGCAGGAGGTGAACGACAGTGGCTACTCCCACTTCGAGCGGCCCTCAGTCCCGTCGAGCTGCAGCTACGGCGGCGTGACGTTCCGCTGCATAACCTACGGGGCTCTCGCCCGGGGCAATGCCCGCATCTACAGCAAACTTCTGCTGACCGGCTACCGCGAGCATTTCGTTGCCATCCACATCGATTGGGGCCAAGCGCTGCAACATTCCAGCGCCGACGCCGAGGCGGCGCTGCAGGCGTTCATTCCCGCTCTGATGCGTTGAGTCATGCTGGAGCGCGGACCTCAAGGTCCGCTCATGCTTCTGAGGCGGACCTGGAGGTCCGCGCTCCAATGAGCCCTACAGCACCATCTGCGTCTGGGTGACGACAGCGACCAGCTTGCCTTCGGCGGTGCTGACCCGGGTTTGCCATACCATGGTGCGCCGGCCGCGATGAATCGGCGTGGTTTCGCCGATCACCGTTGTGCCCACAGGCGCAGGGCCGACGAAGTTGGTCTTGCTCTCGATCGTCGTCGTGCCCTTGCCTTCGGGAAGATTCAAGATCGTGGCGGCAGCACCGAGCGTATCGGCAAAGGCCATCACGGCGCCGCCGTGCAGGATGTCGGGCCGCGTGCAGAGCTCGGGGCGGACGACCATCTCGGCCTTCACAGCCGTCTCGCTCGCGGCGACAAACTTCAGCCCCAGGACCTTGGCAAAGGGCAGTTGATGGTCGTTCAGGAGCTGAAGCTTGTCCATGGAGAGGTTCCTCTAGTTCGCGTAGTTTGCAGCGCTGATGCGGCGCAGGCCGAGATACTCCAGGATCGCGATGTCGGCCACGATCAGCGCGACAACAACGATGCCGACGACGCCGGCCGTGGTCCACGATCCGGACAGCGCCACAACCAAGGCGCTCCCCACCACCCAGGCGAGGTCGGCGGCGAAGATCAGGCGCGCCCATCCTTCCGGCAGCGCCGGACGCGAAGCGATCCAGGCGCAGAGCGCGCCAAAGGCGACCACGCCCAACCCGAGAAGCTCGAACACGATGGCAAGGTCGAGGCCGACAACGCTCACGGGCTCATGGGCCGCGATCTCGGCGAAGAACCCGGCGAAGACCGCCAGGACGGCGCCCGACAACACGGAGAAGATGGCATTGCCCCACAGGGTTCGGCGCAGCAGACGATCGGATGAAGCGTTCATGACGTCCTCCTTGGATTGTATGAACGCGACAGAGGTCGCATTGCCGTGCGGCCGCAGCAATTACGCCCCAGGTAATCGGCGGACCCGCATTCGAGTGCTACTGTCTTCTCCATGATGCGCCCATCCTCGTCCTCACCGGCAGTCTCCCTGACTGTCCCTCCCCAGCCCGACATATTCGGCCCGATGCTGCGCGCCTGGCGGCGTCGGCGCGGCGCCAGCCAGCTTGCGCTTGCCCTGCAGTCCGGCGTGTCGCAGCGTCACGTCAGCTTCCTGGAATCGGGCCGCGCCAAGCCCAGCCGCGAGATGGTCGTCCAGCTCACGACGGCGCTCGATGTCCCCTTGCGCCAGCGCAACGCCATGCTGCTGGCCGCTGGCTTCGCGCCGGTCTACCGCGAAAGCAATCTCGCCGCGCCGGAGCTGACGCCGGTGCGGCAGGCGATCGACCGCATGCTGAAGCAACAGGAGCCTTATCCGGCGGTGGTGATCGACCGGTTATGGAACCTGCTGCAGGCCAACGAAGCGGCGCAGGCCTTCACCGTATTCCTGTTCGAGGGGCCTCCGCCGGCGCCCCCCGCCGGCAAGCAGCCCAACCTCCTGCGCTGGCTGCTCGACCCCAAGGCCCTGCGCTCCAAGGTCGCAAACTGGGAGGAGGTGGCGCGCTATCTGGTGTCCACCACCTACGCCGAGATCCTGGCCGCCGGCGGAGAGCCCAAGGCACTGGCCTATATCGAGGAGATCATGGGCTATCCTGACGTGCCGGCCTCGTTCCGCAAGCTGCGCTTCGAGGATCGGCCGCCGCCTGTCTTGACCGCTGACTACATCGTTGGCGGCAAGACGCTCTCGGTCTTCACGACCATTGCCACGCTGGGCACGCCCCAGGACATCACCCTGCAGGAAGTGCGCATAGAGTGCTTCTTCCCGGCAGACGATCGCAGCGATGCGCTGTTCCGCAGCCTCGCCGCCAAAAGCTGATCAGGCCTGCGCCTCCATCAGCCCCAGCAAGGCTTTGAGGATCTCAAGCGGCGGCGGCGGGCAGCCAGGCACGTGCAGATCGACCGGCAGGATGTCGGCCAGCGGACCGACCACGGCGGGTGAGCCGGCAAACACGCCGCAATGAGTGGCGCAATCGCCCAGCGCCACGACCCACTTGGGTTCGGGTGCGGCGTTGTAGGTGCGCAGCACCGCCTCGCGCATGTTCCAGGTGACCGGTCCGGTCACCAGCAACACGTCGGCATGGCGCGGCGAGGCCACGAATTTCAGGCCGAACCGCTCGATGTCGTAGACCGGATTGTTGAGCGCGTTGATCTCCAGCTCGCAACCGTTGCACGACCCTGCATCGATCTCGCGGATGGCCAGAGACCGGCCCAGCCGACGTCGTGCGCGATCGCCCAGAGCCCGCGCCGCTTGTTCCAGCGCAGCAGCGTCCGGCCCCGGCGCAGGTATCGTGGCTCTGCCCTTGAACAGGGCGTCGAACAGGAAAGTCCTCATAGATCGTGCCCCGAATAGGAGCAGTTGAACGACTTGTTGCAGAGCGGGAAGTCGGCAACGATGTTGCCCTCGATCGCGGCTTCCAGCAGCGGCCACTGGAACCAGCTCGCGTCGCGTGCATGAGCATGCGCGACGCGGCCGTCGGTGCCGAGCCGCACGCTCACAAAGACATCGCCGCGAAAAGCTTCCACCAATGCCGCACCCTCCCCCGCTGCCGGATAGGGGGAGCTTGCCCTGATCTCTCCTGGCGATAGCCGGCCCAGGAGCTGCGAGAGGATCCTTATGCTCTCGCCGATCTCGTCCAGACGCACCAGCAGACGGGCATCGACATCGCCAGTCGTGCGCACCTTGAGGTCGAAGTCCAGCCGATCATAGGGTGCATAAGCAAAGGTCTTGCGTGCATCGAAGGCGCGGCCGCAGGCACGGCCAACGAAACCGCCGGCAGCGTATTGCCTCGCCAGTTCGGGGCGGACAGTGCCAGTGGTCACGGTGCGATCCTGCAGGGACGGCATCGCATCGTAGACGCGGCCGACCTCGGCTCGAGTCTCTTCCAGTCGTGTCAACAGACCGCGGATCCTGCCCACGCCGTCCGGGCTCAAGTCGACAGCGACGCCGCCCGGCACGATCCGGTCCATCATCAGGCGGTGACCGAAACAGGCATCGAGCACCGCCAGCACGTCCTCGCGCTGCAAGGTGCAGCGCGCGTTAATGGTGATTACGCTGGCGTCGTTGCAGATGGCGCCGACATCATTGATGTGGTGCGAAAGCCGTTCCAGTTCCGCCATGACGGCGCGCAGCAGCACCGCCCGGGGCGGCGGGGTCCAACCCAGTGCCGCCTCGACGGCTCGCGCGAAGGCCCAGGCATAGGCCACGGTGCTGTCCCCAGACATGCGCCCGATGATACGCGCCGCCTGGTCGATCGCAGCGCCTGCCATCAAACCCTCGACGCCTTTGTGCAGGTAGCCCAACCGCTGCTCGAGGCGCACGACCGTCTCGCCATTGGCGGTGAAGCGGAAGTGGCCGGGCTCGATGATGCCGGCATGGACGGGACCGACCGGTATCTGGTGCAGGCCCTCGCCCTCGGCGGCAAGAAACTCGTAACGAGCAGCATCCTGTCGCCCGGGCCGCCGTCCATGATCGAGCCATGGCCGTGAGTCGGGAAGGTCCACAGGCTGCACACCGTGGAGATCTCGCATGCCTCGTTCCAGGCGCAGTGCCGGAGGGTGGTGTGCGGATACGGAAGGATAGCGACCGGCATCCGTCTCGAGCGAGACAATGGCACGTAGGCTGTGTTGAGCGTCGTTCAGCGCCATGCGCATGACGCCGGCATCCGCCCACAGGGCGCTCAGCTCGTGCCGCGCGTGCGCCAAGCCCTCAGCCAATGCGGTCCATGTCCCCGCATCGACGGCCAGGCGCACGTAGCCGTCGGGACCCGCCGTCCGTTCCCCCAAAAGATCGGCCAGAGCGAGAGCCGTGCTCATCCCAGCAACTCCGCGGCGCGCTGGAACCAGGCAACCAGAGCCGGCGGCAGGAAGATGCCGGCCGTGAACACCAGCAGAAGATGCAGGACCATCGGCACCGACGAGGCATCGACGCGATGAGCAGGACCCGTCGGCTCGCCAAATATCGTATCCTGCAGGCGAAGCAGCAGCGCGCCAAATCCGACCAGCAGGCCGAACGCCGGCAGCAGCGCCAACCAAGGTTCGCGGGCAAAGGTCGTCGTCAGGATCAGGAACTCGCTGGCAAAGACGCCGAATGGCGGCATGCCGCAGATGGCCAGCACGGCGAGCGCGAAGGCCACGGCCAGGCGCGGATGCGTGGCGCTCAACCCTTTGATTTCGGCGATGCGCTGGGTGCCCTTGGCCTGGGCGATGTGTCCGACGGCGAAGAAGATGCCGGACTTGGTCAGGCTGTGCATGGCCATGTGCAGCAGCCCGGCGAAGTTGGCGAGCGGTCCGCCCATGCCGAAAGCGAACACGATCAGGCCCATATGCTCGATCGACGAATAGGCGAAGAGCCGCTTTATGTCGCGCCGCTGATACAGCATGAAGGCGGCAAAGATCAGCGACACCAGCCCCATCACCACCATGATCGGTCCGGGGTCGAGGGCCGCCGGCTGGCCTGCCACCACCATCTTGAAGCGCAGCAAGGCGTACAGAGCGACATTCAGCAGGAGACCCGACAGAACGGCCGACACCGGCGTCGGCCCCTCGGCGTGGGCGTCCGGCAGCCAGGCGTGCAACGGCGCCAAGCCGACCTTGGTGCCATAGCCGATCAGCAGGAAGATGAAAGCGAGGTCGAGGATCGCGGGATCCATGCTCGCTGCAGCCCCTTGCAACAGGCTCCAGGTCATGGCCGGCACGCCTTCCCCGAGCGCCGGCTGGCCAGCGAGGTAGATCAGGATCGTGCCGAAGAAGGCCAGCGAAATGCCGACGCTGGCCAGGATGAAGTACTTCCAGGCCGCTTCGATCGACTGTGGCGTACGGTAGAGGCCGACCATGACCACGGTGATCAAGGTCGCAAGCTCCAGGCCCACCCACATCACGCCGATGTTGTTGGCGACGAGGGCGAGGTTCATCGACCCCATCATCGCCTGGAACATCGCGTGATAGAAGCGCAGGAAGCCCGACGGAAGCCGGCCGATCTCGATCTCGTGCCCTATATAGGAGGCGCTGAACAACGCCGTCGTGAAGCCGACCAGCGTGTTGATCACGATGAAGACGATGTTGAACTCGTCGACGATGGCATAGTCGCCGACGATGCGCTCGGCGGCGACCAGCCAGAGCCCCACGCCGAGCGTAAGGGCCGAGACGATCACATTGAGCGTCGCGCCGACGCGGTAGCCGGGGATGGCCATCAGCAGGACCGCCGCAACGTAAGGCAGCACCACCACGAGCTGGTAGGCGTGGATCATCGCCGGTCTCCACGCATGCGGTCGAGCGCCTCGATATCGACAGTGTCAAAACGCTCGCGGATGCGGAACACGAAGACCGCGAAGACGAACAGCGCGATCAGAACCGAAAAGGCAACGCTGACCTCGACGACGAGCGGCATGCCACGCGCCCCGGTCGCTGCAAGGATCAGCCCGTTCTCCATCGACATGAAGCCGACGACCTGCGTCACGGCGTTGCGGCGCACGATCATCATCAAGAAGCCCAGCAGGACGATGGCCAGCGCCAGCGCCAGCTCCTCTCGCGCATGGCTGGCTGTTCCCCTCGCCACCTTGACGACCAGTGCCTCAGCCAGCCCAGTGAGCGCCAACCCGACGATCAGCGCGACGCCGACACCCACCACCTTCTCCACTTCGCGATGAATGCCCAGCCTCGCCACCGTGCGATGCAGGGCGACCGGAATGACGATGCCCTTGAGCGTGAGTGCGATTGCCGCCGTGATGAACAGGTCCGGCCTATCGTCCGACACGGCAGCCCAGGCGACAGCCAACGCCAGCAAGACCGATTGGGCAGCGAAGGCGTTGAGGACCGCGGCGACGCGCTCCTGATAGAGGAGCGCGAAGCTCGTCAGCAGCATGGCGCCAGCGAGCAGATGGGAGATCTCGTACGCCTGGGTCACGCGAACACCCCGCGGGTCAGGAAGGCCAGCAGGATGGCGAGGAAGCCGAACACGAAGGCAACGCCCAGAAAGTCGGGCAGCCGAAACACGCGCATCTTGGCGATGCTGACCTCCCACACGCCGAGCAGGGCGGCGCAGGCCAGGATCTTGATGATCCAGGCCGCGAGGCCGATCAACCAGCCGGCCAGCCCGGCGTCCGCCGGCGCCATGCCGAAGGGAGCGAACAGGCAGACCAGCAGCGACAGGTAGAGCACCAGCTTGAGGTGGCTCGCTGCCTCGATCAGGGCGAGGTGACGGCCGGAATACTCCAGCACCATGGCCTCGTGGACCATGGTGAGCTCGAGATGGGTCACCGGATTGTCGACCGGGATGCGCGCATTCTCCGCCAGGGCCACGATGACCAGCGCGATCAGCGACAACGCCATCGACACACGGACGGCGAAGGGCTCGGCAATGAAGAAATCGGCGACGCCGGCAAGCCGCGTGGTGCCGGCGGCGATGGCAAGCGTCAGCACGATCAGCATCATGGCGGGCTCGGCCAAGGTCGCGATCATCATCTCGCGCGACGAGCCGATGCCGCCGAAGCTGGTGCCGACATCCATGCCGGCGAGCGCCAGCAGGGCGCGCGCGGCGCCCAGCAGGGCGACCAGCGCCACCACGTCGGCCGCCCAGTTGAACATCAGGCCCGAGGCGAAGCTCGGCACCAGGGCGGCCGCCACCCAGGTGAGAGCAAAGATCAGATAGGGTGCGCTGCGGAACAGCCAGGAGGCGCTCTCCGCGATCACCGATTCCTTGCGCACGAGCTTGGCGAGGTCGAGATAGGCCTGCAGCAGCGGCGCTCCCTGTCGGCGCATCAGCAGCGCCTTGACCCGGCGCACGACGCCGACGGCCAAGGGGGCGATCAGCAGCACGAATGTCATCTGTGCGCCCTGCGCCAGGAGCTGCACGAAGAAATCGGCGGTCATGTCGTCACCGCCGCGAGCGCCAGCAGGAGGACAAGGGCGGCGAACATCAACACGAGGTAGCGCCGGATCGTGAGGAACTGCAGCACGTTCAAGCGGCTGGACAGATTGAGCACAGCACGCCCCGGCGTGGCGTAGAACACGCGCCACAAATGATCGACAACGACGACCGAAAGGCGGGCCGGCCGCTGGTCGCCAGGCGGTGGCATCTCGACCGTTTCTCGCGAGGCGAAGGCCAAGGTGCCGTACACACGCCGCAGCGGCTGGGCGAAGCTCGAGGCAGTGTACTGGGTCACTGGCGACGGATCGGGAAAGCCGCAATCCCAGGCGGGGCCACGGCGGCTGCGCCGTTCGGAAATGCGGTGGACGACGACCAGCGTGGTCAGCGAAGCGATGGCAACGAACAAGGCAATGACCGGCGCATCGTAGACGCTGCGCGCGGGATCGAAGGCGATCAGCGAGAACGGTGTCGGTCCCTCGCCGATCGGCAGGCCCGTGCTCACGAGGTCCCCTAGCACGGGCGCCAGCGCGACGGCCAGCACGCTGCCCAAAAGGCCGCCCAGGATGCACAGGAAGGCAAGGCCGCCCATGGCGATCTGCTGGGCCAGCGGCACGTCATGCGCATTGGCTGCCTCCACGCTGCGCGGCCGCCCGAGAAAGGCCGTGCCGTAGACCCGCACGAAGCAGGCCGCCGCCAGAGCAGCCGCCAGCGCCAACATGGCGCCAATCGCCGGCGACGCGAAATGCAGCGCAGCCTGCGGCAATTCGGGCGCCGCGATCACGGCCTGAAAGAGCAGCCATTCAGACACGAAGCCGTTCAGTGGCGGCAGAGCGGAGATGGCGAGGGCGCCGACGAGGAAAAACGCGGCCGTCCGCGGCATGCGATGGATAAGCCCGCCCAGCCCATCGAGGTCGCGCCGGCCGGTGGCATGCAGCACGGCGCCTGCTCCGAGGAACAGCAAGGATTTGAACCAGGAATGGTTCAGCACGTGCAGGAGAGCCGCTGCCATCGCCACTGCCGCCCCTTCATTCTGCCCGTTGGCGCGAAAGGCGAGCGCCAGGCCCAGCGCCACGAAGATCACCCCGACATTCTCGATCGTCGAATAGGCGAGCACGCGCTTGAGGTCGCGGTCGAGCACGGCATAGAGCAGCCCCAGCACGGCGGTCACGACGCCCAGGATGATCGGCGGCAGCGCCCACCACCAGGCGGGAGGTCCCAGCAGATCGAAGGCGATCCGTACGAACCCGTAGATCGCGACCTTGGTCATGACGCCGCTCATCAGCGCCGAGACGTGACTGGGTGCGGCGGGATGGGCGAGCGGCAGCCAGGCATGCAGCGGGATGAGGCCGCCCTTCGAGCCGCAGCCGACCAGAGCCGCGGCGAGGATCAGGGCGGCAATGAGGGGCGCGGGGCGGTGGTGGCGGATGGTATCGAAAGCATAGCCGCCGGTGGGCCCGGCGAGGCCGCCGAAAGCAAAGAGGAGTGCTGCTGTGCCGATCGCGGCCATGACGAGGTAGAGATGGGCCGCTCGCCGGCTTTCAGGATCAGTGTGCCGTGCGGCGACCAGCGCCCACGAGGCCAACGACATCAGCTCCCAGGAAAAGAGAAAGGCGTAGGCGTCGTCAGCTATGAGAACGAGGTTCATCGCCGCGGCGAACAGCGGGAACAGCGGTTCGACGCGCGGCGTCAGCTCGTGGGTTCGATCGAGGCCCATGCCATAGACGCTCGCCGCCAGGACGCCGCCATTGATCACGATGCCGAAGAAGGCGGAGAGCGTATCCAGCCGAAGATGCAGGCCGATCGCCGGCAATCCGATAGGCAGAACGGCCGCGAGCTCGCCGCCGCGCAGCAGCGCCCCGAGATCGACAATGCCGATCACCGTCGCCGCCAAAGCACTCAGCGGATAGACGAAAGCCAGAGCCGGACCACGCGTCACCGCCGCGAGAATCGCCGCGACAGCCAATGCCCCTAGAGCGACGCCTAACACATACAGTTCGGGCACGGACTGGCGGAACCTCTCGTCGATGGGACTAAATCACTAAAAATTTGTGTCTAATTGTCTCCAGTCTAGCAAAGGAACGACGCAACACCCAAGCTCAGAACGCGTCACTGCATGTCGCGCGCCCGCTCATAGGCTGCGGCAAAATTGGGCGGCGCGTCGGAGCGACAGGGCAAAGCCCGCTTGGGATCGGGATCCTCGATGAAGGCATCGCGCAACCGCGCCGCACAGGGATCCTGGACAACGACGCCATGACCCTGCGCGCGAAAGACGACATGGCGTGATGCGGAAAGATGTCGCGCTGCGTCGGCTCCCCAAGCGGGTGGTGTCAGCCAGTCGAAGGTGCCGCTCAGCAGCAAGGTCGGAATCGTCGCCTGCACCGGCTGACGCTCCGGCGCGGAGGCAGCAGGCACCCGCCAGAGAGGACAGAACACCGGAGACTTGCTGGTTCGGGCATTGAGGCCGTAGACGCCGTTGGTCTCGATCGATCTGAGACGCGCCTCGCGATCGACCGTCGCCCACGTCTCGCGGCACTCGATGCTGTTGTAGAGGCCATCGAACTGCTGGGCGTTCTGTTCCAGAAGGCCGCCGTCGCTGCCCTCCAGATCTTCGGCAAACATCTTCAACAGCTTGAAGTCGCGACGCTGCCCCGACGCGACGGCTTCCGGAATCAATGCCGCCTCACCTTCCCGCATCATGTGCAGCAGCACCATGAGATATTTCGCGCCGTCCAGCCGCACGGACTGCGGGCCATCGTCGAGCTGCAACGTGAGACCGACCGGCTTGCGCTCGGCTGCTTCGATGGCGCCCTCGACCATGCCGCGCAGGGCAGGATGTCGCTCGCGGCAGAGCGAATCGGCGGCGCACTCGGCGTAGAGCTGCTCGAAGGCGCGGCGCACGATCTCGGCCTCGTTCTGCTCGCCGTTCACCTGCGGTGGATAGACTCCATCCAGCACCACCGCGCGGATCAGGTCAGGATGGCGGCGCATCACCTCGAGCGCCCAACGCGTGCCATAGGACACACCGTAGATGCTGATGCGCGAGAGCGACATCGCTCGCGCGAGATCGGCCACGTCGTCCGCCAAGGCGGGCGTGCTGTACATCGAGAGATCGATCTTGCGCTTGTCGAAGCCGACACGGCAGCGCATCAGGATGTCGCGTTCCTGTTGCTCCGTCACCGCGCGGCGGCGCGCCTTCGCCGGATCGCTGGTGCGCGGATCGAAGCAGTCGAGATTGGGCGACGATCCCCCGGCGCCGCGCTGGCTCAAGACGACGACGTCGCGTCGTCGACGGATCGCGGCGGTCTCGTTCCACCAGTCACCCTCGGTCAGCGCATCGGCGCCGGGCCTGCTGGCCACCAATGGCGCATCACCCGGACCGCCCGAGAGATAGAACATGGGTTCGGCACCCGCCGTGCGCTTGGCCTTGAGCACGGCCACCTTGAGCCGGACCTCGCGGCCTTCCGGCTGCTCGCGATTCTCCAGCACGACGAGCGCGAAGCACTCGACCCTGTCGCCGCGCGGCGGCTTGAACGGGCAGCGTTCGCGTTCGAGCCGTGGTGCAGCCAGCGCGCTGCCTGCCAGAATCACCAGAAATGCTGCCAACCACAGTCGGGCCATGGATATGTTGTGCCACATCGTGGCTTGTGACGGCATGAGGTAATTCATTGGAAGCCTCGAAGCGCATGCCTTGTCAGGGCGTCCACCTGACCGCAATTTCGCGCCCATGACATCCCGTTCCTATTGGACCGCCGTGTGGTGCGGTTTTCTTGTTCTCGCCATCGGGCTCGGCGTTCGCCAGAGCTTCGGCATCTTCCTGAAGCCTGTTTCGGCCGAACTGCATGTCGGCCGAGAGCTGTTCTCGTTCGGCACAGCGCTGTCGATGTTGCTGATGGGCGCCATGGCTCCTTTTTCCGGTCGGCTGTGCGATCGCTTCGGCTCCGCACCGACGATTGCTGGCGGCGGAGCACTCTATGTGCTGGGCATGATCGTGACAGCCACGATGCATGACGGCTTCATGCTGATCCTGGGCAACATCCTCGTCGGCGTCGGCCTCTCGGCCGCAACCTTCGGGCCTGTTCTCGGCGTGATCCTGCGCGTGGCGCCGCCCGCCAAGCAGGCCTTGGCGGTCGGCCTCTGCTCGGCGGGTGGCTCGTTCGGCCAGTTCTTCATCGTGCCTCTCGCAGCCGTGCTGCAGAACTATTTCGGCGACTGGCGTCCCACCATGTGGGCGCTGACGATCCTTGCCGTCCTGATAATTCTGCTGCCGTTCGGCCTCAACGACAGCCAGCAGATCGCCGCCGGCCGGCGCGCAAGCGGCGGCCGACAGACGGCAGGCGAGGCGTTGTTGGAGGCTTTCCGCCAGAAGAGCTACGTCCTGCTGGTCATCGGCTATTTCGTCTGCGGCTTCCACGTCGCCTTCGTCGGCGGCCACCTGCCGGCCTATATCTCCGACAAGGGCGTGGGCCTGTCGCTGCTCGGCATCAACCTGTCGCCGGCCGAGCTCGGCGGCTGGGCAATCGGTATGGTCGGCCTGTTCAATATCGCCGGCACCGTGCTGTGGAGCTCGATGGGCAGCCGCTACAAGCGCAAGAACCTGCTGGCCGTGCTCTATCTCCTGCGCTCCCTGGTGTTCCTGGTCTTCGTCTTGATGCCGCTGTCGGCCGCCTCGGTGCTGGCCTTCGCCGCGGCGCTGGGTTTCCTGTGGCTGGGCACCGTGCCGCTGACCACCTCGCTCGTCGGCTACATCTTCGGGCCCGTCCACGTCACCATGCTGAACGGCATCGTCTTCTTCGGCCATCAGGTCGGCAGCTTCTTCGGCGGCTGGGGCGGCGGGCGCGTGTTCGACCTGCAGGGCAACTACGACATGATGTGGTGGCTCTCGATCGCGCTTGGCATCGTGTCGGCCCTGCTACACTGGCCGATCGTCGAGGAGCGGCTGACGCGCACGACAGCAGTGCCGCAGCCGGCATGATGACTGGCTCGATGATTGGGGGTTGGCGTTCCCTCGTCTTGTGGGGTGCCGCCGCTCTCGTGGGGGCTGCGATTGCCGTGTCGTTCATCCTCTGGGGGCTGAACGGCCCGGCCTATCTCGTCGACCTGATCGCGGCCTACTGCCTTTAGGGCGAGCCGATCCCAGGGCCGATACGGGGAAAGCGCGGTAGCGTCCGGCCGCCGTCCATGACGATCGCGCGGCCCGTCACGAAATCGAAGGCCGGCGAGCAGACCAGCACAGCCATCTCGCCGATTTCGTCCTCGGTCACCAGGCGACCGAGCGGCGTGCCAGCGATGGCCGCTTCCTTGTAAGCGGGCATGGTGTCAGTTCGCGGACTTGCGATTTGGCTCGGCACGAGGGCGTTGACTGTGATCGAGGGCGCAAGCTCCAGCGCGAGGCCTTCGGTCAAATGCAGCAGCGCCGCCTTCGCCAAGCCATAGACGGAATGCGTGCGCACCAGGCTCGACGTGGCACCGATATTGACGATGCGCCCCCAGCCCAGGCGTTCCATGCCGGCGCACAGCCTCTGCGTCAGAAGATAGGGCGCCTTGAGATTGACCGTCATGATGCGATCCCAGACCTCCGCAGGGAGATTGCGGAACGGCGCATCGGCAAACGGACCGGCATTGTTGACCAGCACGGACACCGGCCCCAGCACCCGTTCGACCGCATCGGCCAGCGCGGCTGTGGCCGCCTCCTCGGTCAGGTCCCCGCTGAAAGCCGCCGCCGATCCACCAGCCGCCACGATTCCGGCAACGACCTTGTCGGCATCGCGCACGGCGGATCGACAATGGACCGCGACGCGCACGCCCTGCCGCGCGAACGCCCGGGCGATGCTGGCGCCCGCGCCGGAGGACGAGCCGGTCACCAGCACGACCTTGCCCTCCAGCACCGAGCGGCTGGCATTCATGGATCGACCAATACCGTCCAGATGGACTTGGTCTTCGACCGATCGAGATACTTCTCGTACAGCTCGTCGATCAGGTCCTTGCCCAAGGTCGCGATCTCGGCCTCGTAGGCGGCACGGTCGGTGATCTCGATGCGCTCAAGATAGTCCCACGGCCCGCCGCCGAGCGGGCCGACGACATCGGTCAAGCGGTGGGTGCGATAGCTCACGATCGACTTCAGCTTGCCCGCGACGACGTAGTCGACCTCGCGCTCGTAGCGCTCGTATGCCTCGTGATCGACACCCGGCTTCAAGGCGGCCAGCACATATCTTACAATCGCCATCTTCTTCTCCGTTCAGGGCTCGATCCGGTCCGACCAGAACGCCACCGTCTTCGATCGGTCGAGGTACTTGCTGTAGAGCAGGTCGAGGAACTCCTTGCTGCCGGTCGCCGCCTGCTTTTCGTAGTCCGCGCGGCTCGTTACCTCGATCCGTTCCATGAAATCCCACGGCCCGCCTTCGATGCCCGCGGCGAGCTCGGTGATGCGATGCGTGCGATAGCTCACGATCGACGGGTTTTGTGCCGCCTTGACGTAGTCGACCTCGCGCTCGAAGCGCTCGAACTCATCGACCGGCACGCCAGGCTTCAAGGCGACCAGCACATAGCGAACAACCGTCATCGGCTCTCCTCCTCGGCAAGATGGCAGGCGACCTTGTGGCCGGGTGCGACTTCCCGCACCGGGACGGGCTCGGCACAGACCGGCCGTGCCAGCGGGCAGCGGGCGCGCAGCCGGCAACCGGTCGGAATGTCGATGGGGCTCGGGATCTCGCCCGAGAGGACGAAAGGGTCGCGCCTGGCATCGGGGTCCGGCACCGGCACGGCCGCCAGCAGCGCGCGCGTGTAGGGATGCACCGGATGGGCGAACAGCTCCGCTGTCGTGGCTTCCTCGACGATGACGCCGAGATACATGACCGCCACCCGCGACGCGAGGTAGCGCACCGTCGCCAGGTCGTGCGAGATGAAGAGGTAGGAAAGCCCGTGACGCTCGCGCAGCTCCTCGAGCAGGAGAATGATCCGGGCGCGAAGCGACACATCGAGCGCCGATGTCGGCTCGTCGAGCACCACGAGACGCGGGCTGGTGATCAGGGCGCGCGCGATGTTGACGCGCTGTCGCTGGCCGCCGGAAAGCTCGTGCGGATAGCGCTCGGCAAAGTCCGCGCCGAGACCGACCTCTTCCAGGATTGCGTCGGTCCGCGCGCGGCGCTCGGACACGGTGAGGCTCGTATGCAGCTTGAGGGGCTCTCCCACCGTGCGTCGGACACTGAGCTGCGGATTGAGCGAGGCAGTCGGATCCTGGAACACCATCTGCAGATGCGGCCGCATCTTCTCGAAGGCGTCGTTGCCGAGCGTCGTGAGCTCGGCGCCGTCCAGGCGGATGCTGCCGCTCGTGGGCTCGAGCAGCCGGACCAGGCTGCGGGCCACCGTCGACTTCCCGCAGCCCGATTCGCCCACCAGGCCCAGTGTCGAACCCGCCTCGACGACGAAAGAGACGCCGTCGACAGCGCGCACGACCGGAGCCTTACCGTCCTTCAGCGAGCGCAGCCACGCCTCCAGCCCCCGCAACGGGAACTGCACCCGCAGGTCTTCGACCTCACAAAGCGGCACGGCCATTCTCGACAGCGAAGCAGGCGACCAGGTGATCGGCTGAAAGCCCGGTCATGCCCGGTTTCCCTTGCCGGCACCGGTCCTCGACCCACGGGCAGCGGCCGGCATATCGGCAGCCCGGCGGCGGATTGAGCAGCGACGGCACTGAGCCCGGAATGGGTTCCATGGTGATCTCGCGATCGACCCGTGGGATCGAGCGCACCAACGCCCGCGTGTAGGGATGTGCCGGACGGGCGAACAGGGCTCGTACCGGCGCGATCTCGACAATTTGGCCAGCATGCATGACAGCGACACGATGGCAGGTCGTCGCCACGACGCCGAGATCGTGGGTGATCAGCAGGATCGACGCACCGGTTTTCTGGCCAAGATCGCGCAGGAGATCGAGGATGCGCGCCGCGGTCGAGACGTCGAGGCCGGTCGTGGGCTCGTCGGCGATCAGCAGACGCGGCGCCGTCGCCAGCGCCATGGCGATCATCACGCGCTGGCACATGCCGCCCGAGAACTGGTGAGGGTACTGGCGCGCGCGGCGTTCAGGCTCGGGGATGCCGACCAGCCGCAGCATATCGATGGCGCGCTTGCGGCTTTCCGCCTTGGACAGGCCGGCGTGCAACGCATAGAGGCGCGCCACATGCTCTCCCACCGTGATCAGCGGATTGAGCGCCGTGCGGGGCGTCTGGAAGACCATCGCGATCTGGGCGCCACGGATATGCGCCAGCTCCCCCTCGCCGAGGCTGCACAGGTCCTTGCCGTCGAAAGTGATCCGGCCGTGCACGATGCGGCCCGGCTGGCGGATCAGGCGCAGAAGCGCGGTCGCGGTCACCGACTTTCCCGAGCCGGACTCGCCCACCAGGCCCAGAACCTCACCTTGCCGCACGTCGAAGGTCGCGCCGTCGACCGCTTCGACCTCGCCGTGATCGGTGGAGAAGCGGACCGCGAGGTCCTGCACGTCGATGACGGCGGTCACCGCACGCCCCGCATGCGCGGATCGAGGAAATCCCGCAGCGCATCGCCGATCAGGTTGAAGGACAGCACCATGATCACGATGGCAAGCCCCGGGAACAGGAACAGCCACCATTCGCCGGTGACGATGTATTGCGCGCCTTCTGCGGTCATCGAGCCCCACTCGCTTTGCGGCGGACGGATGCCCAGGCCGATGAAGGAGAGCGCCGCCATCGTCAGCAGCGCGTAGCCCATCGCGAGCGTGGCCTGCACGATGATCGGTGGCAGGCAATTGGGCAGCAGATGGACGAACACGATGCGCCACGCGGGGTTGCCGACGACCCGAGCCGCGTCGGCATACTCCATCTCGCGAATACGCAGGATCTCGCCGCGCACCAGGCGGAGATAGGTGGGCAGCTGAGTAAGCGCGATCGCGAGCAGGACATTGGTCACGCTGTTGCCCAGCGCCGCGGTGATGGCCATCGCCAGGATGAAAGCGGGAAAGGCCATGACGGAATCGACGCAGCGCATGATGATCAGGTCGACCCAGCCGCGATAGAGGCCGGACAGCGCGCCGATGGTCGAGCCGATCGCGAGCGCCAGCGCCGTAGCGCCGAAGGCGACCGAGAGGTCGACCTGGCCAGCGAAGATGATGCGGGACAGGAGGTCGCGTCCGTAGATGTCGGTGCCCAGCCAATGCTGGAGCGATGGCACTTGCAGCGCTGCTGCCGGATCGGTCGCATCGGCGTCGTACGGCGCCACCCAGGCCGCCAGCAACGCGGCCAGCGCCATCACGAGAATCAAGCCAAGCGCGATTGCCGACGGCCAGTTGCGCCGCAGCCGCAGCCAGACCAGCCGCAGGGTGACGGACAGCGATGTCGACGGGCGTGCACGCGGGTGGGCGACGTTTGCCATCAGTCGAGCCGGATTCGCGGATCGATCAGCCCGTAGACGATGTCGATCGCGAAATTGACGATCACGTAAAGGACGGCGACGAACAGCACGAAGGACTGGATCGGTCCGGAGTCCTTGGTCATCAGCGAGGTGATGGCGTAGTTGCCGATGCCCGGCCAGGCAAACACGCTTTCGACCACAGCGTTGCCGGCCATCAGGAAACCAAAGACGAGCCCCAGGATGGTGACCACGGGGATCAGGGCATTGACGAGCGCATCGCCGTAGATCACGCGGCGGCGCGGGATGCCGGCCGCCCAGGCCGCCTTGATGTAATCCGATTCGAGGATCTCCAGCATGGTCGAGCGCACCATGCGCGCGATCGGCGCCATGACGCTCAAGCCGAGGACCGCTGCCGGCAGCATCAGCTGATGCAGCGATGAGCCAAGTGCGGACCAGCTGCCGGTCAACAGGCTGTCGACGACATAAAGGCCGGTGATGCTCTGCGGCGGCTCGATGCCCGCGCCGAGCCGGCCCAGCGGCGGGGGCGCCACGCCCAGGAGATAGAAGAAGA
>Ga0081455_10002723_pt1 | contig 20862 bp, 20 predicted proteins | sample TabmetS3T2R1_FD_70207 | JGI IMG/M metagenome (GOLD analysis project Ga0081455, IMG submission 70207) | Tabebuia heterophylla rhizosphere microbial communities from the University of Puerto Rico - S3T2R1 | ecosystem: Host-associated > Plants > Roots > Rhizosphere ...
GGCCGCATTCGTCGCCTTCGAGTCGTTGACATAGCGCACCCCGTCGACCTCGCCGACGTCCTCGAGGCGATGTGGGACGCCGGGGAACTCCCGCAGGGCTGCGGCGATCCGGTCGTCGGGCACGCCGGCCGCGCGCGCGGCGGCCGTCGCCGCCGCTGCGTTCTCTCGGTTGTGCGCGCCGGGGATCCGCGGCTCCGCCGGAAGGGGGTCGTCGACCGAGAACTCGACCCGGCGAGCAGCTCCCGCGTCGCCGAACCCGCGGGGCACGACGGCGGTGTCCTCGTCGGTCTGGTTCTCGAAGATCCGCAGCTTGGCGTCGCGGTAGGCCTCGAAGGTTCCGTGGCGGTCGAGGTGATCGGGCTCGAGATTGAGGAGCACGGCGACGCGCGGGTGCAGCTCGTGGATGTCCTCGAGCTGGAAGCTCGACAGCTCGCAGACGATCCAGGCATCCTCGGGCACCTCGTCGACGAGCTCGGCGAGCGCCCGCCCGACGTTCCCGGCGACCGGCGAAGCGAGCATCGCGCCGAGCAGCTCGCTCGTCGTCGTCTTCCCGTTCGTCCCCGTCACGCCGAGCAGCGGGTTCGGAAGCAGGCGCGCGCCGAGCTCGACCTCGCTCCAGACCGGGATCCCGCGCTCCCGCGCCGCCGCAACGAGCGGTGCTTCGTTGGGTACTCCGGGGCTCTTGATCACGACCTCGACTCCCTCCAGCAGTGAGGTCTCTTCGGACCCCAGGTGAACTTCGACGCCGGCCGCTTCGAGCCTCCCCGTCTCGACCTCCGTTGAGCGGTCGACAGCTACCACCCGGCCGCCGCGCCGGGCGAGCACCAGCGCCGCCGCCTGTCCCGAGCGCGCGAGCCCGAGGACGAGCGCGTTCATCCCGCCAGGTCGGGTCGAAACTGCGGGAAGTACTGGTAGTAGAGCGCGAACGCGAACGCGCAGAGGATCGCCGCGAGGATCCAGAACCGCACCATGATCTTCGTCTCCGACCAGGCCTTCATCTCGAAGTGGTGGTGGATCGGCGCCATCAGGAAGATCCGCCGGCCCCTGTATTTGAACGAGAAGACCTGGAGGATGACCGAGAGCGCCTCGATCACGAAGATCCCGCCGATCAGGAGCAAGAGCAGCTCGGCGTGGCTCATGATCGCGAAGCCGCCTAGCGCTCCGCCGATCGCCATCGCGCCGGTGTCGCCCAGGAAGACCTCCGCGGGGAAGGCGTTGTACCAGAGGAAGCCGATCGCGCCTCCGATCAGCGAGGCGCCGAGGATGGCGAGGTCGAGAGCTGCGAGATCCTGCTCGGCCAGCTGTCCCGACCGGATGTAGGCGAAGACGTTTATCGCCGTGAAGGTCAGCAGCGCGATGATCCCGACCCCGATCGCGAGGCCGTCGATGCCGTCGGTCAGGTTCGCACCGTTCGCGGCGCCGGCGAGGACGAGGAAGAGCAGGAGGTAGAACCCAAAGGCGAGGCCGAGCCGCCAGTCGAGGACCGGCACGTAGATCGACGTGTCGTAGTCGAGATCGCGGACGACGAGCCCGACGCCGACCGTGATCCCGGCGAGTAGCAGGAGCTTCCAGCGGCCGGAGAGGCCAAGCGAACGCCGGTGACGCACCTTGATGTAGTCGTCGGCGAACCCGATCGCCGTGCAGGCGATCGTGATCGCGAAGACCGTTAGCCCCTGCGCCGTCCAGTGGCTCAGCACAAGGAAGGGGATCGTCGCCGAGACGACCATCAACAGCCCGCCCGCCGTGGGTGTTCCCTGCTTGACCGCGTGGCCGGCCGGGCCCTCCTCACGGATCATCTGACCGAACTCGTGCCGGCGCAGGAAGTCGATGAACTTCGGACCGGCGACGATCGAGATGATCATGGCGAGGAGCCCCGCCAGGAGGACTCGTTCCATTACTTGCTCAGGTTCTCCGCGACCGCCTCGAGGCCTACGGAGCGGGATCCCTTCACGAGGACGACGTCGCCCGGCTCGAGCAGCCGGTTGAGCAGCTCGGCCGCCTCCGCGGCGTCGGCGACCCAGTACGTCGGGGCGTAGTCCTGCGCGAGCCCGCCGACACCGATGACGAGGTCGAGCCCCGCTGTCTCCTCGCCGACCTCGCGGTGGTAGCGCGGCCCTTCGGGACCGAGTTCCGCCATCCCGCCGAGCACGGCGATCCGGCGTCCGCCGTTCCGCTGGCCGAGGTCGCGGAGCGCCGCAGCCATCGACGCGGGGTTCGCATTCCAGCAGTCATTGATGAGGACGCCGCCGCCGGCCAACGAAAGCTCCTCCCCGCGCAGCCGCGAGAGCTCGATCTGGGCGGCACCTTCCTGGGCTCGGTCGAGCGGGAGGCCGAGCGCCCAGTAGGCCGCCAGCGCGGTCAGGGTGTTCTCGGCCTGGTGGCGGGATCGAAAGGGCACTTCGAGCTCGACCGGCCGGCCACCGACCTCGGCTCTGAGCACGCCGTCGTCGAACGAGCGCAGGCGCGCGTCCTCCCCGACCCGGATCACATCGAGGTCGGGTCGCACATGAGGCTCGAGCTCGTGGACGCCGGCCGGGATGACGGCCTTGGCGCCCGGCGGCAGCGCCTCGAGGAGCTCGGCTTTCGCCCCGGCCACACCCTCGACGGACCCGACGAACTCGAGGTGGACCGGCCCGATCGCGGTGATCACGCCGAGCGTCGGCCGAGCGATCTCGCACAGGTCGGCGATCTGGCCGAAGCCGCGCATCGCGAGCTCGCAGATCAGGAGCTCGGTGTCGGTCTCGAGGCGCGCCAGCGTCAGCGGGACTCCGAGCTCGGCGTTGAAGCTGGCTTCCGCGGCGACCGTCCGGCGGTGCGGACGGCACAGCGCCGCGAGGATGTCCTTGGTGGAGGTCTTCCCGGTCGAGCCGGTGATCCCGACCACTTCGGCGCTCGTCCGCTCGCGGAGCGCCCGGCCGATCGCGGCCAGCGCCTTGAAGGCATCGTCCGGAACGAGCGTCGCCGCCGCGCCGGCCCCGCGCGCCTGGCCGACGAACCCGACGCCGCCGCGGACTGCGACGAAGAGATCGCCCGGCCCGACCCGCCGTGAGTCGATCTGAACGCCCGTGACGTGGTCGGCCGTCGCCTCGAGCTCGCCCAGCCCGGCCAGCTCGGTGACCGGCAGTGGGATCATGCGAGAGCCCCAAGGCGCCGAAGTGTCTCGCGCGCCACTTCTCGGTCGTCGAACGGGATCTTGCGATCGGCGAACTCCTGTCCCTGCTCGGCACCCTTGCCGGCGATGACGACGACGTCGCCGTCGCCGGCCATGCCCAGCGCACGCTCGATCGCCGGGCGTCGCTCGACTTCGACTTCAACAGGCCCCGCGACGCCCGTGAGGATCTCGTCGATGATCGCCTTCGGGTCCTCGCTGCGCGGGTTGTCCGAGGTCACGATCGTGACGTCGGCCAGCTCGCTGGCGACGCGGCCCATCATCGGCCGCTTTCCCCGATCGCGGTCGCCGCCCGCGCCGAAGACGCAGATCAGCCGGCTGTCGGTCAGATCGCGCGCCGTCCGCAGGACCGCCTCGAGGGCGCCGGGCTTGTGCGAGTAGTCGACGATGACCGTGAACGGCTGCCCCTCCTCGATCGACTCGAAACGCCCCGGCACGCCCGGCACCTCGGCGACGCCGTCGACGACCGCATCGTCCGGGACCCCGATCAGGCGGCTGATTGCGGCTGCCGCGAGGACGTTCTCGACGTTGAAGCTGCCGGCGAGCCGCGACCGCTCCAGCGCCGGATGGGTCGCGAGCTCCGCGTCGGCCACGGGCCCGAAGGTGAGCACCGGCGCGCGGTCGAGGCGGCGCAGGTCGCCGGCGAGCCGTCGACCCCACTCGTTCGTGACGTTGACCGCAGCGGCCGGAGCGGGCTCGTGCTCGGTGAACAGGCGCCGCTTGGCCTCGAAGTAGCGCTCCATCGAGCCGTGGAAGTCGAGGTGGTCCTGCGACAGGTTCGTGAAGGCGAGCGCCGTGAAGCGGACGCGCTCGAGCCGTCCGAGCTCCGAGCCGTGCGACGTCGCCTCCATCGCGCAGCTTCGGTCGCCGGCGTCGAGCATCTCGCGGAACGTGCGCTGGAGGTCGATCGCCTCGGGCGTCGTCCGGACCGCGGGTCGAGCCTGACCGCCCACACGCGACTCGATCGTCCCGATCAGGCCCGGCTTCATGCCGGCGGCCTCGAAGATCGAGTGCAGGAGGAACACGGTGGTCGTCTTGCCGTTCGTGCCCGTGACGCCGGCGACCACGAGCTCCTCGGTCGGCCGCTCGAAGAACTCGTCCGCGGCGACCCCCATCGCCTCGCGGGCCGACTGGACGATCAGCTGCGGCACGCGGAGCTGGAGCGGCCGCTCGACGACGAGCGCCTCCGCCCCACGTTCGACGGCTTCCGGCGCGAAGTCGTGTCCGTCCGCGCGGTGCCCGGGGACGCAGAAGAAGAGCGCGCCGGGGACGACCGACCGCGTGTCGTACGCAAGGTCGGTGACGTCGATCGGGGCGCCTCCGCGGACCTCCAGGGGCCCGAGCGCGGTCACAAGCCGCTCGAGATCCATGAATCTGCCCGAGGTTAGCTGGGCGGCCCGTCCGGAGGTATCTCGAGGTACTGCAGGGCGAAGCGGGCGATCTCCTGGAACGCCGGCGCAGCGACGACGCCGCCCCAGATCGCCCCGTGCGGCTCGTCGACCGTGACGAGCACGACGAGCCTCGGGGCGCTCGCCGGCACGACACCGACGAACGACGCGACGTAGCGTGAGCTCGAATAGCCTCCACTCGGGTCGGGCTTGGCGGCGGTGCCGGTCTTCCCCGCCACCTGGTAGCCCTCGACCTCGGCCTCCTGGCCGGTGCCCTCGATGACCACGTCCTCCAGCATCGACATCAGCTGGTCGGCGACGGGCTTCGAGACCACGCGGCGACGCTTCGTCGGGTGGCCGACGACGAGCCGTGGCCGCTGCCAGACACCTCCGTTGGCGACGGCTGCGTAAGCAGCGGCCATCTGGATGGGTGTGACGGCGATCCCGTGACCGATCGGCAGCGTCCCGATCGTCGAGCCCGACCAGTACGACGGCAGGATCCCGGAGATCTCACCCGGGAAGTCGATGCCCGTCTTCCGTCCGAAGCCGAAGCGCTCGATCCAGCGCTCGAGCCTCTCACGCCCGAGCTGCTCCGCGAGCGTGATCGTCCCGACATTCGACGAGTTCGACAGGATCTGGGCCACGGTCATCCGCTGCGTGTAGTCCCGGTGCGCCTCGTGGATCACGCGGTCGGCAACCTGGATCGTCGGTTCGAGCGAGAACGGCGTCGAGGGCGTCACGAGCCCCTCCGAGAGCACTCCTGCAACGGTCACGACCTTCAGCGTCGACCCGGGCTCGAAGGTGTCGGTGACCGCGCGGTTGCGCTGGACGTCGCGGCTCGTGCGCGGGAAGCGATTCGCGTCGAACCCGGGCTGGGCCGCCATCGCCAGGATCTCCCCCGTCTTCGGCTCGAGGACGACCGCGGTCGCCGCCCTGGCGCCCCACCGCCGGACGCTCCGGAGGAGAACGCTCTCGGCATTCGCCTGAAGCGTGTTGTCGATCGTGAGCCGTACGTTCCGGCCCTCGACCGCCGGCACCGAGGACAGCACCTTGAGCGTCCGTCCGAACGGGTCGCGGACGACCGTGCGGTGTCCGTTCTGCCCTGTGAGCGTCCGGTCCAGCGCCAGCTCCAGGCCGGCGAGCCCTCGGTTGTCCAGGCCGGCGTAGCCGAGGACGTGCGACGCGACGGTCCCCTGCGGATACACGCGGCGCTCCTCCGGGGAGAAGCTGATCCCGGTGAGCTCGAGCGCCCTGAGCGCCTCGGCTCGCGCCGGCTCAGCCTTGCGGGCCAGGTACACGAAACCGCGCGAGCGGTCGGCGAGCTTCGGGTAGAGACGGTCGGCGTCGAGGTGCAGCACGCGGCCGGCTGCGATCGCCGTCGCGCGGGGATCGGCGATCTGCCGAGGGTTCGCGTAGACCGTGATCGCCTGCTTTCCGATCGCCAGGTCGACGCCGTTCCGGTCGAGGATCGAGCCTCGCGCCGCCGGGATGTCGATCGTCGACTGGTGCTGGCCGCGCGCGAGCCGGTCGAGCGGCTGGGCATGGACCGCCTGGAGCCAGACGGCCCGACCGAACGCGGCGAGGAACGCGAGGGTGAAAACGACGAGCAGGAGGCGGATGCGCCGGTTCGAGTGGCGCGCGCTCACCGCTGTCCGAGATCGAGGTACCTCGTGGTGGAAGCGGGCTGCAGGCCGAGCCGGTGGCGCGCCAGGCTGCTCGTCCGCGCCGAGGCGGCGCGGAGCGCGAGCTGGGAGCTCAGCTCGGCGTTCTCTGCGCGGAGCTGTGCCCGCTCCTCTGTCAGCTGATCGGACTGAATGTTCAGCCGGAGCACGGCGACATTGAGCGCGACGACGCCCGCCAGCAGCAGGCCCATGACCACGATCCAGATCGCACCGCCGGCGACGCGGCGTCCTGCGGCAGGCTTACGCCGGGCTCGAGGCCGGGACCGGGCGCGCGCCGGGGCACGGGTGCGCGCAGCTCGTGCGGCAGCAACCGCCATCAGTGCGCCCTTCGGTGCTGTTGCCGTGTCTCTGGCGCGCGAAAAGCCCGGCAGGCTGCGGACTCGCGTCGCGTGCATATCGAAGAGATATGTGCGCGACGCGAGGCTCCAGCCTGGCGGAGGTTTGCAGCCGCCAGAGGCGCGGTGGACAGTGCCGGAGGGCGCACTTAGTCCTCCGTCTTGACCGCGGCGCGGAGCCGCGCGGAGCCGGCGCGCGGGTTCAGCGCGATCTCGTCGCGCGACGGCCGGATCGCCTTGCGGTTGAGGGCGCGGAGCGACGGCTCGCGGCCGCAGACGCACACGGGAAGCTCCGGCGGGCAGGTGCAGCCGTGCTCCTCGCGCCGCAGGAACCGCTTCACGATCCGGTCCTCGAGCGAATGGAAGCTGATCACCGCCATCCGTCCGCCAGGGCGCAGCGTGTCGAGGGCGGCCGGGAGTGCCTTCTCGAGTGACTCGAGCTCGTCGTTAACAGCAATCCGGAGCGCCTGGAAGACCCGGCGGGCAGGGTGACCGTCGCCGAAGCGCGCCGGAGTCGGGATCGCGCCCTTGATCGTCTCGACGAGCTCTCCGGTCCGCTCGAACGGCGCCTGCTTGCGGCGCCGGACGATCGCTCTCGCGATCTGGCGGGAGTAGCGCTCCTCGCCGTAGCCACGGAAGATGTCTGTGAGCTCACGCTCGCTCGCCTCGTTGACGAGGTCGCGGGCCGAGTGCTCGGCCGATGTGTCCATGCGCATGTCGAGCGGCGCATCCGACGCGTACGAGAACCCTCGCTCGGGGCGGTCGAGCTGCATGCTGGAGACGCCGAGGTCGAAGAGGATCGCGTCGGCGCGCAGGCCGTTGTCGGCGAGGCGCTCGAAGACGTCGGCGTAGTCGCCGCTCAGGAAGCGGGCCGGAACACCCGCGCGGCGCTTGAACGCCTCGAAGTAGGGCTTGACGGTCGGATCGCGGTCGACGGCGATGAACTTCCCCTTGCCGTGCAGGTCGGCGGCAAGCAGCGCCGCGTGGCCGCCGGCGCCGAACGTCGCATCGATGACGGTCTGCCCCGGCCGCACGTCGAGCAGCTCCCGGATCTCCCCGGCAAGGACGGGAACGTGATCAGTCGCGTTGGGTCGCAAGACGCTCGGCAACATGCTCGGCACTCCCTTCCACCTCGTTGAGCTCCCGGCGCCAGGCCTCGCGATCCCAGATCTCGAGGTGGTCGTGCACCCCGGCGACGACGACGTCCCGCGAGAGCCCTGCATAGCGGAGCAGCGGCGCGGGAATCATGATCCTCCCCTGCTTGTCGGGCTCGGCCTCGGCTGCACCGGAGAAGAAGTGGCGTTGGAGCTTGCGGGCGTCGGGCTGCAGGGGATCGAGCGCGCCGACGCGCGACTGGAACCGCTCCAGCCACTCGTTGCGCGGGTAGGCGTAGAGACAGCCGTCCATGCCCCGTGTGACGACGACGCCGTCGGCCATCGCCTCCCGGAACTTGGCCGGAAGCGTGAGCCGGTTCTTGTCGTCGATGGTGTGCTCGTACTCGCCGAGAAGCATGATCGGACCATCAGGGGTCTCCCACTTCTCCCCACATTAAACCACTACTCCCCACTTTCGCAACCCTCGTGGGGCCCACAAATGGCCGATCGGCGGCCAGGCCTCTTTCAATAGGCGCCGCGGCGAGTCATTGCCTCCGCCCCGCAACGCGCCGCGAACTCGAGCGCCTCCTGGGTCGAACGGCCTTCGCCGAGCGCAAATGTCAGTCCGGCTGCGAAGGAATCCCCCGCGCCGTAGGCGTCCACGACCGGGCCTGGAAGCCGCGCAGCCTCCCAGGTGCCACGCTCGCCGGCTGCGAGGTAGTGCCCGCCCTCCTTGCCGTCCGTCGTCACCACGAGCCGCGGCGCCGGGTCGAGCTCGCCCGGACGGTACTGCTCCGCCTCGTCCGTGCCGCTCTTGACGAGCGCGTCGAGCTCGACTCCCGCCTCTTGCAGCGACGGGAGCTCGCGCGCGGTCGCGACGAGGACGCGCGCGCGACGTGCTTCGCGGAGAGCTCCCGGGTCGCCGCCCGTGAAGTACACCGCCGCGACGCCGTCGAGGTCACCCCAGGGCAGGAGATCCTCACGCTCGGCGACGAGCTTCCGCCCGATGACCGTGATCGTCCGCTCGCCCTTGTCGTCGACGAACGTGAAGCCTCGACGCTGGGGCTCGTCGCGGTACACGCACTCGACGTTCAGGCCGAGATCCCGTAGCTCGCGCTCGGCGCGATGTCCGACCTCGTCGTCACCGAGGGCGGTGAAGAACGTCGCGTCGCCGGTGAGCCGCAGCAGCTGCGCGGCCGCCACTGCTCCTCCACCCGCTGCCTGCGTCCAGGTCTCGCTCGCCTGGACGATCTCCCCTGGGCGCGGCACGTGCTCGACGCGCGCGAACTCCACGACCTCGACATGGCCGACGACGGCGACCTTCATCTCACATCCCCCGCCGCGACCACGTTGAAGAGCATGATGGAAGCCGTGAGCGTGCCGCCGTTCGAGCGGTTCTACGAGGAGCACCGTAACGCCGTGTTCGGGCACCTCGTGCGTCTGCTCGGCCGACAGCGCGCCGAGGATGCCTTCCAGGAGACGTTCCTCCGCGCGCTGCGCGGCTACCCGAGCCTGCGGCACGGCCGCCACCTCAAAGCCTGGGTGTTCACGATCGCGACCCGGGTCGCCGCCGATGATGCCCGGCGCCGCCGCCCCGAGTCCGCGATCGGAGCAGAATCGGCGCATGAGGAGCGGCGACCGGCGTACGCGGAGCTGGAGCACCTGGCGGACGAGCTCCCGGCGAAGGAACGCGCTGCAGTCGTCCTTCGTTACGGCTACGACCTACCCTACGACCAGATCGCAGACGCGCTGGACTCCAGCGAGGACGCTGCCCGGCAGGCGGCGTCATCGGGAGTTCGCCGACTGAGAAGGAGGCTGACATGACCGCCGTCCCCGACACACTCGACCGTCGGTTCCGCGACGCGGCGGCTGCCGCCGGCCTTGTCGACGTCTCGTTCCACGTGACGGACTCCCCGGTCGGCCCGCTCTATCTCGCGCGCACCGACCGCGGCCTCTGCCGGATCTCGTACGACCCCGAGCCGGACCGCCTGACGGAGGAGCTAGCGCGGCACTTCGGTACGCGGGTTCTGCGCTCGCCCAGGGCACTCGACCCGGCCGTCCGCCAGCTCGGCGAGTACTTCGAAGGCCGGCGACGCGCCTTCGACCTCCCCGTCGACCTCCGCGGACGGACGGACTTCTCTCGCGTCGTGCTCGAGGAGCTCGCCCAGGTGCCGTTCGGCGAAGTGACGACCTATGGCTCGCTCGCCGCCCGGGCGGGCCGCCCCCGCGCCGCGCGGGCCGTTGGGACGGTCATGAACCGAAACCCGATCCCGATCGTCCTTCCTTGCCATCGCGTCGTCGGCGCGTCTGGAGACCTCGTCGGCTACGGCGGGGGCCTCGACCGCAAGCGGCTCCTGCTCGACCTCGAGGACGCCGATCTGAGGCTTGACATCGGCCACCCGTAAGCCTAGGCTTACGGTAAGTGAAGACTTACGAAGAGGCGATGAATGCGCTCGGCGACCCGACCAGGCGGGCGATCTTCGAACAGCTCGCAAAAGGGCCCAAGCCCGTCGGCGAGCTGGCGAGGGTCATGCCGGTCAGCCGCCCCGCCGTCTCGCAGCACCTGAGGGTGCTGAAGACGGCGGGGCTCGTCAGCGAGCGCCCGCTGGGCACGAGGCGGGTCTACCGGATCGACCCGGACGGCGTCGTCGCGCTCCGCGCCTACTTCGAGCGCTTCTGGGACCAGGCCCTCGCCGACTTCCAGGCGGCGGCCGAAGCTGAGGGAAGGGAGCAGGGATGAGCACAACTGAGGCACTGGCCGCAATCGAGAAGACGATTACCGTGAACGCGTCGCTCGAGACGGCGTTCGAGACGTTCACCAGGCGCATGGGCGACTGGTGGCCGGGCGAGCCGCACACCGTCTTCGAGAACCGCGCGGCGGTGATCTTCGACGAGCGCGTGGGCGGGCGAGTCTACGAGCGCGCAGACGACGGGCGGGAGGCCGACTGGGCAGACGTCATCGCCTGGGAACCGCCCGAACGGTTCGTCCTGCGCTGGCGCGTCAACCCCAAGCGGGGACCGACTGAGGTCGAGGTTCGGTTCACGGCGGAAGACGACGGCACGAGAGTCGACCTCCAGCACCGCGGCTGGGACGACGCGGAGGGCCGCGCCAACTACAACGGCGGCTGGGACAAGGTCCTCGGTGGCTATGTGGCGAGCTTCAGTCGATGAGCGAGTAGCCCACCCCCCACACGTTGTGAACGAAGTCCCCGCCCGCCGCCGCCAGCTTCCGGCGCAGCCGCGAGGCGTGCGAGTCGAGCGTCCGCGTCCGGCCGAGTGAGCGGAAGCCCCACACGTCCCTGAGCAGCTGCTCCTTCGTGAAGACCCGCGCCGGCTCGGCGGCGAGCTCGATCAGCAGCTCGTACTCCTTCGCGGCCAGCGCGATCGGATTCCCCCGAACCGTCACGCGACGAGCGGCGCGGTCGATCATGAGGTCGCCGACGTGCATGCGGTCACCGTCCGGCGGAGCGACCCGCCGGAGCACGGCGCGGATCCGCGCGAGCAGCTCCTCGTAGTGGAAGGGCCGGTCGACGTAGTCGTCGCAGCCTCCGTCGAACGCCCGAACGCGGTCGATCGGATCGGAGTCGGCGCGGCCGAGGACGATGATCGGCACGTCGGTCGACCGGCGGAGGAGATCGCCGGCCAGCGAGTGGGACGCGAGCACGAGGTCGGGTCGTGCGACCTCGAGGAGCTCGAGCACCTCGCCGTCGAAAGCCTCCAGGACTTCGAACCCATCCTGCCGAAGGTGGCGTTCGAGGAATCCCCGCGTCGCGGGCTCGGGCTCGGCCAGGAGGAGGGCGTTTGACATGCCGCCGACGCTACCAACGCCCGATTCGCGGAACTAGACGTCCTTTCAGACAGATTGGCGCCAGTCAATCCGCAGAGGCGTGTCCACCGCAGCCGAGCGGTCGAGCGCTCAGAGCGCCGCGGAACGGGCTGTGCCCGTTCCGCCGCTGCGGCACCTAGAGAAGGAGGCGCCACGACGCTTCTCGGCCGCGCCGCGCGAAGCGCGGCCCGGTCTCGATAGGGTCGCCGAAGGTCGTGAGACTTTCGGCGAAGGGCGCTATAGGCGCCCGGAGCGGATGACGCCCCAGAGCAGCCAGGCGCCGAGGACCCCCGAGACCGCCAAACCGAGCACGGAGAGGAAATGGAGACCCCAGATCTTCGGACCGGTCTCCGCGAAGATCCCGATCAGCGCCGACCCGATCAGGCCGGAGGCGACGACGAGCGCCATCACGAGCCGGTTGAAGGCGACATCGAGCTTGTTCATGAACTCGTCCAGCCCCTTGTGCACGAAGCCGACCTCGATCTGTCCGTCGCGCACCTCTTCGAGGATGTCGTGGAGCTGGTACGGGAAGTCGGCGGCGATCCGTGCCAGGTTGACCGACTCGCGGCGGGCGCGCGAGGCGATCCGGGCCGGCGTGTAGCGCCCGAGCAGCAGGCTGCGGGCATACGGCTTCGCAACCTCGAAGACGTTGAAGTCCGGTGAGAGCTCGATGCCGACCGTCCCGAGCGTCGCGACCGCCTTGTCGAGGAGCACGAAGCGCGTCGGCAGGCGCAGGTTCATCCGGTAGATGAGGGCGAAGACGTCGCGGATCACCTGCTGCGGGTCGATCTCGGAGAGGCTTGCGCCGTAGTACCGGTAGAAGAGGTCGCGAAGCTCGGCGACGAACTCGTCCTCACGCTCCTTCGGGTACCGGACACCGAGCTCGCCGAGCCGCCTCGGGAGCGCCTCGATGTTCTCGTTGACCACGTCGATGAAGAGGCCCGTCGCCTTCGAGAGATCCTCGTCGGTGAGCCGGCCGGCCTGCCCGAAGTCGACGAGACCGATGCGGTCCGGCGAGAAGACGAGGACGTTCGCCGGATGCGGATCGGCGTGGAAGAAGCCGTGCCTGAAGATCATCGTCATCCAGGCCTCGGTCAGGACCTCCGCGAGCCGGCTGCGCTGCTCGAGGTCCCACCCGAGCAGCTCGATGTCGGCGAGCTGCGTGCCGTCGAGGTACTCCAGCGTCAGGACCCTGGGCCGCGTATAGGTCCAGTAGACGCGTGGGATCCGGACGTGCGGGTGTCCGGCGAAGTTCTTGCGGAACGCTTCCGCGTTGCGCGCCTCGAGGCGATAGTCGAGCTCCTGCCGGATCGACCTGGCGAACTCGTCCACCAACGCCTCGGCGTCGATGAAGTCGAGCGCCCGAACGCGCTCGTTCGCCAGGCGGGCCGCCTGGTACATGAGGTTCAGGTCGCCCTCGATCTGGCGGGGAGCCCCGGGGCGCTGCACCTTGACGATCACGTCGCGGCCGTTCGGCAGCGTCGCCCGATGCACCTGGCCGATCGAGGCGGCAGCCCTCGGCACGGGATCGAACTCCCGGAAGAGACGTTCGATCGGCTGGCCGAGCTCGGCGAGGATCATCTCCTCCACCTGCTCGTACGGGAACGGCGAGACGTCGTCCTGGAGCCCACGGAGCTCGGCGATGATGTCCGGCGGGAGGACGTCCGGCCGCATCGAGAGCAGCTGGCCGAACTTGACGAAGGTCGGCCCGAGCTCGTCGAGCATCTCGCGTAGATGCCGGCCGCGCTCGGACGGCAGGACGTCGGCGCCCGGTTGCCCGTTCCCGGGCAGGAGATCGCTCAGCCGGTTGCGATGGAAGAAGTAGCCGAACCCGTGGCGGACAGCGACCTGGGCGATCTCGGAGATGCGCCCCAGGCTGCGCGGAGGGGCCTCTGCCATGGGGTCAGTGTTGCACGGGCGGTGCGGAAACCCTGGTTTCTGCGGTGGGCTCCTCCAGCAGGCTCAGGCGGTGCTCGAGCTGCGCGAGACGGAGCTCCAGATCCTCCAGATCGTCCTTCGTGACGAGGCCGAACTCCCGGAAGAAGGCGTCGAGGGTCGCGCCCGCCTTCTCCCCCATCCTCGTCGCGTCACCGCGCCACCGAGAGGTGACCTCGTCGATCAGTGCCCTGGCTTCGTCGCGACGGGCTACTCCCCGGTCGGCAAGCTCCTCCGCGAGCGCGTCGGCCCGCTCCGCCGTCAGCGCGACCGCGCCGACGGCCGTGAAGGCGATTCGCTCGAACAGCTCGCGGACGCCGGAGCTATCTGGCTCGTCCATGAGGGCGAGCGCGCCGCCGTTGTCGGCGCCGATCCCGCTTCGACCCCGTGGACGCGGCCGTGGCCGGTGCCGCCGCCACCGGGGCGGCGGGAGCCGGCAGCTGGCCGTCGCCGTCGACGGGTGCGCCGGCCGGGACCGGAACGAGCTTCTCGGGCTCGGCTTCCTCCTCCTCGACGCGCTTGTCGGGTCGAGTCGTGCGGCCCTTGTACTCCGGCGCACGCTCGAGCAGCACGGCCAGGAACGGCGCAGCGACGAAGATCGTCGAGAAGGCGCTGATCGAGATCCCGATGAGGATGGCGAAGGCGAAGTCCTGCAGCACGGCGCCGCCGAAGAAATAGAGAGCGGCGACAGGCAGCAGCGTGATGAAGGTCGTCGCGATCGACCGCCTGACGGTCTCCCAGAGCGACGTGTTGACGATGTCCTTGATCGACGAGCGTCGCATCAGCGGGAGGTTCTCCCGGACGCGGTCGAAGATGATGATCGTGTCGTAGATCGAGTACCCGATGATCGTCAGGAACGCGGCGACGGTCGAGGCGCTCACCTCGCGCCCTGAGAGCGAGTAGATCCCGAGCGCGATCAAGCCGTCGTTGGCGATTGTCCGCAGGATCGGAAGCGCGAAGCGCCACTGGAAGCGCAGCGAGATGTAGATCGTGATCAGGAGGAACGAGATCACGATCGAGTAGATCGCTCCGCGGAGGATCTGCTCGGAGAAGCTCGCGGAGACGTTGCGGACGCCTTCGACCTGGCCGTTGAGGTCACCCTCGAGCTGCGCGACGAGGCGCCCCTGCTCCGCGTTGCTCAGAGGCTCGGTCTTGATCTGGAACTCCTCGAACCCACCGGGGAGCTCCTGTCCGACGCCCTGGACGACGGCGTCGCCGCCTCCCAGTTTGCCGACCTCCGTGCGAACCGCGTCCACGTCTGTCGGCTGCTGCGTGTTGAGCGTCATCTGCGTGCCGCCGCGGAAGTCGATCCCGAGGTTCAGCCCCTTGACGAACAGCGACCCGATCGAGATCGCGATCAGGATGCCGGCGATCGTGAACCAGATCCGCCGCTTGCCGACGGCGTCGAACATCTGCCAGCGGGCCATCTTCTGTGCGCTCGCGCCCATGAAGCGCGGGTTGTCGAACCACCTGAAGCCGGCGAGCAGGCCGAGCAGCGCGCGGGTCGCGAACACGGCGGTGAAGATCGAGGTCACCGTGCCGAGCAGCAGCATGAACGCAAAGCCGCGCACGCCGCCCGTGGCGACGGCGAAGAGGATCAGGGCTGTGATCGCGGTGACGACGTTCGCGTCGACGATCGTCGAGAAGCCCTTCCGGTATCCGGAGGAGATGGCCGCCCGGACCGATTTCCGGTCCGCGGCCTCTTCCTTGATGCGTTCGAAGATGACGATGTTGGCGTCGGCCGCGACCCCGATCGCGAGGATCAGGCCGGCGAAGCCCGGCAGCGTCATCGTCACGTCGAAGAGCAGGATGATCGCGTAGAGGAAGACCGCGTTCAGGGCGAGGCCGAGAATCGCGACCAGGCCGAGGAAGCGGTAGACGATGAGCAGGAAGATGAAGACCAACGCGAGGCCGATCAGCGAGGCCTTGATCGCCTGATTCAGCGACTCGTGGCCGAGCGTCGCCGAGACTTCGGTCAGGTCGACCTGCTCGAACTCGACCGGCAGCGCACCGGTCTGGAGCACGAGCGCCAGGTCCTTCGCCTCGCCGACGTCGCCGATGCCGCTGATCTGGGCGCTCCCGCCGGCGATCCCGTCGGGGTTCTCGCGCCAGTCGACCGTCGGCGCCGACTTGATCTCGCGGTCGAGGACGATCGCGAAGCTCTGGAGCGCCTGGTCTCGGTCTTGCACCGTTCCGGACGCCGCCTGGCCCCGGGCGGCGAGATCGCGCGTGATCCTGTGGAACTTCTCGCCGCCGGAGTCCGTGAACTGCATCAGGACGATCGCGCCGCCCTCCGCCTGGGAGAAGTCCTGGCGCGTGCCGTCGAGCTTGAGGTCGGCGCCGGTCATCTCCGGCACCGGGCTCTCCTTGTTGTCCGGGTCGTACCTGAAGAGGTAGTAGTAGTTCCGCGTCGGCGGCGCCTCCTGGACGCCCGGGCAGTAGCGCTCGCCGAGGCCGCAGTGGAGGATGACCGACTTCGCGGGGACGCCGTAGTACTCGAAGCGCTTCGGCAACGGCTTGCCGGCGTTCTGCTCCATCCCCTTCCAGCGCTGTTCGAGTCGCTGCTTCGTCGCCTCGGGGCCGAGGACGACCTTCTTCGCCTTCGGATCAACGAGGTACCACTCCTCGGCCGTCTTCTCGTCGACGCGCGGCTGGATCTGTTTCAGCAGCTGGAACTGGCTCGGATCAGGCTGCGGGAAGGTCAGCAAGCCCTGGGTGACGGCAGTCGGCTCCTCGATGTCCTGCTGGAGGTCGAAGAGCCAGAGCTGGGCCGTCTTCCCGATCAGCGCGGCTGCCTGCCCCGGGTCGTTGATCCCGGGTAGCTGGATCGAGATCTGGTCTGCGCCCTGCTTGCGGATCTCGGGCTCGCTGACGCCGAGCTTGTCGACGCGGTTGCGCATGATCTCGACCGATCGCGCCATGTCCTCGTCTGTGATCTCGTGGTCCTTCGGCGGAACCGCCTTGAGGACGATCTCGAGGCCGCCCTGGAGGTCGAGGCCGAGCTTCGGCTTCTGCTGGATCGGGGAGCCCGGGAGCGCCAACAGCAGCACGCCCAAGAGAGCGAGGAGCGTCAGTCCGAGCAGGATGAGGTTCGAGCGCCGATCAGCCATGCGTTCCGCCTAGGTTAGCTTTGGTTTTCGGCTTCCGAGGCCGATTCTTGATGCTCCGGGACGGATTCTTCGTCTTTTTTCATAACTCCCGTAACGGCGTCCTTGGCCAGCCGGATTTCGGTGCCCGGCGCGATCTCGAGCTTCAGATGGTCGTCGGCGATCGCGCTGACGCGGCCCAGCAGGCCCCCCGCGGTGACGACCTCGTCGCCGGGCGCCAGCTCGGCGACCAGGTTGCGGTGAGCAGCTTGTCTCGCCCGCTGCGGGCGGATCAGGACAAACCACAGCACCGCGACCAGCGCGGCGAGGAACAGCAGGGGTCCGAGATTCACAACAGTTGTGGTTCGAGGCGCTCGAGCACTCGGTTCTTGAAGGATGCCAGTTCACCGGCTGAGATCGCAGCCCTGGCGCGAGCTGTGACGTCCAGCACGAAGTAAAGATTGTGCAAAGTCAACAGGCGGAGAGCCAGCAACTCCTCCTGGTTGACCAGGTGCCGGATGTAGGCCCGAGAGAAGCGCGCACACGCCGGACAGCCGCACTGCTCGTCCAGCGGGGCCGGATCACGGGCGAAACGGGCGTTCCGGAGGTTGAGCCGGCCCTGCCAGGTCAGCGCCGAGCCCGTCCTCGCCGTCCGGGTCGGCAGGACGCAGTCGAACATGTCCACTCCGCGCTCGATCACCTCGAGGATGCCCTGGGCGTCCCCGATGCCCATGAAGTAGCGCGGCTTGTCGTGCGGCAGGAGCGGCGCCGCCCAGGCGGTCGCCTCCATGGTGACCTCGCGGGGCTCGCCGACCGAGAGGCCGCCCAGTGCGTAGCCGTCGAAGTCGACGGCCACGATCTCCTCGATCGAGCGGAGACGGAGATCGGGATCCGATGCGCCCTGGGTGATTCCGAAGACGAGCTGGCCCGGTGCTCGGGGAGCGGCCCGCTGTCGTGCGGCCCAGCTGCTCGTGCGGCGCACGGCGTCCTCCAGTTCCTCGAGCGGGACGTCGGCCGGCGGGCAGACGTCGAGGCACATGGCGATGTCGGAGCCGAGATTCGCCTGGATCCGCGCGACCGCCTCGGGCGTGAAGCGGGCCGGCGTGCCGTCGTAGACCGAGCGGAACGTGACGCCCTCGTCGTCGACGGCGAGGATCGTGTCGCGCAGCGAGAAGACCTGGAAGCCGCCCGAATCCGTGAGGATCGGCCCGTCCCAGCCCATGAACGCATGCAGGCCGCCGAGCTCGGCGATGACCTCGTCGCCGGGCCGGAAGTGGAGGTGGTAGGTATTGCCGAGGAGGACGCTCGCGCCGAGGTCGCGCACCTCGTCCGGGTGAAGCGTCTTGACGGACGCCTTCGTGCCGACGGGCATGAACGCCGGCGTCGGCACTTCGCCGTGGGCGGTCTGGAGGACGCCGGTGCGCGCGGCGCCGTCGGTCGCGGTGGTCCGGAACGTCACCGGACGAGCATCGCATCGCCGAACGAGTAAAAGCGGTAGCGCTCCTCGATCGCGAGCTCGTAGAGCCGCCGGGTCTCCTCAACGCCGGCGAACGCCATCACGAGGGCCAGCAGGCTCGACCGCGGCAGGTGGAAGTTCGTGAGCAGCGAATCGACCCGCTTGAACTCGTACCCGGGCGTGATGTACAGGCCGGTCCGACCTTGTAACACAGTGTTACTTGGAGTGGGACCCTCGCTTCGGCCCGCTTCGGAAGACGGCTCGGAGGGTTCGGGCGGCTCTTGTAACACAGTGTTACTAAGCGTCTCGACGACCCGGACCGTCGTGGTGCCGACGGCGAGCACCCGCTCCGCTGCCCGGATCCGCTCCCACGCGGCCGGCTCGACCGAGTAGCGCTCCGTGTGGATCGCGTGCTCCTCGAGCGTGTCGGTCTCGATCGGGCGGAAGGTGTCGAGGCCGACGTGGAGCGTGACTCGCTCCACGTCGAGCCCCGCGAGCAGCTCCGGCGTGAAGTGGAGACCCGCCGTCGGCGCGGCCGCCGACCCATCCTCTCGCGCGTACACGGTCTGGTACCGCTCCGGGTCGGCGAGCGGCTCGGTGATGTACGGCGGCAGCGGGGCCTCGCCGGCGGGCGCGGCTTCCAGATCCCGACCGAAACGACTGCCTCCTACAACCTCGGCCAGGCCTTGATCGCGGTCGACTCGACCGGGCTGCCGGTCCTCGGTCGTACGGTCCTCCCGGAAAGGGAAGGCGGCGGTGGCGCGGGCGCGATCGTCGTCCGCCGACTGCTCGAGGACGGGCAGCTCGACACGAGCTTCGGCGCCGGCGGCGCGGTGCGGCTCCCGTGTCCGTGCGAACGCGAAAATGCCCAGCTGCTTGCCGGACCGCAGGGCGCGACCTTCGTCGTCTCCACCTCGCAGACGCGCAAGAAGACCCAGGGCAAGAAGAGCGGCGCAACCGCCGCGGCGACGCTGATCAAGCTCGACTCGACCGGGCATCGGGCGAAGGGCTTCGGGGCGCGCGGGTCGGTGACCGCGCAGATGCCGGGGGAAGGGGAAATCGAATACGACGCGATCACCCCGGCGGGCGCCATCTACTTCGGCGGCCGCGGCTTCAGCAAGTCGACCAACGCAGGCTTCCTGGTCCGGATCTCGGCGAAGGGGAAGCTCGACACCAGGTTCGACTCACGGGCGCTGAAGGCGCTGAAGCGGCTGAACGGGATCAAGGGCAACGAAGTGCGGGTCACCGCGGCGGTGATCGGGCGCCAGGGACCGGTCGAGCTGTTCGGCTCGGCGGGCAGCATCGGCGGCTTCGAGCTGCGGTTGAACCAGAACGGCACGCTGCGTCGCGGTTGGGCCGAAAAGGGCCTGGCGCTGCTGCCGTTCCAGATCGCGGCGGCGATCCAGGGCCGCGAAGGCTCGACCATGGCGCTGACCGGCGGCGAAGCGGCGGCCCCGCACCTGCTGCGGATCACCAGCAAGGGCAAGCTCGACCAGGCCTTCGGCAAGACCGGCCAGACGCTGCCGGGGGCGACCAACGAAACCGGCTACTCGCTGTTCCCGGCCGGGCTCGGACGGGTCGGCGTCGGCGATCTCGGCCTGCGCGAATGTCGCCAGGTCTGCGAAGCGGCGGGCAAGCTCTACCGCTTCCTCGAAGGCCGATAGGCGGGGTCGGCGGCGCGGGCGAGGTCGCGATTGGTGGCGCTGACGGGGCAGCCGAGCCGGGCGACGCGGACGAGGTGCACGCGCCAGCCACCGTCGCGATGAGTGCGACGGACGCGATGGCAATCGGCCGGACCAGGTCACGTGTGCGGTGGCGTCCGGCTAGCCGGCGAGTACTCATATCGATGTGACGCATTGGCCGTAGCGTACGGTTCCCGGCCGATGCCGTCGCGCCGAACGCTTGGGCGGATGCGCCACGACGGCCTGAGTAGCGCGGGTGGGTGATCTCGGGACACACTCGTGGGCATGTTGCGCCGCACCCGTCGATTCGTTGTGCCATCGAGTGGCCTGGCGCTGCTGGGCACCGTTGTGGTCATCGCGGCGTGCAGCGGCGCACCGGCCGCACCAGCGGCACCCCCGGCCCGCCAGTTGCCGAGCGCGACCTCGGGCGCGCCGACCCCACCCGGGCAGTCGCCGGCCGAGTCGACTACGGCCGACTGGCCGACGTTCGGGCACGATGCGCGACGGTCCGGCGTCGCACCAGGCTTCCCGAACATCTCGCATCCAGCCATCGCGTGGCAAAAGAGCCTCGATGGCGCCGTGTACGGCCAGCCGATCGTCGTGGGCGACGCAGTCTTCGCCGCGACCGAGAACAACACGGTCTACGCGCTGGCGGCCACGAGCGGAGCCGTACTGTGGTCGATGCATCTGGGTACGCCCGTACACCAAAGCGAGCTGCCCTGCGGCAACGTCAGCCCGCTCGGCATCACCGGAACCATGGCGTACGACCCAGCAACGGGCAGCGTCTTCGCTGTCGCCGAGACCACGGGCGGCCATCACACGCTGTACGGACTCGATGCGCGTTCCGGTGCAATGACTCAGCGGCGCGCGGTTGAGCCGCCCAAGGGTGACCCGATCGCGCACCAGCAGCGGTCGGCGCTCACCGTCCTCGGCGGCCGGGTCTACATCGCGTACGGCGGCCTAGCTGGCGACTGCGCGCACTACATCGGCTCCGTGGTCGCCGCGCCGACCTCGGGCAACGCCGCCAACATCAGTTACGCGATCCCGACACCGCGTGAGGGCGGCATCTGGGCACCGGGCGGCGGCGTGGTGGTCGGCTCGGGCGCCGCCGCGCGGTTGCTCTACGCGGTTGGCAACGGCGAATCGACGAGTGGGTACGACGGGAGCGACTCGGTCATCTCGCTCGACGCCAATCTGAAGCTCACCGAT
>Ga0081455_10002724_pt1 | contig 20860 bp, 21 predicted proteins | sample TabmetS3T2R1_FD_70207 | JGI IMG/M metagenome (GOLD analysis project Ga0081455, IMG submission 70207) | Tabebuia heterophylla rhizosphere microbial communities from the University of Puerto Rico - S3T2R1 | ecosystem: Host-associated > Plants > Roots > Rhizosphere ...
GGCCGATGATGTGGACGATGCCCTGACGCTTGTCGAACTCGTTGAAATATTCGATGCCGAAATCCTTGGCGTTTTGCGCCAGCGTGGCGATCTGCTCGGCGGATTCGGGGTCCGGGTTCGGCTTGGTGCGGTCGCTGGTCGGCACATTGTGGTCGACCACCGCGAGCGTCTTCTCCGGCGCGTGGACCTTGCGGCCGGAATTGCGCAGCCCCTCGAATGCCTGCGGCGAGGTCACCTCATGCACCAGGTGGCGGTCGATATAGAGCAGCGCGGTGCCGTCGGGGGCCATCTCCACGAGATGATCGTCCCAGATCTTGTCATAGAGGGTCCGCGGTTTGCTGGTCTGGGCGTTTGCCATGATGCTCGTCTCTGGTGCTCTGCGACTCTGACTGTCCAAAAAGGGCCGCTTAAGGTTAGCGGCGGCATTTCGGGCTTTGGAATGCTGCGGGTTCTACTCGCTTCGTTGAATTTGTGAAAGTATGTTGGTGCTCCCAAGCCCTTGCGAAAGGGGAAGAAAATGCAGGACCGGCCTCCGGTTGCGCCGTATCTCACGGTTTCGCCCTGCCTCGGCGCCATCGCCTTTTACGCGGCGGCGTTTGGTGCCACCCAGAAGGCGCTGATGCCCGCGCTGGACGGGATGCGCATCATGCATTGCGAGTTGTCCATCAATGGCGGCACCCTCTACCTCGCCGACGCGTTCCCGGAACTCGGCAAGGCCCGCTCGCCCCTGCCGGGCGAACCCGTCACCATGTCGGTGAGCCTGGAATTTGAATCTTCGGCCAAGGTCGATGAATGCTTCAAGCGCGCCGTGTCGCTTGGTGCTACCGGCGAGATGGGGCCGACCAATTCGTTCTGGGGCACGCGCTTTGCGATCGTGCGCGATCCGTTCGGCCATCGCTGGATGATGAACGGCCCGCTATCGGGCAATGGCGGCAAGACCAAAGCCGACTCGAAGCCGGAACGCGCCGGAAAGCCTTGATACAGGCTGTTCTGGCGTGCCCGGCCGAGCCGGTCAGAACAACCGCGCGGAAAAGTCCTGAAAAAGCGCAAGAAAAAAGCGCCGGTTGCGCGGCGCCTTTATCCAAACGATCGGCCGTCGCGAAGGACAGCCGCGACCGGCCTACTCGTTGACGGCGGCCTGACGGTCCTGCTTCTCGACAATGCGAGCGGCCTTGCCGCGGCGTCCGCGCAGGTAATACAGCTTGGCGCGCCGCACCTTGCCCTTGCGCACGAGCTTGATCGAATCGATCATCGGCGAATACAGCGGGAAGACGCGCTCCACTCCTTCGCCATAGGAGATTTTGCGCACGGTGAAGCCTTCATTGAGGCCGCCGCCAGAGCGGGCGATGCAGACGCCTTCATAGGCCTGCACGCGCGACCGTTCGCCTTCGACCACCTTCACATTGACGATGATGGTGTCGCCGGGTGCGAAATCGGGAAGCTCTTTGCCCTCGGACAGCTTCTTGAGCTGCTCCTGTTCGAGCTGCTGGATCAGGTTCATCGTGAAACTCCGTCAGTGCGCGCCACGTCGCGGGGCTGCGCGAAATCTCTCAAATCCAACAGATGCGGATTGGTTGGGCGTTCCTATAAGGGATCGGGCGGCGCTTGTCACCCGTCTGTCGCGGGATTCGCGAGCCGAATTCTGAGGCCCGGCCTGTCCTCCTAGGCCTCTGGTTTGCGGGGCGGCCGTGGCGCCGGATCGGCCAGCAGGTCCGGCCGTCGCGCCCGGGTCAGCCGTTCGGCCTCGGCCCTTCGCCACCCGGAAATTTCCTTGTGATTTCCACTAGTTAAGACATCTGGAATGGTGCGGCCCTCGAAAACCTGGGGCCGGGTGTAATGCGGATATTCCAACAGGCCGGCCGAAAAGCTTTCCTCGGTGCCGGAGGCCGCATCGCCCATCACCCCCGGCAACAACCGCACGCAGGCGTCGAGCAGGGCCATGGCCGCGATCTCGCCGCCGGAGAGCAGGTAGTCGCCGACCGAAACCTCCTGCAGCCCGCGGGCCTCGATCACCCTTTGGTCGACGCCCTCGAACCGGCCGCACACGATGAGAGGACCGGGGCCGGCGGCGAGTTTCTTCACCCGTGCCTGCGTCAAGGGAACGCCGCGTGGGCTCATCAAAAGGTGGGGCCGGTTCTCCTCCATCGTTGCCGCGTCGATCGCACGGGCCAGCACATCGGCCCGCATCACCATGCCCGGACCGCCGCCGGCCGGCGTGTCGTCGACGCTGCGGTGCTTGTCGGTGGCGGCGTCGCGGATGTCACGCGTCTCCAGTCCCCAGATCCCGGCCGTCAGCGCCTTGCCGGCAAGGCTCTGGCCGAGCGGTCCGGGAAACATCGCCGGATAGAGCGTCAGGATGGTTGCGGTCCACATGGGTCTATTATGCCGCAGAGCAGGCCGTCTTACGACGGACTTGCGTCGCCCTCGATCTCCTCGGGCAAGTCGATGAGAGCCTTGCCTCCGGCGAGATCGATCGAGGGTACCACGGCGTTGGAAAACGGCAGCATCAGCGTTGCGCCGCCCTCAGCCGGTGCGATCTCGATGATGTCGCCAGCGCCGAAATTATGCACTGCGATGATGTCGCCGAGATTTACGCCTGCGGTGCTGACCGCGGCAAGGCCGATCAGGTCGACGTGGTAGAACTCGTCGGCGGCGGTCGCCGGCAGTTTTTCGCGCGCGGCATAAAGTTCGATGCCATTCAACCGCTCGGCTGCCTCGCGCGTCGTGATGCCCTCGATCTCCGCGACGAGATGATTCTTGGCAGCACGTAACCGCGCGATGCGAAACGTGCGCGTGCCGTCTTGTGTCTGCAACGGACCGAACGACGTGACCGCGCCCGGATCCTGCGTGAACGGCCAGAGTCGCACCGCGCCGCGCACGCCATGGGCGGCACCGATCCGCGCGATGCAGACTGTCCTTTGTTGCATCACCGGGACCTCATCCTTCGGGACGCCTCGCCCCGCCCGGCTCCTCAGGATGAGGAGCTTGAGCCTCATGGTGAGGAGCGGAGCGAAGCTCCGCGTCTCGAACCATGCGGCCGGCATTCATCGGCCCTTACGCCTTGGCGGCAGCTTCGGCGGCAGCCTTGCGCTCCTTGCGCGGAACGGCCTTTTCCGGATTGTTGCGGGCTTCACGCTTCTTGACGCCGGCGGCGTCGAGGAAGCGCATCACGCGATCGGACGGCTGCGCGCCCTTGGCCATCCAGGCCTTCACCTTGTCGAGGTCGAGCTTCAGCCGCGCCTGGTTGTCCTTCGGCAGCAGCGGGTTGAAGAAGCCGAGCCGCTCGATGAAGCGGCCATCGCGCGGAAAGCGCGAGTCGGCGACGACGACGTGATAGATCGGGCGCTTCTTGGTGCCTGCGCGCGAGAGGCGGATAACGACGGACATTTTTTGCTCCTTGATGAAACTTGATGGGTTGCTGTCAGATTTCAGCGCCCGTCATTCCGGGACGCGTCGAAGACGCGGACCCGGAATCTCGAGCGAATTCACTTCTGGATTCCGGGTTCGCTCCGGAGCCTGTCATCGGGCCGCGCATTCGCGCGGACCCGTTGGGAGCGCCCCGGAATGACGGTTCAAAATCATTTCTTCTTCCCCGGAAAACCGCCGAGGCCGGGCAGCAGCGGCTTGTTGCCAAGCCCCGGAAAATTGCCGGGCAATCCCGGCATGCCGTTGCCAGGCAGTCCCGGAAAATCCTTCGGCAAACCCTGCGGCAGGCCGCCCGGCATTTTCTCAGCGAGCTCCTTGATCTGCTCGGGCGACGGCATGCCGCCGCCAAACCCCATCATGTTGGCGAGCCCGGCCATCGGGCCGCGCTTGGTCGAGCCCATCGCCTTCATCATGTCGGCCATGGTCCGATGCATCTTCAGGAGCTTGTTGATCTCCTCGACCTTGACGCCGGCGCCGGCCGAGATGCGCTTCTTGCGGCTGTTCTTCAGAAGGTCGGGATGGCGGCGCTCCTCGCGCGTCATCGAATCGATCACCGCGACCTGGCGCTTCAACACCTTGTCGTCGAGATTCGCGGCCGCGATCTGGCTTTTCATCTTGGCAATGCCGGGCATCATGCCCATCAGCCCGCCGAGGCCGCCCATCTTCTGCATCTGCAGGAGCTGTTCGCGCATGTCGGACAGGTCGAACTGTCCCTTGCGCATCTTCTCGGCGGTGCGCGCGGCCTTTTCGGCGTCGATCGTCGCCGCCGCCTTTTCCACCAGCGACACCACGTCGCCCATGCCGAGAATACGCCCGGCGATGCGCGACGGATGGAAGTCCTCCAGCGCGTCGGTCTTTTCGCCGGTGCCGATCAGTTTGATCGGCTTGCCGGTGACTGCGCGCATCGACAGTGCGGCGCCGCCGCGGCCATCGCCGTCGACGCGCGTCAGCACGATGCCGGTCAGGCCGACGCGCTCGTTGAAGGCGCGGGCGAGATTGACGGCATCCTGACCGGTGAGGGAATCGGCGACCAGCAGCACTTCATGCGGATCGGTGGCTCGCTTCACCTCGGCCGCCTCGTTCATCATCGCTTCATCGAGCGTGGTACGGCCGGCGGTGTCGAGCAGCACGATGTCATGGCCGCCAAGCCGGGCGGCCTGCAACGCGCGCTGCGCGATCTGCGGCGGCGTCTGGCCTTGGAGGATCGGCAGCGTGTCGACGCCGACGTCGCGGCCGAGCACGGCGAGCTGTTCCATCGCGGCCGGGCGACGGGTGTCGAGCGAGGCCATCAGAACCTTGCGCTTGTCGCGTTCGGTCAGGCGTCGCGCGAGCTTCGCGGTGGTCGTCGTCTTGCCCGAGCCCTGCAGGCCGACCATCATGATTGCGATTGGCGGCGGCGCGTTGAGGTCGATGGTCTGGCTGTCGGCGCCAAGCGTCGCCACCAATTCGTCATGGACGATCTTGACGACCATCTGGCCGGGGGTCACCGACTTGACGACGGTGGCGCCGACCGCCTGCTCACGCACCCTCTCGGTGAAGGAGCGCACGACGTCGAGTGCGACGTCGGCCTCGAGCAGCGCGCGCCGCACCTCGCGCATCGCCGCATCGACATCGGCCTCGGTCAGCGCGCCGCGCCGCGTCAGCCGGTCGAGAATGCCTCCAAGCTTTTCCGACAGATTGTCGAACATGCTCGTTTTTCTCCTGACCTCTCCCCGTTGGGGAGAGGTCGGCGCAAAGCGCCGGGTGAGGGGGCTGGAGCAACGGAAAGTCCGTAACCTCTCACCCCAACCCTCTCCTACAGGGAGAGGGAGCAGTCAGCGTCTGCGGCAACGCCTTGCCGCGTTCCAAAACACTTTTGCGCCCGAGGGCGCACAGCGCTGTCGGGCGTTGACCTCCGGCCTCTCAGGACCGGGCGGCGGATCAAAAAGGCGAACCTTTTCGAGATTTCGCCGGACTTAAAGCCAAAGCCGCCGCAAGAGTCAACCGACAGGGGCGCTTGTCATTGAATTTTCTGGCCAAATCACGATCTTAAGCCCGACGGAACCCCGCATCCCCGCATCGCATGCCTTTCACCCGCCGCAAAGCTCTTGGTCTTGGCGCTGGCCTCGCCGCCGCGGCCGGCCTGCCGATCATCTGGTCTCAATTCATGGGTCGCTATTCCGGTCCGATCACCGATCATTTCGACGGCCTGCACTTCTTTGATCCGGACGGCGTGCCGCCAAAGGGGCTGGCTGACCTCTGGAAGTGGCAGATGGAGGGGAAGCGCGAGACGTGGCCGGCGCGGGCGCCGTCGCCCTCTTCCGACACGCCGCCGGCACGGGTCATCTCTGGCGTGCGGCTCTCTTTCGTCGGTCATGCGAGCTGGCTGGTCCAGACCGGCGGGCTCAACATTCTCGTCGACCCCGTCTGGTCGGAGCGCGCCTCGCCGGTCAGCTTCGCCGGGCCCAAGCGTGTCAACGATCCCGGCATCCCCTTCGAGAAGCTGCCGAAGATCGATGCCGTCCTGGTCAGCCACGGCCATTACGATCATCTCGATATTCGCACCCTGTCGCGGCTGACGAAAGCATTTGCGCCGCGCGTGGTGACGCCGCTGGGCAATGACCTTACGATGATCTCGAGCGACGCCGCCATCAAAGCGAAAGGTTTCGACTGGCACGACCGCATCGAGCTCGGGGCCGGTGTCGCGGTGACGCTGGTGCCGACGCGGCACTGGACGGCGCGGGGCCTGTTCGACCGCAATCGCTGCCTGTGGGCGAGTTTCGTGCTGGAGACGCCTGCCGGAAAAATCTACATCGTTTGCGATTCCGGCTACGGCACCGGCGCGCATTTCCGCAATGTGCGCGAGCGGCACGGGACTTTACGCGCGGCGATCCTGCCGATCGGTGCTTATGAGCCGCGCTGGTTCATGCAGGACCAGCACATGAATCCGGCTGACGCCGTCAAGGCGCTGGCCGACTGCGGCGCGGCCCAGGCGCTCGCGCATCACCACGGCACGTTTCAGCTGACCGATGAAGCGATCGATGCGCCGGAGCAGGCGCTCTACCAGGCGCTCGATGCGTCGAATGTCGCGCGCGACAAATTTCGTGTGCTGAAGCCGGGCCAGGTGTTCGAGCTTTAGATTTTTCGCCCGAGGTCGTCGGCTTGCAGCTCATTTGCGGATGCAGATCACCCGCACAATGGCGGCCTTTGCATCCGTTGCGCCCTCGGCAGCGGCCAGATGCTGGGCGGCGAGAAGCTCGCGGATGCTGTCGGCCGATATCAGCATGGCCTGTCCGGCGGCTGGAGTGCCGGCGACCTGCGCCGCTTTCACCTGTGCAATGCCTGCAAATTTCCCGTCGCTGTCGATGACAGCCGCACCCGAGAACCCGACGCCGGGCGCCGGCTGCAACGCGAAGTCAGGTCCGCCATTGAGCGGCGTCAGTGTGGTGTCGATCGTGCTGACAGCCGAGCCGCCGCCCTGGCTCTGCGGGTCGGCAATCCCTGTGATCTTCGCTAATGATTTCGGCGCCCCGCTTGCGATCGCCAACGGTTTCAAGCCTGTGGCGCCGTAAACCCGCAACAGCGCGAGATCGTGCGGCTTGTCCTCGGCGATTCGGTCGGCATTGCCGAGCGCGGGAATCACGATCGACTGGCAGCCATCGACCGCAAGGCGATCAGCGACGATGCTGCCATCGGCATTGACGATCACGCCGGTGGAATATTCGACCACCTTGCGCGGCGCCGGTCCGTCCGAGGACAGATTACCGGCCGGGAAGGGCGTGAACGCGCTCGACATCAGCACCGCCACCGGGCCCATCATTCCCTCGGTCGCCTGATCGTAGAGAATGGTGAGTCCGCGCACTTCATTGCCCTTGATCGCGCCGCGCACATAGAAGTGCTTCAGGTTCTGCATGCCCGAAAGCACGAAGAACTCCGCGTTGACGACCCGGTATTCCACCTTGCGTCCCTGCTCCTTGGCCTCGCGATCGGCCATCGCCGCCAACGTCAGGTTGGTGTCCTTGGTCCGCCAGGTCTCGATCTGGATCTGACCCTGCGCCGACGACCATTTCGTGCCGCTCGCGCCTGAGGTCTGCACCGGTGCCAGCTTGATTGGCAGGCCGAGCCGAATGCCGTTGATCGGATCGAAGCCGATCTTCCAGCCGGCGCGGTCCGACAACGCCTTCGCCGCGGCGGCGAGGGCGCCACGTTCCTGCGGGTTCAGCACGCCGGTCTGCTTGCCGCCATTGTCCTTCTGGAAGCTCTTGATGGCGCCGACCAGCCGGTCCGAACTCTCGCCATTGATCAGGCCATTATAGGAACCGACCCAGGCGAGGTCGGATTGCAGCGACAGGCGGTCGGCCGCCGCCATCGCCTTGGCGGTATCCGCAGGCGTCTGGGTCTCCGCCGGCTTGATCGGGATCGTGACCACGCGCTTTGCAGCCGGCGGGGTCTGCGCAGTCGCGGCGAGGGGAAGCGCAAGCGCGAAGAGCGTTGCAGCGACGATCGATTTCATGGAGTCTCTGCCCGGACGTGATCCGTGATGTAAAAGAGCACATCTGATTTGTCAGGACCAGATGGGTCAGGGTTCAAGCAGGGCCTAACGGTGGTTGAGGGTTGATGACGCTGACATCAGAGGAACTGGAGCGTTACGCGCGGCACATCGTGATGCGCGAGATCGGCGGCCCGGGACAGCTTGCGCTGAAAGCGGCGCGTGTTCTCGTGGTCGGGGCCGGCGGGCTGGGCAGCCCCGCGCTGATGTATCTCGCCGCGGCCGGAGTCGGCACGCTCGGCGTGGTCGATGATGACGTGGTGACGCTGTCGAATTTGCAGCGGCAGATCATTCACGGCACCCACGCGATCGGCGGGCCGAAAGTGGCGAGTGTCGCGTCGGCGATCCGGGCGCTCAATCCCGGCGTCGCGCTGCGGACTCACGCCCATCGCCTGGATTCGTCAAACGCGCTTGATCTGATCGGCGCCTATGACGTGATCGCAGACGGCTCCGATAATTTCACGACCCGCTATCTGGTCTCCGATGCCTGCTATCTCGTGAAGAAGCCGCTGGTGACCGGCGCGCTCGGGATGTTCGATGGCACACTGACGACGATCCGCGCCCATGAGAAAAACGCCAAAGGCGAGTTCAATCCGAGCTATCGCTGCCTGTTTCCGGAGCCGCCGCCCGAGGGCACGGTTCCGACCTGCGCCGAGGCCGGCGTGCTTGGTGCGCTGGCCGGTGTGATCGGCTCGCTGATGGCGCTTGAAGTCATCCGCGCGATCGTCGGCTTCGGCGACAGTCTGGTCGGCCGTCTCTTGATGATCGATGCGCGCGCGATGCGGTTTGAGACGCTGAATTACGCCCGCGATCCGGATAATCCGTTGAATGGCGACAGGCCGACGATCACGGATCTGTCGGGACGCGGCTGACCGGCCGCTCTCACGCCGGCTTCGTGCGTCGGGCCCGCATCGCATCGCGTCGCGCAAGGCTGTCCGCCGGCCATTCCTTGTCGATATCGTAGAATTCGGGGAATGCTCGCGCGTCCGCGGGCAGCACGACCCAAGGCTGCTTCGAACTGATATAGATGTGGATGTCGGGCGCCATCCGGTCGGGTTCGTCGGCGGTGCCAACCCGCACGAAGCGGACCGCGCTGCCGGCACCCGCATAATTGCTCCATACCGCGACGTGGCAGTTCGGGCAGCGCGCGATCTTCTGGCCTTTGCCGCTCAGTGAGGGGGTCTCGACGATCTCCGGTTCAGCGGTGAGATGGGTGACACGATCCGCCTCATAGAGAGCGTTGTGGGCGAATGCCGTTCCGGTCTCGCGCTGGCACCAGCGGCAATGACAGGCGTGGACGATGAGCGGCTTGCCGGCGAGCCGGTAACGCACCTGTCCGCATGTGCACCCGCCTTCCACAGCAGCGCTCCCAGATTGATCTCGATGCGTCAGGCCACCCCGGGCAGCACGCGATCCGGCGGCTTATGACCGTCGAGGAAGGTGCGGATGTTGATCATCACCTTCTCGCCCATGTCGACGCGGCTTTCGATCGTCGCCGATCCCATATGCGGCAGCAGCACGACCTTGCCCGCTTTCGCGAGCCGCAGCAGGCGCGGCGAGACCGCTGGCTCATGCTCGTAAACATCGAGACCGGCGCCCGCAATCTCGCCGCCTTCGATCAGCTTGGTCAGGGTCGCCTCGTCAATCACCTCGCCGCGCGCGGTGTTGACGATATAGGCGTCCTTGCGCAACAGCTTCAGCCGCCGCGCCGACAGCAGATGAAACGTCGCCGGCGTATGCGGACAATTCACCGAGATGATGTCCATCCGCGCCAGCATCTGGTCGAGACTTTCCCAATAGGTCGCGCCGAGCGCTTCTTCGATCTGCGGCGCCACCGGGCGGCGATTGTGATAGTGGATCTGCAGCCCGAAGGCGTGCGCGCGGCGCGCCACCGCCTGGCCGATCCGTCCCATACCGATGATGCCGAGCCGCTTGCCGCCGATCCGATGGCCGAGCATCCACATCGGCGACCAGCCCGGCCAATCCTTGCCCTCGCTGAGGATCGCGGCGCCTTCGACCAGACGGCGGGGCACCGCCAGGATAAGCGCCATCGTCATGTCGGCGGTGTCCTCGGTGAGGACCTTCGGCGTGTTCGTCACCATGATGCCGCGTTTGTGCGCGGCCGCGATGTCGATATTGTCGATGCCATTGCCGAAATGCGCGATCAGCTTCACCTTGCAGGTCGGCTGGTCGAGGATCGCGTCGGTGATCTCGTCGGTGACGGTGGGAACCAGGATTTCGGCTTCACGGACGGCTTCGGCAAGCTGGTCCGCCGTCAATGGCGTGTCGTCCAAATTGAGCCGCGCGTCGAACAGTTCGCGCATGCGCGTCTCGATCGAGTCCGGCAACTTCCGCGTCACCACCACGAGCGGCTTTTTGCGGACGACCATGCGATTGCTTTTCCTTAAGGCTAATCGAGGCTTGATAACGCCAACGCCGGACTCGTTCGAATTGTTCAGGCCTCGTTAACCCGGTTGCATAAAACTGCGTCTTTGCAGCGCACACACGACGCCTGACACGAGCCGCCGGAAGCTTCGATCCTCTCTAGCAGAAGAGCGGGTCAACACAAGCTGTCGGCATCTGGCGTGGGCGTCGAGAGTTGCTGTGGGGGGCCGAAGGATTCGGCCATCGAATGACGGGACGAAAGTGGATCGAGGGGCGGACCAGAGATGGGACGGACCTTGATCAAGACCTCGGGCCAAAAACGGGCCGGGACAAAGCAGCGGCGTCCGCAAGGCGCCGATCAGGGACGCGTCGATGAGTTGGTTGCGAAATTGTTGCGTTGCGGGGCTGGTTGCATCCGCATGGATTGCCTTCAGTCAATCAAGTTCGGCGGGTGGTGACGTCACGGGCTCGCTCCCGAAGGACGCCAGCGCCGGGATGGGCGGCGGTACGACCAGCGGCCTGCCGGTGCCGCGATTCGTCAGTCTGAAATCCGATCACGTCAACGTTCGCGGCGGTCCGACGAAGGACAACGATGTGAGCTGGATCTACACGAAATCCGGCCTGCCGGTTGAGATCACCGCCGAGTTCGAGAACTGGCGGCGGATCCGCGATTCCGAAGGCTCCGAGGGTTGGGTCTATCACTCGCTGTTGTCGGGACGGCGCACCGCCGTCGTGACGGCGAAATCCAAGGATGAGCTGGCGCCGCTTTATGATCGCGCAGATTCCGCCAGCGCGGTGGCGGCACGGCTGGAAGCTGGAGTCGTCGCAAGCGTTCGCAAATGCTCGGGCAACTGGTGTCGCATCACCGGCGGCGGCTTTGACGGCTGGATCGAGCAGCAGCGGTTGTGGGGCGTCTACCCGGACGAGAAGGTCGAGTAACGCCTGCTGCGGCAATGGCCGCAGCGACCGGGGATTGCAAAAATCAGCGCTTCTTGCGCAGCCGCACGACCATGTCGACGCGGGTGATCTCATAGCCTGCGGGCGTGTCCGGCATCTTCTGCAGCACCAGATTCGGATCGGCGATATCGACGAGCTCGTGGCTGTCTTCGACGTAGAAGTGGTGGTGCGCGCTCACATTGGTGTCGAAATAGGTCTTGGCGCCATCGACGCTGACCTGCCGCAGCAAGCCGGCATCGGTGAGCTGGTTCAGGGTGTTGTAGACGGTTGCGAGCGACACCGGCACCTTGGCGATCATCGCCTCTTCGTAGAGCATTTCCGCGGTGAGGTGGCGCTCGCCCTTGCCGAACAACAGCCAGCCCAGCGCCATGCGCTGGCGTGTCGGCCGCAAGCCGACCGACTGCAGCATTTCGTTGACGTCATGCCAGGGACATCCGGTCAATAGCGGCGCGCGGCCCTTGCCGATGATTTCGTCATCGCTCTTTGGAGCGACGGTTTGGTCAGTCATGTGTCATTGCCGTGGGCCAAGCCCACCCTTCCGCGAGGCCGATCGAACAGAGGCGGCGCTCGAACAGGCATAAGTGCTCGCATTGACTATAGAAATCGCGAGACGCAGATGCAAGTGCTTCGCAAAAAGCAGGCGGCTTGCCGGGCCGATTTTGTCGCGCCATCTCGGCCTGTCATCGGCTTTGCCGCATCCGGAGCGTGTGTTAGAGAGCGCATATTCGAGGGCCCAGACGGGTCCAAAGCGGGAACAAATCATGCAAGATCGGCGGAATAGCTTCGAATATGAAGACCTCTTGGCCTGTGGCCGGGGCGAGCTATTCGGCGCCGGCAATGCGCAATTGCCGTTGCCGCCGATGCTGATGTTCGATCGGATCAGCGAAATCGCCGAAAAGGGTGGCGAACACGGCAAGGGTGTGATCCGGGCGGAACTCGACGTGAAGCCGGACCTCTGGTTTTTCGGCTGTCATTTCAAGGGCGATCCGGTCATGCCGGGCTGCCTCGGGCTCGATGCGCTGTGGCAGATGGTCGGCTTTTTCTTGGGCTGGCTCGGCGCTGATGGCCGCGGCCGGGCCATCGGAGTCGGCGAGGTCAAGCTGATGGGGCAGGTGCTGCCGAGCGTGAAGAAGGTCATCTACAATGTCGACCTGAAGCGGGTGATGCGCTCCAAATTGGTGCTCGGCATCGCGGACGGGTGGCTTTCCGCCGACGGAGAGATTATCTACCGGGCGTCGGATTTGAAGGTCGGTCTGTTCCAGCAGAGCGCCGCTCAGCCGGCCACCTGAGACGTTGTCAGGCGGCTTGCACGTTTCCAGCGATTGCGTCGTCGGCTGGTTCTCTGGAATGAGTTGAGACGAAACAGGACAGGCGAGGCGTGTGATGCGGCGGGTTGTCGTCACCGGGATGGGCATTGTCTCATCGATCGGAAACAACACTCAGGAAGTTCTCTCCAGCCTCTACGAAGCGAAACCCGGCATCTCGCATGCTCCCAAGCAGGCCGAGTTGGGGTTCCGCTCACAGGTTCACGGCAATCCAAGTCTTGATCCGGCCGAGGTCGTCGATCGCCGTGCGATGCGATTCCTGGGCGGCGGCGCGGCGTGGAATCACGTGGCGATGGAGCAGGCGATTCGCGATTCCGGCCTGGAAGAGCGCGAGATCTCGCATGAGCGCACCGGCATCGTCATGGGATCCGGCGGACCGTCGACGCGCGCGATCGTCGAGGCTGCCGATGTCACCCGCAGCAAGGGACCCAAGCGTGTCGGCCCCTTCGCGGTGCCCAAGGCGATGTCGTCGACCGCGTCCGCCACGCTCGCCACCTGGTTCAAGATCAAGGGCGTCAACTATTCGATCTCGTCGGCCTGCGCGACCTCGAATCATTGCATCGGCAATGCCTATGAGATGATCCAATACGGCAAGCAGGATGTGATGTTTGCCGGCGGCAGCGAAGAGCTCGACTGGACGCTCTCGGTGCTGTTCGACGCGATGGGCGCGATGTCGTCGAAATACAACGCGACCCCGGCTACCGCCTCGCGCGCCTATGACGTCAATCGCGACGGCTTCGTCATCGCGGGCGGCGCAGGCGTCCTGGTGCTTGAGGAACTCGAGCATGCAAAGGCGCGCGGCGCGCGGATTTACGGCGAGGTCGTCGGCTATGGCGCCACCTCCGACGGCTACGACATGGTCGCGCCGTCCGGCGAAGGCGGCGAGCGCTGCATGCGGATCGCACTGTCGACCGTGAAGACGCCGATCGACTACATCAACCCGCACGCGACCTCGACGCCGGCTGGTGATCCGCCGGAGATCGAAGCGATCCGCCATATCTTCGGCACCGGCGACAAGTGTCCGCCGATTTCGGCGACCAAGTCGCTCACTGGACATTCACTCGGCGCGACCGGCGCGCAGGAGGCGATCTATTCGCTGCTGATGATGAACAACGGCTTCATCTGCGAAAGCGCGAATATTCAGGAGCTCGATCCGGCATTCGCCGACATGCCGATCGTCCGCAAGCGGATCGACAACGCCAAGGTCGGGACCGTGTTGTCCAATTCCTTCGGCTTCGGCGGCACCAACGCGACGCTCGCCTTCAAACGGCTCGACGCCTAGCCTTGGGTCGGCGAGGTGGTGACCGGGTTTTTTCTATGACGCAGTTGATGAAGGGCAAGCGCGGATTGATCATGGGCGTTGCCAATGATCATTCCATCGCCTGGGGCATTGCGCGGACGCTCGCCGCACATGGCGCGGAGTTGGCGTTCACCTATCAGGGTGATTCGGTCGCCAAGCGGGTGCGGCCGCTGGCGCAGTCGGTCGGCGCCAATCTGGTGCTGCCTTGCGACGTTGAAGACATCGCAAGCGTCGATGCGGTGTTCCAGGCGCTGAAGGACAATTGGCGCACGCTCGACTTCTTCGTGCACGCCATCGGCTTCTCCGACAAGAACGAGCTGAAAGGCCAATACGCCGACACATCGCGCGCGAATTTCAGCCGCACCATGGTGATTTCCTGCTTCTCATTCACCGAAGCCGCCCGCCGCGCGGCGGCGATGATGCCGGAGAGCGGCGGTGCGATGATTACGCTCACCTATGGCGGCTCGACGCGGGTGCTGCCGAATTACAACGTCATGGGCGTCGCCAAGGCCGCGCTGGAAGCCTCGGTGCGCTATCTCGCCGCCGATTTCGGCCGGCGCCAGATTCGCATCAACGCGATTTCGGCGGGACCGATCCGCACGCTTGCCGGCGCCGTGATCGGCGACTCCCGCGCGATGTTCGCGTTTCAGCAGAAGCACTCACCACTCGGCCGCGGCGTGACGCTGGACGAACTCGGCGGTTCGGCACTTTATCTGCTCTCGGATTTGTCGACCGGCGTCACCGGCGAAATCCACTATGTCGATTCCGGCTACAACATCATCTCGATGCCGCGCACCGGCGAGATCAAGGCCGAGGACGAGGCCGAAGCGAACGGGTAGGGTCGCAAGGCGGCCGAATAGCGCTTCGGCCTTCGTTATCCCGTCGTAACGGCGACTTCGATATCGCGGGGATCGACCTCCTGATTGAGGCCGCGGCTGAGCCGCTCGCGGTCAAGCTCGCCCTCCCAGGCCGACACCACCACGCAGGCGACGCCGTTGCCGACGATGTTGGTGAGCGCGCGGCATTCGCTCATGAACTTGTCGATGCCGAGCACCAGCGCCATGCCCGGCACGAGCTCCGGCCTGACCGACGCCAGGGTCGCGGCGAGCGTGATGAACCCCGCGCCGGTGATGCCGCTCGCGCCCTTTGAGGAGATCATCGCAACGCCGAGGATGACAATCTGCTCCCACAGTGACAGCTCGATGCCGAGCGCCTGGGCAATGAACAGGGTCGCGAGCGTCATGTAGACGTTGGTGCCGTCAAGATTGAACGAGTAGCCGGTTGGCACCACGAGGCCGACGACAGGTTTCGAGCAGCCGAGCCGTTCCAGCTTCTCCATCAGTTGCGGCAGCGCGGCTTCCGACGACGAGGCGCCCAGCACAATCAGGAGCTCAGCCTTGATGTAGCTGAGGAATTTCACGATGTTGAAGCCGACCAGACGCGCCACGATCCCGAGCACGATCAGCACAAAGAGGATGCAGGTGATGTAGAAGGTCGCGATCAGGAAGGTCAGGTTGCCGATGGCGCGCGGGCCGAAGAAGGCGATCGTATAGGCCATCGCGCCGAATGCGCCGATCGGTGCGGCTTTCAGGATGATCGCGATGACGCCGAACATGGCGTGGGCAACATCGTCGATGAAGGAACGGAGGGTGTTGCCGCGCTCGCCGAGCACCATCAGCGCGAAGCCGAACAACACCGCGAACAGCAGCACCTGCAGCACGTCCCCCCTGGCAAAGGCGCCACCGATCGTATCGGGGATCAGGTTCATGACGAAATCGACCGAATGCATCTGGCCGGCCTGGTCGGAAAAGGTCTTGACCGCGGCGGCATTGCCTTGGCCGCCGAAGCCGGCGCCGGGCTGAATGACATTGCCGACGATCAGGCCGATGGCCAAAGCAAAGGTCGAGACGATCTCGAAATAGACCAGCGCCTTGATCGCGACGCGGCCGACCTTGGCCGCTTCCTGGATATGCGAGATGCCGGAGACGACCGTGCAGAAGATGATCGGCGCGATCACCATCTTGATCAGCTTGACGAAACCGTCGCCCAGCGCCTTGATCCATTCGTTCTTGCCGAACTCGGGAGCGAGCCAACCGATCAGGCCGCCGAGTACGATGGCGATCAGCACCTGCACATAGAGAACCCGGTACCAGGGCTTGGGTGCGGGCGCAGCCGCAGGAATAGTTGTGGCGGCCATCGGATCGTCCTCCCCCGTTGCTCCTTGAAGCGGAGCTAGCCAAGGGAAGTCTAACGCAAATCCTGCTCGATCGCACCGTCCACGCGCGCAGCTGCCAACAAACAGCCGAGCCTAACCCGCCGCGATCAGCGTCGCCCGCTGAAATGCCGGCCGTGCGGCGCAGGCGTCGAGATAGCGGTCGAAGTTTTCGCGCTGCGGGACGAGCTTGAACAGGCGGATGGCGAAGTTCAGGCCGGAGCCGATAGCGATGTCGGCTGCGGAAAAATCCTCGCCGAGCAGCCACGGCCCCTTGGCGAGCGCCGCGTCGAGCACGTCGAACACGTCCTTGGCGCTGCCCCAGCCCGCGGACACCGGCCGCATCTCGAGCTTGGTCGCGAGCTGGACGATCGCGGGCTCGATGCAGCCCGGCCCAAAGAACAGCCATTGCAGATATTTTGCGCGCCGGACATCGCCGATCGGCGGTGCCAGGGCGGCTTGCGGGCAGCGGTCCGCAACATAGGCGCAGATCGCGGCGCTCTCGGCCATGGTGGCCTCACCGTCCTGCAGCGCCGGCACCTTGCCCATCGGATTGATTTTCAAATAATCCGGCGACTTCTGAGCCCCGGCCGTAACGTCGATCAGCACTTTTTCATAGGGCTGGCCGGTCTCCTCCATCAGCCAGAGTGTGGTGAACGAACGGGTTCGCGGCGACCAGTAGAGTTTCATCATCGGCGGGTTCTCCAGGGGATGTGACGGCGGGCGAGATTGCATCATGCGTGCGGGCCAGGGCAAATATGACAGCAGGACCTCGATTGACGCGGAAATTGGTCGTCGTTGCCACCATCGACAGCATGAGCCACGCCGTTGCGCCTGTGCACTGCGGTCCGCACGACGTTGTCAGCACGACCGGCTTGATGTCATGATGATACCGATCCGACTTTGGCCGGGATATTCGGGAGATCATGATGATGGACAGGGAATTAGGGGCAGAATTCATCGGGACATTCACGCTGGTCACCGCGGTCTGCGGCGCGGCGCTGTTTTCCGCGCCGAGCGCGGGGCTCGTCGCGGTGGCCTTCGCGGTCGGTCTGTCAGTCGTGGCGATGGCCTATGCGGTCGGCTCGCTGTCCGGCGGACATTTCAATCCGGCCGTCACCTGCGGTCTGGTCGCGGCGGGCCGCTTCAGCGCCTCGAAAGCGATCCCCTACATCATCGCGCAGGTGATTGGCGGCGTCGCGGCGGCTGCGGTGTTCTACGTCATCCTGCAGGGCGCGCCGACGTCCGGGAAGTGGAACACGTTCCTCGACATCTCCAACACCTATGGCGGCAAGGGCTTCCCGCTGCTGAGCGCCGGCCTGATCGAAATCGTGATCACGGCGCTGTTCCTGATCGTTATCGTCAGCGTGACCTCGCCACGCGCGCCGGCCGGCTTCGCGCCGCTCGCGATCGGCTTGGCGCTGGTGCTGTTCCACCTTGTCTCGATTCCGGTCTCGAACGCCTCGCTCAATCCGGCGCGCTCGACGGCGACAGCGATTTTTGGCGGTGCCACGGCGCTGCAGTCGCTGTGGCTTTATTGGGTCGCGCCGATTGTCGGCGGCGTGATCGGTGGCGCCATCGCCAAATGGCTGCACGCCGACTATGTCGGCGGCCCGACCAATCCCTGATGGAAGCGAGGCGGCCGGCACCGGCCGCTTGTCGCGTTAAACAAAAGGGCGACCGCGAGGCCGCCCTTTTTTCTTTTGGCAAAACGGCGGGAGCGATTACTCGCCGGCCGCCTGCAGATTATCCGAACGCTCGGATTTGCCCTTGGCTTCCAGATCCTCGCCGGTCGTCTGATCGACCACCTTCATCGACAGGCGGACCTTGCCGCGATCGTCGAAGCCGAGCAGCTTGACCTTGACCTTGTCGCCTTCCTTGACGACGTCGGAGGTCTTCTGCACGCGGCTGGCCGCGAGCTGGCTGATGTGGACGAGGCCGTCCTTGGCACCGAAGAAGTTCACGAAGGCGCCGAACTCCATCACCTTGACGACAGTGCCTTCATAGATGTGTCCGATTTCCGGATCGGAGGCGATCGACTTGATCCAGTTGATCGCCGCCTTCATCGCCTCGCCATCGGCGGAGGCGACCTTCACGGTGCCATCGTCCTCGATGTTGACCTTGGCGCCGGTCTTCTCGACGATCTCGCGGATCACCTTGCCGCCGGTGCCGATCACTTCACGGATCTTGTCGGTCGGGATCTTGAAGGTCTCGATGCGCGGAGCGTATTCGCCGAGTTCAGCGCGCGCCGCGGTAATCGCCTTCGCCATCTCGCCGAGGATGTGCATGCGGCCGTCCTTGGCCTGGCCAAGGGCGACGCGCATGATCTCTTCGGTGATGCCGGCGATCTTGATGTCCATCTGCAGCGAGGTGATGCCCTGGTCGGTGCCGGCCACCTTGAAGTCCATGTCGCCGAGATGATCCTCGTCGCCGAGAATGTCCGACAGCACGGCATAGCGGCTGCCTTCCAGGATCAGGCCCATTGCGATGCCTGCAGTCGGCCGCTTCAGCGGCACGCCGGCATCCATCAGCGCGAGCGATGAGCCGCACACCGTTGCCATCGAGGACGAGCCGTTCGACTCGGTGATCTCCGAGACGACGCGGATGGTGTAGGGGAAGTCGTGATGCGGCGGCAGCACCGGGCGGATCGCCCGCCAGGCGAGCTTGCCGTGGCCGATCTCGCGCCGCTTGGTGCCGCCGAGCCGGCCGGTTTCGCCGACGGAGTAGGGCGGGAAGTTGTAGTGCAGCAGGAACGTCTCTTTGTACGTTCCCGACAGCGCGTCGATGTATTGTTCGTCTTCGCCGGTGCCGAGCGTGGCAACGACCAGCGCCTGGGTCTCGCCGCGGGTGAACAGTGCCGAGCCGTGGCTGCGCGGCAGCACGCCGACTTCGGCGAGGATGTTGCGCACGGTCTTGACGTCGCGGCCGTCGATGCGCTTGCCGGTGTCGAGAATGTTCCAGCGGACGATCTTGGCCTCGAGCTCCTTGAACACGCCGGCGACGCGCAGCTTGTCATATTGCGGCTCGGCGCCTTCCGGTAAGAAATGCGCGATCACCTTGTCCTTGACCTTGCCGACCGCGGCGTAGCGGTCCTGCTTCACCGGGATCGCATAGGCCGCGCGCAGGTCCTGCTCGGCGACTCCAAGCATTTCCTTTTCGATCGCAGCATTGTCGATCGTCTTCAGTTCGCGCGGCTCCTTGGCCGCCTTCTCGGCAAGCTGGATGATCGCGTTGATCACCGGCTGGAAATGCCGGTGACCGAACATCACGGCGCCGAGCATGACGTCTTCGGGCAGTTCCTTCGCCTCAGATTCCACCATCAGCACGGCGTCGGCGGTTCCGGCGACGACGAGGTCGAGACCGGTTTCGGCCATCTCATCGAGCGTCGGGTTCAGCACATATTCGCTGTTGATGAAGCCGACGCGCGCGGCGCCGATCGGGCCCATGAAGGGCGCGCCCGACAGCGTCAGCGCCGCCGAGGAAGCGACCAGGGCCAGAATGTCGGGATCGTTTTCCATGTCGTGCGACAGCACGGTGACGATCACCTGCGTCTCATTGCGCCAGCCGTCGGCGAACAGCGGACGGATCGGGCGATCGATCAGGCGGGAGACCAGCGTCTCCTTCTCGGTCGGCCGGCCCTCGCGCTTGAAATAGCCGCCGGGAATGCGGCCCGCGGCATAAGTCTTTTCCTGGTAATCGACGGTGAGCGGCAGGAAGTCGACGCCCTCACGCGGCGCCTTCGCGGCGACCACGGTGGCAAGCACCACGGTCTCGCCATAGGTCGCCATCACGGCGCCGTCGGCCTGGCGCGCGATCTTGCCGGTCTCGAGCTTCAGGGGCCGTCCGCCCCAATCCAACTCCACGGAATGAATATCGAACATGTCGTCTTTCTCTCATCGGTTGACGAAAGGCATGACGGCCATGGGCAAGACGGCGAGACGCTCAGGCTTCAGACGAAAATCGTTTGCAACGGTCGTTTGAAATGAGCGTCCGGCGATCCTGCCATGGCGATCGTCCTTTCGCGGAAGATGCGGCGATCCAATGATCGTCCGCTTTCCTGGACGGGCCCTTGCCCGTCATTTGCCCGGCGGCCGTATTGCCGAAGGGCCAAATCAATGGACGCAATGCGCGCCCATAACAAAACTGCGCATGACGTGGGCCATGCGCAGCAGCAACGTTTTAGCGGCGGATGTTCAGCCGCTCGATCAGCGCCTTGTAGCGCTGCTCATCGGTCTTCTTCAGGTAGTCGAGCAGCGAGCGGCGCGTGGACACCAGCTTCAACAGACCGCGGCGTGAGTGATTGTCCTTCACATGGGTCTTGAAGTGTTCGGTCAGGTTGTTGATGCGCTCGGAGAGGATCGCGACCTGGACCTCGGGCGAGCCGGTGTCGCCCTTCTTGGTAGCACTCGTCTTGATGACTTCCGCTTTGCGTTCGGCGGTAATCGACATCGTCAAACACTTTCATCTGGTCGGAGCGGACTGGCGACCAGCCCGTTCAGGTTGAACACACGCTTGGGGATGAGTTCGCCATTGCCGATTTCGGCCAGCGCCAACAGGCGACCGCCGACCGTGACATAGACTGTGCCGCTAAAAGTGGGCGCATCCCTTCCGCGCAACAAAACGGCTTGGCCCCGGTGGAGCCTTGCCGCGTCTGCCCGTGTGACGGCCAGTGCCGGGATGTCGTCCAGCGCGGTCTCAACGGGCAAAAGCGCGTCGGCGAGGTTTCC
>Ga0081455_10002725_pt1 | contig 20851 bp, 24 predicted proteins | sample TabmetS3T2R1_FD_70207 | JGI IMG/M metagenome (GOLD analysis project Ga0081455, IMG submission 70207) | Tabebuia heterophylla rhizosphere microbial communities from the University of Puerto Rico - S3T2R1 | ecosystem: Host-associated > Plants > Roots > Rhizosphere ...
CTGGCCAGCCACCAGGCACTGCGGGAGGATTCCTATGGAGATCGTCCGGAAGAATTATGCTGACCTTCCCCCTACCAGGGCACCGCACTACCAGGCAGTGCGGGTCGGTAATTGGTTGTTTCTTTCCGGCGCCACAGCACGGGATACGGAAGCCGCCTACGGCGACATGGCCGCCCAAACGGAGGTCATATTCAAGAGGATGCAACATATCCTGGAGGCGGAAGGGGGCTCCCTGCACAACGTGGTGAAGATCACCAGCTTCGTCACCGACATCTCCAGCGAGGCCGGCGCTGCCACCCATCGGGTGCGGGAGCAATACTTTGGCAGCCATCTGCCTGCCAGCACCCGGGTGCAAGTGGCCGGACTCGTGGACCCCAATCTGAAAATCGAAATCGAGGCCATTGCGGTGCTACCCGGCTAGAGCCCAGCCCATACAGCCACTGGTCTTGCCCTCGGGGCCTGGCGGAGAGAGGCGATGCCATGACTGGTCCCCACCACTGTGGGAGAGCGGATAGGAATTTCAAAAGGCATGCTGCTGGGCGGAGAGCATGTCAGCATTCTGCCTGGCAGCTCAGGAGGGCGCCTTCCAGAGCACCGTAGCGTCACCCGTCTGCGGCTACGCCTCTCTTGAGTTGGGCACGCGCACGCCCCGCACCGGGCGGCCGCACCCGGCGGAGCGGCCCGGAGCCCGGCGGCGGTGCCGCTTGGACAGGCGGCCCAGGATAGGGGGAGGGCCGTTGGGGAGCCCACAGGGGACAAGCCTCGGGCAAGGCAGTTTTGGGAAAGCTGGGGGGCTCCCTGCTTGCGACTCACCCTCCTCTCAAGGAGCGCGGCCCATGTACCGCACCCGGTGCGCCTTGCCCTGGGGCCTTGCTCTGTCCTTGGGCAGTCGTTTGTCGTGTGCCTGCCACCCCCGGCGTAGCGTCGCCATGCGCGGCAAGGTCCCACGCTCTGGAGGGGCCTCGAGTGCCTCCACAGCCTCTAAGATACAACAGCCATCCTCCCAGGTGAACATCGGGGCGAATCAGACCAATCAGATTGTGGCTTAAATATCCACGCTGGAAGGCGTCCTCCTTCCCTCTCGTCTCGTGCTCTGGGGAGTCTCTGAGCAGGTGATGACTGCCCTCCAAACGATGTTCTCTGCGGTGGGGTGTCATGATATACTGGCAGGAGGGGTACCACTGAGAGCGCAAGGGCACACAGCGCCTGCGTGGACAGGCGGTCGATGAGAGGAATGGTCATGGCAATGCGCCTTGTTTCCCTACAAGGGACCCCCAGAGATCTCTGTGCCTGGAGACTATCTCTCCGGCTCTTTCGCATCTGTCTCTCAGCGTCCTGGCAGGGCACCAGCAGAAGGAGGAAGGAGGACCACGATGGCAGAACAACCACGCTATCGACTTCAAGGACATCTGTTAGGGGCATGTAGTTGTGATTGGGGCTGTCCCTGTAATTTTGAGGCACGTCCCACGCAAGGCTGGTGTCACGGCAGTTATGTGTGGCATGTCGAGCACGGGCACTATCAAGGGACGTCCTTAGCGGGCTGCACCTTTGCAATGTTCATACAATTCCCTGGGGCACCCCATGAGGGCAATGGGGTTGGGCTGGTCCTGATTGACGACCAGGTCTCCGCCGACCAACGGGCAGCGATTGAAACGCTGATCCAGCAGGTGCCGCCCTTTAGCATCTTTCATAACCTCCTATCGGACTTTCGAGGGTTTCGCACGCTCCCCTTTGCATTGCACCTCGATGGCATTCACAGCCGTCTGACGATTCCTCATACGGTCGAATGGCAACTCACGCCCATGACCAACCCGGTCACCGGGTTGGAGGAATACGCCACGTTGCTGAAGCCCACCGGGTTTACTTCGAAAGAGCAAGCTCTCTGCACCACAACCACGTTCCGCATCACGGCTGGAGACTTCCGCTTTGACCATAGTGGCAAGTACGGGGAATTCTCGCCCTTCGACTACACACCCGCCTAGGGCTTCGTCCAATGACGCAGCACATACGAGCTTAGGGTATGAGGAGGTGGAACGGATTGTCTGTTTCAGGAAAGTCCTGGATGCTTCAGGTGCACTCCAGGATGACCCCTCCGACGCTTCAGCATCCACCACCCCACAAAGAGCAGCAGCAACGCATGTTCCACCAGCGTAAATCCCACATCGGTATACGAGAATAACCCCGCTATGGGTGCGAGCGGGATGGGAAAAAAGTGGTTATATGCCCATTGCCGATGCGTCAAGAGATCGACGATGCCATGGGCGAGCATGCCGACAAAGAAGGGCAATGCCGGTCTATAGAGTACAGCGGACAGGGCGAGGCAGGGACCGACAATAACAAATGAATGCATGGCAATCGTCATGGTATGTAATGTCGAGTGGTGCAAGAGCGTATGGAGTGCCTCTACACGAGGAGACTGCGTCACGATGGCTCCATAGTGCGCCACAAAGCCTAGGGCTAAGAACACATCGGGCAGAATGCTGCCCATGATGGCAAGCCGTTGTTCGTACCGTGGACGCTGCGCATACAACAGATACCCGATCACACCATGCGTATAGGTCCTCATCGTGTGATGCTCACTCCCCTTTACCGCCCCTGCCTTCTTTACGAGAAACCGTCGCTTCACAGCCCGCTCTTCCCTTCATCCCGAAAGTGTGGCATCTTAGGGATACAAAACAGCCGAAGCCAGCGCAGTGGAGGGGCTGCTATGACCTTCGATGAGATTCTCGCCCAAGTCCTCGAACTGCTCCAGCGGGAAAAACGTGTCTCGTATCGCGCCTTGAAACGACGTTTCGACCTCGATGACGAATATCTCGAAGACCTCAAAGACGAAATTATCAAAGCCAAAAGACTTGCCACGGACGAAGAAGGCTCTGTACTGGTCTGGACGGGTGACACACAGACAGGAAGCGCTCAATCAGACCAGAGACTACACCAGCCTGCTGCCCAGCAACAGCCCTCCTTGCAGGTCACACCTCTCCCGACTGCACCTCCTTCTCCTGACGCGGAAAGACGGCAGCTCACGGTAATGTTCTGCGACCTGGTCGATTCCACCAAACTCTCCAGCCAACTCGACCCGGAAGACTGGCGTGACGTGGTGCGTGCATATCAGCGGGTGTGTACCGACGTAATCCAGCGCTACGATGGGCATATCGCCCAACTGCTTGGTGACGGTCTGCTCATATATTTCGGCTATCCCCAAGCCCATGAAGATGACGCCCAAAGAGCAGTACGGACGGGTTTGGGTATCCTGGATGCGATGGGAGAGCTGAATAAGGCTCTTCAACAAACCAAAGGCATCCAACTTGCTCTGCGTGTAGGCATCCATACTGGGCTCGTTGTTGTGGGGGAAATGGGTGGAGCAGGGCGTCAGGAACAGTTGGCTCTGGGAGAAGTGCCCAACATTACTTCGAGAATCCAAGGACTGGCGGAGCCGGATACTCTCGTCATCAGTGCTGACACCTACCGACTCATTCAGGGTTACTTTGATGGCCGAGAATTGGGTGCACAGGCGCTCAGAGGCGTGGCTGAGCCTGTCGCCGTGTACCGCGTTCTCCAGGAAAGTGGAGCCAGGGGGCGTCTCGATGTGGCTATGACCCGAGGTCTGACACCGTTGATCGGTCGAGAGTCCGAAATCACTCTTCTCCAGGAACGCTGGGCACAAGCCAAGAGTGGACAAGGACAGGTGGTCTTACTCACGGGGGATGCAGGCATTGGCAAAAGCCGTTTGGTCCAGGTGCTGAAGGACCATGTTGCTAATGAGCCTCATATGCGCTGGGAATGTCGGAGTGCGGAGTACTACCAAAACACAGCACTGTTTCCTCTCACGGATTTGTTCCAACGAATGTTGAGGTTTCACGCTGAGGATACTCCCGACGAGAGGTTAGGGAAGCTCGAAGAGGCACTGAGCCAGTATAGACTGCCCTTAGAGGAGTCTGTCCCGCTGTTTGCGCCTTTACTGGCATTGCCTGTTCCTGAAAGCCACTACCCTCCGCTCCATCTCTCCCCCCAGCGCATGAGACAGAGGACCCTGGAAGCTATTGTCGCGATCATGTTGGAACTTGCTGAACGTCAGCCTGTACTCTTTATCCTGGAAGACTTACACTGGACAGACCCAACGACCCTGGAGTTGCTAAACCTGGTACTCGACCAGACACCCACGGCTTCCCTCTTGGTGCTCCTCACGTGTCGTCCATATGTTCAACCTGCCTGGCATCATCGTTCTTATTTGAGCGAGATCACGGTCAACCGCTTATCCCATGCCCAGGTCGAACAGATTGTTACAGGCATGACCGATGGCAAAACCTTCCCAGCAGCAGTGCTCCAGCAGATCATTGCCAAGACGGATGGCGTGCCCTTATTTGTTGAGGAAATGACCAAAGCCATTCTGGAATCAGGACGACTCAAAGCACTCGATGGGCACTACGCATTCACAGGGGCTTTACGCACGTTGACGATTCCAGCCACGCTCCAAGATTCACTCATGGCAAGACTGGACCGGTTGATGACCGCCAAAGTGATCGCCCAGCTTGGTGCCACGATTGGCAGACAATTCTCGTATGCCCTTCTCCACGCAGTTGCGCAACTGGACGAGGTGATGTTACAGCATGAGCTGGGGAGGCTGGTCGAGGCAGAGATTGTCTACCACAGAGGTGTACCACCCCAGGCAACATACACCTTTAAGCATGCGCTCATTCAGGACGCTGCCTATCAATCCTTGCTGAAAAGCACAAGGCAACACTACCACCAACGGATTGCCCACATCTTGGAAGCCCAGTTTCCAGAAACGGTTGACCAGCAACCCGAACTGCTAGCGCATCACTACACTGAGGCAGGGCTCATGGAACAGGCTGTTAGCTATTGGCAGAAAGCGGGTCAACGAGCCAGCGAGCGCTCAGCCCATGTAGAAGCCATCAGTCACCTCACCAAAGGCTTGGAGTTGCTCCAGACATTGCCCGAGACCCATGAGCGCATCCAGCGTGAGGTGGATATGCTGATCGCTCTAGGCGCATCGCTCCTGCCAACCAAAGGCTACGCAGCTTCTGAGGTGGCACGAACCTACATCCGCGCTCAACAGCTCTGTCAACACCTGGCAGACCCCTCTCAGCTTTTCCCCGTGTTACGTGGACTATGGCAATGTTATAACGTGCGTGGCGAGTATTTGACGGCACGAGAGCTGGGTGAGCAACTCCTGACTCTCGCCGAGCAAGTCCAGGACTCTGCCATGCTCGTGGCGGCGCATCGTGCTTTGGGGACAACGTTGTTCTACGCGGGAGCCGTAGCCGATGCGCACACCCATTTTGCCCAGGGGATCGCGCTCTACGATCCCCAGCAGCACCACGTAGCTGTGCTCCTCTATGGGGAAGACGCTGGGGTGGTGTGCCGCAGCTTTGCCCCTCTGCCGCTGTGGTACCTGGGCTACCCTGACCAGGGGCTGGTGCAGAACCAGCAAGCGGTGACGCTGGCGCAGCAGAGGGCGCATCCCTTAAGCCTCAGTTATGTCTGGTGTTGTGCGGCGATGTTCCACCAGTTCCGCCGTGAGGTCCGTGCTGCCCAAGAATCGGCGGAAGCCGCTATCAGCTTTGCCACAGAACAGGGATTTCCGCAGTGGAAGGCGTTCGGTTTGATCATGCGTGGCTGGGCACTAGTGCAGCAGGGACAAGTCAGGGATGGAATCGAGCAGCTCACCGAAGGCTTGAGCGCCTTTCGGGCTACAGGAGCAGAGCATTTACGACTGTATTGGCTGGCGCTCCTCGCCGAAGCACGTGGAACTCTAGGGGAGCCAGAGGCAGGACTCGCAGTGCTCACGGAAGCGTTGGCGCTCGTGGACACAACAGGAGCACGGTGGTGCGAGCCAGAGCTGTATCGCCTCAAAGGTGAGCTGCTCCTGGCACAGTCCCCAGACAGCCACACCGAAGCCAACACCTGTTTTCAGTACGCCATCAGCATCGCCCAAAACCAACAAGCCAAATCCTGGGAACTCCGTGCTACTACCAGCCTTGCTCGTCTGTGGCAACAGCAAGGGAAGCGCGAGGAAGCCCATGACCTGCTCGCCCCGGTGTATAACTGGTTCACCGAAGGGTTTGATACAGCGGATTTGCAGGATGCGAAGGCGTTGCTGGACGAATTAGTGTGACCCGTAGCACCTTGGCTCTCCAGGACGAGTGCCACCAACACCACATCCTGGAAGTACACGTCTGATGTATGGCTTCCCTGAGCAATCTGGACGAGAGCAGTGATGAGCATTCCCACGCTTTGTCAAGCATGTTACAAATACTATCGCTCGACCGTGATCAAAACCTGTCCATTCTGCGCCGATGTCCAATTTCCTGAACAAGTGTTGGGTGACTTGGTGCGAGAGGGGCAGGGCTGGTATCGCCTGCATGGAAACGCCGGAGATAGGCTTGGAGACCTTCGCGGGCGCGTTCAGCGTGTTGACGGGTTTGGAAGCAGTTGCCTATTGCCCATCGGCGCTCATCATAACTCCACGTCCCCCAGACCTTATTCTTAATTTGCCCGGTATCCCAGATGAACCAATATTCCTCGCCTGATTTTGGCTTCCATCGTTCAGGCGCAGTAGCGCTGTCTTCCGCAAAGAGCGCTAGAATTTGCTCCGCACTGCTGGTGTAATCCACAACGTCGGATTCACGTATGGTCCGCAGGATCTGTTCGATGTGTTTTTGCCTCTCATGCATATCTGTCTCAGTCACCTCTGCACCGCAAGCACCTATGACTTCGATGGTCCTCGTTGTTACGTGTTATTCATACGTTTTCTCATCCATCACGTCGTTGCCGATATAAAAACGCATCGCTTTTTTCGTATCCATCACCCCGACAATGGTCTGCCCTTCTCGAAGAGCAAAATTGATCTCAGCAATCTCAGAGCCTATGTGCACAGCTTTGCTTCTCTGGGCAGTCCATTGCAACGAGACCAGGATGAGCAGGGTATAAAATACACCAATGCCCGCAGGCAGCAGTACACTCGTATCCACAGGCATTCTCCTTTCCTCTCTCACTTTGATATCCGCCGCCGAGTGATGAGAGACTTGGGGGCGGTCCCCTGAGCCTGGGGGAAACAGGGGACCTGAGGTAGACGGAAAGGCAGCAGATGTCTGTATGTGAAGCAGCCTGCCTCTGTAGGGAAACGGTACGGAGGAGCTGCATGATCCTCTGCTGTAGACGCTATATTGCAAGCACTGTGCCACGCTCTGGGATTGGCGTTCATGGTCACCTCTCGCCCTGGCATGTGGGTCATGAGATGCAGGAAGTACGTCCACCATCTCTTACCGCGTCTGCTCCTGGCATTGAGCCATCGGTAAGCCTACGTGTGGCATGTCCCCGACTCCGTTGCAGAGTGGCACGCATTCTTCCTGAACAAGGGAGTGCAGCACAGCCCACATTCCTGCTCAGGAGAGCCTGCGTTGAGCGATCTCGTCGAGGGGAGTGTCGTTGGGGTCGTCGAGGACGCCGAATCAATGGTAGACCACCATAGCATGATAATCCGTTCGTCACGTACCGGGTCCTGAGCCGATTGTCAGCATGTCAGGAGCTGCGAGAGCGTGCTGAGGTGTCGTGGTGAAGTGTCCATGTCTAAGGAAGTTTCTCCGTAAAAAGGACTTCTGGACAATACCACGCCAACTGATACCCAGCCGCTTGGGCTTCAGCCTCAGTCGTCAAGTGTACGCGGTACCGTGGTGAAACCTTTGCTGCCCTGAGGCAGTCTGGTCGGGGATAACCTTTCGGCATCTCCGCGTCTTTACGCGCATCTCCTCCCCGTTCCCTGGACGGTGTGCGCTGCAACCATCTCCTGCACCTCAACCATCGTCACCGATCAGCGCCTTGGCAACGTCAACCGCGAAGCGTTGAGGCTCGGCTCGGGCAACATACTGGGCACACCACGCCTGGACATCTCCGAGCGTCAGTGGGGAATGACAGTCAGACGGTCTGGGGGAACGTCATCGAGGGGTGAGGTCATCCATCGAGGTGCTTTCTCTGCCCCTGCGCCTGCCAGGGAGGAGCGATCACCTGCTCAGGGCTGCTCCGGCAGCGCCTCCTCCGCAGGAGCCGAGGTGTCAGGGGCTCTGCGGACCACCAGCACGGGACACGGTCCCTGTCGGACCACGTGTTCTGCCACACTGCCCAAAAACACATGGGCGAGTCCCGTCCGCCCATGCGTCCCCATGATAATCAGATCCACCCCTTGCTCGCCCGCTGTGTCCAGAATCGTCTGCGTGGGGGTGCCCTGGACGAGGAGGCACTCGCCCTGGAGCCCGGCACCCTGTACTCGCTCTCGACTCGCCTGTAGGAGGTGCTGCGCATCGGTCTCCAGGTCGTCCAGATAGGTGGCAGTCATCCCAGCAGTCATGTCTTCCATGGTCACAGGGGTCAGGTCGAGCACATGAAGCAGCGTGAGCCGTGCCTGGAGTTGCTGCGCTAGGGCAATGGCATAGGTGAGCGCCCGGTCGGCAGTAGCGCTGAAGTCGATGGGAACGAGGACGTGCTGGACGATCATCACAATCTCCTTAGAGGGCGCTGAGGCGAAAGGGCATGCGTGCGGAACCTAGGGACTACTGTACCCGGTTGCGCAGATGAAGACCAGCCACACCGACGCCCGTGACTCCAAGGCGAGTGCCACCAACACAGCATCCTGGCATACAAGCATAACGCATGGTTACATGGAGCCATCTGGATGAGCGCAGCGATACACCTCTACAGGGCAACATGCATCACTTTCAGGACAAAGTGCCAATCCACGGTTGTCCAATCGATATCCTCAAGCTCAATAGCCGGACCCGGTGTGCCATCGGACCAGCGGACATGTCCACAAACAAAGCCGCGGACATCCTCCGCAGTCGCCAACTCTTCCACGAGGGGCACTTCACCCCTGATGCCGATCATCCATTGTGTCACGCGCCGTGTTGCGTCCGTCATAGTCTGCTCTATTGTGTTACGTATCCACCATCGACGCTCATGGCATGTCCTGTGACAAACGAGGCAGCCTCGGAGCAGAGCCAAACAACGGCTTCAGCGATTTCTTCTGGGGTGCCGACTCGTCCGATGGGTTCCGTGGCAATGATGCGTGCTCTCAGTTCGGGATCGCTCAAGCCTCTTGCGGTCATCTGTGTGTGAATCACGCCTGGACAGATGCAATTGACCCGAATCCCCTGTTGAGCATACTCCAGAGCCGCTGTTTTCGTCAGTCCGACCACGCCATGTTTGCTCGCGACATACGCCGAGGCACCTGGGGCACCTACCAATCCCCAAGCCGACGCGGTGTTGACAATGGCTCCGCTGCCTTGGCTGCGCATCTGGGGGATCTCATATTTCATGCAGAGCCAAACGCCGGTCAGGTTCACCGCGATGACCTGATGCCATGTGTCTTCGGCATACTCTGCCGTGAGTGCGCGTCCTCCTCCCGGAATTCCCGCATTGTTATGGGCACAATCGAGTCTGCCATAGGTCTCTACTGCTGTGGAGATGAGTGCCTGGACTTCGACGGCTTTGGACACGTCGGTCCTGACAAAGATAGCTTCCCCGCCGTTTTCCGTGATCATATGGACAGTCTGTTGTCCACCGTCTGCGTTCGTGTCAGCCACAACCAGTTTCGCCCCTTCCCGTGCAAACGTCAGAGCGGTGGCTCGCCCGATCCCTGATGCTCCTCCGGTGACTAACGCGACTTTGCCTTCTACACGTCCTGCCATGTCGAGACCTCCTGTGTATACCTATCGCCATCGTCCTCGTGAAGATACGACACTACGTCTCGGTGTATTGAAGACCATGTACCTCACACCACGCAACCGCTATCTCTCGCAGGGCTGCATCACGATACCGGTACCACTCTTCAGCCATCCCATAAGCCTGCATCCTGTCCTTAAAACGTCTGAATGCTCCTCGACCGCGTATGGCGTCACACAGATCAGCCCGCAGGTCGTCATCGTCTACCGAGAGGCAGAAACGCCCCATGATATGGTATTCATTGATCTCAAATCGGTCGGGTAACGGGAGATAGTGTTCCGTTGCTACAATGTCCCTCGCGATACGAATTGCGTCATGCTGCCATTCGGGGAAGTCTTCAAGAGGTTCGTCGTTCTCCGCAGCCCGTAATTCCTCGTCGGTGATAGAGACGACTTCCCCAGTGGTCAGATTAAGAAAGGAGGATCGTTCATCCGACTGAAAGTCCATCCCCTCGATCAGGTCCGAGAGTTTCACCCGTAGAGCGCTGTGCTGGTCAACCATGATGCTCCTCCACTCCAGAGCACACTTACTTCTTCTGCCCCCACTCATTCCAATACGTCCTCTCCCGTGCAGGCACACGTTTCGCGGGCTTGAAGTCCTCCCCGGTGTAGTACGCTACGGGGAGCAACGCTGCTTGGCGAATGCCCTCTGGGATGCCCAGGAGCGCCGCTGCTTCCTGCTCGTATCGGAGATGCAGAGTCGTCCATGCTGTCCCCACTCCACGAGCACGGAGCGCCAGCATCAGCGACCAGGTAGCAGGCAAGATGCTGGCATAGGCTCCCGGTCCCGTGCCCTGCACGGATGGGGCTTCCACACAGGGAATAATCAGCACAGGCACTTCGTGCATATGCTCAGCAAGATACGTCGCGGATTCGATCAAGCGTGGGTCCGATTGGCTGACCTCTACTTGCCGCTGTGGCGAGTACACCTCGAAGTATGCCCGCTTGTAGAGGGCAGCAAGAGCGGTACGTTTTGCGGTGTCGGTTACCACGACGAAGTGATAGCGCGGGATGTTCCCGCCAGTCGGTGCTTGAATGGCAATTTCGAGACAGGTTTGGATAATCTTAGGGTCTACAGAGCGAGTCAAATCCAGGCGTTTCCGCACTGTCCGGGTGGTCGTGAGTAGTTTATCAACCGTGGCAAGGTCCATGGGGAGGTCTCCTCTACATCGTTCCCAGGCGAGAACTCGCTTGGCAGTGGATATTGCGCAAGGGGTATGGCAGCATAGTACACGCAACAGGGAGAGGGCACAATCGCGAGGAGGGACAGCACTGGAGATCGGTCCTTTGACCGTCGAAACACATCCCACGCCTGCCGACGTCCGATGTTTGGACGACCGCCTCTACGCGTATAATGCCTCGCAAACCGGGGTGGATGATGGACAGTGGCTCTTAGCGTCTGTGCGGTGGGGACGGCGGCTGGCGCAGCTCACCGCCAGCATGAGCCATGAATTTGAGGCGCACATCCAGGCTTGTGCCCAGATGCAGAGAGAGACATATCGCCCGGTGGTACGTCAGGCAACCGCAAGGAGGGAAACACCATGTCCACACAAGCAGAACTGGTCACAGTCCTCCAGACTGAGGTCGAGCGGCTGCAGCAATACCTCGCTGCCTTACCACAGGACGCCTGGACCAAACCCAGTGCCTGTCCCCTCTGGGACATCCGGGATGTCGTGGCACATCTTACCATGGGGATTGATGGTTTCACGCTCCGCATCACCCGTGGACTGCAGGGAGATACCTCTCCTCCTGAAGGTCTCCCATCGCCACACATCTGGAAGACACTCTCGCAGGAGGAACGGCGGCAGCGGGCGTTGAGGCTCGCACAGGGACCCATCGCTCTGAGAGAGCGTCTTGGCAATGACCTGTTGTCCGGGTTCAGCCATGCCTGGGACCAATTCCATCATCTTCTCGCCACCCTCACCGCCCAAGATTGGCACCAACCCTGCTATCAGGGTCGGGGCATTATCCCCGTGCACTCCCTGGCGCATGCTGGCATCTTTGAACTCGCCATCCATGGCTGGGATATCCGCTCCGCCCTGGAGCCGTCCGCGCCTCTCGCTCCTGACGTACTCGCAGCCATCCTCGATTTCTTCGCTGCATGCCCGCATTGGTTCTTTCTGCCTGCCGCCAGGTTATCCACCCCCATCAGGTATCGGTTTGCGTTCACAGGAGCGCTCAGCGGTCAGTGGGATGTTGTGGTGGAAGGCGACCAAGCCCACATAGGACCTGCCGCCGATGCCACCCCCGCCAACGCGACGTTTGCTTGCGAGGTAGAGACCTTCGTGTTGATGATGTGTGGGCGGATTGGATTTGATGCCGCCCTGGGTGACAAACGGCTCATCCCGACGGGGGACATAGCAGTAGCGCAGGGGTTCAAAAAGTGGTTCCAGGGGGTCTAGTCAGCCAAGGGCACGGTCTAACAACGCCTGGTAACTGACTGCTTACATCTCTGCTCGTCCCTCGCTCACTTCGGGCTCTCGCTCTGGTTCGTGCTGGGAGCTGCTGCTGATTGATCGAGACCAAGTACAGGGAAGGGCAACTGTCCTAGCAGCACAAGCTACAAGGATAGTAGTGCAAGTACCATTACACTGAGCCATCGTGATATGGGGTGAGGAATCAAGGAGGTGATTGTGTCATGGACAACGCGAGCATCGCTCATGCACACCACCGCATTCGACCGTTTCAAGATGCCGACGAGGCGGCAGTGGTGGGCGTGTGGCACCGCTCGGGATTGGCAGCTTATCCGTATCTTCCGACATGGCAAGCGATGACGATGGAGAGGGCGCAGTGGGTTTTTCACACCATCATTCGAGTGCAATGCGCGATCTGGGTTGGCGTCCTCGACGAACAGATCGTCGCCTATCTCGCCATGAACAAATCGTATCTGGATCGGCTGTATGTCGATCCGAGCGAATGGCGCAAAGGCTGGGGAACACAACTGGTCAATTTTGCCAAGCAATTATCCCCGTCTGGGCTCGAACTCCATACGCATCAAGCGAACGCTGCGGCGCGTGCCTTCTACGAACGCCATGGGTTCCAGGCAGTCAAATTCGGCATAAGTCCACCCCCCGAGTCCGCACTGGATGTGGAATACCATTGGCGTCCATAGCCGCCCAACGTCTCAGCATGCGCGTGGCGCGGAGCCAGGAAGCCCATGACCGCAATCTGCTCCTCACAAAAGCGGTCGTAGACCTCGCCATGGAGGTCATAAGGTCCAAACGGTATGGGACTCCGAAAGATACGACCGGGGAAACCAAAGGGCAATTCGGTCAAAGACACTGACATAGCTCCTGTCTTTTGCCGTGGGTTGTGTGGACAGCATCCTCTGGTGTCATGTGCATTCCACGCTCGAAGCGCGATACATGCTACCCATGAATGGACTCTGCACGACCCAGGTCGCTCCCACGTGGCATACCGCCATTACACCTCATCGTCCTCGAAGACATTATCCTCTTCGTCATCCAAGAAATTGTCCTCATCGTCCTCGTCAGTATCCTCCACTGGGGCATCCAAGGTGAAGACGTCGTCCTCCTCGTCGTCTTGCCCTTCATCGAGGCTTTCCAGCGACGTTTCGAGGGGCTCGATGTCCTCCTCATCCTCCGCAACGTCCGCAACGTCCTCGAAGGGTCCTGGAAGGATCGCATCTTCTGTCTCCTCATCCATGGTGTGGATATCAGCCATAGAGGGCTCGTGGACCAGTGGCATGGGATGACCCAAGCCAAAGTCCTGGGGGGAAAACGCGTAGCGCACTTCACGCGTCCGCGCATTCAAGGCATGGCGTTCAATGCCAGACTGCACCCGGATCGAGCGGACCTCCTCCCCAAAATGCTCTTGGGCATCGCGGATGATTTGCTGCATCATGTCGTCCGTCAACAGGTAGTCCGTTTCATTATGGATGGGGATACTCGCCATGGCAATGCTCCTCTCGCATTAGGGCATGGTGCAGCGGCGTGGTGTCGTCAGAGTGCAGAGGTGCACCTACTCAGGATCGCCATATGGTCATGATCGCTTCTGCCTGTGTGGCAGGAGCAGGAGACAGGCAGAAGCTGCATGCATGCTCGTGCATACTATACGGGGCACGTGGGAAGAAGTCACGGAGGCAGGCTGAGGACAGAAGACGGTCCCAGCGGCTCATCATAGACTACCAAACCGCTCGCTTTCATACGCTGGATTTCCTGCGGGAGGATAGAGGCGAACTGCAACCCAAGTACTTGCATCAACTCCGCCATAGATGCCCGCACTCGGCGGCGTAATTCGGATACAATAAATTCCTGCGTTGGCTCAGCCATGGGAAGAGTTCCTTTGGAAGCGGCGTGGATAGCAACGGTCGTCATCGGTGTGCCCATTATACATGTCTTCGAGAGGGAAGAGGAGAAAATTCACGGAATGGGTAGGGGCACGAGGAAGGATACCTCGTCACCGAGATGGGGAGACCCGCTCGTCTTGAAATATGCGACCTTTTAATATTACGACGGACACTACCGAGCGGATAGGAATTTCTGCCTGCCCCATGGGAGTGTGCGCCAGCCACTGCCCCAGCCAGTTCCGACCAACAGGAAGGGCTCGGCCAGGCAATGGCGGCCGTGCACGCCCGCGATGGCGGCCGGGTTGACTGACCACGTGTGGTCGCTGAAAGAAGTACTCCTGTATCGGGTGCCGCCGTGGCCCCAGACCGTCTAAAAACCGGCATGGGTTGATGATCGTAGTGTTGAGGGGCTCCGTGTGCTCAGATGCAGGTCAAGAGGCGTGGATGGGGTCTTGAACACCGGTTTCGCGTGATGATCACCGGCTGATTGCCCTCTCTCAGACGGATGGGGAGAGGTCTCGAAACAATATCCGCAGCCCCAAGGTACACGACCCTCTCGATTGCTGAATTTAGTTTGTAAAATCCTAATATGGTTATATAGTATGTGAGGCACTAACACCATTGGTTAGTACAGCAACGGATACCCCATGATGGGCCTCCCCTGCTCGGAGGACGGCCTCCGGCGCCCGCGCCGGCCCACACTCTGCCGCGCGCGGCCCGTGGCCTACCAATCTTGGGGGGCTTCGCCGGGCCGGCGGCTCCTACGGCCACGCCGCCCCGAGCGCCTGGGCTGTTCTCGCGCAAGGACTGGGTATGACGCACCTCCAACGCCTCCTGCACCAGACCGGACCGCCTCCTGAGTCCCCGCGTATTTATCTTGATCCTGATGACGCGGCTCGGGCCCAGCGCGCCACTGCCGATCGCTTGCATGTGGTGCAGATTCCCCTGCTGCGTACGGTAGGCTTGAGCCTCCTCGTCCTGATGGTCATCCTCCACAACCGGTTTCTCCTGCCCCCGTTCGCGTGCGGGAGTGTCATGCCCCTCGGCGTATTTGTGGCCCTCTATGCCGGCCTCTCCTGGGGGCTGTTGTATGCGTGGGCGCGCCGCCGGCCCGCCGCCCCGCTCGGTGTCGTGCTGCTCATTGTGGATCTCGTGGTGTGGACCGTGGCGATCTATTGCACGGGCGGCGCGTCCAGCTGGCTGTTTTGTGTGCTCCTGCTGCGTCCCGCGGATCAATCCCACACGACCTTCCGCACGGCCCTGGGGTTTGCCCATGCCGCGCCGCTCAGTTATCTCCTGCTGCTGGCGTATCTGCACTATGGCGAGCACCGGGCGCTCGCCTGGCCAGCGGAGTGGACCAAGGTTGGGTTCCTCTATGTGGCGAGCCTGTACCTCGCCTTGACCGCCAAGACGGCAGAGAACCTGCGCCGACGCCTCACCGCCGCGATCCGTGTGGCCCGCGAGCTCATTGCGCAACTGCACACCCAAGCCACGCAGCTCACCGAGGCCAAAACCACGGCCGAACACCTCGGCCGCACCCAGGCGATGATTCTCCAGACCGCGGGCGAAGGCATGTATGGCGTCGATCTGGATGGGCAGCTCACCTTTGTCAATCCGGCGGCCGCCCGCCTGCTGGGCTGGGACGTCGAGGCACTCCGCGGGCAGTCGATGACCGTGATGCTCCAGACCGACCCGCCGGGGGCGCCCCTCACCCGCGTGCTCCACCATGACCCGCGCCTCGCCCGCGAGGGGCCGCCTGTGGGCAGACCGCAGGCGGTGCCGGCCGTCTTTCGCCGCAAGGACGGGACGACGTTCCCGGTGGAATATATCAGTACGCCTCTCCACGAGGAGGGCGCACTCCGGGGGCTGGTGGTGACCTTCCGGGACATGACCGAGCGCGTGCACGCGGAGGCGGCGCTCCGGGCGGCCCGGGACGCCTTGGAACAGCGCGTGGCGGAACGGACGGCCGAGTTGGAGGCACGCAACGCCGAGATGGAGCGCTTCACCTATACTGTGTCCCATGACCTCAAAAGTCCCCTGGTCACGATCCAGGGCTTTCTGGGCCTGCTGGAGCAGGATGCGCTGCGGGGCGACCGCGAGCGACTGCGCATGGATATCACCTATATCCAGACCGCCGCGACGACCATGCAACGCTTGCTGGACGAGTTGCTGGCGCTGTCGCAGATTGGGCGCGTGGTCCAGACGCCGACCGTGATCCCCTTGGGCGAGTTAGCGCACGAGGCGGTGATGCTGGTGGGGGGCCAGATCGCCGCCCGGGGGGTGCAGGTGCACATGGCGTCCGACTTGCCTGTGGTCGTCGGGGACCGCCCCCGGCTGCTCGCGGTGCTGCAAAATCTGGTGGACAACGCCGTCAAGTTTCTGGGGACGCAGCCCGCCCCGCGAATCGCCATTGGGGTGCGGCACGAGGACCCAGAGCCGGTCTACTATGTGCAGGACAATGGCGTGGGGATTGCGCCGCAGGATCAGGAGAAGATTTTTGGCCTCTTCGAGCGGCTGGAGGCGGAGGGCGAGGGCACGGGCCTTGGTCTGGCCCTGGTCAAGCGCATTATCGAGGTGCATGGCGGACGCATCTGGGTCGAATCTGCTGGTCAGGGATGCGGGAGTACGTTCTGTTTCACGCTCCCACAATCGGAGCCGGTGGTGTCTTGTGATTAAACCTACACCTACTGTATCTCTCGGCGTAACTTGCGCGGTGGTATACACTTACGGGCGCGATGATGGTAGAATCTCGCCAACTCATTGCGCATTAATTGACGGTAGACTTGGCGGCAGATGGAGTCGATGCCAGGGGTGCAGAACACCTCCAGCAGCACGCTCAGCCCGTAGCGGACTTGCGGCAGGGTCAGGGCCAGTGTAGTCGATCCTGCTCCTGCGCAGGAGATCGCTTTACGCCTCGGCTTCTCCGTGTGTACCGTGCGTGATCTCATTGAAGCCTCTAATCGCCATGGGCCTACAGCGCTAGAGACGGCAGGCAAAGGCCAACGACTGCAGGCTTATCTGTTAACTGGTTGCGAGTTTTCCGCAGCGCAGGAGCTTCTCGTAGTGGCCACAGAAGAAGGCAACAGTAGCATACGAGAGCGGTGTGGCCAGAAAAATGCGAAGGACTCCGGGGCACAGCCTGGCACAAAATGCAGGTGATCGCAGGGTTTTTTGGCTCGGGCGCTTTTGCTGCACTGCCCGGGCATAGAGCAGTTTTCTTCCGCTACTTCAAGAAGTTAGCTCGATTTATAAAACTCGCAACCAGTTAATTATCGTGACACAGCGTGACACGGTGGCGTTCTGCAACGCTTTGTCATTCCCCAGGACGCACACCGGACCGTCAACAGGCGAGCGCAGGAGAGGACGCGTGTATGGAAACCAACCCTACATTGTACGACCAGGACTTTTATGCCTGGACGCAGGCACAAGCTGCTCTCCTCGAGGCGCGGCAGTTTGACGCCCTCGATATTGTCCACCTTGTCGATGAGGTCACGTCTTTGGGGGCATATGAACGTCGAGCACTCGGTTCCCATCTGATTATCCTGGTGCTCCATCTGCTCAAATGGTGTTACCAACCGGACGGGCGACTCACGAGTCATTCCTGGTCCGACAGTATACGCCACGCCCGTATTCAGATCGACCTCCTGGTGGAAACTTCCCCGAGTCTCAGACCGCTCCTTCCTGGGATACTGACGCGATACTATCCCAAAGCCCGCCGTCTCGCGGCTGACGAAACCTATCTGGCGCTTGCCACGTTTCCCGAGGCGTGCCCTTGGAGTATAGACCACCTCCTTGACTACGACTTTTTCCCTAAGTCATAAGGAGGCAAAGGGGTGAGGTGGCATAAGAGATTTCAACTGGGTAGAAACGACTGAGTTTTTCAACACTACGAGTTGAAGGTGCGTCAAGGGCTGGACCGCGTCTTGTGGTGCGAAATAGGGCCACATCCCCTATACTTCTCACCCTGCGAGACGAAGTCAGTCCACTGACCGCTGCAAATGGTCTATGGCTTACCGGGGTCCTTATCGACAAGCCAGGGCTTGGCAAGAGACCCAAGCTCTTCGCCATCACCGAGCGCGTCGCGGCCTCAACACCCGAGGGGGAGAGCATGACCACTGACATGAACACCACCTGCTGTGGCCCAGGCTACGCTTCCCCACAGGAAGCCATGAAAGCGCCGCGGGAAAAGCTCCTGTACACCGTGGCGCTGTATATCGGTACCGGTATTCAAAGACCAGATTACCTCGCCACTATTGACGCCGACCCCGAGAGCCCAACGTATGCACAGGTGATCAGTCGCCTGGAAATGCCCGGTATCGGTGATGAGCTCCACCACATGGGATGGAATGCCTGTTCGTCCTGTCACCATGACGCCACGAAAGAGCGCCGTTATTTGATTCTCCCGGGCGTGCGCAGTACAAATCTGCACATTGTCGACTGCGCCACCGACCCCAGAAATCCCCGACTGCATACGGTGATCCGGGGCGACGAAATCAAAGCGACCACCAATCTCTCGGCGCCGCATACGGTGCACTGCCTTGGCTCCGACATTATCATTTCGATGCTTGGCGATGCCTCCGGAGAAGCCCCCGGTGGATTCCTGCATCTGAATGAAAACTTTGAAATTATGGGCCGTTGGGAGCACGATCTGGGCGGCATGAAGTTTAACTACGATTTCTGGTACCAACCACGTCATAATGTCATGGTGTCCAGTGAATGGGCTGCCCCCAACACCTTTATGCCAGGCTTTGATCTAGAGGAAGTTGGGCACCTCAAATACGGCCGGGAGATCCACTTTTGGGATTTCAAGAGGCGCACGGTTGAGAAGTCCGTCTATCTAGGTGAAGATGGTCTGGTGCCGCTTGAAGTGCGTTTCCATCACAATCCTGACTCCAGCCATGGTTTTGTTGGCGCGGCTCTCTCCTCAAACATCATTCATTGGTACAAGGAGGGGAGCGAATGGATTGTCGAAAAGATTATTGATGTCGAGAACGAACGCCACCCGGAATGGCCCATACCGGTGCCCGGGCTCATCAGCGTCATTCTCATCTCGATGGACGACCGTTTCCTCTATTTTTCCAACTGGCTGCATGGTGATTTGCGCCAGTATGATATCTCCGATCCCTCCCACCCCAGGCTTACCGGCCAGGTGTGGATGGGTGGACTCTTGGGCAAAGCCCCAGCAGTGCATGGCCACAACATCACCGGTGGTCCACAAATGATTCAGTTGTCACTCGATGGCAAACGGCTCTACGTGACGACATCGCTGTTTTCGACCTGGGACAACCAGTTTTATCCCGATATACGCCGACATGGTGGCTGTATGCTGATGGTGGACTGCGATACCGTCAACGGTGGCATGTCAATCAACAAAGACTTTTTTGTCGACTTCGGCAAAGAACCGCACGGCCCGGCCCGGTGCCATGAAACGCGCTATCCTGGCGGCGACTGTACCTCTGACATCTGGCTTTAACGTGAGATGGAACCGTGCAGCAAAGCAAGAAGGTAGGCGAAACGAAACGTTTCACGGTCACTCTGGCAAACGCTGGGGGGCAGTCTTTTGAGGTCGATGGGAACGCACCACTCCTCTGGACCCTGGGAAATTATGGGGTGGTGCTCCCCTATGGCTGCCGGTATGGCGGCTGCATCTCCTGTGCGGCCAAGCTCCTCAGGGGCGAAGTGGATCAAAGCGACGGGGTTGCACTCAATGGGCGTCAGATAGCGGATGGCTATGTGCTGCTTTGTGTGGCGCGGCCGCTGAGTGATTGTACACTCGAAGTAGGCGTCGAAAGCCACGACAAACTGTATCGCAATCCATTCCAAAGCCCACTCAGACCGGACGAGTTGAAAGCCACTATTCGCCGCCGTTTGCCTACGCTGGAGGACCTACCATGAACCACGATGCAGACTATCCGCCGGAATATCTGGCCGGGATTCTCAAAGAAGTGAAGACCATTGCCATGGTCGGCGCCAGTGCGGATCCCACCAAGTTCAGCTATGGGGTGTTGCGTGTGCTGTATGAAACCGGCTATGACATGATCCCCGTCAATCCGCAGGAAGCCGGCAAGGAAATTCGGGGGCTGAAGTGCTACGAGTCGCTGGCCTCGATCGGGCGTCCCGTGGATATGGTGCAAGTGTTTCGTAGCTCGGATGCAGCGTACCAGGTCACCGAAGAAGCGATTGCCATCGGGGCGAAGGTCGTATGGATGCAGCTCGGGGTGCGCAATGATGCAGCGGCCAGGCTTGCCGAAGCCGCCGGCCTGAAGGTCGTGATGAATCGCTGCCCCAAGATCGAGCTGTTTCGTCCGTTCTGGAAACCCCGCCTGAACCAGCAAATTTAAGGCCCGTTACAGACAACCTACTGTATGCTCCTTCTTTGCGTCACATAACCTCTTGTTGTATCAATCGCTTCCAATCACCATCCCCTATCGGTATGCACATATGAGGAGGCGAAAAGATGACCCCGGCGTGGGCACAGCGGCAAGAAGCTTTGCGGATAGGAATTTCAAACGGCATGCTGCTGGGCGGAGAGCATGTCAGCATTCTGCCTGGCAGCTCAGGAGTGCCCCCTCCAGAGCACCGCAGCGTCACCCGTCTGCGGAGACGCCTCCCTTGAGTTGTGCAGGCGCACGCCCCGCACCGGGCGGCCGCCCCCGGCGGAGCGCCCCGGAGCCCGGCGGAGGTGGTGCAGCTTGGACAGGCGGTACAGGATAGGGGGAGGGCCGTTGGGGAGCCCACAGGGGAAAAGCCTCGGGCAAGGCAGTTTTGGGAAAGCTGGGGGGACGGATCTCAGAACTTTTATGCTATA
>Ga0081455_10002726_pt1 | contig 20849 bp, 19 predicted proteins | sample TabmetS3T2R1_FD_70207 | JGI IMG/M metagenome (GOLD analysis project Ga0081455, IMG submission 70207) | Tabebuia heterophylla rhizosphere microbial communities from the University of Puerto Rico - S3T2R1 | ecosystem: Host-associated > Plants > Roots > Rhizosphere ...
GGCGCTCGGCGGGCTCGAGTCAGGCGGGGGTGGGGGAGAGCGGCGGCCCGCCCCACTTCTCGAGCGTCGCGAACTCCTCCACCGGCTTGCGCTTGAGCCGGGTGATCGGCTTGGCGGGGCGGCCGAGCGGCATCACCGCGGCCAGCGCCACGTGCGGCGGCAGGCCGAGCAGCGCCTGCACCGCCGGCTCCTGCGCGGCGGCCAGCGTGGTGATGGTGCCCCCGAAGCCCTCCTGTCGAGCCGCGAGCAGGATGTTCCACGCGAAGGGATAGACGGAGGCGCCGCTGATCACGCCCACCCGATCGAGATCGGCGTCCATCGAGGCGACCACCCGAAGGTCCACCGCCACCACCAGCACCACCGCCGCCTTGAGCACGGGCTCGGTGAGCCGCGTCGGCGCCGCGGTGCGCGCGATGGTGTCTCCGTCCACCTTCGTGCGCTCGATGGTGTTCCACGGGCTCTCGCCCGCCTGCACCTGCGCCGCGTAGCGCTTCGCCGCGGGCTCGGCCGCGCGGGAGAGGCCCTCGCGCGTGTTGCGATCGCGCACCACGATCACCTTCCAGCCCTGGCGGTTGCCGCCGCTCGGGGCGAAGCGCGCGCGCTCGAGGATCCGATAGAGCGTCGTGTCGGGGATCGGGTCGTCGGTGAACTCGCGGCACGAGAACGTCGTCGTCATCACGTCGTAGAGCTCCATGGCGTCGCCTCCGGGGGGTGAATATACACCGCCAACGGCGGTATAGTACGCGCCATGACGACCCCCGAGGCCTCGCTCTCGCTCCACGGCATCCGCGTCATCGACTGCTCTCGCGTCATCGCCGGCCCCTGGTGCGGCGCGCTTCTCGCCGACCTGGGCGCGGACGTGATCAAGGTGGAGGACACCGGCCCGGGGGACGAGTCGCGCACCTGGCCGCCTCACAAGGACGGCGAGGCCGCCGCCTACCTGCTCTTCAACCGCAACAAGCGCGGCATCGCGCTGGATCTCAAACAGCCGGAGGCGGTGGAGGTGGTCAAGCGGCTGGTGAAGACCGCGGACGTGATCATCGAGAACTTCCGCACCGGCACCATGGAGTCGTTCGGCCTGGGCTACGACGTGCTGTCCACGATCAATCCGCGCCTCATCTACTGCTCGGTCTCCGCTTTCGGGCGCACCGGGCCGCGCAAGGATAGCCCGGGCTACGAGGCGCTGATGCAGGCCTTCAGCGGCATCATGTCGATCACCGGCGAGCCGGGTGGCCAGCCGGTGCGGGCGGGCGTCTCGTTCCTCGACCTCACCACCGGCATCCTGTGCGCGCTGGGCGTCTCCAACGCGATCATCCAGCGGCAGCGCACCGGAGTCGGCCAGCGCGTGGACGGCTCGCTGCTGGAGACCGCGGTGAGCCTGCTCGCCTTCCACGCCGAGGGCTATCTGCTCACCGGCGCCCTGCCGCGAGCGCTCGGCTCCGGTCACCCGTCGCTCTCGCCCTATCGCAACTTCAAGTGCCGTGACGGGCAATGGATCTTCATCGCGGCCGCCAACGACCGCTTCTGGCAGAAGCTGGCCAAGGCGCTCGACCGGGCCGATCTCGCCGCCGATGCGCGCTTCGAGAAGAACCAGGGACGGGTGGCCCACCGGGCCGAGCTGGAGAGCCTGCTCGAGCAGACCATCGGCGCGCTGGACCGCGAGCCCCTGCTCAAGCGGCTCGAGGAGGCGGACGTGCCGGCCACCCCGGTGAACACGGTGGACCAGGTGATGAACGATCCGCAGACTGCCGAGCGCGGCATCGTGCAGCGCGTGACGCATCCGCGGCTCGGCGAGATCCCGGTGGTCGGCACCCCGCTTCACTTCTCCCGGATGTCGCCCGGCGTCCGACACGCCGCCCCGCTGCGCGGCGAGCACACCGACACCGTCCTCGCCGACCTCGGCTACACCCAGGAGCAGATCCAGGGCCTCCGGGCCAAGAAGGTCACGCTCTAGGGCAGAGTCCGGCTCCTCCTCGTCACGCCCGGGCGTCCCGCTTTCGATTACCTCCGGGGTAATTGATCGGCCGGGACGCCGCGCGCACGATCGACCGGGACACAACCGGATGCCGCAGACCCGCGGCGGTGGAGGATCTTCGATGCCGACGATCGACGAGTACGCAAGTCAACCACGCGACGCACGCATGCAACGCCTCTCCCGCACCGCGGGCGAGCTCGGCGCCGCGCTGGAGGGGCAGGACGAGGGCGTGCTGTGCCGCCGGCCCGACGCCCGGAACTGGGCCGCCAAGGAAGTCGTGTGCCATCTGCGCGACACCGAGGAGGTGTTCGAGTCACGCATGGAGCAGATCCTCGTCATGGATATGGACCCGACCCTGATCGTGGCCAACGCCGATCGCCTGGCCGAGGAGCGTCAGTATCTGCGCAACGACGTGACCGTGGCGCTGGATGCGTTTCGTCGGCGCCGAGCCGAGACCCTGGAGCTGTTCGACCGGCTCGCCGGGGCCCAGTGGGAGAAGGGCGCGATCCATCCGGCCCTCGGCCGGATCACGATCGACCGCGTGCTGTCCATCATGGCCTTCCACGACGACACCCATCTCGATCAGCTCACCCGCGCGCTGCGCGGTCGGGCCTAGGCGATCGCCGCGCGCGGGCCGCGCGTCTGAAGATTCTCCGTTCGAGCGCGGGCTTCGCCCGGGCACCCTTGCTCGTGGGGAGGCTCGGAGGGTGCCCCCTCTAACACTTCAGAAGGGGCCCCCTTCGAGGACTAGCCGAACTTTCGGGATTCCTCGCGGCGGTAGGCGCGAAGGGCGATGGCGAGGAAGAGCACGGTGTAGCCGACGAGCCATGCCGCGGCCACCGCCATGGGCTCGGACGCGGCGCCGACCGCGCTCCAGGCGAGCTGGCCGTAGTGATAGGCGGGCAGGTACGGCGCCACGCGCTGCACGAAGCCGGGCAGCTGCGAGAGCGGCAGGAACAGGCCCGAGGCGAACGCCAGCGGCAGGTAGACCAGGTTCGCGGCCGCCGGCGCCACGTTGGGCCCCGACAGGTAGCCGATGGCGAAACCGAGCGCGACGAAGGGCGCCGAGCCGGCCAGCAGGCGCGCCACCATGTCGACCCACACGCCGAGATCCTGCCGGATGCCGCCCACCACCGTCCCGTAGGCGATGAGCACCACCAGCGACAGCAGCGCGTACACCTGGGCGTTCAGCACCTTGGCCAGGATCGCGATCAGCGGCGGCAGCGGCGTCGCGCGCATCAGCACGTCGACCTTGAGGGCCCGCTCGGTGGCCACCCCGATGCCGAAGCCGAAGACCATCACGCTGCCCACGCTGTAGGCTGCGAACGAGGCGAGGAGGTACGCGCCGAGGCTCGTGCCGCCGGCCATGGTCTGCTTCACGTAGGGCAGGCCGAAGAAGGTGAAGAAGAGGACGGGCAGGGCGACGATGGTCACGCTGAAGGCGGGGATGCGCCACCGGATGCGCATCTCGCTCCACGTCTGCAGCAGCAGCATGCGCCCGAGCGGCGCCAGGCCGGACGTCGCCGCCGGGGACCTGACCGCGCTCACGCTCATCCGGTCACCGTCTCCGCGCGGCGGGTGAGCGCGAGGAACGCCTCCTCCAGGTCCGCCCCGCTCACCTCGAGATCGACCACGTCGACCCCGCGGCGGAACAGCTCGCGCAACACCGTCGCCGGCTCGTTGCTGAGCAGCGTGGCGCGGTCTCCGTCGAGGCTGATCACCCGGGCGGGCAGGCCGTCCAGATCCGCGCGCGAGAGCGGCCGCCCCGCGATCACGGTGATCTTCTTGCCGGGCACCCGCGCGGTCAGCTCCCGCGGGCTCGCGTCCGCGATGACCGCGCCGTGGTCGATCACCACGATGCGCCCGGCCAGCTCCTCCGCCTCGCGCAGATAGTGACTGGTGAAGACGATGGTCTTGCCCGCGCCGGCCAGGGTCTGGATGCTTCCCACGAACGCGCGCCGGGCCTCCACGTCCATGCCCACGGTCGGCTCGTCCAGGAAGAGGATCTCGGGGTCGCCGCAGATCGCGAGGGCGAAGTAGAGCCGCTGGCGCTGCCCGCCCGAGAGCGTGCCGACCCGCGCGCCGGCCTGCTCGGTGAGCCCGGCCATCGCGATGGCCCGCTCGGCGGGCAGCGGGGCCGGGTAGTAGGCGCGGAACAGATCGACGATCTCCGCCACCGTCAGCACCGCGGTGGTGCCGGACTCCTGCAGCATCACCCCGCAGCGGCTTCGCGCGCGCCGGTCGGTGGGCGGCCGGCCGAAGAGGCGCACCTCGCCCGCGGTGGGCCGGCGCAGACCGATCATCAGGCTGATCGAGGTGGTCTTGCCCGCGCCGTTCGGCCCGAGCATCGCGACGACCTCGCCGGGACGGATGGCCAGGTCGACGCCGCGCAACGCCTCCACCTGGCCGTAGCGCTTGCGCGCGCCGATGAGCGCTACGGCGGGATGATCGTCCGCCTCACCCCTTGAGGCCGTAGAGCCTCCGGGCGTTGTCGGCGAACAGCTTGCGCTTCTGCGCGTCGGTGATGTCGCCGCGCTCGCGGATCTCGTCGAGCGAGGCGGGATAGCTGTGGTCCCAGTGCGGGAAGTCGGAGGCGTAGACGATCTGGTTCTCCCCCACCAGCTTGACCGCCTGGGGCAGCAGCCACTCGTCGGCCTCGCACGAGAAAAAGATGTTGCCGCCGCGCACGTAGTCACTCGGCTTGCGCTTGAGCGCAGGGGCTTCGGCCGCCCGCTTGGCGTACTCGTCGTCCATCCGCTCCATCCAGTAGGGCGCCCAGCCGCAGCCGGCCTCGAGAAACGCGATGCGCAGCCGCGGGAAGCGCTCCGGGATGCCCTCGAAGATCACCGAGGTGAGCTGGCGCATCTGCCCGAACGCGTGCGAGCACGTGTGGGCCTGGATGAAACGCGGGAACAGCTCGAGCCCGCCGCCGCCCAGGTGCGAGCCGGAGGCGTGGATGCCGAGCATCACGTTGAGGCGGTCGGCCTCCTCGTAGATGGGCAGGAAGCGGGCGTCGCCGAGGAGATGGCTGCCGTCGGCCGCGAGCATCGCCCCCACCAGCCCCAGCTCGGTCACCGCGCGCCGCAGCTCGCGCGCGGCCGCCTCGGGATCCTGCACCGGCAGCAGCGCGACCGCCTGCAGCCGCGGGCTCTGCTTGACGAACTCCTCGTGCAGGAACGTGTTGTAGGCGCGGCAGAGCGCCACCGCCCACTCGCGGTCCTTCAGGAACGACATGAACAGGCCCAGGGTGGGATAGAGCACCGCCTGCTCCATGCCGCCCCGGTCGAGCGCGCGCAGCCACTGCTGAGCAGTCCCCGCCACGTCGCCGAGCGTACCGAGCATCCGGCGATCCCAGCCGTCCCAGGGATAGAAGAGGAACCCGTGCGGGCGTCGGTTGTAGGGAGCGTCGAGGTACTTCGCCACCTGCTCCTGCGACTCGGTCACGTGGCCGTCGGCGTCGATGATGGAATACGCGGTCGGGCTCATCGGGTCCTCCAGCGCGGGATCGCCTCCGGGTTGACGCAGTGGGCGGGCGGCTCGCCCCGGCCGACCGCGAGGATCTGCGACAAGGCCAGGGCCAGGTTCGCCCGCCGGCCCGCCTCGCTGTGGCTCACGTTGTGCGGGGTGAGGATCAGGCGCTCCGGGTCCACCGCGCGCAGCGGGCTTCCCGCGGGCAGCGGCTCGCGGGTGAAGGCGTCGAGCGCGGCGCCCGCGATCCAGCCCTCGCCGAGCGCGCGGGCCACCGCCTCCTCGTCCGCGATCTCGCCGCGCGCGGTGTTGATCAGGATCGCGGTCGGCTTCATCGCCCGCAGCGCCTTCTCGCCGATCATCAGGCGCGTCTCGTCGGTGAGCGAGGCGTGCAGCGACACCACGTCGCTCTCGGCGAGCAGGGTCGGCAGGTCCACGAGGGTGGCGCCGAGCGACCGCGCCCGCTCCTCGGACACGTAGGGATCGCAGGCGATCAGGCGCACGTCCCAGTTCACGAGGCGCCGCGCCACGTGCGAGCCCACGCGGCCCAGGCCCAGCAGCCCCACCGTCTTGCCGAAGAGGAACTCGCCGCGGTCGCCCCGCTGCGCCCACTCTCCGCGGCGCAGCTTGGCCTCGTTGTGCTTGATGCGCTTCTGCAGCATCAGGATCAGCGCGATGGTGGCCTCCGCCACCGCGATGAAGTTCTCCGGGGTCGGGCTGTTGGCCACCAGCACGCCCAGGCGCGAGGCGGCCGCCACGTCGATCTTGTCGGTGCCGATGAACGGGACGATGGCGAACCACAGGCCGGGCGCCGCCTCCATCACGGAGCCGGTGATCCACTCGAGGTGCGAGGCGAGGAGGACGTGGCAGTCGCGCGCGGCGGCGGCCAGGTCCGCTTCGGTGTAGGCCGCGCGCCCCGGCTGGTCCAGGGGGCGGCCGATCACCACCTCGTGCCCCGCCTCGCGCAGGGGGTCGAGCTCGCTCGGCGGCCCGCTGGGCCCGGAGGCGAGGATCTTCACGGCTTCTTGCAGATCACGTTGAGGACGACCTGACGCTTCTCCTCCTTCACGATGCGGAGGCCGCGCCGCAGCGCCTCGGGCAGCGCGGCTGGGTCCTCGACCTTCTCGCCGTGGCCGCCGGAGGCCGCGCAGATCATCTCGTAGTCCGGCGACGGCTCGAGCGCGGTGAGCGGCATGGTGTCGGTGCGCACCGCCCAGCCGTCGCGCGCGTAGGTCTGCACCGCGCGCTTCACCGCGTTCCACGTCCGGTTGTTGAAGACCACGAAGAGCACCGGCAGGTTGTAGGCGCGCGACACGAAGTGGGACGCGGTGGGCGAGCCGAAGATGTAGGCGCCGTCGCCCACGCAGCAGATCACGCTCTGATCGGGCGCGGCCAGCTTGGCCCCCAGCGCCGCCCCCAGGCCCCAGCCGAGCCCGCCCGACGGCGGGGCCGCGAAGTAGCTGCCCGGCCGCGTGAACGTGCACTGGGTCGCATCCAGGTCGTACTCGTTGACCACGATGGTGCGGTCGTCCACCACGTCGCCGATCGCCCGCGAGAGCCAGACCATGTCGATCGGCGTGTCGCCACGCACCCCCTGCGCCTTCGCGCGGGCGGCCTCGCGCCGACGCGCGCTGGCCTGGCCGTAGCGGCTGCGCCGCTCGGCCACCGCCGCGGCGTCCACCCGGCGAGCCAGCGCGTCCGACAGCGCGGCCAGCGTCAGCCGGGGGGCGCCCGCCAGCGCCAGGTCGGCGGGGAAGCCGCGCACCGGGTAGCGCGAGAAGAGCGGGTCCACCGCCACGTGGATCACGCGGGCCTCGGGCTTCGGACGGCTCATCTGCGGGAACCACGGCACGTCCGACTCGATCACCACGATGGCATCGGCCTCGCTCAAGTGCGCGCCGGGCTCGAAGCGGCCGTCGAGCGGCTCGAAGCCGGCGTGGAGCGGGTGGTCTTGCGGAAAGTTCACGTAGGTGTGGAACTGGTCGAACACCGGGGCCCCGAGAGCCTCCGCGAAGCGCACCAGCACGGGCACCGCGGCCGGATCCCGGCCGAGCGCCTTGGTGATGACGATCGGGTTGCGGGCAGAGGCCAGGATGGTGGCCGCCTCGTCGATGGCGCGCGGGTCCGGCAGCGTGCCGGCCGGGACCACCGTTCGCGACGGATCGGCGTACTCGATGGATTCGTGACGCTCGGCCAGCACCTCGCGAGGCAGCGTGAGGTACACGGGGCCGCGCGGCTCGGACTGGGCGAGGGTCAGCGCGCGGTCCACCACCGTCTCCAGCTGGTCGAAGCGCTTCAGCTCGTAGTCCCACTTCACGAACTCCCGCAGCATGCCCGCCTGGTCGAAGGCCTCCTGCGCCCAGTGGATCGGGCGATCCCGGCTGCCCGCGGCCCCCGCCTCGGTGATCGGGTTGCGCCCGGCCGAGAACAGCACCGGCAGGTTCGAGCGCGCCGCGTTGATAACGCCGCCCGCCGCGTTGCCCGCGCCCACGATGACGTGGACCATCACGACCTGGGGACGGCCGGTCACCATGGTGTAGCCGTGCGCCATCGCCACCGCGGGCACCTCGTGCGGCACCGTGATGGGGCGCGGGCTCGCCTGGCCCTGCGCGCTCCGGCGCGCGTAGGCCTCGATGATCGGCGCGAAGTCGGTGCCCGCATTCGCGAAGAAGTACTCCACTCCGCGGGCGGCCAGTAGCTCCAGATAGGCGTCGGCGGTGGATTCGACGGGCGCTCGTTTCATCATAGTGCTGGGGAGGGTAGCGCCGGGCGCTGGGGTGGTCAAGGACCATGCAGTTGCCGTACAGTAGGCCCTCATGGCGACCGCACACGACCTCGTGATCCGCGGCGGGCTCCTCGTCGACGGCACCGGAGCGCCGGCCCGGCGCGGTGACGTGGCGGTGCGGGACGGACGGCTCGCCGAAGTCGGCGCGGTGAGCGGCCGCGGCGAGCGCGAGATCGACGCGGACGGCCTGGTGGTCGCGCCCGGCTTCATCGACCCGCACACCCACTACGACGCCCAGATCACGTGGGATCCGCTCGCCTCCTGCTCGTCGTGGCACGGGGTCACCACGGTCGTGATGGGCAACTGCGGCTTCACGCTCGCCCCGTGCCACGCGGGCGACCGCGAGACGCTGATGCGCATGCTCACCTACGTGGAGGGCATGCCCCTCGAGGCGCTCACCCGCGGGGTCCGCTGGGGCTGGGAGACGTTCGGCGAGTATCTGGACGCGGTCGACCGGATCGGCCCGTGGGCCAACGTGGGCTGCTTCATCGGCCACTCGGCCATCCGCCAGTACGCGATGGGCGACGCGGCCTGGGAGCGCGAGGCCACCGCGGAGGAGATCGCGCGCATGGGCGACCTCGTGACCGACGCCATGCGCCGGGGCGCGGTCGGCCTGTCCTCTACCACCAACAAGAACCACGTCGGCGATCGCGGCCGGCCGGTGCCGAGCCGGCTCGCGCACGACGACGAGCTGACCAGCCTGGCCCGCGCGATGGGCGCCTCCGGCCGCGGGATCGTCGAGCTGACCATCGGGGGCACGCGGCCGAACCGCATCGCCGAGGTGGACCGCTTCGCCGAACTGGCCCGCGCGGCCGATCGCCCGGTGACGCTGGTCTCCCTGCGCCACAACCCGTCGCGTCCCGAGGAGCACCGCGCGATCCTCGCCCGCATCGACGCGTTCGCGCGCGATGGCGTGGCGATCTATCCGCAGGTGACGACCTCGCCGCTCACCGCCACCTTCGACCTCACCAGCGCATTCGTGTTCTTCCGCTTCCCGGTGTGGAAGCGCGTGCTGGACGCCCCGGTCGGCGACTGGCGCGCCATCTTCCGGGACGCGGGGTTCCGGGACGAGTTTCGGGCCTCGGTCGGGCGCACCACGCTCTTCCGCGGCGACACCGCGCCGCTGCGGGTGCAGGCGGTGGGCGCCGAGCGCTTCGGGAATTTCGTGGGCCTGGCGCTGAGCGCGGTGGCGGCCCGTCGCGGCCAGGACGTCGTCGACGCCTTCTTCGACCTGGCGCTGGACGACGATCTGCAGACGCAGTTCACGGTGGCGACGATGAACACGGACGCGGCGTCGGTGGCCGAGATCTTCACCCACGAGCGGTCGCTCATCGGCCTCTCCGACGCGGGCGCGCACCTGACGCTCTTCTGCGAGGCGGGCCAGACCAGCCGCCTGCTCGGCCACTGGGTGCGCGAGCGCGGGGCCATCGCGCTGGAGGAGGCGGTGCGCCGCATCACCTCGATGCCGGCCGACCTGTTCGGGCTGTCGGACCGCGGCCGGCTCACGGCCGGGCTCGCCGCCGACGTCACCGTGTTCGACCCGCGCACCGTCGCCGATGATCCGCCCGAGCTGCTCCACGACCTGCCCGGCGGTGGCCCGCGCCTGGTCCAGCGGGCGCACGGCATCGAGTGGTCGCTCGTCAACGGACAGCCGGTCATCGAGTCGGGGCGCTTGCCGGAGATCGCGGCAGGCGGGCGCGGCCCCGGCCGGGTCCTGCGCGCCTCATGAAATTCGGCATCTTCTACGAACACCAGCTGCCGCGGCCCTGGGGGCCGGACAGCGAGTATCGCCTGCTCCAGGACTCGCTCGCCCAGATCGAGCTGGCCGACCGGTTCGGCTACGACTACGCGTGGGAAGTGGAGCACCACTTCCTCGAGGAGTACTCGCACTCGTCCGCGCCCGAGGTTTTCCTGGGGGCGGCGACCCAGCGCACGAGCCGCATCCGCCTCGGTCACGGGATCGTGCAGCTGCCGACCAACCACCCGATCCGAGTGGCCGAGCGCGTGGCCACGCTGGATCTCCTCTCCGGCGGCCGCGTGGAGCTGGGCCTGGGCGAAGGGCAGGGGCCCATCGAGCTCCATCCGTTCGGCCGCCGCGTGAGGGATAAGCGTGAAGTCTGGGAGGAGGCGGTGCGCGTCCTGGTGCCGTGCTTCACCCAGCAGTCGGTCGAGCACCACGGGCAGTACTTCGACTTCCCGGCGCGCAACGTGATCCCGAAGCCCCGGCAGAAACCCCACCCGCCGCTCTGGGTCGCCTGCTCGAACATCCAGACCATCGCGAGCGCGGGGCAGTGGGGCATGGGCGCGCTCGGGTTCCAGTTCGTCTCGCCGGAGGCGGCGCACGCGTGGGTCAATCGGTACTACACGAGCCTCACCCGCGACCTCAACCGGTTGGCGGACTACCCGATCAACCCCAACGTGGCCATGGTGAGCGCCTTCATGTGCGCGCCCACCGACGAGGAGGCGCGCGATAAGGCGGCGGGCTGGACCTTCTTCGTGTTCTGCCTGTCGCACTACGGCCGCCACGGCATGGCCGCGCCCGGCACCGGCAACATGTGGCAGCTCTACCAGGAGTGGCGACACACCCCGAAGGCGCAGGAGACGTTGCAGGCCGGCCTCATCGGCTCTCCCGAGACCATCCGGCGCCGGCTCGCCGAGTTCGAGGCCACCAACGTGGACCAGGTCATCCTGTTGAACCAGACCGGGCGCACCAGCCACGAGGACATCTGCGCGAGCCTCGAGCTGTTCGCCCGCGAGGTGATGCCGGAGTTCCACGCCCGCGAGCCCCGGCACCAGCAGTGGAAGGCCGACGTGCTCGCCGGTCGCGTGGCGCTCCCGGCCATCGACACCGAGAGGTTCACCGTCTACTCGCACCAGAACGAGGACATCGTGCGGCTCACCCCCGAGCAGCTGAAGCAGAAGATGGCGGCCAAGGAGGCCGGGCGCACGGCATGAGCGGCATCCGCATGCGGCAGATCTGCCTGGTGGCCCGCCAGCTCGCTCCGGTGGTGGAGCAGATCCAGTCCGTGCTCGAGCTGCCGGTCTGCCACCGGGATCCCGGCGTCGGCAAGTACGGCCTCGAGAACGCGTTGTTCCCGATCGGCGACAAGTTCCTGGAAGTGGTGGCCCCGGTGCGCGACGGGACGACCGCGGGACGGTATCTGGATCGGCGCGGCGGCGACGGCGGCTACATGGTGATCACCCAGTGCGACGATCTGGCGTCGCGACGCAAGCGCTGCGAAGCGCTGGCCGTGCGCATCGCCAACGAGATCGGCTATCCCGAGTACCACGAGCTGCAGCTGCACCCGCGTGACGTCGGCGCCGCGATGCTGTCGTTCGGCTGGCAGGCGGGCGCGCGCGCGCCGGGCGGGCCGTGGCATCCCGCGGCCTGGGCGGGCGAGGGCGACGGCGGGCCGGGCGGGCCGGCCGGCCTGATCCGCTCCATGACCGCCGCCGAGCTGCAGAGCGAGGACCCCGACCGGCTGGCCCGGCGCTGGAGCGAGGTCATCGAGCGTCCGGTGCGCACGGAGGACGGGCAGCGCGTGATCGATCTCGACGACGCCCGACTTCGCTTCACCGAGGCCACCGACGGGCGCGGCGAGGGTCTGGCCGGCCTCGACCTCGCGTGCGCCGACCCGGCCCGGCGAGGGCTCGTCCTGATCAGCGGGATCCGCTTCCGCCTGCTCGCCTGACCCTCGCGCGGAGGGGTTCAGTGCCGTCCCGTGGACACCGGACGCCCGTCCGTGTCAGTCGCCTCGAAGGCGACACCTCGCCGCCTCGGGCGCGGGCCAGCATTCCACGCACTTAGCGACCGGTCGGCAGTGGCAAGAATGTTGCCGCAACCGGAAGCGCCATGCCGCGGCGCCCTCTCCTGGCTCTGGTCCTTGCGACGCTCTTCGTGCTGCTTGCCGGCTGCAACGGTCCAGACTCCCGCGTCCGGGGCACCGTCCAGTCCGGTGATTCGGCGGCCCGCCAGCGGGCGCTGCGCGAGGCGCTGCACTACTACCGCACGGCCGCGGTGGCCGAGCCGGCCTCGCTCGATGCGCAGACGCGGCGGGGCGGGATGGCGGAAGTGCTCGGCGAGTTCGACGAGGCGCTCGACGCCTACGGGCGGGCCGCGCGCATCGAGCCGTCGGCGCGCGCGTACCAGCGCGCCGGGATCCTGGCCGAGCGCATGGGCAACACCGCGGTGGCGATCGACTACCTGACCGCCAGTCTCAACGCCGCGCCCACCCGCTCGGAGCGCCTGGCGCAGAGCGGGCTCCGCTGGGCCGACGGGCTCCACCGGTCGCTGAACGCTTCGCCGCTGGCCCGCATGCTGCCCACCTGGGTGTTCCGCACGCTCGACGTGGGGCGAGCCGTCCTGGGCCGGGCCGGGGTCGACCACGACGTGACCGCGGCCGCCCTGTTCACCACGCTGGTGGAGTCGGGCGATCCCGCCCGCGCGCTCGAGCTGGCCCGCGCGCGCGGCTGGGTGCGGGACGGCGTCGACTACTGCGCCGGCGCCGCCGTGCCCCGCGAATCCGAGGTCCGTGCCCTGGTCGGGATGCTGGCCGGCCCCGAGCAGACCGACTGCTTGCTCCGAGTGGGTCGCTCGCTGGCCGACGGCGGCATGGTGCGCCTCGCGCGCCTCGTGTTGCTGGATCGCAGCCGCCACTCGGCCGACCCGCGGGTACGCCACGACGCCGCCGCCTTCATGGCGCGCCGGCTGCCTGGCCACGAGGTGTCCAAGCTGGCGGAGTCGCTCAACATCGCGGGCTACAACCTGCACCATCGCTTCGGCGACGCAGGTGGCGCGGCCGCCGCGTACCAGCGAGCGATCGCGGCGGACCCGAAGTTCTCGTGGCCCTACGCCAACCTCGGCCGCCTCTACATGGACATGGCCCAGCCCGAGGTGGCATTGGAGTGGCTGCGCACCGCGGTCCGGATCAACCCGAAGCACTTCCGCGCGTACGTCAATCTCGGCCTGGCGCTGCAGACCCTGCAGCGCGACGACGAGGCGGTGCCCGTCTTCCGCGCCGCGCTGGCGCTGGATTCCGCCGACGCGTTCGTCCACGCCAAGCTCGGGCGCAGCCTCCTGCACCTCGGGCTCGACGCGGAGGGCGTCCAGGCGCTGCAGGTGGCGGTCCGCCTCGATCCGAGCCTCAGCACCGAGCGTGAGTTCCTGAGCCGGCGCGTCGCCGGCGATCCGCGCGGCTTTCCCAGCGACTGAGCCCGGGGTATGGTGGGGCGCTCATGCCCCCCGACCCGCCCGCCGCTCCCCTCGCGCGCGCTCCCGCCTATCGCGCCCTCGCCGTCACCGTGGTCACGCTGGCGTTGGCCTACGGGGTCTGGTACGCGTACAGCGTTTTCCTCGTCGCACTCCTGAAGGAATTCGGCTGGAGCCGATCGGTGCTCGCCGGCGCCTTCTCGCTGTTCACGCTGGTGAGCGGCGGGGTCGGGCCGGTGCTGGGTGCGCTCGCCGATCGCTTCGGTCCGCGGCGGCTGATCCTGGTCGGCGGGGTGCTGCTCGCCGCGTCGCTGTGGGCGGACAGCGTGATCACGCGCGCGTGGCACCTCTACGTGGCGTTCGGCGTGCTCACCGCGATCGGCGTGTCCACCGCTGGCTGGACGCCCGCGGTGGTGCTGGTGCAGCGCCAGTTCAGCGCGCGGCTCGGCCTGGCGTTGGGCATCGCGGGCTCCGGGGTCGGCCTCGGCATCTTCCTGGTCGTGCCGCTCTGCCAGGCGCTGATCGACGCGTTCGGCTGGCGCTGGGCGTTCCGCGCGCTCGGCACGCTCGCCGCGGTGTGGATCCTGCCGGCGACGTACCTGGCGGTGGCAGACGCAGCCGCCCCGGCGCGTCCGAGCCGGGCGCGCGAGGAGACGCGGTCGGACGTGCACTCGCTCGAGCGCGCGCTGGCCAGCTCCTCGTTCCGCTATATCGGGCTCGCGGTGTTCCTGGGCAGCATCTGCAGCCAGACGCTGCACGTCCATCAGGCCGCGTTCCTCGTCGATCACGGGCTCTCGGCCATGACCGCGGCCTCGGTCATCAGCGTGGTCGGCGCCTCCAGCATCGTCGGCAAGACCGGCGGCGGCTTCGTCTCGGATCTCTTCAGCCGTGAGCTGGTCTACGCCCTCGGCATGATCGGCATGATCGCCGGCGTGGGCGTGCTCTGGCTGGTCGCGCTGGCCCCGTCGGCGTGGCTGGCTCTGGGCTACGCCGCGCTGTTCGGCATCGGCTACTCGGTGACCGCCTTCATCGTCCCCGCGATGATGAGCGATCGGTTCCGCGGGCCGCACTTCGGCTCGATCTTCGGGGCCACCCAGGTGGCCAGTGCGCTCGGCAGCGCGCTGGGCGCGTGGCTGGCGGGGCGCATCTTCGACGCGACGGGCAGCTACGCGATCGCGTTCGGGCTCGCGGCGGGCGCGGCCGCGGTGGCGGCGGTGTCGGTCTGGGCGAGCCGTGTCCCGCGGCCCGGCGGATGAAAACGGGTCGGGGTCTCTGCTAGTGGCGGGCGGCGGCGGGGCGCGTCCGCACGTGGGCGGGCGCGGGGATTTCGGATGAGTGAATGCGCACCGGAGCCGGGATATATTCGGGGGCGGCCGCCCTCGGGGTGGCTGAGCGCAGGGCCGCCTCGGCCGGCGCGACGGCATCCGGCCGATGCGCAGAGGCCTCGAAGAAATGGACGACGTACGGAACCGACACGAAGGCCACGAATCCGACGACCGCCATGAGCATCGAGGCCTGTACCCAGCCGCGCGCCAGCCAGCCCGCGGACAGGACGCCGCGCTCGCCGTCCTCCTCGCCGGTGAGCCATCGGATCTCGTCCTGTAGCGCCGCGATTTCGGCGCGCAGGCGGGCGGCCTCCTCCTCGAGGTCGGCCAGCCGCGCCTCCACAGTCGGCGTCCCGCGCGACCCGACCCCGCTGATCTTGCGCTCCGTTGAGGCCATGGCGCTTCGGATCCGAGCAAGAGCTGCGCCAGTCACCATGCGCGCGGCGCCCGCTGGAAACTCCGGCGGTTAGGTCCTGGCATGGAGATGCGTCCGTCCCGCCCGCGTCCAGCTGGTGCCCTGACGTGACCGTTCCCGAGGTGCTGGCCCTCGATTTCGACGGAGTTTGCTGCGACGGGCTGCGCGAGTACTTCGAGGCGAGCCGTCGCGTCTCCGCACGGGTGTGGCCGACGGATCCGATGCCCGCGCCCGGGCTGTTCGAGCCGTTCAGCGCGCTGCGGCCGGTGATCCTGAGCGGCTGGGAGATGCCGGTGCTGCTGCGAGGCATCGCACAGGGCGTCCCGCGCGCCGCGGTCCTCGGCGACTGGGAGGCGGTACGCGACGGGATCGTCGGGGCCGATCCGCGGGGAGCTACGCTGCGGGCGCAGCTGGGGCAGACGCTCGATGCGGTGCGACGCGAGTGGATCGCGCGCGATCTCGACGGCTGGCTGGCGCTCAACGTCCCTTACGTCACGCTCGAGCAATTGCGCCGGCTCGTGGCCGAGCCGGGCCGCGCGGTGGTGGTGACGACGAAGGAGGGCGAGTTCGCGCGGCTCATCCTGGACCGCTGGCACGTGACCTTCGCCGACATCCAGGGCAAGGAGACGGGCGAGCACAAGTGCGAGAACCTGCGCGGGCTCATCGCCGCGTGGGCCGCCGCGCACGGCAGCCGACCTCGGCTCGCCTTCGTCGAGGACCGGCTGGAGACGCTGCAGCACGTGACCACGCATGCCGATCTGGATGACGTGGCGCTCTACCTGGCCGACTGGGGCTACAACACCGAGGCGGCCCGGGCGCACGCGCGTGCCGACGCGCGGATCCGGCTCCTGACGCTCGAGCAGTTTCGCGCGGGGATCGCCGCCTGGCCTTGAGCGCGGCGCTGCTTGTCCGCGCCGGTCGGCTGTGGCATCGTCCACTGCCATGAAGATCGCGCGCGTGGAGGCGCTCCACTGTGACGGCGGCTGGCGGCCCTGGACGTTCGTCCGCGTCGAGACCGACGACGGGCTCGTGGGCTGGGGCGAATGCAGCGACAACCGCAGCCCCTACGGCATCGCGGGCTCGGTGAGGGACCTGACTCCGCTGCTCATCGGCCAGGACCCACGGCCGGTCGAGCGGCTGTACTGGGACATGCTGCGGGCCACCCGGCAGAACCTGGGCGGGGTGACCCACAAGGCGATGGCCGGCATCGAGCTGGCACTGTGGGACATCAAGGCCAAGGCGCTGGGGGTGCCGGTCTACGAGCTGTTCGGCGGGCCGCTGCGCGACCGCATGCGCCTGTACTGGTCGCACTGCGGGACCACCCGCGCGCGCCTGGGCCACGTGCTGGGCACCCCGCCGCTGCGCAGCTACGCCGACATCACCGCGCTCGGCAAGGAGGTGGTCGCGCGCGGCTTCACCGCGCTCAAGACCAACATGGTGATCCCGGGCGATCCGGCCACCGTGTACTTCCCGGGCTTCGCCAGCGGCATCAACTCCACCGACGGCGCGCCCACCGTTGAGATCCTCGACGCCATCGAGCGGCTGATCGGCACCTTCCGCGACGCGGTGGGGCCCAAGGTCGGCCTCTGCCTGGACCTCAACTACAACTTCCGCACCGAGGGCGTGCTGCGGGTCGCCAAGCTGCTCGAGCAGTTCGACATGCAGTGGGTCGAGTACGACAACTGGGACCCGCAGGCGCTGCTGCAGATCAAGCAGTCGACCTCGACGCGCCTGGCCTCCTGCGAGAGCCTGGTGTCGACGCGGCAGTATCGCCCGTTCCTGGAGCTGCACGCCGTCGACGTGGCCATCATCGACGTGCCGTGGAACGGCTTCTCCCAGGGCGTGCAGATCGGGCGCATGGCCGAGGCCTACGAGATCAACATCGCGCCCCACAACTACTACAGCCATCTCGCCGATCTCCATTCGCTGCACCTCTGCGCGGTGCTGCCCAACGTGCGCATCATGGAGATCGACATCGACGACGTGGCCTGGAAGGCGGACCTGGTGACGAAGCCGCCGGTGATCAAGGACGGCCACATCTTCCTGCCCGACGGGTCGGGCTGGGGCGCCGACATCAACGAGGAGGTGCTGCGCGCGCACCCGTGGCCGGGCGTGGGCGAGCGAGCGCGGAGCTTTTACGGCATGAGCCCGGAGCAGATGCGCACCCGCCCCGCAGGCTGATGAAAGAAACCCATCTACTTCGTTGGCGTCCTCGTCCGCACGCTCGTCTTCAGCCTCAACATGCCTCCGGCATGTTGACCGTGGGCCACTTGAGCCGCGAGACGCCTCGGGTCCGGCCGTCGGGCGCCGCCTCGTATCTGGACCTTTGCTCAGCCTGCCATTGGAGCAGCCGGCTAGGTGACCGCCGGTTCCACCTTGCGGTGGAGGGCTTGCTCCGCCGCGCGCCAGAGGTACCAGGCGGCCACCGACCGGTAGGGCTTCCAGCGCTCGCCGTAGCGTCGCAGCTGCTTGGGCGTGGGCTGCGTGCGCCGGTTGTAGGCGCGCTTGAATCCCTCCCGCACGCCGAAGTCGTCGACCGGCAGCACGTCGGGCCGGCCCAGCGTGAAGATCAGCAGCATCTCCACCGTCCACTGCCCGACCCCGTGCAGCTCGATCAACCGTTCGATGATCGCCTCGTCGGTGAGCCGATGACAGGCCGTACGGGTGGGCACGCCACCCGCGCCCGCGGCCCGGGCGATGTGCTTGATGGCGCGGATCTTTCCCCGCGAGAAGCCGGCGCGTCGCATCTTGCGCCCGTCCATGGCCGCCACCGCGGCCGGGGCGGGGAAGCGCCGGCCGGGAAAGAGCGCGAGGAAGCGGCCCAGGATCGCCTCGGCCGCCCGGCCGTGGATCTGCTGGTGCGCGATGGCGCGGACCAGCGTCTCGAACGGCTGCTGGTTGCGGATCGCGAGCCCGCACGGCCCCACGCGACGAATCAGCGCGTGCATCACCGGGTCCACCTTGGCGAGATGACGGATCGCGGCGCGGCTCACGACTACTCGATCACCTCGTCGGCCCGACCGAGGATCTGTGGCGGGACGGTCAGGCCCAGGGCGCGGCTCGTCTTGAGGTTGAGCACGAGCTCGAACTTGGTGGGCTGCTCGATCGGCAGCTCGGCCGGCTTCGCGCCCCGCAGGATCCGATCCACGTACCCCGCCGCGCGCCGGAAGAGAGCCGGATAGTCGGTACCGTAGCTCATGAGCGCTCCGGCCTCGGCGTACTCGCGCGCGGACCCGATCATCGGCAAGCGGTGCGAGATCGCGAGGTCGCTCAGACGCTGGCGAACGCCGAGGAACGGCGTGTTGTCGGCCATGACGATGGCCTGGAGGTGGGCCCGCTTCATGGCCGGGAACGCGGAATCGAACCGGTCCGGCCGCCGCTCGAAGGCCTGGATCGTCAGGCCGAGCGGCCGCCCCGGCGATTCGGCGGCCTTCAGCGTGGCGGTGGACGAGCGGTTGACGGGATCTCGCACCATGGCGACCCGCGTGGCATGAGGCAACATCTGCTTGAGTAGCTCGAGGCGCTCGCCGTTCAGGTTTCGACTCAACGAGGTCACGCCGGTGACGTTGCCGCCGGGGCGGGCCAGACTGGCCGCGAGGCCGGCCACCACCGGATCTCCGCCGGTCGCGGTCACGATCGGGATCACCCGGGTGACCTTCCGGACCGCCAGGGCGGCCTCGGTCGTGACGGTCGTGATGACGTCGACCTTGTGCTCGAGGAGGCCGGCCCGCGCGGTTCTCGCCGGAGCCTGCGCCTCGCCGGCCGCCGGCAGCACGAGTGGCACGATCACGGCGCCGATGAGAGCGACCGACTTCACGCTCATCCCTCTCCTGGTCGGAATGGAATCGGCCGAGCATAGCGCGGTTGCCCCGCGGCAGGGCGCAGGAATTTGCGCCGTCCCATTGACTTCTCTCGCGGGAGTGGCGACCATCCGGAACCATGTCGACCACGCCCGTTCGCTATCCCGATCCGGCGGTGCAGATCCTCGACGAGAGCTTCACGAAGTATCGCGTCTTCAACTCGGCGGTGGAGCGTCTGGCCACCGGGTTCCGCTGGGCGGAGGGCCCGGTGTGGTTCGGCGACGGACGCTACGTGCTGTGGAGCGACATCCCGAACGACCGCATCATGCGCTGGGTCGAGGAGACCGGTGCGGTCTCGGTCTACCGCAGGCCGTCCAACTTCGCCAACGGCAATACCCGCGACCGGCAGGGCCGGCTCGTGACCTGCGAGCACGACAGCCGGCGCGTCACCCGCACCGAGTACGACGGCAGCATCACGGTGCTGATCGACCGCTTCGAGGGCAAGCGGCTCAATTCCCCGAACGACGTGGTGGTCAAGTCGGACGACTCGGTGTGGTTCACCGATCCGCCCTTCGGCGTGCTCAGCAACTACGAGGGGCACGTGGCCGCGCTCGAGCTGCCCACCAATGTCTACCGGCTCGAGCCGAGGACCGGGCGGGCCACCGTGGTGACCGGCGAGGTCCCGCGCCCGAACGGCCTGTGCTTCTCGCCCGACGAGAGTCGCCTCTACGTGGTGGTGTCCGGCACGGTGCCGCGCGAGATTCGCGTCTTCGACGTGGTGGGCGGCGGCACCGCGCTCGCCAACGGCCGCGTCTTCATCGACGCCGGCGCCGGCATCCCCGACGGTCTGCGTTGCGACACCGACGGCAACCTCTGGTGCGGCTGGGGCGGTGGTGAGGGGCTCGACGGCGTCGCGATCTACAACCCGGACGCCCGGCTCATCGGGCGGATCCTGCTGCCCGAGCGCTGCGCCAATCTCTGCTTCGGCGGCGTCAAGCGCAATCGCCTGTTCCTGGCCGGGAGCCAGTCGCTCTACTCGATCTTCGTCAACACCCAGGGCGTGGCCGGCGGCTGAGCGGCCGCCCCCATGGCCCTGCCCATCGCCCTCCGCGCGTTCCGACACTCCGACTTTCGCCGCTTCTTCACCGCCCAGCTGGTGGCGCAGATCGGCTCGTGGATGCAGACGGTGGCCCAGTCGTGGCTCGTGCTGCAGCTCACCTCGTCCCCGCTGCTGCTCGGGCTGCTCGGCACGCTCCAGTTCGGGCCGATCCTGCTCTTCTCCATCGTGTCGGGGGCGCTCGCCGATCGGCTCCCCAAGCGCCGGCTGCTCATCGTGACCCAGACCGTGCTGGGCTGCCAGGCCCTGGCCCTCGGCGCCCTCGTCTATTCCGGCCACGTGGCCTACTGGCACGTGGCGGTGCTGGCCACCGGGGTCGGGTTCGCCAACGTGCTCGACTCGCCGGCGCGCCAGTCCCTGGTGGCCCAGATGGTGGGCCGATCCGACCTGACCAGCGCGGTGTCGCTCAACTCGGCCTCGTTCAACGCGGCGCGGATCGTGGGGCCGAGCATCGGCGGGCTCGTGATCGCGCGCTACGGCGTCGCGCCCGCGTTCTTCGCCAACACCCTGGGCTTCGCGATCGCGATCGCGATGATGGCGACCCTGCGGACGCGCGGGCTGCCGCAGCCGGGCACGGGCGGCGGCGTGGCCGAGGAGATCCTGATCGGGCTCCGCTACGTCTCGCGCACCCGCGAGATGCTGCTGGCCCTCGGGCTCTGCCTGATGGTCAGCCTCTGCGTGTTCAACTTCACGGTGTACGTGCCCCTGGTGGTGCGCACGGTGCTGGGCCTGGGCGCCGAGGGCTTCGGCTTTCT
>Ga0081455_10002728_pt1 | contig 20838 bp, 18 predicted proteins | sample TabmetS3T2R1_FD_70207 | JGI IMG/M metagenome (GOLD analysis project Ga0081455, IMG submission 70207) | Tabebuia heterophylla rhizosphere microbial communities from the University of Puerto Rico - S3T2R1 | ecosystem: Host-associated > Plants > Roots > Rhizosphere ...
TGGAAGCGGAGCAAGGCAATGAAGTCAGCAATCCTTGGTATCCTTTTTTCGACAATCGCCGGCATGGCATTCGCGCAGGGTGGCAACCCCGTGCCGGTCACCGCCGACAACTTCACTCGCGCCGAATCCGATTTTCACTTTGGTGGCGCGCAGAAGGATGCGGGCGGCTTGGGTAAATTCTTTCATCACCGCGAGCCGACGCAGATCGACAAACAGCTCGTGATTCGAATGAACCGCGATACGCTGTATTCCGGCGCGGTGTTCGACCTCGATGCCGGTCCGGTCACGATCACGCTGCCGAATGCGGGCAAACGCTTCATGTCGATGCAGGTGATAGATCAGGATCAACATACGCCGATGGTGATCTACGACCCTGGCGACGTGACGCTGACGCGGGAGAAAATCGGGACACGCTATGTCCTGACCGCAATTCGTACCCTGGTCGATCCGAACGATCCCAAGGACGTCGAGCAGGTGCACGCGTTACAGGATGCGATCAAGGTCAATCAGAAAGACTTCGGCAAATTCGAAGTGCCGAACTGGGATCAGGCGAGCCAGAAGAAGGTCAGGGATGCATTGCTCGTGCTGGGAACAACATTGCCGGATTCAAAGGGCATGTTCGGAACCAAGGATCAAGTCGATTCGGTGCGGCGCCTGATCGGCTCCGCGATGGCGTGGGGCGGCAATCCGGAAAAGGATGCCGTCTATCTCACGATTACGCCGCCGAACAATGACAGCGTCAGCCCGCGCAATCTGACGGTCAGCAATGTGCCGGTCAACGGATTCTGGTCGATCAGCGTCTATAACGCCGAAGGCTATTTCGAAAAGAATCCGTACAACGCTTATTCGGTCAACAACATCACCGGGCAGAAAGCCGCTGACGGCGCAATCACGGTCCAGTTCGGCGGCTGTGACGGCAAGATTCCGAACTGCCTGCCGATCGCCAAGGGCTGGAATTACATTGTCCGCCTCTATCGCCCGCGCACTGAAATTATCGACGGCAAATGGAAGTTCCCCGAGGCGCAGGAGGCGAACTGAAATGCACGATGCAATGCATAAGAGTGACGCAGTCGCCACACTCAGGCGCAATCGCAAGTGACTTGGTCGTCCGCGCGGAAAGCAGCCTAGGATTGCGGGTCCTGGTACCCCTGCAATCGGAGTCGGTGCAACGAACGATTCGAGACCCGGCCGGATGGGGCAGGGTAACAACAAGGAGGATCGTCTTGGGGCAGATGAGAACTCGCAATGCGTTCGGGGCCGCCGTCGCGCTCACCTGGCTGGCGTGCCCGCAGTCCGCTTGGGCCGATGCCGGCGGGCTCAGCTTCTGGCTCCCCGGCATATTTGGCAGTCTCGCCGCTGCGCCGGCCGTGCCTGGATGGTCGACCGCCACGATCTACCTGCATCTGCAGAGTTCTGCCGGTGGAGAAAAGGATTTCATCAGGGGCGGCAATGTCGTCGCCGGTCTCAATGCGAGGGCGGATGTTGTCGTTCAAGGATTCACTTACACGTTTGCAACGCCGTTTCTGGGAGCCCAGGCCGCGGTCAGCATTCTCGGCGCGCCCGGAAATGTCGATGTCGGTATCGACGCGACACTCACGGGCCCACGGGGCAACACGATCTCGGGAAGCCGGAGCGACAATCGCTGGACGTTTGCCGACGTGTTCTATCAGGGCACGCTCAAATGGAATCAGGGCGTCCACAATGAGATGGTCTATGTCACGGGAAACATTCCGAGTGGCACGTATGACGTCAACCGTCTCGCCAATTTGAGCTTCGGCTTCGTCGCGGTCGATGCCGGCGCCGGCTACACCTATCTGAATCCCAAGACCGGGAACGAGTTTTCCATCGTTGGAGGACTGACTTACAGCTTCGAGAACACGGCGCTGCAGTATCAGAACGGCATCGACTTCCATGTCGATTGGGCCGCGTCGCATTTCCTGAGCAAGAACATGCTCGTCGGCCTCGGCGGCTATTACTTCCAGCAACTCACGGGCGACAGCGGACCGGGGGCGAGACTCGGCGACTTCAAGGGACGGGTACTCGGCATCGGACCGCAAGTCGGCTTCATCTTTCCGCTCAGTGAGGGCTATCAGGGCTACCTTAACCTGCGGGGGTTCAGGGATTTTGCGGCTGAGAATCGCCCCGAGGGGTGGACAGCGTGGGTCACTTTCGCGGTGTCACCGGCCCCGCCGGAGCACGGTGCGGCGAAGCCGATTACGCGGAAATATTAGAGGAGGCAGCGGCAACGACAGCCCCGATCAACGAAACTCGTTCTGAGAGCAGGCGGCCCTTTCGCATCGGCTTTCGAACCTCGATCATCACGGTGTTCATCGCCGTCGTGCTGTTCGTTGGCCTCACGCTGGTCTATTTCAGCTTTGAGCGCGTCTCGCAGATCACGCGCACGGCGGCGGCCGGCTTCATCGACAAGGTCGCCCAGCTCGGCGCCGACCGCATCGATAGCCAGTTCAGGAATGTCCGCGACGGTCTCGTCATCCTCAGTGGACTGCCGTCGATCCAGGAAGCTGATATCGATGACAACACGAGACTCTATGGCCTGATGGCCTCGATGCTGCGCAACAACCGGCAGCTCTTCAATCTTTACGTCGGATATGAAGACGGCTCGTTCCTCGAAATGGACATGATCGATCGCGCCAAGCCCGGCTTCCGCGCGAGCCTTAATATTCCCGAGGATGCGCTGTATCGCCTGGTCGTCATCACGAAGACCGGCGCCTCGGCTGCGTCAAACACGCTGTACCTGTCCGAAAATCTCATCCAGGTCGGCGAGGCGGCGGGTCCCGCCAGCTACGATCCGCGGCAGCGGCCATGGTATGCCGACGCTTTCAAGAACCAGAAAACGCTGCTGACCGGCCCGTACGTTTTCTTTTCCACGGGACAGCCGGGCTACACGCTGCGCATTCCGCTGAAGGAAGGCCGCCGTGGCGTCGTTGCCGGCGATATCCTGCTCGACCAGTCGGAAGCCATGCTGAACCAGCAACGGCTCGGAGAATCCGGTAGAGCATTTCTTTTCAACGATGACGACCGCATCGTCGCGCATCCCAGGATGAGCGAACTGATGAGCGACCACGAGCACGGCGATCAATTGCCCGGTATCGAGTCGATCAAGCTGGCGGGCCTCATGTCTGCCATCAAAGCTTGGCGCAGCGAGGGACAGGCGCAGCAATTCTTCGAGGACAAGGCGGGACGGACCTATGTCGTCGCCTTCCATCGCATCGAGACCGCCGGCGACGCCAATATCCGCCTTGCCGTGATCGCGCCGCTCGACGAGTTCTTCGCGCAGATCATCGCGGAACGGCGCACGCTGTTCGCGCTGGCGCTGGCCTTTGTCGGGGCGACGCTGCCGTTTGTGTTCTGGCTCGGTTCGCTGATGGCGCGATCGTTACGAAAGCTGGCCCGGGAAACCGACGAAATTCGGCGGTTCCAGATGGCGGACCATCCGCGCATTCACTCGGTCGTCGCCGAAATCGAGGATCTCGGCCGCTCGGTGTTCACGATGCGCACGGTGGTGCGCAATTTTTCAAGCTTCATTCCAAAGCAGATCGTCCGGCAACTCATCGAAACCGGGGCATCCCTGGAACTCGGCGGGTCACGTCGCGAGGTCACGGTGCTGTTCACCGATGTCGCGGACTTTACCGCCAAGACCGAAAAGGCCGACCCTTCGCAGGTCATGATCTACACCTCGCGCTACTTTGCTGCGCTCTCCGAAGAAATCATGAAAAGCGAAGGCACGGTCGACAAGTTTATCGGCGATGCCGTGATGGCATTCTGGAATGCGCCGGTCGACGATCCCGATCACGCAGTTCATGCCTGCCGGGCCGTACTTGCGTGTGTGAACCGAAACGACGAACTCAACCGGGCGTTCGAGCGTGAGGGTTGGCCGTCCTATATCACACGGTTCGGACTTCATACCGGAGACGCGGTGGTCGGGAATATCGGCTCGGCCGACCGCATGAATTACACCGCGCTCGGCGCCACCATCAATCTCGCCTCGCGCCTGGAGGGTCTCAACAAGGCTTACGGCACGCGCGTGCTGGTCAGCTCGGCGGTGCGCGAGCGAACCGGGGGCGTCTTCCTGTTCCGCAGCGTCGACCGCATCAGGCCGAAGGGATTTGCCGAGCCTGTCACGATCAGCGAATTGCGCGGCGAGCGCGAGACGGCCGGCGCCTCCGAACGAAACTTCTGTCGCCGCTGGGAGGAGATCTACGCCTTGATCGAGCGCGGCGACCGCAAGGAGGTCGCCATCAAGCTGCGCGCCTTTCTCATCGACTATCCCGGCGACGGTGTCGCGCAGTATCACGCCGGGCAGTTTCGCGTTGCGGTCAAACGGGAGAGTGCGCGTGAGTGATCCTGGCGGCAAGCGATTCCAAAGCGTGAACCGGCGGCAGGTGATGGCGATCGCAGCCGGTACCGTGACCGGCGCAGCGATCGGATCGCCGCGGATCGCGCGGGCGCGAACGAAGATCCGGCTCGGCTATCTGCACGTCGTCGCCGTGGATGGTCAGATTTGGACCGGCCTCGAGCGCGGCAGCTTCGAGAAGCACGGCATCGCGTTCGACCTGCTCGAATGCAACACCGGGCCGGAAGTGTTTGAGGCGATGGCCGCCGGCAAGCTCGACGTGCTCTCGGCCGGCGGCGTGATCTCCAACTATCTGGCACTCGGCCATGGCCGTGCCTTCCTGATCAACGACATCGAGGTCGCCACCGCGCAGCTCTGGGTGAGGCCGGACAAGGGCGTGCGGACGTTTGCCGATCTCAAGGGCAAGCCGATCGCCACCACGGCCAAGACGACCGCGCACATCTTTCTCGATCGCGCGCTCCGCGCCAACAATCTCGCCCTTGCCGACATCGAGTTGCGCAACAGCAGCATGTCGGCGGCGGTCGCCTCGTTCATCGCGGGTGAGGTCCCGGCCGTGGCACTATGGGTGCCGTTCAACATCGCGGTGCGCGAGAAGCTGCCGGGCGCGGTCAAGCTGGTCGACGCTTCGGCCTTCTATCCGCAATCGGCGGTAGTCGGCGGCTGGGTAGCGCGGCCGGACTATTACGCCGGCAACAAGGAAGTGCTGGCCAGCATCGTCAAGGGCTGGGCTGAGGCCAATGATTACATCGTCCGCAATCAGGCTGCCGCGGCCGAGGCGTTGCAGAAGAATCACTATCCCAACGCCACGGCTGCCGACATTACCGAGGCGTTCAAGGCGCAAAAGATGTTTTCGGCGCGGGAATGGAAGCGGCTCTATTCCGACGGCACGGTCACCAAATGGCTGCAGCAGGTCAGCGACTTCTTCATGACCGATGCGGGCGTGGCCAATGCCAAGCGCGCCACCGATTATTTCGACACCAGCATCTATCTTTCGACGATCTGACGATCTTGCGTCGGTCGCGCCTTCGACGCGCTTCTCTCTCTCTCTCTCTCTCTCTCTCTCTCTCTCTTGCGTGAGCCACGCGATCTTCGCGGCGATGACGCCGAAATCGCGTGTCTCAACCAATCATGTGCGAAGCCAATAACGCTCAACGCACGCGCGCAGATTCGTCTCACGCGATAGTGCGAAGAATAGTTTTTTGAAGGTGAACCAGTTCACACCAGTGCATTCAGCTGCAGGTTCATCTTGCCAGCTTGGGGTAACCAAGATGCACGATCGAACCGCCATCCCCAAAGTAACGTTCGGCAAACTGCCGGAGCCGCAAGGCCAAGCCCGCGACTTGCGAATAGATGCCTGCCGAGGCATTGCGCTGTGGTTCATCTTTCTCGATCATGTCCCAAACAACATCGGTAGCTGGCTGACGCTGCGGAACTACGGCTTCAGCGATGCCGCGGAAGTATTCATGTTCGTCTCGGGCGTAACCTGCGCGCTGGCGTACGGTAAGGCGTTACGGTTCGAGGGCTGGACCGGGGTGATACGCCGGACCTTGCGGCGAAGCTGGGACATATATGCCGCATTTCTGCTGCTCATACTCGCCATCGCCATCCTGGTTCACCTCGCAGGAGGCGGCCGTTTCGCCGACGAAAGCAATACGCGCGTTCTGTTGGACCGTCCGGGCGAGATGCTCGCGCGCGCGGCGATACTGCAGTACCGTCCGGTCAATACCGACGTATTGCCGGCCTTTGTACTTCTTCATCTCTTGTTCGCGCCGCTGTTGTGGTTGCTGCTGCGGGTGCCGAACGCCACGCTTGGCGCCTCGTTGGTGCTTTATGTGCTGGTGCACGTCTTCGGATGGACCGTCCCGGCGTGGCCGGACGGTAACTGGGCCTTCAATCCGCTGGCTTGGCAGTTTCTCGTCGTGCTTGGCGCGTGGTGGATGATCGAGGGCAAGAACGTCAAACCGTGGGTAATGTCGCGTACGGCGCTTGCACTTGCCGTGCTGTATTTGCTCCTCAGCTTGCTCATCGTATTGAGCTCGCGCATCAGGCCGCTGGAAGCACTGATCCCGCAGGCGCTATCGCCGTCGCTGTATCCGTTGGACAAATCGAATCTCGATCCATTGCGACTGCTGCATTTTTTGGCCATAGCGGTTTTGGCGGCATGGCTCATGCCTCGTGATTGGCGGGGGCTAAAGACGCCATTGATGCGCGGCGCGATCCGCTGTGGCCAGAACTCGCTGCCAGTCTTTTGCGTCGGCGTTCTGCTGGCGTTCGCCAGCCACATGGCGTTGACCGGGATATCGAACGGGCTTGCGATGCAGATTGCACTCAGCCTCGGTGGCATCGGAGCGATGATCGCGGCCGCGATGCTGCTGGGCTTGATCGGCACCAAACCCAAGCAGCGATCATGATATTTCCTGGCAAGCGTAACCGGCGTGAGCCAGCGGGCCGCGCGAATGCGCGCCGGCGACGAGCGCAGTGATGACAGGCCCCGCGACATCCGGAAATGCGGTTGTCAACGGGTCCCCGGATGTCGTCGCTATTTCCCCGCCGTCTTCTGCTTGCTGCCCTCCGCCTCCAGCCCGAGCGTGCGGCCCGGAAAACCGGCCGTGTCGAAATAGCGCTGCGAGCCGACGCGCTGGAAATTCAACACGGTGCGCAGGCCGTTCGCAGACGGTTTCGACGTGACGGTCTCGGCATGGGCCTTCGGCGTTGCGCCGTTGGGCATGGCTTCCGTCATGACGCGGCCGATCAGTCTGCCCTTGGCCTTCTGCGTGAGGCCCAGCAACTTGGCCGCGGTGGCGCCGACGTCGGCATTGCTGACGGGGAGGGGATCGACATAGCCCGATTTGAAGTCGGGGCCGATCGCCGCCATGAAGTTCAAGGTGTCGCCGCGGCTGAAGCTGCCGTGCATGCCCTGGCCCTGGCGCAGCACGGTGTCGGCGACCTGCACCGAACAGTTGGTCGGCTCGTCGCATCCCGACGACCACGAGCGGAAATTGACCACGATCGACGGGTGCGGCACCACCGCCTTGCCCTTGAGCCCAAGCCGCGACATCGGCAGCGTGCCCGGGAAATTTCCGAGCTCGTCGTCGACAAAGAGGCCGCTGACGTAATCCTGCTCCAGCAACGCCTTGATGGTGCGGTCCGCGAGCTTGCGATCCTTGGCCGGGATATAGATCAGGTCCGACCCGCCATTGGTCGCGATCACGACATCCGGTTTGGCCGGGTCGTTCCCGATCAAGCCATTGCCCGCTTTGGGATGAGCATTGTCGGCCACGCGCGCATTCTTGTCGTTGGGGTCGAACAGCGGCAGGTTCAGCGCCTTGGCGAGATCAATGGCGACGAAGCCCATGGGCAAGAAATCCTTTGGCGTGTCTTCGTAAGAGATCTTTGCCGCGGGGCTGGTCTTGCTCTCCTTCGAGATCGTGGAGAAGCCGTGATCTGAAGAAACGATGATGTTGGTGTTGGCAGCAAGGCCGAGATCGTCCAGCGTCTTGCGAAGCTGGGCGAGGTTGTTGTCGGCGTTCTTGATGCCGGCCATCGAGGTCGGTCCGTTGATGCCGGGGGCGATGGTGTTGAGGCTGTCGCCGGTGTTGTGCTGGCTGCCGTCGGGATCGCGCGACCAGAACACCAGCACGAACGGCTTGTTGCGCGCCTTGAACATCGGCAGCACGACCTTCGATGCGACATCGGCCATGTAGGCCTGCTGCGCGACGTTGGCGCTCGTGGTGCCCGGCGTCTTGGCGTCGCCGGCCTTGCTGTTTTCACCGCGCGGCGGCGTCTCCAGCGGCAGGCCCGCTTTTGTCAGCGCTTCCTTCATTTCATCCGACAGCGGTACGCCGTTCTTGCTGCCTGTGGCGTCGTCGATGATGATGGAATGCAGCCCGGCCGTGCCGACCTTGTCGGTGTGGTCGAAGATGAAGGTCGGGCCGAGCTTGCCGATGGCCGCGGTGCTATAGCCCTTGTCGCGCGCCATCTTCAGAAGCGTCTCTTCGTTCAAATAGTCCCCGCCGAATTGCTCATCGACCTCGAGCAGGACGGGATTGACTTCGAGGAACGGCGTGACGGTGTTGTTGGAGTGGGCAACGGGGCGGGCGGTATAGATTGTGTTGCTGAAGGTGCCGGTGTCGCCGAGGTAATGGCCGCTCGCCATCGCCGAGCCGTTCGCCATGGTGAAGGTCGGAAACAGCGAATGCGAGTTCTTGAAGTTGACGCCCTTGTCGCGCAACTCGGCCATCGCCGGCGCGGTCTGCGGCGTCACGATGCGACCGCGCAGGCCGTCCGGCACGAACAGGATCAGGTTACGCGGCGTTGCGTTCTGTGCCGAGGCGGCGCCTGCGGACAGCGCGATCAGTCCGGCGGACAGCAACAGGATTGTGCGGCGCATCAGTTTCTCCCTAAGGTCCAGGCCGAAGTCACGGCGTTTGGCCGTCGTTCCTCGTTTAGTTTTTCTCTGCAACAGGATTGTTACATTTGATGGAACCGGGCTCAAGGGTGTGGAACTGGGTGCAATTGCTGCCAACCGGCAAGCGGAAACATTGCGGCTTGAGGCCGTTTTCATGGGCAGGAGGCTGCCATGAGCAAATTTCACGAGAAAGCCGAGGCCCAGACAAAACAGATCATCGGGCAAATGCTCGGCGATGAGCTGTTGGTCCAGGAAGGCAAGGATCAGCAGCGCGAAGCGACCGAGCCCGAACCGCAGGACAAGGGAAAGGACAAGGGAAACGACCAGGGCATCGTGCGCGATGAGCGCGGGCAAGAACAGCCCCGCGACAAGGCGCGCGCCCAGCGCGTGAGCCGGGTCGACCGCGGCGGCGATCCGCCCGGGAAAAAGGTCCGAAGATCATCTTCGGACGTCTCGTCACGCTAGCGGGGAAACGAAAAGGAGGCGGCCCGAGGGCCGCCTCCAGTCGGCATCCGCCGTTATTGTTTACTGACAGATGTGGCGGCGACCATCCTCACCCCGGAACACCGTTCCAGGCTGACAGACGAATCCATTGTTGTAGCCGCTGTAGTATCGCTGCCCGTAATAGCCGTCATTATAGGCGTAGACGTCGCTACGGAACGGCGCGGTCGCAATCGCGCCGGCCGTGCCGATGGCGCCGCCCACCACGCCCGCGGCTACTTCGCCGGGCCAGAAGCCGCTGTGACCGTAATGCATCCGCTGCTGCTGCGCTGGCGACGAGCGGATCGAGTCAGATCTTCCGTGAGGATCCTGCGCCAGCGCAGGCGCCGCGATCGCGGTGGTCAGAACTGCGGCCGCTGTCAGGAACTTCAAGTTCATCAGCCTTCTCCGTTATGGTGACGTCGGGCCAACGACCGGTATCCGCGACCGTTCCGGTATCGTGATCGCTCCATCTCAAACGGATGTGAGGTTTCAGTTCCCCGACATGTTCCGCAATTGGCGTTCCCTGCCGTGTTTCAAATCGCCTGATGGCCTGCTGAACGGACGCGATGCCACACCGGATAGACCAGCCAGAAGGCAAGCAGTGCAATCAGTGCGGTAGCGCCCGCGACCAACGCAACGAGGGTATTTTCCGTCGTCTTGAAGAAGACGACGGCGACATCGGAAGAAATGCCGATCGCCAGCGGTATCGATGCCGCGACCACCAGACGGGAGCCGATGGTGAAGAACTCCGGATCATCTTCGCCTTGATAGCCGAGGCGGTGAACCGCCGCCGGCGTCATCAAGAGAACAACCGCCAGCGCCACCGCACATAGCCCGGCGCAGTGGATATATTTGAACAGCGCGGGCAGTTCGTTGAATGCATTGGTCAGCGTCGCGATCAGCTGAAATCCAAGCAGCGCCTGGCCGCCGGGAATGATGACCCGGGCTTCCGTCAGCATCTGCTCGATCTTTGATTTGAGCGGAGTCTTATGGGGCTTATCGTGCATCTGGTTCTTCCGATCCCGTCTCAACGCAAAGCCGAGGCCGTAGAGAAAGGCCAGCCCGATTGCGGTGAATGACGATCCGATGAAAATTCCGAAGGTTCGGCCAAAAACGTGTTCGAAGGTTACGAACGCCGAGACGCCGAGGCCAACGGTCAGCGGCAGCAGGCTGGCACCCGCCAGCATCGTTGCCGTATCGATGGCTCCCGTCCGGTCCTCTCCCCGGAAGATAATTTGATGAAATAGCGAAGGGGCAATCAGAAGGCTGATGCTGATCAGCATCAGCACCAGGCCCGCATTGTGGATCAAGCGGCTCTCGTCGGAAATATCCGGAAACCGTTCCTGGAAGACGGCCTCGAACTGAAATCCGAACAGTACCTGGGCTCCCAGGATCAGGAGCCGCGATTCATCAAGTGCGGTCTTCAACCGGCTGCCGACATCCATTGCAACCTCCGGCCAATGAACTTTCGGCGGATAGTGAAGTTCCAACGGCGTCTTCGTGGCCGGAAGCCGCGACAGCGCCCGAGCCGGCGGAACGATGTCATGCCGTGCCGATTGATCGTCATGGCGTCTGGAACTCCGTACGCCCGACGCAATGCACCCTGACTGCTACTGCGAGGTCACTCATGAAAAGCAAGCGTATCGCTGCCGACGACAAGGCGCAGGTTCACGTCGTCATTCTGGATACGGGCGAGGAGGCCTTTGCCGCGCTCAGCCGGTTCGTCAGGGAAGCGGGAATTTCGGCGGCGTCGCTGACGGCGATCGGCGCGTTCGAACGGGCGACGGTCGGATGGTTCGACATCGCGTCAAAGAGCTACCGCAAGATCGAAGTCGGCGAGCAGTGCGAGGTCCTGAGCGCGCTCGGGGACGTCGCTGACGGCGATGACGGCCAGCCCAGCCTCCATGTCCACGTCGTGCTCGGGCTTGCCGATGGCTCGACGCGCGGCGGTCATCTGCTGGCGGGCACGGTAAGGCCTACGCTCGAAGTGGTCCTGACCGAGGTGCCGGCGACCCTTCGACGCAGGAAGAGGACGGACCTCGGGATTGCGCTGATCGACCTTGCGGCCAGCGGCTGACGCAGTGGCCGGGGCGCTTTAGGAACCATTTTACGCGATCCAAGCTTGTCAGCGCATCATCAATGGAGGAAGTCATGCCTGACAAGGATCTCAACGAATTGTTTCTCGATACGCTCAAGGACATCTACTACGCCGAAAAGCAGATCCTGAAGGCTCTGCCCAAGATGGCGAAGGCCGCCAATTCGGACAAGCTGCGGGCCGCATTCGAAAAGCACCACGACGAGACCGAGGGGCATGTCGAGCGTCTGGAAAAGATCTTCGAACTCCTCGGCAAGGCGGCGCGCGGCAAGAAGTGCGATGCCATCGAGGGCATTATCGACGAAGGCAAGGAGATCATGGACGAGTATGCCGACACACCAGCGCTGGACGCCGGCCTCTTGGCCGCGGCGCAGGCGGTCGAGCATTACGAAATTTCCCGCTATGGCACGCTGAAAGCCTGGGCCACCAAGCTCAACAATCCGCAGGCCGTGAAGCTGATCGACCAGACGCTCGCCGAAGAAAAGAAGACCGACGAGACCCTGACCAAGATTGCGGAAACAGCCGTCAATTACGAAGCTGCCGCCTGAGAATGATGCGGCGGCCGGCGGTGCTCCCGGCTATGCGACACGGAGCACCGCCGCGCCGTGGCGGTGTCGCTACCGGCCGGATGCGCCATATCCTGTCCATCGTCTGAGCAGCCGCTCGATCGCTGCGCCGATGACGAGACCGGCAACCACGTCGCTGGTCCAATGGGCGAGTAGTACAATCCGCGTCACCACCAGCCCTGCGCCAAGGGACCAGATCAGGCCGCGCTTGCCCGGGGGCAACACGGAAGCGGCCGATGCCAAGGCGCCGACATGGACGGCATGGCCGGAAGGAAAAGCGTCGAGAGGCTTTCCGGAATAGGGTACGCCGTGCAGATGCGCGCGGGGCATGCGGCGGTCCGGGCGCTCCTGATCGAAGATGCTCTTCAGGACATGCGGCAAAATCGTTACCGCGACCGTCGTCAGCAATACATGGCTGCTATCGCGCCGCGCCTGCGCGCTGCCGCCGAGGCAATAGAGCCACCAGCCTGCAGCGAGCGCGCACAGAACATGTTCGTCCGCTCCCCAACTGAGGATCTGGGCGGCCGTCTCGAGTTTGGGATTGGTGTGCCGGGAAATCGCTTCCGCGATTTCGATGTCGGTTTGGGTTGGTTGGACCCGGAAGAACGCCATCGTACGCCTTGCGTCGCCTCGGAAAAAAGCCCCGCCAGCCCCGTCCACGGGCGCTTCGGCGGGGCTATAGTTCGACGTCGCGGGAGGAACGCCGATACGGAAAAACCCGCATCGTGTCGGATCGTTCCTGATCGTATCGCGCAGGGCGCGCTGACAAAAAGTACCCGCCGTAGTAGTCAATTTGCGAGCTCTTACAAATATTTGCGCGGGAGGCGCCAACGTAAGCAAACGTTTAGTCGCCGCCCGTAAAATGCTGACATCAGCTCCTGCATTAACCCCTGGTTAAGCCATGCGCCTGCTGCCGATGAAAGAGCCGGATAGGTCCTGGCGATCGATCAAGGGCCAGTGGAAGAAAGACGCCGAAAGCGTCGGCGAAGACTTTTCGACCTTTTCGACGGGGATCTTTTCCGCCTACGACGCGCTGACCAAGGACGGCGACAACCCCAATCTCTATTGCCTTTCCGACGGCGAGCGGATCCATGCGGCCTGCCAGGTCAGCCGCCTGATGATGAGCAAGTTTCCGGGTCCCATCCTGCGCGCGCGCTTCATCGTGGTGTCGCCGATCTACGAACTGGGGATCGTGGGCGCCGGCCAATATGCCCAGATGATGGTGGCGCTGTTCTCCGGCATTGTGTGGCTGTCGCGTGATACGATGACGGCCAGCCACATCCGCTTCTTCCTGAAGAGCCCGGGGGATGCGCAATTCTTCGCGCCGCTGCAGGCCGCGACCGCGCAGTCGCCGTTCTCGGAGTTTTCGATCGAGGGGGCGCTGATCGAGTGCAGCCTCAAGGAAGCCGAGATGGCGGAAAGCGCCTGATTCCGCGGCCGCCTTAACCTTGCGATAACTGATTTTGCTAACGCCCTTTTGGGTTGTGTTCCCTACAACAAGCGGCTGTGGGGGCAGCGAAAATGCTGAGCAATTCATCGAAAGACGTCATCGCGGGGAGCCGGCCGCTGTCAGGTCGCGCCATGCCGTGGCGGGCGAGGCTGGGCGCGATCCAGTGGCTGATCCTGAGCGCGGCGGCGCTCGTGATCGCGATCATGCTCGGCACCGCCTATTTCGCCATGCAGTATCGCGAGCGGGCGCTGGAAGTCGCCGAGCGGGAGCTCAACAACAGCGCGCTGCTGCTGTCGCGGCATTTCGACCAGCAATTGAGCGATCTCCAGCATGTGCACCAGGACGTGGTGGCGCAGTTGCGGGCCGAGGGGGTCAATACATCAGACGAGTTCGAAAGGAAGATGTCGACGCTGAGCGCGCATGAGATGTTGCGCACGAAGCTTGCGGTGCTGCCTCATGTCGGCGCGCTGAACCTGTGGAGCACCAGGGGCTCGCTGGTCAATTCTTCCGAGATGTGGCCGGTGCCCGAGGCTGATATCGTCGACCGGGGCTATTTCAAGCAGTTCATGTCGGGACAGCCGACGCCCGACGTGATCGTCGAGCCGCTCGTGAGCAGGGTCACCAAGGTTTGGACCACGGTCTTTGCGCGCAAGATCATCGGCCGCAACGGCGAGATCATCGGCTTTGCCGTTCGCGGCGTTGAGCCCTCCCATTTCGAGGACTTCGTTGCGTCGCTGGCGCTGGATGCCGACACCGCGATTTCGATGATCCACCGGGACGGCACCGTCATCGCCCGCTATCCCAAGGACGACAGGCTCATCGGCCTTAACGTCGCCAATACGCCGTCGTTTCAGCGCGCGCTGGCGGTGGATGGAAATATATCCGGACGGTTCATCAGCGAGAGGCTGACCGAGGACAAGGTCGGCGCGGTCAAGTCGCTGATGCATTTTCCGATCCTGATCGTTGCGACCACCAGGACGGAGACGGTGCTCGCCGACTGGCGGGCGCAGACCCGGCTGCAATTCTTCGCCGCCGCGCTGGCGATCGTCGTCGTGATCGGCATGGTCTTCCTGATCGTGCGCCAGCTCCGCCGCCAGCATGCCGCCGCGCAGCACAAGCTTTCGGAAAAGAGCCAGCATCTCGACACCGCCATCAACAACATGACGCAGGGCCTGCTGCTGTTCGATGCCTCCGGCCGCCTGGTGATCTGCAACCAGCGCTATATCGACATGTTCGGGCTGTCGCCGGAGATCGTCAAACCCGGCTGTCATCTGCGCGACCTGATCCAGCACCGCTGGGAACGCGGCTCCTTCGTCGGCGACGTCGACGCTTACTGCGCCCGCTTCCTCGATCCCAAGGGCAGCCTCGTCCAGGACACCGTGACCTCGACGCCGGATGGGCGCACGATCCGGTTGATCTTCAAGCGCTCGCCGGACGGCGGTTGGGCCACGACGCTGGAAGACGTCACCGAGGGGCGGCGCGACCAGGCGCGGATCGAACATCTCGCTCACTACGACGCACTGACCAATCTGCCAAACCGCACGCTGTTCCAGCGCCATGCGGAGGGATTGCTGCTGGAAGCCGAGGGGCGCAAGTTCGCGATCCTCTATATCGATATCGACGAGTTCAAGCGCATCAACGATACGCTGGGACATCTGATCGGCGACGAATTCCTGAAGGGCGTGGCGGAGCGGCTGCGCCAGTCGGTCGGGGCCGAGGATTTCATCGCCCGTCTCGGCGGCGATGAATTCGCCATCCTGCAGGATGGCATCGAGAGCGCCGAGGACGTTCACGCGCTGGTCGCGCGGATCTATCAGGCGCTGCGCACGCCGTTCGATTGCCACGGCCATCGGCTTTCCAGCGATGCCAGCATCGGGATTGCGATTGCCCCGCGCGACGGCTCGGACCTGTTCGATCTCCTGAAGAACGCCGATCTCGCGATGTACGCGGCGAAGGCGGCGGGCCGGCGAACCTATCGCTTCTTCGATCCAGAAATGGAGCAGCAGGCCAATCATCGCCGCGAGCTGGAAGCCGATTTGCGGGCGGCGCTGGCGGAAGGCGGCTTCGAGCTGCACTATCAGCCGCAGGTCGACCTGCACAGCGACCGCGTCACCGGCTGTGAGGCGCTGCTGCGCTGGCGACACCCGGTGCGCGGCATGATCTCTCCCGCCGACTTCGTGCCGGTCGCCGAGGAAACCGGCCTGATCGAGGAGATCGGGCAGTGGGTATTGCGCACCGCTTGCGCGGAAGCTGCGAGCTGGCCGTCCCATGTCCGCGTCGCCGTCAACGTCTCGCCGATCCAGTTCCGCTCGGAAACGCTGTCGCTGAAGGTTGCCGCAGCCCTCAACGAAAGCGGGCTCGATCCGCGCCGGCTGGAGCTGGAGATCACGGAAGCCGTCCTGATCGCCGACGATGACGCCGCGCTGGCGACGCTGAACCAGCTCCGCGCGCTCGGCATTCACATCGCGCTCGACGATTTCGGCACCGGCTATTCCTCGCTGCAATATCTGCAGCGCTTCCCGTTCGACAAGATCAAGATCGACCGTTCCTTCGTCAAGGAAGTGACACGCGATTCCTCGTCGGCCTCGATCATCCGCGCGGTGGTGAGCATCGCCGCCGACCGCACCATGATCACGACGGCCGAGGGCGTCGAGACGCTGCAGCAGCGCGAGACCGTGCAGAATCTCGGCTGCACCCAGATGCAGGGCTACCTGTTCAGCGCAGCGCGTCCGGCGCAGGAAATCCGCGCGCTGCTGGCGTCGGGCAGGGCAGGGGTCGAGGTCGCGGCGTAAGGCTTTCAGACCGGGCTGCTTCAGGCCTCTTGCGGCCGCGCCTCGGAAATCGCCTTCCGGAGAATCCGCGACAGCAATTCCACCGAATAGGGTTTCTGGATCAGCTCGAAGCCGCGGTGGGCGTTCTCCGCCAGCACGTTGCTGTAGCCGCTGGTCAGCACCACGGGCAGGCCGGGATAGCGCTCGCGCACGATGCCGGCGAGCTCGACGCCGTTCATGCCGGGCATGATGACGTCGGAAAACACCAGATCGGCGGAAAACTCGTCCTCGGCGAGGATCGCGAGCGCGGCATCCGCGCTGGCGACGCGGCGGACGGTGTAGCCGAGATCTTCCAGGAGCTCGGTGGAGAATTGTCCGACGTCGTCATTGTCCTCGACCACGAGCACGCGGTAGCCGCGGCCGCGGGTTGCGGGTTCGCTGCCGGTTGCGGCGGCGACGACGGCGTCGGCCGGCACCGCGGCCTGCGGCAGGTAGATCGTAAACGTCGCGCCCCGGCCGGGATTACTCGCAACCTCGATGTCGCCGTCGGATTGCTTGGCGAAGCCGAACGCCTGGCTGAGGCCGAGACCGGTGCCCTTGCCGACTTCCTTGGTGGTGAAGAACGGCTCGAAGATCGTCTCGAGCAATTCAGGTGCGATGCCGCAGCCGGTGTCGGTCACGGTGATGGCAACGAAATCGCCGTTGCGGGCGGGCTGGGCGCGGAGCGCCGGAATCGCGTCCACCTTGCGTACGCGGATGACGAGCCGGCCCTCGCTGTCCATGGCGTCACGGCTGTTGACGGCGAGGTTCATCAGCGCCGTCTCGAATTGCGCGATATCGGCGATCGCAAAGCAGTTGAGATTGGCGATTTCGACGTCGATCCTGATGCGGGCGCCGACGAGGGGACGGATCAACTGTGCCACGGACTCGATCTGGGTGCCGACATTGAAGACCTGCGGCTTCAAGGGCTGCCGGCGGGCGAACGCCAGCAATTGTCCGGTCAGCTTGGAGGCCCGCTCCACCGTCTCGCCAATCGCGTCGATGTAACGGCGGCGACGTTCCTCCGGCAGTTCGCGGCGGCGCAGGAAATCGGTTGCGGAGCGGATGATGGTCAGGAGGTTGTTGAAATCGTGCGCCACGCCGCCGGTCAATTGTCCGACGGCTTCCATCTTTTGCGACTGGCGCAGCGCTTCCTCGCCCTGGCGGCGCTCGGTGACGTCGATGGCTTCCGGCACCGCGCCGATCACGATGCCGTGGCGGTCGTGCAGCGGGCGCATCGCAAAATCGAAATAGCGGTCGCCGATCGGCAAATGCAGCAGCATCTCGATCTTGACCTCTTCACCGCGCATCACGGCGATGAAGGCGTGGTGCACGGCGTCACGCATGCCGGAAGTCTCGGCAAACCACGGCGTGTCCCAGAACGGCTGGCCGACCACGGCGCTGGCCCCAGTGCGGATTCCGGCAAGGGCCGTCCGGTTGGCATAGAGCACGTCGCCATGCTGGTTGAGCAGCGCCTGATACTGGTGGCTGGTCTCGAAGATCGCCCGCATCTGGGCTTCGCTGGATTCGAGCTGCGCGGTCCGTTCGGTGATCCGCAATTCCAGGGTTTCGTTCAGCCGGCGCAGATCGTGCTCCGCCTGCTTGGCCGACGTGATGTCGTGGGCGACCCCGATGAAGCCGATATGGTTGCCGGTCGGATCCCAGCGCGGCTGGGATTCCGAGCGCAGCCACCGCCATTCGCCGTCAGCGCGCTGATAGCGGGCTTCCAGCACGAACGGCTTCAGCGAGGCTTCGCCGGCGACCGATTCCTGCAGGGTGCGCGCCATGTCGTCCGGATGCAGCCGCTTGCGCCAGTCGAACACGATGGCTTCCTCGAACGGCAGACCGAGGAAATCGAGATAGGCCTGGTTGGCGAAGGAGCGCGTGCGGTCGAGCTTGGTGACCCAGATCGGCACCGGCGCGCTGTTGGCGATCAGGCGGAAGCGCTCCTCGCTTTCGCGCAAGGTCGCCTGCGCCAGCATCTGAGGGGTGACGTCGCAATCGGCGCCGACCAGGCGCAGCGCGCGGCCGTCAGCCTCGCGCTCGATCTTGGCAACGACGCGGATCCAGCGGGTCGCGCCGTCGTTCGGCCGCACGATCCGGTATTCGGCCGAATAATCCTCGCTCCCGCTCTTCAGTATGCCGAACAGATGCTGGACCGTGCGCTCGCGATCCTCGGGATGGATCCGGCTGACCCATTCCTCATAGGTCTCGTTGGCAGCCTCGGGCGGCAGGCCGTGAACCAGGAGATATTCGGGAGAGCGGCGGTTCTTGACGCCGTCACGGAAATCGATTTCGAGACCGCCGACGCCGGCGATGCGCTGGATCCGCGCGAGTTCCGCTTCGCGCTCCTGTAGCGCGCGATGGGCTCTGTCGCGCTCGTTGGCGATTTCCTGCAGATGTTGCCGCAAGCTTTCGGCGGCGGCAGCTTCAGGCAGGACGTTCGTAGTGTCGAAAGGGGTCATGCGGGCCGGCAACCTCTACCGGCACACTTTCACACAGGAAGCGACAAACTTTCCAGCTTCATTTGCTCTTCGATGGTGACCGGCAGTTGTAGGCCCTACGGAACCCGGCCGCCTGCGCATCATCCTCGGAACAGAACCAGCGATCCGGCTTCAATCCCGGATAGGAGCGGCACCCCTGCAGATGATAGATGCCGAGGTTCCCGGTGACGCGCGCACGCACCGCATACTTGCCCTTGATGTTGCAGCCCGCCGGCATCACGAGATCATCGGGGAACAAGGTCTCGCGGATTTCGCGGTCGCGGTCGGCGCGACATGCAGTGCCGAGCAGGGCGGCGTCCTTCTTCCCGGCACGGAACTCGCTCGGCGCGACGAAGCAGCCTTTCCAGAGCCCCTGGCGATCGTCCTTGGCGCGGGCTTCGTCCGGCTTGAAGCGCCCGCTGGCCGAGGCTTCGACGTTCAAGGCAAAGCCGTTGCGAACCAGCACCTGGCTGAGACTTGTGGTGTCGCCCTCGATCTTGCACACGCCGATACGCCGTTTCTTGTAGGCGGGGTCGGGACCGAGGTCGTCGCAGCGGATCTGCTTGCCGTCGATCAGCTTGGTCAGTTGATCGCGCGCCTCGATCCCGCAGGTCCAGCTATCAGCGTGCTCGTCAATGCAGAGCTGGTCGACGGTCGGGACATCGATGCCGTCGAGGCGGAAGGTAACGTTGCCGAGCTGAAGCGTGCTGCCGTCCCGGACGACAGCGGTGGCGGCCGAACTCTGGCTGGCCGGAAGGACGATCGATAGCAACACTGCAAGCAGAAAAATTCGTGACCGCATCTGTTTCATTTCAAATCAATTCCGCACCTGCCGGTGTCTTCTAGCACATGTCAGTATCGAGGGACCAAGCGTCGCGGCCTATGCCTCTCTGACGTCTATTCCATGGTCACTCAAGGCCCCCAGGAGAAGCTCGATATCTTCGGACTTGAGCTTCGTGGCCAACAATAAGGTGAGTTCGTTGAGCTGGTCGAAGGTAATGAACCCCTCCCTCTCGCCGATCTCGATCGCTCTTTTGATCATTGCCGATAAGCCCATGTGATCGCTCTCCTGAAATCAATGCTCCTACTAACAGGCAGCAGAAGATGGATTGACTTCATGAGAACAAAATAGGAACATACGCGCTCGCCCAGCACGGAATAGCTCTCATGTCGTTCTCTTCACAGCCGAAATCCGAAGAGAGCGACGAGCTTGAATCGGCGGTGAATCAGGCCATTTCCGCCTGTGGCGGCGACATGCGGGCGACGATCCGCGCGCTGATCCTGGCCAATGAATATCTGGAATCCGAGGTCGGCGAACTGATGAAGGCGGTATCCCATGCCTATGCGCGGGGCCGCTTCAATTCCTATTCCGGGTGAGTGGCCGCTCGCGCCGGGCGGCCATCCGATACGAGACCGTTGCCTCCATCGATTTTTGCTGTACGACGGGTGGGTTACCCGCGTCCCGCATGTCTCAATGCGGGGGAGGATCCTGCCCAAAGCTCAAGCAAGAAGAACATGTTCAAGAGAATTTTGATCGCAAATCGCGGCGAGATCGCCTGCCGGGTCATCAAGACTGCGCGCCGAATGGGGATCGAGACCGTCGCGGTGTATTCCGAGGCCGACCGCGATGCGCTCCATGTCGAAATGGCCGACGAGGCCGTGCTGATCGGCCCGCCGGCTGCGGCTGAAAGCTATCTTCTGATCGACAAAATTGTCGAGGCCTGCCGCAAGACCGGGGCGCAGGCGGTGCATCCCGGCTATGGCTTCCTGTCCGAGCGCGAAGCGTTTCCGCGCGCGCTGGAAAAGGCCGGCATCGTCTTCATCGGACCCAATCCCGGCGCCATCGCCGCGATGGGTGACAAGATCGAATCCAAGAAGGCTGCGGCCAAGGCCAAGGTCTCCACGGTTCCCGGCCATCTCGGCGTCATCGAGGACGACAAGCATGCGGTGAAGATCGCCGACGAGATCGGCTATCCCGTGATGATCAAGGCCTCCGCCGGCGGTGGCGGCAAGGGCATGCGGATCGCGCATTCCAGGGCGGAAGTCGCCGAAGGTTTCAACCTCGCCAAGGCCGAAGCGAAATCCTCGTTCGGCGATGACCGCGTCTTCATCGAGAAGTTCATCGTCGATCCCCGCCACATCGAAATTCAGGTGCTCGGCGACAAGCA